>Ga0179591_1349465_pt1 | contig 21484 bp, 30 predicted proteins | sample CZOMad2_1_08_16f_FD_182891 | JGI IMG/M metagenome (GOLD analysis project Ga0179591, IMG submission 182891) | Vadose zone soil fungal communities from Angelo Coast Range Reserve, California, USA - CZOMad2_1_08_16fungal (PacBio error correction) | ecosystem: Environmental > Terrestrial > Soil >... | reverse complement strand
TTTTCCCCTTTTTTGTGCGTTTTGAACCGCTCCCGACTTCCTTCATAGGTGCAGTTATCTCCTGTTGTGATTAGACTTTCGCTGGCACCTCTTGAGGACCCTTCCCGTCAAGGGGTTCGTTGTTTCCCCGCGTTGCAGAAAACCCTCCCCCTCCCTGAGGGGTTCCGTTTCCTTGAACGGAAATGGACATCCGTCTCACCCCCCCCTGCCTGCTTTTTTAACCGTCGGTCCGTCGCCATCCAATTCCCTTCTTTCAGACCCCCAACCCTTCCGGGCGCCGTTTCCTTTGTCCCCACTAGTCCTTAGGTCCCTCTTTCATTTCCACTGTCTTCTTTACTTACCAGCCACACCCCCATTTGTGTGCCCTTGGTTTTCTTTTTGTTTTTTTTTTGAAGTCATCCTTAAGCCCCCCGGCTACATTACAGGTGCTAGAAATAGTGTCCCCCCCCCCCCGGTCCCTCTCCACAGATCATTCCTCCTTAACCCGGGCGGCCCATTGGCATCCCCCCCCAACCGTCACCAGAGGTTGGCACTGTCCGAGGTTGAGCCTTTCAACGTTTTCACGCCCCCGCCGTCCTCAGGTATATCCCCTTGTGCCTCTCAAAATCCCCCAGTCCCGCCCCAACCCCCCAGACACTACCCCCCCCCCCCACCTTGGAGGGTGGTGGTACACGCAGCGAACCCTTGCCCGTCTGTCTTGGCCGTCCGAGAAAGTACCTCGCTCACTCCCCCTTTCGTTTTTCTGCAGGTCCGCTTACCCCACCCCGTTTTGAACATTTGTCGTTTGAGACCATGAAACCTGGGACAGTCCCACCCTCATCTTGCTTTGTTCCCCCTTCCCTCCTGGGCCCTAGCAGTTTTTTCCCTTCCTGGAATTTCAACATGTCCACCTTACCTCTTTTTTTGTCCCACGGCACAAGGGGGGGCCCCTGCTTTTTCGGGTTTCTTTTTTCCCCACGACCTCCTTTTCTCCAACAACTTACCCTCCCCCCAGTTGTCATTTTTTCCACCATTTTTTGTTCCCTTCATTACCTTCCCTGGTTTTTGTACGTCCAAACCCCACACCACCCCAGCCAAGTCTTCTCCCTTTACACCCCCCAAACCCCCTCTGAAAGGGCAGTTCCCTGGGCGCCTACGGAAGTTGTTCCTCTCCACGGCGACGGTGTGCGATGCTCACCCCCCATCCCCCTGATCCGCTATTTTGTGCATCTGGAACGGGATTCCCCCTGTCTCCTCGCTCTCTTTTCTTGCAACCACTCGGCGTCAAACCACTACTTCACACAGGGTTACACAGGTCCGGACGAACAGAGGCCAGCTGGCCCCCCCCCCGGGGCCACAGAGTTCCTTTCCCGCCGAGGGGCTTTCCTGCATTCGCGTCTCCCCCCCTCCCCTTAATCTCTTCCTCTGGCGTTACCCGGACTAGCTTTGGTTTCGGGCCGCCTTTTACTGTAACCTTTATAGGACCCCGCATGAACGTCCGAACACCATTTTTTTTCTTTTTTTATCTTTTGTTTCTTTTGGGAATTGCTTCCGCGGGAGCCCATGGAGCCGCGGGATCCGAGGGGGTTGAATGTTTGAGTGTCTGTAAATTTTTCTTGTTTACTTTTTGACAATCCCCCCCCCCCCCAGCACTTCTTCCTCGGCCATCGTTTCGGTGGTAGTATCGGATTTTGAGAGCTTGATATTTTCTCGCAGCCTTTTTTGGTCTTTTTTTGTGCCGGGCCCGGTTTTTTCAAATTTTTTTTAGGTCTCTTCTCTTTCCAGTTCGCTTGAAAGTCTTTCTCCCCAAACCGGGAAAGTTGTTTTGCCTGTTACCATTCTGACCCCCCACGCGGCCGCCAGTTTTCCAAGTTTGCACTTCCTGCATCCGCCTTTCCCGCAGTACCTGTTTTCTGTCGATTTTCTCCCTTTCGCGCTGTTCCCTAGTTCTCTGTTCTGGTTTCTGCCCCCAACCCATTTGGTGGTTGATTTTTGCCACCTGAGCCGTTATTGCTTGGTCTGTGCGTTTCGTTTTTCCTTTTTTTTTCTTTAATCTCTAATCCAGAAACGCATGCTTTGTCTGGAATCAAACTCCTGTAGTATTAACTGGTTTTCCCGTTCATCCCCCGCGGCGGTAACCTGGCAAATTCCCTGAGATTGACATTCCTGGTTCCTCACATTCCTCTCAGTGATCTTTTCTTTCCCCTACTCCCTTTCCCCCATAACCTCCGTTTCTTGTTTTTCACGTTTCCCTGCTCAAGACTTGGCACGGTGGCGTGTCTTGGAGAGTAGATGATCATGAAAAATGACCCCTATTGGTTTTTTTTGCTAGCAGTTTTCCCTCTCCTCCTGTCCCCGCCTTTTTACCCTGTTCCTGCGTTCCCCCGCATCTTAAATTGGCACAACCCATGTCCGCTGTGCGTCAGGTTTTTCCTGTCGGTCCAACATGTCGATTCCGCTTTTTCTGGGCACGAATGTTGTATTTTATTTCCCTTTTCCGCCCTGGATCACGGTATTTTTAAGACTCCCAACCATGGTTCAGTTCTTTCACCTGTATCACGTCGATTTACAAAACGGTCTTTCATCGCGCTTCCGTCCTTTTTTTGCCGGCTCCACCCCTTTCCCCTCCCACAAATGGTTCCTGTGTGCTGTTTTTTTCCGCCTACTTCCCCTCTTTGATGGGGTTGAAACAGTTCGTCCTTTTGGATCTTCTTTATACCGTCCCCGGCCCGTTCCTTCGACACCCTGTATTGCTGGCCCTTGCCCGAGGCGCAAACGCCAATGAGTTTTCATTCGACTATACACTCTCAGCAAGGTCCCTCCGGATTCCATCCGTTTCCTTTCCAGTTTTTTCGTTTGGCTTTTTGGTTAACTTCTCCCCCAAAGTCCTCCAAGCTTTTTTTTACGGTGAGACCCCTTGAGTTCTAGGGGTGCCGTCCTTTGACTCAATTTTTTGTTGTTGGCTCGCCTGCCTTGGTTTTGGTAAAATGATTGGTCGTTTGTTAGGTAGGCTTTTTCTTTGAACGTAAGATGCCTCTTCGTTGATTTCCCCTTTCTGTCTCCGGCGGTGCCAAGGGTCTTCTTTGGTTTTCTGTTCGCTGGCGGTCCCCTTGATGCGCCATTCAGTTGCCAGCCCCATTTCGACGGTTTTCTTTTTTCATTTATCAAGAATCCGGTCTTTCATTTTTCCGGCTTTTGTGGCCCCTCTTTTACACTTCTTTAGGTGGCCCTGGTTAACCAGCCCTTACGTTTTTTTTCGGAAAGGTCTTTGTTCTCCGGGTTTCCCCTCCTTCCCCTTCCCCGGAGTGTCCCTTTTGTCTCCGTTAGGAGGTGCACCTGCCGGCATAGGATTTGTTTTTTTCTCCTTTTTGATCTTTCTTATCCATTCCCGGTCCCCCCCCGTTTTTGCGATACCCCCATACCACATCGTGCCAGAAACTGGGTTGCACCTGCCAGGACGCCCCCCCCTGCGCATACTGAAACCCCCCGTTGGCCGCCAAGGCGGTTTTCCCTTTGCTTCTGTAGATATTCTGGTGTTCGTTGGGATCCGAAATCGGCCGCCTGGGTTATTTCTTCGAAGTTTACCAACCCCCCCCAAGTAGGGTTTCTTTCGGTTCATTGGCGTTGCCTGAATCTAATCCCGGCGCCCTGCCGTCCTTCGGTTAGTCCCCCCACCGGAGCCTTTTCCACCCGGATTCTGTTTCAGTTTTTTTCCTCAGTTCTTCCCCCTTTTCACTTGCGTCGTCTGATAACACAGTGTCCCGAGTTACCTGTCTTTACCGTTGGTCATTAACCAGGTTTACTTTGCCTTTGTATGTAAAACGGTAATTCCTTTTCCCTTCCCACCCGCGCGGTCTTTAGAGTTTTTCGTTGATCCAGGACCACCGTTACCTGCGGTTCGGAGGAGTGACAGATTTCAAGGGAACGTGCACCGCCCCCCCGGCAGCCCTCCCACGGCTCCGTTTTTTTTTTTTTTTTTTTTTTTTTTAAACGCGCCCTCTCCTGGTTGCAGCGGCGACGGCTCACGTTCTGTTTTCATGTCGGGGGCACCCTTTTTTTTTTCTTACGCTTTTTCTTTTTTTCGTTTATCACGCGCAGGGACTTCTGTGACTGGTGCGGCCCGGTTTTCAGTGTTTTGCTGCTTACCTGGTGGAATTCTCGCGGGGCCCAAACGGTTGCTCTGGCAAGTTCTTTTGATAGCTCCGTTTTTCGGGTGTTTTCATGACGGAACTCCTTCATTCTCACTTTGATCGTCCCTCACTTTTCTTTTTCTTTTTGCCCCAAAACCGGCCGCAACGACCCCACCCGTCCTGGTGGCGATACCCCTTAAGATTTTCAGCGTTTAGAAACACCGCCAACACGCCCCCGATGTTCGATGGTATCTTCGTTTGGTTTTCTCCCTTCCTACCTTCCTCTACCTTCACGGGAACCCTCTCCGTTTTCTCTTTACCGTTAGGTTTTTTTTGCTTTTTTTCCCAACTCCACATTTTTTCCGCAACCCCGGGAACTACTTTCTTTGGTTTTTCCGTTCTTTTCTTTTCCGTCCCTACCATTTTCCACACGGATTTTAAGGTTTTATTGCCCTTGGTTTTTTCCATCTTGTATCAGCTCTCTTTCCCTCGTCTGTTTTGCGTTTCTTTTTTTCCCTTTGGAGAAAGCGATCATTGCACGCGCGGCGGGTTTTGACCGGACTTTTGGTCATGTTTTTAATTTTCCAGGACGGCACACCCACTTGGCCCTCCAGGTTTTGAAGGTTAGGTTTCCTCGGGGGTTTATCCCTGAAACTCTCCAGTTTTGCTGAATACTTCTCCTTAGGGCAGTTTTGAAGGCTCCTTTTCTGGCGGCCGACCTTGTGGTTTTTTTTTTTCCCGCTGGATTAGTTAACTCCCCCCCAGGTTTTTGGCGACTTCGCCAATTTTGTGGTTTGTGTTTTTGGACCGGTTGGCTGGTGGGTTGTTTTATGGTGTATTCTCGAGTTGGACTAACTTTCAGCTTTGGTGTTTTTTTTGAAGTCCCAAAGGTTTCCTTGCCTGGCTTTCTGTTTTTTACCAAGCGCTTTAGTTGTTTGGAAACCTTCCTTCTTTTCCAAAATTTTTCCTTGACCCTGTGGTCTGTTTACTTTCCTCAAAATTTGGTTTTCACGGAATCTGACCATGCGCGGGGCAACCTTTTTATTTGAGAAAACATCTTTTTTTCTTTTTGGATTTCCTTTCATGGTCGGCGCCCTGTTCACTTCCCCAAAATGATGGTGGGTGGGTGTTTGTCATTTCCCATCTCAGCGCGGCTGCTACCTACTTACTTTATTTCTTTTTGCCCCGACCGACGGTCACACCGTGTTCCCTCCCGGCGTGGTTTCTCGAGTTTTTTTTCCCTTTTTTTTTTTATCCCCCCAATGTTCTTGGTGGTCGACGTATTTTTTTTTCCTCCATTCGTGCCCTGGCGGGTTATACCGGGTTATGTTTTTGCCGTTTAGTGTTTTTCCCAGGTCCTTTTCTTGGTTGGATCGGTTTTTTGGGGTTTTCCCAGTGCTTGTTACGTGTTTGGACACTTGGATTGTTGTTGTTTTTTTGACCCCTATTTTTTCTATACCCCCCGGTTTTCCTTTTTCTCTTCTTTTTCTGTTTTTTCATTTTATTCCGTGTATTCGGTCCCAAAATGTTTGGGTTTGTGCTGGGGCCTCTAAGTTGTGCCCCCTCCATTTTCAGACTGTTTGCTTTGCAGGTTGACGAGTTCCCCCGGCACTTGGTTCTTAACCCCCCGGTACCTTGGATGATTTGCTTCCAATGTTACTTGTTTGAGCGTGACTTGAGGCTTGGTTCCTTTAGTGGTTAAGTAGCAGGGCGGGCCCCCCCATTCCCTTTGAGCGGTTTCGTGCGTTTTTTTGGACAAGACTCCCCCCTGGGGTTCCAAGGGCCTGGTGGTTGCAGGATCTTTCTCTTGTTTTCCCCTCGACCATTGTTTTGTTTTTATATATTTTTGCTTTCACACATTCCGGCGCCGTGCCACCGTCCGGTCTTCGGTGCCCGCGCCACGTCACCGGATCTCTGGTTTTCCTCCTTCCCCCTCGGTCACTGACATCCGCTACCCCGGACCTTGTTTTCAGTTGAATTCACTTTGACGCTCCGTCTTTAGAAAAACCTGCCCCGGGGTTCCCTCCTGCAAACTCCCCGGTTTATGTCTTCCCGCTTTCTTGATTTTTCCCCTTTCTTAGTTTAGATTCCCCCAATCCACCCCAAAACCAAGTTGCCCGTGTTTTCAGAGGTAAAGCAGTTTTCAATCTACCGGTGGTATAGCATATTGGTCCCCCAACCCCCGTAATCAGCGCAACCCCCCTGACCCTTCCTCTTCACCCAACGGCGGGCCCATCTGCCCAAGCCCCCCCCCACCTTGAAACTTTTTGTTTTTGACAATGGTAAAGCTCCCCAGTCCCCCTCCAGCGCGTTGTTCCCGACTTTTTTTGATGTTGACAACATTTTCCCCCATCCGGTTTTGACAGTTGGACGGTGTTTTGGATTCCAACCGCTTGGGGATCGCTTCGCATCCCACGGGCCCCCCCGCGGAACAAGTTCACCTTGTTTTCCTTCCTCACAACCAATCGAGCGCCTCTCTTTTAATGAAAGGGTCCCCGCATGGTGCGTGTACGGCGACCCTGAACCCTTAATCCACCCGAATCCCCGATGGTTACCCCTGCTTGACCACTGTCGTCTTTCCCTACTTTTTTGGTTCCAAGTTAAAAATGTTCCCCCAGGCCCCTTTAAGAAAAATTTTTTTTGGACAGGCCTCCCGTCCACATTTTCGCTGCGAAACGTGCCAGCATTGGTTCCCACCGCGTGTCTATTCCCTCTGGCGCCTTCATCCCTGGTCCGCGTCCGGGCACGCGCATTTTACCTTGCCCCCCCCACCCACCACCCCCATTCTGCGACCCTGCCCCCATGCGTTCAGCCGTGAGTGTTCTGACCTCATCCAGCCTTTTCACGTCCCCCCTGAGCCAGGATCGCTAACCCCACCCCGCCCGAACTTCAGATGCGGCATGTTTTTGTTATCGCGTTCGTTGGTTTCCACCACTTTCTGGAAACTACCCTTCACACCTTGCCTTTCCCCCCTTTCCCCTGTGCCCAGTCCCCGATGCCAGTGCCCGGAACGCGACTTTCCATTTTTTTGAACTGGCGGTCGCCCCTCCTTGCGTGCCGTATCCGTTTGGTCTGTCCTTTCACGACCCCGTGCGATGCATCGCACGAACTCCTTTTTCATCGGTACGAGAATCCCCCTGAGTAATCCGTTGGGTCCATGGTATAGGCCCATCCTGCCCCCAACCCCCCCCCTCCCACCCCGCCGAGAGGCCTTTTGATCCTTTTTTTTTAGGATTGCGTTTGAGACCCCCGGGATCCTCGACTGTGAGAGGGTCTGACTTGTCTCGTTTTACAAGTATCGGTGGAGTTTTTTAAACCTTCTGATCCATCGCCACTCGTTTCGTGTTTGTGCGGTTATGCTTCTTTTCGAATTTCTTGAGATGTTTCTGACTTTTTTCCTGTTCCCCATATGGGGTGCCCATTGGTTGGGCCGGGCCCCCCTTTTTTGCACCCCCGGTCCTTTTTGAGGTGAGGCCCTTTAGATGCAGTCTTCTTAATGGGAAACCGGAACCTGGCTGACTTCTTTGCATACTTCCAATGGAGCCCCACTGGCCCCCCCCCCCTTCCGCGCGCCTGTAACGCTTTTTTGCACTTGTCCCCTCCCTCCTTGAATTTCGCCGTCTTTGCGTGCTCGGAAGATTCGTTATGATATGACTCGTTACGCGTCCGTCCTGCTTCAACATTGCGCTTTTCTTGCGTTTACCAACTGTTTTTATTCCTGGTTTGCCTCGGGTCGTCCTTGTGTGTTGACTCCCCTTTTCTCGGCACCAGCTTGTTTCATTTGTCTTCTTTCCCTCACAAGAATGCTTTTTGGTTTAGTTCATTAGTTCCAGGTGTTCATTCCCCAAGCGGCCGGGGTAACCTGTCCCTTCAACTTTTTTAAATCCCTTTGTTTATCCATCCTCAAGTGATTATGAAAACTTAGTTCACCTCCTTTTAACCCCCTTTCCCTACAAGTATCGGCAGTCCGGGCGTTTGAGATATATTACTTTTCCTGTGTCCCCGATGTCATTGCTCCCCCCACTTTCACCCCAGTGGTTTTTGTCGTCAGATTTTTTTTTTTTCATGCGAGATAAACTGACTTCGAGCAGAAGGGCTCCTCCCGGCCCGGACACCATGTCCGATTTGGTGGGCAGTTTTTTCTTCTTTTGAGACTTTTCCATGGCTATTTGGCCGCCTTTTGGCTGCCTATGTGGATGTCTTTGCAAAATTCTTGTGCCCCCTCATGTTGACCTGCGTATCCGGACGGAGTTTATCTTGGCCTATTTCGGCCAAATTTGCCCTTCGGCGCATTTTTTTACCCCCCCCCCGGTCCTTGTTCTTTTGCTGCCTTTGGGCCGTCTGCTTGTGGCCCGGCTTAATGAAGAAACCAAACCTTGGCTTTGTTCCGCGATACACCTTCCCGCGTGGATGTGGATTTTGGCGTTCAACTCAGGGGGTGGTGATCGGCTTTTTTATAACTTACGCCCGTCGCTCCTTTTCCCGTCCCTTTCGGAGGCCCCACTTCTCCAAATGAGGTAGCTCCGCGCCCTCACTAACCCTCTAGCCGGGCCGGAGGTATCCTTTGAATGTTCTTGGTCCCGTTGGCCACGAACCCCCGCATTACGCTGGTCCCTTTGAGACCATCTCTTTTTTCTTCCGTGTTGTTTGTTTTTGTTCAGATTTTCTGCTCCGTCTTTTTTTTTCAACCTTCAAAGTGTTGATGGGTGTCCGGTTTTGGCCGAAAGAGTCTCTGTACTGGTTGGCGTACCGTGAACGGTCTGAGCGGTATCTTTATCGGCGCCTTGAACACTGATCGTTTGCTCCGATTTCCTTTTTGGACGCACACAGGTCACGGGCGTTGGCCCGTTTTTCACTTTGACCATACCATGTCTTACGGTTGACCCCGCTCCCATCCATTCTTGGACAGTGTGTTTCAACACACTGCTTCCTTTGTTTCGCCATGCTGGGCATCTAAAGCTTCGTTTTTGTGTTTGTTGTTTTTTGATTTATTTTTTTTTTTTTTTTTTTGTTTGTTTCTTGTGGGCGATCCCATACTCCCTTCCGGTTTCCTAGGGGCTTGGGATAACTCTTGTTTAGATATTCTTCCTTGCGCACTGCAGGATCATTCTTCCGTTTTTTTTCTCTCTTTGAGATACCCACAACACAATAGTCCATTCCCACCCCCCTGCATCGTACCATGTTTTTTTTTTTTGCCGACGACCCCCAGCTCCCCACGCTTTTTTAAAACGGCCGTTGTTCCCCGTACTGCCGTCTTTGCGTCTTTTCTCGGCTTCTGTTCTTTTGTAACGATCGTCGGCATGTTGGTTCGTTTTAACGTCCTGCTTTTGACGTCCCCAAACAAGTAGTTTTTGTTTCAGTATCATATGGCTTTGCTGACCTGTATATATTCCGAGACCGGTGGGCCCCCCGCTCTGTTAGGGACCCTGAGGGCCCGTTTTAACCCCCCTTCTGTTTTTTTTTGTTTACCCTCTGAGGTTCCTTGTAATAAGGAGAGTGGATTTTTCTTGATACACTTTACCAGTTATTCCCCCCGTCCCCCCCTTTTTCCTTGTCACTTTACACCCCGGCGGGATCCCCCACCCGGTTAACCTTTACCGTCTTGTTGCACTACCTGTTGGGCGTCTTTTAGCCCTTGAGGATTCCGGAAAATTACCCCCAAAGTGTCTGTAGGCCCTTTCTTGTCAAACAACACTGCGACCTGGAACCGACAATTGCCTCCCCACCATAATTTTCCAGGTCTTTTTCCCACGCTCTCCGTGCGCCCTTTTGCGGGTACGTTTGGTTCTAGTTGCCACAGCTTTTATTACTGATCGTCGTCCCACGAGTCTCCGCTTTGGATACTGAGGATTATGGACCTGGCAGTGCTCTTACCCAACCATTTTCCTATTTGTGGTTCGGGGCGTTGTGCTCCTTTTCCCTTTTTATTTTTCCTTCCGATTCCCGGTTTTCCATGTTTAAGGATACCTCCCATCATGTTTGTTTCCCGTTCAGTTGGCAAACCCCCGGCCCTCCATTGCCCCCCCCCCCCCCCCAAAGTATGAGATAAAGTATCTTTTTTGCTTGATACTCTCATTGGTAGTTTTATTCTACACCCGTCCCAACCGAAACCGATGTGGGTCCCTTTTTTGATTTTTCTCGCTGGTTTCTTCTCAAATTCACCTCCACCGTCAATACACTCTCCTGTCGGTTTTCCTAAGTTGTGGGTTGTCAGTTTTTTCTTCCCAACAATTTTTTTCACCTTACCACTACTATCGTCGTGGTCTTTCTCTCCGGAAATGAAGATTTCACCCCCACGGATTATCCGGCGGTGACTTTCTATCCCCTGGCTGGACCATTTTCGTCGTCGGTGTACGCGCTCTATAAGAGCTCGCTGGTTTTTCGGCGACCGCGATACCTGTCCCGTCCGCTTCTGACCAGGCTCCCCCCATATTTTAATGGCCGAGTAGTCCTTTGATGGAATCTTTGTTTTTCGTGAAAGCTTGGCCCTTGGCGGTGTGAGTTTAGTTTCCGCCGTTTGTTTTTCTAACCGGCTCGGACTATAGGGGGCTGGGCTTTGCTATGAATCTGCCATCTTCACTAGCGTGAATGTCCCCTTTTTTGCGTCGATCCGGGAGCGACGGGGTTCCGTGGAGATGGTTCTGGTACGCGGGCAGACCTTCCCATGCTTTGTTTTTCTCCAGTTGCTCGTCCAATTTGCGTTTGGTGGTGGTGTGTCATGTCTATCTCTGTGCTGGGACGCCGTTTTTATGTTTTTTCGGGCCCCCTTTTTCGACACCGGTTCCCCCCTGCCTGGCCTGCTTGTTTTCGTTAACTCCTGCTTCTTTTTTTGACACCCTTCCTTTTGTTTTGCCAACAATTTTCTTGACCCGTTTTTTCCTTCTGGTTCCGGAAATTTAATTTCCCAATGTGCTTCCTCCTTTCCAAGCAGTTTAGTCCATCGGGTGTTACATTTTTTTTGGATCCTAATTTCCTGCCTAACTGTGATGTTTCGTGTTTTGTGGATTCTGGGCTTCTCCCTCAACAGATGTTGCTCGCTTAATTTAGCGACGCCAATACGGACGTTTCATTTTCCTCTTCTTTTATGCCTTTAGACCGATTCTTCTCCACTGTCGGTCGAGACTTTTGATGATCTCCCCCATCGCACCCCTTTGGGTGTCTTTTTTTTGTGTGATATTACCCGGCTTGTGGGTGACGTTGAGCTGCTCTACTTTTTTTCCTTCCTTTTTTTTTTTTCCCGTTGAGATCGGTTGTTGGTCTTGCCCAAGCATTTTTTTTTTATTTTTTTTTTTTTCTCTTTCACGATTGATTACCAAGTGGTGGGTTTTTTTTTTGTCTATTCCTCTTCCCCCTTCTTTTCTTCTCCGTGGCTTTTCGTCCTTTCTTGCCGTCCCCACTTGTTTGCTTCTATTTTTCCTTCCGCAGGCCCCTCCGAAGTTGGGCTTCTGACTTTTCTTGATTTTTGAGTTTGGCAGTCCATTCCCCCCGGCATTTCTTAAAGAAAAACGTATTGTTTATGTATTGCATTTCTACTGCCCGTGCCGGTTTTCAACGCGAGGTTCTGGTAGCGGTATTGTATTTTTTTTTGCAGGGTTTGTTTCCATCTTGAGCTTTTGGTGTGGCCGCTGACACGATTCCCTTGACTTTCACGTTTCGGTGCAGCCGATTCCTCTTTTTAATGCTCCCTACTGTTGGTGTTGTGCTGACTGTTTGTTTTCCTCCCTGCACCTACCCTTTTTTTTTTGAGCCGTTTTGACCCGTCAGGTCCTTCTTGTTTCGCTCACGACCCTTCTGGGGTTTTTCCCCCTTACTCTGAAACTGACACCGCTCCCCCTGGTTTTTACCGTTGAATTTTTTTTTGCTCGCATTTTCGCGCCTCCCAATACTTCTTCCCCGAACCCATGCCGGGCGCCTTCTGCCCTCCCCCCTTTTTCCCCCCTCTTAGGGAGGGGGACTTCGTCCGTTTTGAGGCCCCAGCCCCCCCACCAAAACATGTTGGAATCCGTTAGGAATTTTTCCCATTTAGGCCGTCAAATTTCACCGTTTGTATAGGCATCAGTGGTCCACCCCCCACCCCTTTAATCAAGCTTTCCCCAGATAATCCCCGTTTGAAAACGGCGTTTTTGCCCGCATTCAAACCTGCCATTTCCAGATCCCCCTTGGGACACTCGTCGGAAGGTCCAAGATCCCCTCACCGCCCCATCTCCCCGCCTTTCTCATTCCCGCCTTCTGATGGGTAATCACACCACTCTCTCCCACCAAGACAGAACCCACCCCTTTTGGATAGATTCACCCACTTTGCGCCCCTAAAACCTTGACCGTCGTCTTGTTCGCGAACTTTTCTTTCGCAGCATCCCTCTTCGTTCCCTATTCCTTTCCTCCCATCCCCACCCGGCCATCCGGTTGCTGGATACCCAGTTTTTAAACGTTGGACATCCCCCCAACCGAATTCACCGCTTTTTCACTCTTCTTGACCTTCTTTTTTCCTTTTTTCCCCTTTCCGTCTTCCGTTTCCCCAACGCAAAGGTCTCAAATGACCTTGTTCACCGAACCATTTTGACAGCTGTTAAGGTCCACCCCCCCACGGCAAGCTTTTTGTTTTGCTTGGCGACCCTGCTCATTCAGTGGACCGGTTCTTAGTTTGCGACTTTTGCATTCCCACTGGAAGGAGTCCTGCCCCTCTGATCGTCCATGGTCCAACCCCCCCCACCAGCCCAGTCCCTATTCCCCCCCCTTCCACCCCAAAGCAGGACCCTGGTCCTGAGCGCAGCTTGTTCTTGCACGACTCCACTCTCCCAACGTCAGTTCTGATCGCCCCCTGGCCCCTCTTCCGCTATTGAAGATTCCTTTCTGAAGGGACTTATATTGTTTCGGGAAAAACTGGAAAACCTCCCTTCCACCCTTCCGTTTTTGGCCATTCGCCGTTGGATTCCCCCGATTTTAAAGTCCCGGAACTGCGACGTAGGATCTTTTTGGCGGTTAATTCGGGTGGAGTGCCGGAATTCGTTCCCTTTGCGGCCCGGTCCCCCAGCCCGCGATGCCTCTCGTACCCGTACGTGCCTGTCCCGGTCGGTCTTACAACGAAGGCTCGTGGAGAAGAATGTACACGCGTCACAACCCCCCCACGGCGGAGCGTCGTCTGTTCCGTGTTGAATGCCGTATGCAGAAAACGGGTTAGCTCGACGGATTTAGTTTTTTTTTTTGAGTGGTCCTCTGTAATTTTTATTGACGGGTGTTCGAACGAAACCACCTTCTCCCCCCTGATCCCTTTCCCTTCCTTTTTCGTCGTTTTTTTTTTTTGCTACTTACCGGCTTGGGCGTATTTGACCCCTTATCTTTTGCAGACTTTTTGGTGTCCTTTTTGGGGCGGGGCCGGTTTTTTCACCGGCCCTTTTGCAGTTTGAGGCTAATCAGCCCCCCTCTTTTGAATTCTTCCCCTTTTACCTGACCTGGTGAAGCTGCCGATAACGTTCATTTCCCTCCTGAGCCAGGTAACGCTTGCCCCCTGGCACTCATCCGTCCCAGGTCTTTCCCCCCGTCCTTTTTCTCGTGTCGTATAGACTCGATCGGTCCCTTTTGACCCCCTTCTCCATGATCAGGCTCTGGTCTCCAACTGAGCGTTATTGGTCTTTGGCGTTCTCGGGCGTTCCCTTTTGTTGGTGTCATTTTTTTTTTTCTTCCCCCAGAAACTTTACCCCTTTTTCTGGATCCACTTCCTACACGGACCCTGAGTGGTAGTTGCCCCCCCCCTCATTACAGGGCAAAAAAAGCCTTTTTTTCCTCCAAGGCGACTGTCAACCTTCCCTTTTCCCCTTTTTTTTTTTGACTCCCTTGTGTTATAAAGTCCCTCCCTGTGTCCCTCTTATTCATTTATTCCTTTACCCAGCAAATTCCGTCCGGATCTGCAGAATTCCCCCCGGCAGCGGGCGTGAGGTGCTTCTTCTATTTTCTTTCCTGTCTGGCCCTAGATGTATTCCTACCTGACCCTATTTGTTTCTAGTCTCGCCATGTCAGTTCTCAACTGGAGCCGTTTTTTTTTCCTTTCCAGAAACAGCGCCCTGACTCCATGTCCCCCCCCACCCCTTTTCCGTGGCAATTTTTTGGCTGGCCCCGTTGCGAGCTTTCTGTCGCGTTTTTCCCCAAACCTGTGGACTTCGCTTGTGCTGGAAGGCTGTTTCTGTGTTTCTTCAAATTTTCCTGCCTTGTCCTCTCTATCGTTAAGATTTTGTTAGAAAACTTTTCTATGCGCCCCCCGCCGCTCGGGTTACAAAAATGTTTTCGCGCGGTTTTTTCTGAGCGGTTTTTCCCTGCTCACCACAACCATGGCCGTCACCCCAAAAGGGCCGTTTTGGTTGTCATGGCCCCTCAATTGGTGGGCGCTTTTCAACCTGTAAAACTTTGCATGGGTGCTTCCCCTGATTCGTTCCCCCGGCAAAGCCCTCGTGTTACCGGAACACCTTTTTTCCCGCCACCTTTGTTCAACGGCCTGACATGATGATCTTTCATTCTCCAGTCCTTGAAACGGCTCATCTCTTTTGCCCGCCTCCTGATAATCATTTCACAGGGAAGTGATGAGGCCGAGAAACAAAAATTGGGAAATTTCCCAGCTGGGCCAGGTTTGAGCCATTCTTCCCTTCCTCCTTTACTTTTTGTTGTTTTTTTGAGAGCGAGGGCTTTTCTAAAAGGACCAGCCCAGGGTTAGGATTTTGCTTATCTTCCACCTGAAGCAATCCCTATGCTTGACCTTTCGGCTCTTTTCCGGTTGAGGAAAGGCTGATGTTTTCCTAGTCTTTGATTGTGTCGGATGTGAAGACTCCCTTCATTTTTTTTTTCTTCCTTGTGCGCCAGTGATTAGCCCTCAACCCGTGTAGAGTTCTGACGGTTGTTCTGCTCCCCCTAAATACTTCATCCCCAATTTACAGTACGTGTTGAACGCTACCGAATTGGTTTTGAAGTCCCTTTGTAGGCTGAAAAAGCCCTTCCTTTTTTTTCTTCACAGGTGATTTGCTTGGAGCCCTTGTCCCCACCTCCGGCCGGCTAATCCCTTGGTCGCGAGGCGAGTTCCCATTGGCTTCCTAGTTGTCCTTTGTTACTCTTCCGTAGATTTTCTAGTTTTTTTTTTTACGTTTTCCCACACCCAGCAACATCGGCCCCTGCACCCTTCTTCATCCGGGACCCCGTTTTTCCCTCCCGACTTCCCAGGACTCACACTTTTGTTCCTGTATGACTTTACTTTGCGTTTCTGGCGATTTCTTACTTTTTCTGTCTTTTTTTCCCTCCTTCTTTCATGGGCCCATGTGGTGCGTCTTCCGAGTTTTTTGCAGTAGGGTCACGTTTTTTTCCATTCCCCTTTCCCCTCCCCTTATATAATCTCAAGGCGCCCGTCTTTCGCCCCTTCTGTTAGCCCGGCTTTTTCGAAACCCTTGGAGTTCTGGTCATGTACTGAAGTTCTTTTCCCCTATTTTCTCTCTTTTCTCGGTTGCTGATAAACCCCCCCACTGTGTTTCCCGCCCAAGTTTAAATGTCCCAGTTTTTCCCCCCCTCCGTCTTTTATTGAACCAGGTTTTTTTCCTTCCCCTTTCCCGGAATTACCATGTTTGCAACCCTTGCCTTGAGTCTTTAAGTTTTTTTCCAGAACACACTGAACCCCGATGTTTCTTGTTGCGAACCCCCCCTTTTCTTCGTCCACAACCCCCATTTTTCCTGCGATACCCTCCCCCCCCTTTTTGCCTAACAACGCATTTTTTCCCCCACTTTGCGACTACTGGATGGTTTCCCGATTCCTTTTTTTGGGAATGCTTTCCTATTTCCTGACGTTTCATCTCTTTATGGAGGTAGCCCCACGCTGACCAGTGCTGACCTGCTTGATTGCTTTCCCATGTTCCGCAATCTTTACCTTTGCGGTTTTGCGTGAAGGTTCGTGTCATGGGCTATTCGGAGTTCCGCTCTTTCGTTTTTTTCCGGTTTCTTAACTGAAGACTTAATCTACCCCGATAATTTTCCACAGGTGGAAGTGTTCCCAACATGCTCCCCACCCGCAAAAATTTTTTCTCTCCCCCCAGGCGACCCCGTACTCCCTTTACACTCCAGATTATCTAAACCCTCAAAAGAACACGCTTTGCTTCTTCTTCTTTTAGATGGTTTGTTATTTCCCCCGTACCATCTTTTGTTTTGTTAGGCCACGTGTTTCCTCCCCCCTTCTTCCCTTTCTCGGGGGTTCCCCCCTTTCTCTCGTCATTTTTTTTGCAATTACACCATGAGCAACACATTTTCACCTCGTTTCTGTTTGTTTGAGTTTCCTTTGTGGCATGCCCCCCAAATTTTTTTCCCAAAGGTACTTCTTACATGTTTTGAACTTCACGTTTTTCTTGGTGGGGCCGGGTTATTTTCAATTCACGAGGTCTTGTTCTTTGGGCGCGCAGACTACTGTCCGAAGTCCTAGAACTGACTTTTCGTTTTTTTTTTTTTCCTTCGAGTTTTCCTGGCTGTCCCTCTTTGTGGTGGATGCCGTAAACTTTCCCCCGCCTGTTTTTGCCATTTTTGTAGTAGTCTTGGTCACCGCACTCGCTTTCCTGAGCTATTTTTTGCAATAGCGTAATCTCAGGTCGTTTGGTTCGGCGGCCCCTGTCTTCCCCTCTGGTTCTTCTTTTTTTATTACACCTCCGTTTGTCTTCCTGCTGGGTTGGGTTGAACCGGTCAGCCGTTTTTTTCGGTTGGTTGTGGTGGTTGGGGCGAGAGTTGCCGGCCGCACGGCACGTCCTTTTGACATTCGCGTTCGACACCTTTTTTTTTTCCCTGCCCTGGATCTTCGCCAAGCGCTTTTCGTTGTGTGTTTAATGCCTTCCCCCCTTTTTTTCTTTTGCCCCTGTTTTTTTTTTCTTCCCTTCCCTTTTTTTGGTTCCCCCCCCCCCGGACCCAGAATACTTTTTGAAACGTTTTATGGTGTTCCATCCTGGATCCAGCGGTAAAATTGCGTGGTTTTCCTTCCTTTCATCTTTTTTTCGCCGTTGGTTGCGCCGTTTTTCACCCCCCCTTGTCTGGGGGCGGTGGTGGATGGTGTTTTTTTTTCACTTAAGCGATTCTGCTCGCTTCCTTCTTCGCGCGCCCCCCCACATCCTGCAAGTTACCCTTTTTCGCGGCGGTTTGGGAGTTTTCCGCGGTTTTTATCACCAGTCTGTGTTTATCAAGGATTCTTCCACTCTGTTTGGATATTCCCCCCCTTTTGCGCGCTCTGGCGGTTTTTAACTTTGGAGATTTCCCCTTCTTCCGTCGCCTGTAAATTGGTTTTTTATCCCATGGTTTTTTTTTTTTTCTTTGGCCAGCCAATGGGCGTCCTTTTTTTAGGTAGAATGACTTTCCCCACAGCTGCCAGGGGGTGTTTTGGTTCCCAAGATCCATAACTTTTTTCTTCTCGGTTTGCCTTTTTCCCGTGCCGCTGCTACTGGCACCATTTTTTTTTTTTGCTTCAAGTTAGGGGTTCCCCTTAAGTAGTGCTCTCAGTTTTTGAGTTGGTTGACGGCGGCCTTTCATGTTTTCAATCCTTCTTGGCTGCTCTCCTCTGACTGATGGCGGGGGCCGTTACTGTCAAGGCGCTTTCTGTTAGGTTGATGTCAGTTCCTGATTGAATGCGGAACCCCTCTTTTGGGTTTTTTTTCTTTTTAGTTCTTTCTCCGTTTTTCGCTCCCTTCTTGTTCCACGGTCTGTGGTGTTTACATTTTATCCCTACATGTTTGTTGTTTGAGAGAGGTCTTCTTCGCTGCACCACCTACCGAGCTTCTTCTTTTTTTAAAGTGTTCCTCGTTTCTCCCCCGCTTCCTGAGGTGTTTGGTGGCTCCGACAATCTTTTGAAACTGACACCCCCCCTTTCACTCGCTCCGTGTTTCCCCAAAGGGTCCGGTTTTGAGCTCCAACCGTTTCTTACGACCCCATTTGAAGGTTTCCGGTACCTGTACTCCCCCGTCTGAGCCCGTTTTTTTTTTTTTGGGTGGCCTGGCGTCGTTAGAGGGCCCCCAGCAAACCCACCCCCAATTTTCTCGATAAGTTTATCTCCCCAGGAAATACCTTCCTGGTTATAGTTCCTCTTTGGTCAACAACCAACCCCCCTTGGTTACTTTTTTTTTTTTTTTTTTCCCCTCTCCCTCCCTCCTGCAACCTTAGGCCCATTGCTTTGCTCCCCCCCCATATCAAAGATGAACCCACCGTTAGTCCAAAATTTTCCCGCCAGCCTTTCCTTGAAGGTATCTCCCGCCCACTTTCTCTGTCAATCCCCATCTTTTCTGACCCCCCCCCTCATTTTGTAGGACCCAAAACCTCTGTTTTTTTGCCGAAGTGCCGCAAGCCACCTTTTCCTGTTTACGGGAGAGGGTCGTAAACTTTTCATTCAGGAGCCTCCTGCTTTTTGATGAGCAGTTCCCCCCCATCTTTTCACCCACCCAGTTTCCCCAGTGTTGCTGCTTTTCCTGGATCATAACTTTGGAAATCCTAACCGGTCTTCCCACCTGCTGAACCCTGACCTCCTCATTTTTACCCCTTCCCGTTGGGTTCACCAGACCAACTTTTCTCCCCATTTTCACCGTTTTTCCATTACCCCCTTTTCCAAGGTCCCCAACAACGCCAGGGGATTGAGGTGCTCCCCCTTGTCCCAGGCAGACCCATGGTTTGTCGGGCGACCTTATTCACTGACGTCGTTTCTTTCGCCTTATAGCTTGAACCCCACACACCAACCCGACACGGCGATAAAGGTAAACCCCCCCCCCTTGTGCGTTCTGGAAGGTTGGCTTGGCACTCTCCAGCCGGCCTTCTGTGACGACCCCCACATTTTTTTACAACCAGGGACGCTCACGGCTTAGATTTTTCCACCCTGCCCCCTTTGACTCATGCTCCCTCATATGACTGTCCTGCCCAGGCGCCGCTTTTCCCCTCGTTCGGGTACCCAACACCTGTTGACAAATTACTGAACCCACAAATGGTCTTGGCCCCAATTGCCGGGCCCCTGATTTTCCCAGTTTTTTAGGACAACCCTGACCAGTAAGACATTGTCAAATTGTAGGTCGTCCCTGATTCGTGGTGACAGGGATTTTTTCCGGCGTTCCCCTTTCGTACCTCAGGACCTCTTTTTGTACCCCCTTGACGGCGCGTTCCCCCGTCGGTCTCTCCTTTCCCTCTTTCCTCCTCGTTGGACAATTTCATCCCCTTCCCTAATTTCCATCGAAAAAACGCCTTTATTTTTTTTTCGTCTTTTGCTCCTTTTTGACCTTTGTTTCAGCGCAGAACCTTTCGACTCCTTAAGTGAGGAGTTTTTTTTTTTCTTGAAAGGCGCCCCTTTTTGGACGGTGGAGAAGTCCCCCCACCCAGCCTAGATCCCCCTCACCCTTCTTTTCTTTTTTCAGGTGTTTTTTTTTTTTTCTTTCAGTTCAGGTTGGACGTGTTATAAAGCTGATACCTTTAGCATACTTTTCTTTTCCCTTGGTTTTCCCCCTTTGTCGGGTTTTGCACAGGGCCTTTTGCGTTTTTTCCTACCTCTGACTTTATCATTGCCAACACCGGAAAAACAGTCCCTGTCTCTTCTCCGCACTACTTTTTCCCTCCTCTACTGCACTCGGTGCTTTTTTTTGCAGGTTAACTCTTTGCACTTGCACTCCTTCCAGACTTTGGTTCCTTTACTTGAGCGTGCTCGATTCTCTACCCCGAGCTGTTCCACACATATGGTTCGCTTTTTTTTGTTTTGCACCATTTTGCACTTTTTTCTTGTTGTTTTTGAAATGATCCTTTTCTTTTTCCGGCCTTTTTTGTTTCTGGGTTTGTGTGGGTTCACTCATCCCAGAAAAGCTTTGCCTTTTTTTTTTTTGGATTTTCCCACTTTCTCCAAGTTTTCGCGCTGGTTCTGTGAACATGATCCGTTACAAGGCCCCCTTAACCTGTGTTAAGAATGTTTGTCCCTGAAATTTTTACACCTTCGTTCTCATTTTTTTTATCAATTTTTTCAATTTACCTTTTCTCTTATTTCCAGAACCTTTTTTTCCCCCCCTTTTTTTTGCAAACGATACCTGTTCCCCCCGACCTAGGGGGGTTGGAGATTAGATATCTCCTTTGTAGTGTCCCTCGTCTTTGCTGACAAAAATGGAACCACTTGTGTTGTCTCCGTGCTTTAACTCGCCCATGCCTCCTACGAACATTAATGCGAATTTTTTTTTTTGACCAGACGTTACAACCCATGGTCTGCATTGGGTCTGGCCCCCTTTGCCCCCCCTTCGACTGTCGGCCTTTTTTTTTTGACCCAAATTGTTTTTTGCCTGGGGTTTATTCTTCTTCTTTTTTTGTTTTCCCGTGGCGGGCCCCTTTGAATGGACTTCCTGTTCTTTCTCACTTTTTCTCCAACCCAATTCATATGACGACAATGCCCTTGTTCCCCGCGATGTCACCCAGTTTGTGCTCGTTTGTGTCTAGTTTTTTGTGCCTGCACCCTTTCCTCTTCGCCCCACAGGTTCCTGTTTACGCGACCCCCTACAACTTTCACCGCGTGGGATGTTGGATTCCGCCTCATGGGTTCTTCCCCGGATCGTTATACTACCGCCCGTTCGTCTATTCCTGTGTGTTTTTTACATTTATCCGCCACTCCTTTCTGAGTGCTTATGCGAGGCAACTTACCCTCTCGTGGCCGTTCCCCAGGTGTATCCTGTCTTTTCCTTCTTGAAAGTCTTCTTTCTTGACCTCAACACCTCCTCCTCACCTCTTTCTTTCTGGTGTCTAACTTTTTTCCTCCACGTTTTTTTGTGATCTCTCTTTTCTCCAACGGCTTTTGCGGTAGGAGTGTTTCTTCCGTCAAGACTTTCCTTTTCCTCTTGATCTTCGGACCTGGTTTTGTCGCTTGTATTTCTTTCTGTCGTTTCTCCCCCTCCCCTTTGTCTGTTTTGCCACGGCCCCCTCAACCGTTTTTTTTCGTTTTTGGCCGTTATACTGAAATATGGCCAAATTCCTTTTTGTCCCCTCTCCCTCCTTTTTCATTTAGGCTTACAACAAGACTTCCCTTTTGTTTCTGCCAGGTGTTTAGCTCCCCCTGTTCAGCCGGACTTTGCCTCCTTTGTTTCCTTTTTTGAGTTTTTTTGATGGAGTTTGGGCATTGGTGTAGAAATCCTTGAGCTCCCCGGATCCTTCGTTCCTTTCCTTGCTGACCACTTCACTGGCCCCCCTTTTCAGATGTTTCTTTTTTTTTTTACCCCCCCCCCCTGTGACTTGAAAAAGGCCCTCCAATGGCTTCCCTTGTCTTCCTGGCGTTGGATCTTATGCTCGGCGACTGAGGTCCGCCCGGTATTCATGGGTTTCTTTCACTGTGCCCTCTGTTTTTTCCTTTCTCCAGTGGTCGCAGTCCAGATTAG
>Ga0179591_1328582_pt1 | contig 21488 bp, 30 predicted proteins | sample CZOMad2_1_08_16f_FD_182891 | JGI IMG/M metagenome (GOLD analysis project Ga0179591, IMG submission 182891) | Vadose zone soil fungal communities from Angelo Coast Range Reserve, California, USA - CZOMad2_1_08_16fungal (PacBio error correction) | ecosystem: Environmental > Terrestrial > Soil >... | reverse complement strand
AAACCCTCTTGAGTTCGAATTATTGTCCAGTTTCCTCCCCCCCAATCCGGGTTGTTTCGCTCTCCAATGGACATCTCCAAACACATAGTCTTTTCCATTGTTTCTTCTTGATCCACTTAACCCCCTCTTTGCCTTCCTTGTGTCCCCTTCCCCCCACCGAGCCCTTTGTTGGGCCCCCCACTTCACTTACCTCTCACCGCAATTGGGACATTCCAGCATTTAGCATTTGTTGACAGTTATTAATCTCTTTTTCTTATCCAACGGCCCTTTAACGGGGGAAACCCCCTTTAAAATCCTCTCCTTCGTTCCTCCCAAACCCCCTTTCTCGACTTCTTTGCCCGACTAGACAAAAATTTGTCCCCGATCCTTCTTCCCCCAGTTTCGAATCCGGCGCAGCTCCCTTTCGGTCATTCTTTTTTTTTCAAGATCCTTTGGAACCCTCTGCCTTTTACCCAGCTACCCCCCGGTTCCTTTGCTCAGCATTTTGCCACGTCCCCCCGATTTTCCCTTTTTTTTGGGTCTTTTTACGACGATTCTTTGCCTTTGTGAGGGTTTAGGTGCGTCCTCCCTGGGGTTTTTTTCCCTTCGAACCCATAGAGGTCTTAAAACCCCCCCGATCCTTTTCCCCCGATGATTTCGCCACCCTCGTCTCTTCTTTCCAGCATCAGAACCCCGTCCCAGGAGGGAAGATTTGACTTCTTTTCCCTGACCACCTTTTTTCAGAGAAATTTTAGGCCTGCACTACTTTCCTTGATGTCTGGATTTCGTTCCCCCTCTTTTCCAGTTTTTTATTCAAAATCCACGGATGACAATGCCCCTCGCCATTCCTAAAAATCCCCAGTCTTACAGAAGAACCTCCCACTAGCGGTTAATTTGCCTTCTTTCTTGGGTATTTACGAGCTTCTTTTTTTTTTGGTTTTTTTTTTGGTGGTTTCCCCGTGATTGAAGTGCAGCGGCATTTACTTTTTTTTAACCCTGGAACCTTTTTTGAGTTGCATCCTTTTTTCTTTAAAATGATATATGTAAGCCTTTTGTGGAACAGCCTTAGGACTCTTTCCCCTCTCTTTTTCCCCCCGGAGGTTGGATTTTTCCGAGGCTGCACGTGCCATTCCCCCTTCCCAACATATTTCCCACGAGAAAACTTCTTTCTCGGAATGATTCCAGTTCTCTCAGTTTGAAGAATTCCTTTTTCCTTTTATGCAATCAAATACAAGGACTTGAGAAAACCCCCTTGGCTTCCCCTCCCAGTTCCATGGAGTCTTTTTGCTTTTTTGCTTGATTTGTTTTTTCCTTGAAAATCCATTTCCGTAGTAGGGAGACCCCCTCCGTGTATGTGGAAACTATTCGTTTGACGAGAGGGTTTTTTGTTTTTCTTTTTGAGGGCTCTCTCCCCTGGTGCCCTTTCTCGCATTTTTTTTTTTCTGCTTTTTAATATGACGCCCCGGGCTTCCGGACCTTTCTCCCTCAGATTCTCTTTTTCGGGAACTGGCTTCCCCCTTTAATGAGTTCTCTCCTTTATGTTTCTGTTCAGTTTTTGTGTGGGTCCCCCCCCGGGAATACCTTTGGCTCTCCCACCTTTATTACATTCCTTCCCAAGTCCTCAGGAGATCCCTTCGTAAACCCAGTGCAGTACTTTCCCCACCCTGGTTTCCCAAGTCCAGCAGAATTTTCGATTGCCCCTTTGGTCGTTCACAAACTTCTCCTTTTTTTTAGTCACATCTGCGATCCTGCTCACCCGGCTTTTAGGATCTTGGAATCTCCTTCTTTCGTCCTCCTCCTCAGGTTCGTCTCTTCTTCCCCTCCAGTTCGTTTTTGGGTCGAATTACGGCCGCTTCAAAACCGTTTCTTTTTTCCAGGGCGGAGGGACCTACCGCCCCCCTGGTCCCCGCCGGGTCTTTCTTCTTGGAAGTTTCTGTTTCACTTGCCCCAAGTTGGTTTCCCCTCCTATCGTTCACTCTTTTTTTCTTTCTCTCTAATTTTTCCTTGGGAGACAGGTTTTTGTTTTTGGTTTTCCACGATTCTTGTTTTCTTGTGGCCCTTCAACACCTGACTGACCCCCCCCGTGGGCAGACCTGTCTTCTCTCTTCCTTCGATTCCGGCACTTGGTGGGCGTATTTTTTTCCCAAACTTGAGTCTCCCCCGTAGCACCCCCCAGACTGAGAGTTACGTCTTTCGACTGGCAAACCTCTTTTTGATTCCCCGGCAGCGTTTGTCTCAACGTAAGATTACTGGGAGATCTACCTTCCTTTTTTTCAGGCCGAGGTCCTGTGGGATCCCCCCCCCCCCCGCAATTCCCCTACCGACCGTCGCCCTGTCCCTTTTACTTTTCTTCGTTTCCTCCATGACCGTTGATTTTTCCTTCAGTTATGCTTCTTCGGTCACTCGCGCTTGTCCGATTTTTGGAGCAAGCGTCCATCCCACTTTCTGCGCGTCTCGATGGTTCCCTCCGCGCCTTTTTTACAGTGGTTCCCTACAGGGATCTCTTTTTTTTTTCACACCTTGACGGACTTCCTCTTCTCCATTCTATTTCGAAGGAAGCATTGGGTTTGGTCTTCTTCCCCCTGGTTTCTTTCTGCGCGTCTCTTCCACCTTTTCAGAGATCGAAACATTTAGCAACCTCTTGTTTTTGTTGCCGTGCTGGTATTTAGGATCACTTTTTCTATCTCGTTGAACTTACGCTTGAATTTCCCGTTTGTTTTTGTCCTTCCTCCCTTTTTCCAACCCCTTCCAGTTTCGGCCTTCCAACATGGTCCCGGGTTGGTCCGCCAAACTTCTTCGTCAAACTTTTTTGTTCGCGTTTCTGTTCCCCGGATTCTCTCTGTTTTGGACCTTTTTCCCCTCCTGAGCACCTCCCAGCGGGTCGCCTTGAAAAGTATTCCTTTTGGGATTCCCCTCTCCGCGGCTTCTCTTTCTTTTTTTTTCCTTCTGAAATTCGTTTTTTGGGCGACGTGGAACTCCTCTCGGGGGTCCCCAACTCTCGGCTCGTGGTCTCTCCCTGGGGAACTCCTTTTCTTCCTTCATCTAATTCGCGTTTTTGATGCGCCCTTGTCTTCTGGCATCCTTGGAAAATTCGTGATTCTTTTTCCCGGGAGTTGTAGTAACGTCCTCTCTTTTGGTTTTTCTTGTTGATTTGTGTCCCGGACCCGGCCCTTTTCGCTACAGTTTGAGTCTCAACCCCAATTCCCGATTCGCGATGCTCCCCGGTGTGATTTTTCGTGTTTTTCTCAACGGGATTGGCAACTCGGTTTCCTCGTACCCCCCCCCCCATGAATTGTGATTTGGCCCCTCCCCCCTTTGAAAAAAAGCTGAGTCTGGTCTGTTCCTTTTTGTTTTCTCTTCCCCTAATGTATGGCAGAAATGTAACGGACTCCCCGCACAATTGTCCGTTCTCCCCCCTCATCCTCCTTTTTTTTTTTTAGAGATTAACCCCTGCCAATTGATGCTTTTTTTTCGATTTTTGCTTTCTTGTTCATGTGGTGTGTGGCTCTCACCAATATTTCCCATAAAGACCCCCTTCTTTTAACTTTTTTCTTCCCCCCTTTTTCCACATTCCCCCCTTGATTGGTAACAAGCACTCTCCTCTGTGGCAATCGCACCAATTTCCCTTCCTCCAAAGCCAATCCCGTTTTCTGATTTTTCCTTCTCCCTTTGAGCTTGAATGCCCGCTGTTAAGAGATTCCCCGTCCTTTTTTTTTTTTCCCCCCCAGTACACCCCCTCTCAAAATGGCTTGTGGAAAAACCTTTCTCTGCTCCTTCCCCCTCTTGTTCAATATCCACGGAATTTTTCGACCTTCGGGGGCTGCCTTCTCGCCTCTTTTTATGAAGTTTTTCATAACTCTTTGTTTCTAGTGTGACACCCTCTTCCTTGACCCCTTGAATTCCGCCCCCGGTTCTTTTCCGGTCCTCCTAGGGCCCAACTGTAGCCCTCGAGTAGGCTTCCCTGAAGCCCCCTTGATGCGTTTGACGTTAGTGGGCCTGATGGTCCAATCGGCCCCATCGCTGTTTAAACCCAATTTCCTCATGTTCAGTTCCAGTATGCTTCATCAGGAGTACCCTTTTTTCATCTCTCGTTCTACCTCTCTCCCGAGTTTGTACGCGGGGATTGTCCAAATAAGGACCCCCAATTTGGTGCTTTGACCTTTGATTTCCTGACTGGTCTGATGATGGAGTTCCCTCCCTCGCCCCTCCTCTTTTCCATACAACGGATGAACCCCCGGTCCCACCCTCCAGCGTTGATTTTTCCTCCCCTCCCCAGTCGCCTTTTTTCAGCAATCCAAACCCCCCCCTCGGGGTTTGTTTAGAAAATTGCCCCGATTGTCCCTCCCTTCTTTTTCTCTGAAAGCAGGCTTGCTCCCGCTGCAATTCCTCTACCTCTCCTTTTTTTTAAATGGTCTTCTTGTCTTCTCGATTGGGGACCCCCCCGGCTTTTGACCCCAGCCCCCCTTTCAAGTAGATTACCTGGTTCTTCTACCACGGCTCTTTGTGGCTTCCCCCCCCAAATCCCCCTCACATTATACGTCTTGGCCTGCGTTTGCCAGATCGTACGCCCGTCGTAGTGCGTACTCATAACATCCCTGCCTTCTGCAAGCCAACGGACACCCTCCTTCCAACCCCCGCCCCCCTTTGCCTTCCTTCCTGGAAAGAGCTCTTTAGGTTCTTTCCCTTTTTCTGGACCTTCCATACATTTTCCTTTCGCGGAGGACCAATTTGGGTCCGCGGACATCTTCGCTCTTAAGGATCGACTTTCGCGGATTTTAACCGCATTCCTCACGGTTGGCCAAATCTCTTAACGCGACTTGCCTGTATTGAAACCGCCCGCATTGGTACCCCCTGGCTACGGGCCACAAAGCTTTCGTTTTTTTTAATCTTCACAATTATTGATAGCGTTCCCCCTCAGGTGTTCCTCGTGGTTCCCAAATCGTTGTCTTGTTACGCGATCTTCCCCCCTTTCTTTCGCTGCACACTTCTCTCCGTTGGCCCCTCCACATTGGGACACGGGCCAATTCACGAATCCCTGTTTTATTTGGGTAGGAGGTCCCCGCCAAAAACTTCGTCTTCTTGCCTTCAAAATCCTCCCCCCCCTTTTTGGCGTCCTTCCCGCTCGTAGATCTTGAATCTCTATCTTTTTTTCCCACCTTTTTTTGGAGCTTCTACGAGGCGTTTTTCTCTTTTGAATTTTACCCCCGATCAAAAAAGTTCCCCGTGGCTACAGTCCTTTTTTGATTTTTCCCTCTACGGCATTCGGATGCGCAGGGTTTTCTGGTCGGTTCCCTTTCTGACGTTAGACTTCGCCTCTTTCCTCTATATTTCCAATTCCGTGGACTGTTTTTGAAAAGGAGATTTTCAACCCCTCTTTTTTTCTTTTGAAGGCCTCACCCTTTTTCTTTTATCAATTCCCTGGAGTCGCTCTTGTGGAGCCTTTACCCAGCTGTGTGGCCGTTTCATGGTGTAAACGGCGGTGCGTTCTAGGCCGGGGGGGCCCAAAACCCCCTCTTTTACGGGTTCGAGTCCCCCCACCCTGATCCCGTCCACACCTCTCTTCGATCCGAGCTTCGGTCGATCTCCCCCTTTTTTTTTTTTTTTTTTTTTTTTTTTTTTTTCTTTCTAACCTACTTCTGGGTCGTCCCACGCCCCCTTTGGACCATACCCCCCCCCGGCCCCCCCGATCGCCCTTTGGACCTTTTCTTTTTTACGCTTTTTATATCCGTGGATTGTCAGAGGCTTTGTGGTTCTTGTTCTCCGCGGCGCATTCCCTTTTTTTCTCTTTTCCGTTTTTTGCACGGAAGCCATCCTCTTGAGCGTCTTCTTTATTCCCTTTTTTCCGCCCGGGAAGTGAATCCCTAAACTTCCGTCCTTGCTGTCCGATTTCCCCCGACGCTGACAGCCCCCTCTTTGGGAACCCGAGTTCGCCACCGGAAACTTTTTTTTTTTTATTTTGCTCTTCAATTTTCCGTATTCCTGCGAGAGTCTACCCATATAACCTTTTCGAAACTCGATTTTTTTTAGTGCTTTTTGTCTGCCTTTTTATTTACTTCCCACGGGCGCATGTCTACTCCTCTTTCGTGTTGACTCGAGGTGCGCTGTTTTTTTACAGGCCTTCCTCCTTCCAGTTCTGCTCCATTTTCTCCAAACTGTCGCCGGATGTCCCGGCAACGCCCCGTGTCGGTCTTTGGAAGATTCTTCTCTGTTTGCCTCCTTAGCATTGCACTTCTCCTTTCGTGGTTTTCAAACAATCACGCGATGGTTAAGTCCCTTTCCCCGGGGCCCTCCCCCTCTTCCCTGCACGGCGTCTCTCGCAGCTCGGATCCTTGGACAATCTCCTTCCCCGTGGGGTCGGGGAAACCCGGGGTGTCTCAGGTATCTTTTTTTTTTCTTGCCTCTTTTTTTATTCAAGACCTATACTTGAACTTTTTTTTTCCACAATTTGCAGATGAGGCCCTGTTCCTAGTATTTCGGGTCCCCATTTCTATTGACCTGGTCTTTTTTAAGCAAGGATCTCTAGCTTTTTTTTCCTTCGCGGGTTTTCCCATTTGTTTGTCCTTTTTCCTGTCTGGGGTTCAGATAAAGCGGGCAGGTATCCCGTTCGACTTTTCCCCTCGATGGACCTGATTTCGTTTAGAGTGTTAAATTGGTGTTGCAAACACTTTTTAGTCTCCCCGTTTTGCAACATGAAAGGGTTTGCACGCTGCCCCCCAATCAATAAGAGGTATGGGATTTTTCCGATGGTTTCGCCTTCCCCCTTTGCTGCCTTTTTCACTTTTCCGGCCCTTTTCAACAGACTCCCATCATTGACTTCTCCTCCTCCTTGTTTTTTTAGGCTCAATCACCGACAATTGTATTTCAGATTTTGATCTTAAGTTTTTTTTTTTTTTTTCCCCCCAGCCTTTTGTCGTGCTCTCCCGGTAAATCACTCCCGTCTTTCCCGGGAGTCTTAACAACCCGTCTGGGTCAGCCGGCCAAAGACCCCTCTTCCTTTTTGGGGCGCCCCCCAATTCCCCCTCTTCCCGACATCCTTTTTTTGAACTTGTCGTTGAAATTGTTGATTGCTACATTGTTCTGTCGGTGATCCACCTTTACTTTCCCCTTTTCGGAATTTTTTAAACCGCGAAACCAGTTGCGGTCTTTCCCCCCGCGACCCCCCCCGACTCCCCCTCCGTTCAATTCCTTAAAGAAAATTTCCTGATCCGTCTCCCCCGTGCTTTTCACATCAGGCGCGTGACTAACGTATAGGTTCTTTACAACCCCGGAACTTTGCCCCCCTGACTTCCTGCCCCCCTCTCTTAGGTGATTCTTTTATGCCCAGATTTACCTCTCTTTAAAATAATTGATGCTGTCGGTCCCCCCCCCCCCTTCCCAAGCTTGAATGGTTCCGTCCCTCTGCTCCTCCAAACCCCTCCATGGGTGTTTCCACGCCTTGTAGTTACCCCGAGCTGCATCGTCAGACCTTCCTCAAGTTCTTTTTTTTCCGAGTGTTCTCCCAACTGGAGACCCACTTTTTCAAGAAATTGGTTTACTGGTCCTTTACACGTGGGCTTCTTAAGGGTTTTGGACATTTTCGATCCCCTCCCTTATTACACGCGCTTGTTCCCCCACCTCTCAGAGTAATCCTTCCCCCTAAAAATAACCCTTCTGTCCCGAAAGGCCTTTTTTTCCCACAATAGAGTTCTTTTTTTTTCGGAAAAACTGAACTTTTCTGTCTCTCTTGTCCGAGCTTCTTTTCTTCCCTGGAGAGCGGCCGTTTTTAGGAGGACACAGTAACACATGTCCGGTTGCTATCCCGCTGGAGAACTCCCCTGGTGGACCTCCCTCCTTTCGATCGCTCTCTCCCACGGTCCTTTTTCTATGATTGCCTTTTTTTCCCTTTTTCCATCCCCTGAACAAATATTCGCAAGTCCCTTTTCTTTTCCTTTTTTCGGACCCTCCCTTCGTCCGCGGTCGGCGCAGTCTTCCCCCTCTGGCCCTGAAACCCTCCTTGAAGGAGGACTCCCTCCTTCTCCTTCCCCCAATCAGTTCCCCTGCGTGCCCCCTTTTTTAGTCAGTAGTCTTCTTCAGTTCGATTTTTATTTTTTCCTATCGTGGACTTTCCAAGGACAGCCATTCCCGCGGGTGCGGTAAAATCTTAGTGTGCGTCCCCTTGAAATTTGAGTGTGTATGTTTTTTTTGATTACGAGGTCCGAATCGCCAAGTTTTTTTCCCTTCTCCCCCAATATTTTTCGCATATGGTGTTTATTCCTTTTTCTTTCGAGACGGTTTTTTTAACACTACACCATGAAGTTATCGGCCCCCTTCTGAGTCCCCCCCTTTTTTAGGATCTTCCCCGCCTTGCTGTTTAAGTTCTGGTGGGCTTTTAAAATCGTTTTTCTTTTGGCCCCGAGATATACTGTATAACAGTCATTGAGATCTCCTTCAGATGATTCTCCAGTTCGGCCCCCCCCAGTGGGGACACTGGCACCCTGCCATCACTATGCCGTACTTTTATTTTGGCGGTCTTTTTCTCAACCTCCCCCTTGATGTCCCTTCCCTTTGATTTTGGCGTATCCGCCGCAAGTTGCTGTACTTGATTGCAGTCCTCTTCCTTTTTTGTTTTTCATAGAGATGTCAGTCTTTTTTTCACGACTCCCGCTTGGAGAATTCCACCCCTTTCCTTTGCTCCAGCCCTCCTCTCAGTTGGTCGACTCTCCGCAAAGGCCGGTGAGCCCTTTTGTGGCCCCAAAGTTTGTGACGCTCCTTCTACGGATGGGACGCTCCTTTCTTGAGGGGAGACTCCTCCCCCCCTTTCCAGTCTTTTACACCATGACAAGAAGCCAAGGCGATCCTCCATGCACTGTCCCCCCCATTTTCCCTTTTTTCCTTTTCCAGCTTGGTTCGTAGTTCCTGACCAAAGGCGGCGTCATCGTCTCCAGTCCCCCCCCCCCCCTTCTGTCGTGACTGGCACCAAAAATTGTCTTGTCTTTTTTTAACCCGTCCTCTTCGCCCGGTCCGTCTGGTCCCGGCTCTCTACCCTTTACTCTTTGGTCTCCCGACCTGTCCCCTGTGTCCTTTTTTTCCACCTTTTTCCCCCCCAATTACTGACCAAAGAATAGAACATTCTTCCTTGGAAGGCGGTTGCCGCCTTTTTCAAGTCCTTGGATTGGAGTTAGGTTCCGGAAGGGGTTTTTTCTCGGCCGACGTCTCCCAAATGTCTATTTTTGAAGAGACCTCTATGCGCTATTTTTTTCGTGATGGTGTTTTTCCAGCGGAGACCGTAGGGATTCCAACTCCCTTCCTCATGGGCTTTAACCCGGAAGGTTAGGCCGACTTTTGCCCCTTTCGCTCCTCCCCTTCCCCCTTTGGTGTCTGCTCCTTTCAGTTTCTTACAAGACGGAGTTTCAGTACGAATCCCAAATCCCCTTAATTAGGGACATTTTTTCTAAAAACTCGTTTTTTTTTCTTTGGTCTTTCTTCCTTCTTCCGGGGTTTCTTATCGTTGGTCACATTTTAGTGCTTTGCATTTTTGTTGTAATGGCTTTTACCCCCCCGTGACCCCCCTCCCTATCAACCAGGGACATGTGTTCCTCCATCTTCCTGGATGTTCCGCCAAATACTGCCACTTAGGGTTTCTGACTCTCTTTGCCATTACGCATCGGGCTTACTGGGAGTGAGTTCCTTGTTTTTTCCCACCCCCCTGCGTTCCTGGACGTGAACTTTTCCCTTTTCTTTGGGCCATTTCTTTTTCCATTACCCAACCAGCCCGCATGGTCTTTTCACGCGTCCTCTTCTCTGGCTAGTTTCCCGGCTCGTCCCCCCCTTTTGAACAGGGGGCCTTTTTTTCCCCTTTTTTTTTTCCCAGTTTCCCAACTCTAGAAGGACCTGAAGGTTTTTTTTCTCCTAGCCTCGCTTATTCGGCCTTTTTTGTTCCTCGGGGGGACACTTGTGATATTGAACGTTGTAATTTTCCCCCTGCCGTCGGCCGTTTCCTCTTCGGGTTTAACTTTGTGTTTCCGTTACTGGTGGATCGCTACCCTGGCAGGCCCCCTTTTTCCCCCATTTCTTTGAATTACCACGGTCTTGGTATCTTCGTTTTTTTTTTGCGCTGGCTGAGCAAAACTGGTGTTTCGGCGGACATTCTTTCCTCCTGTGTCGTGTCGTTTCAGACTCCCCCTGGTCAAATTTTCCCTTGAGGTTCTTCTTGATTCGTTTTTTCTGGAGGCCCACCCCGTTGGCTTTTTTCCTTCAACCCAAGTTCTAAAAATCGAACCCCCCAATTGCCGTGTATCCCCTCTTTTCCCCTTCCCTTCCCTTTTTTTTGTTTGTTCTTTCGATTAGGTTCAATTTATTTTTGAGTCAGTTCAAAAAGACAGTTTCGTGTTGTAGTTTCCCAACCCCCCCTCCAACCCCCTTTTTTAAGTTGTTCCAGTGGGATTCTTTGATCAAGTACACCTTGCGCCAACCTAACGTGACACGAGTTTGCTCACCCCTGTGTTTTTTCGGCCCCCCCTTCACGACTCCTCCCATCCTGGGAATTTTTTCCTTAATTATTGTTTTCGTTGATTCCTGGACCCTCTTTTTTTGTATCTCCCCCCGTTTAACACATGTAAATACCGCGAAAATTCTTGGATAATAACAAACATCTTTTGAGCGCTGCTTTTGCCCAGCCATCCTTTTCCTCTTCCCTACTTTCCCTGATCACAGTTTTTTAACAGGGATCCTTTTGATTTCTCCCCCTTTTCCACCTCTTTTTTCTTGTCTCGTGGGAACAACTCGGTGCAATCCCCGTCCCCCCTTTCTTTTCGCACCCGCCTTTCAGGGTTCGAGAATTTCTTCTCCCAGATAAGACCCCTCGGAACCCATAAGTCCCCGCTTGCGGCCTTTGGCAGGGTTCTTGTTCCCCCCTTTAGGATCTTTCCCACTGGTCCCTCACGGCGTGCTTTTACCCACTCCATGCTACACAAGGTCTCCCCGTCTTTTTAATCGTTCCCAACAGTCATCTTCCCATCGACACTTTTTTCCTTACGCGGAGCGTGGGATTCCTCTTCGTCCCCCCACTAGTCTCCGAGTGATTTTGCTGACGGTTTTGGATGGAGTGTTGTTGCGTAACCGCGCGTCTCGATTCCCACCCTTGATTTCCCCTTGTCCACTAATTAGCTCCCCGTATTTCTAATCTGCCCGAATGCAACCCCCCCTTCCCCCCCCCCCATTTTTGTCTTTTTTTTCGAAAACCCTGCCGATTGTCGAGTCTTTCCTCCCGCCGGCTCCGGACTTTGGAATGTTGAAAGTGATTGGAGACCTTGTGCCGTGGGTGAGAAGGGCGAAGAGGATCTTCCCTCATAGTTCTTCCTCTTTCAGTCCTTCTTTCCCTCCTGTATATTTCGGGCAGGGATTTTTTTTTTTTTTTGCCCACACTGCCATCCCTCAAAACATCCGCGGCAGCGGAATTTTCCTTTTGAAGATTTCCCCTTCCCTTTTACGCAGCGTCGGCCGAGTCCCTGACCTTCCGCCCGGGCCTCCCAAGGCCTCGACCGAAACAGTCCCTCTGGGCACGGCGGGCGTTCGTTGATCCCTTTTGGACGGTTTATTCTCTGGTTCTGGTCTGCGTTGGACTCCACGCCCCCACCCCGTATTTAGCCCAATCGTTTTTTTTTTTCGCTCCCATTGGAACCCTCTTCGTTTCGAATGGTTTTGTGAGGGTTTTTGATCGAACTCTTTTTGCCAGTTGCTTTTACCCGCATTTTCTGGGGTTTTTTGCTCGGCATTCTTTTCGCCCAGCTTTTGTTACCCCTTATGACCTTCGCTCCCTTTTAAAACGCGGAACAATCCCGATCCTCGGACTATTTTTGCTTGTCCTTTCAGGTGGGGCCTCCAGTTCCTCCCCTCGGCTGATCTTCCTGGTATCCAAAGTACACCGTCTCTCTTCTGGATCTAGTTTCTTCCGTAACCGTTTTTCTGCCAGTCCAGGCCCCCTTTTCCCGCATCATTTTTGCATGCGTCTTTTGGTCTCTTCCCCCCTCCAACTTTCTCTTCTTCTGTCTTAGACACCCTTTTGCGGCCCGATTCGTCTTGCACGTCTCGCTAGTCTTTTTAGTTTCTTGACACATTTTTCCCCTTCCTCCTCCATTTCTTTTTTTTTTCTATCGATGACAAGATCTCCGAGAGCGTCTTAAGCCCCTCTTTTCAAGGCACACTCTCATTTTTGGCGGTTCTTTCTACAGAAAGAACGCCTTTCATTTCGTGCTGCTTTTGAACCCTTTCTCTACGTTCCCCCGATGGCCGATATCTCTCTTTTCGTGGGTCCGGAGGATCTCGTAGACTGCTACGGGCTGTCCCTCCATTTTTGACAGGCAGTCCCCGTTCTCCATCTTTTGCTCTTTTTCATTTCATTTTTTCCCTGATGGGTTCCTCCTGGTACAAGTGGGCCGGTGGCCGCCTCTGGAGGCAGAAACCCAATTCTTCTTTTACGATTTGCGGAATGGCAAACCTGCTCCCGGCGATCACCCTTCCGTCTCCTTCTTTTTCCTTTCAACGATTTCCTTGTGACTACTACCAATACCGTCGACGGGGAAGCCGTTTTCGAGATGTTTCTCCAACCATAACGCCCCGATCGCCTTTTCCGGACTTCCCTTGTGCTTCTTTTTTTCAGGGGATCTTCTTTTTCACGGCTTCTTTTTTTTTTCTCTGCCTAAACCGGAGCGCACCTTTTTACGGGAGCTTCCTAGCCTTTTACGCCCCTTTCCTCAGCGATATCTTCTTTTTACCGGCACTCTCAATAACGGCATTGATTTCTACCGTGTGCTGGCTTTGTTCACCCTTTCGTTGCGGTCCCCAGTATAATCCTTTCCCAGGAGACTCTCCGGTCACTCTTTTTTTTTTATTTCCCTCGGCAGCCAAAGACGTGGTTTCTTCTTTCGTAAGCTAGTTCCCAAGGCCCCTCCATCTTTGACTTTCCCCCCGATGGGGTTCCTTCTGGGCGACTTGTATTTTAGGGTCCTCATTTGATCTAGGGTTCTACATTCATTCTTTTATTGGCCCCTTCGAGGCAGCTGTACTGCAACCCTCAATCCCCGTTCCTTCCGCGGACCTTCCCATGCAATTTTTTTTAGCACTTATTTCATAACTTCTGACAACTCTTCTCGGTTTTTGAAGATTCTCTCTCATCCTTACGTTCCTTCTTTCTGGTTTTTTTTTTTTTTTTACCCCCGTAACGAGATGGTTTCTCGGTCCTAATTTTTGCTCATCAACCTTTTTTTTTCCTCCTCTGCTTCTTTCCCCGCGCCGAATACGTGACTTCTTTCGACGTGTGGCCCCACTTTTCTTTTCCCTTTTTCTTGGCTTTCCCTGTATCTTTTGAAGTGCTGATGTACGCGGCAGGTCTCCTTCTTTTCTAAACCTTTTTGGCGGCCCCGTATGCGCCCCTTTTTGGTCCAATTCCTTTCCCTTGGGAGTGTCGGGCAAGGAGAGCTCTGTTTTTTCTCATGTCGACCCCTTTGTGTCCCCTTCTTTTTTTTTTTTTCTTCGGCTCCCCTTCGGGCAAGGGATCCCCCCAATGTCTTTTCTGCGATTTCTCCTTCTTTCTTGGGCTCTTTTCATTTCTGTGCGCAAACCCTGGCTTTGAAACCTGGTTTGGCCTTTCTCCACGAGGGCGAAGTGTTTTTTCTCGTGAGAACGTCCTCCCTGTCTTTCATTTGTTATGGATGATTACGATGGAGCGAACCCCCAAGTTCTGCTGGAATTTTTCCCTGAAATGGCCCACACAGTGCCCCTCCCTGCGGAATTACTTTTTCTTCATATTTTTAAGGTTTTTTGTTTTGTTTTCTTTTTGATGAGCCCCCCCCCTTTTTGTCCATTGTGTTGTTTTTTTTTGTTATTCTATTTTGATTGGGCGTTCCGTTTTTAACTCCAGTCCGACTTTGCGCTCACTCCCTAATACAAGTTTTCCTCTGGGAGTCTTTTTTCTCACGATCACACTTCGCCCCTGGTTTTTCAAAGACGCTTTTCCTCACCTTTTTGCGCACACCCCTCATATAACGCCATTTCCGTTTTAATTCTTTCCCTTCCCAATTCTCCCTCCCTCCGGTTATGGCCCGATGTTCCCTGGCCTCTTTAAACCTTTTCTGAACCCAAGATGATCGTTGCCAGATCCCCCTTTTTTTCCCTGAATTGTCGCCTCCGAGGGGGTTTCTGGGGTCGCCGCAATCGAAAACTTATTACCTTCTCCTAAGTCGGGACCAATAGTTCCTGACCAAGAAATTTGCCCTAACCCCTTTTCCTCTTGCTTCCTTTTCGACCTCTCCCTGAGTAGGTTGATCCGTGTTCTTTTTTACCTGGCCATTTTACTTTTTCATTTCCGTCAGTTCCTCCCTTCGGCTTGTTCAACCACTCAGCACATGTGTCTTCACGGATTCCGTAATTTGTCAATTCTTTTAAATTTTTTCCTAAGGACAGGTCCTCCCCGATTTTCCCCTAGTTTCGGACATCTTTTTTTTAACCAACTCCACCCTCTTCACGGAGACGACTTCCCTGGCTGACTTTTTCTTCTTTTCCAGTAGCGTCCGTTCAGAGCCCAATCCATTTCCAGCTACTCAATTTTTTTTGGTGGCCCCGTGATTCCTTACCCCCAAGTGCTTTCCCCACTAACCCCTTTTCGTCATGTTTCGAAAAATTGCAGATGTACCTTTCTTTTTTTTACGAGTTCTTTACTTCCGGGCCGCTTGGTCTTCGGAGCCCCCAGTTTGACCCCTTGCTTTGGCGGTTTGATCGTTTCCGTCTTCTCTTGTCGGGTGTCCCCTCCCATTCTTTTTCCCTTTCTTTACAACTGATTTCGCGGTGCTGCATGGTCACGACAATCGAGTTCCAGTCGGGCAGTCCTGCCTGCTAGGAAAGGCTTTTCTTACGCCATTGAGCTCCGAGCCCCCTTTCCCTGCCTTGACTTCCTACATCCGAATTCCCTCTTCTTTTAAACCCACGCCCGCGGCAGCAGACTTCCTCCAGTCCCCCCCAGTTGGGGCCATCTTTCTTTTCTTTATGGTTTTCCCTATTGTTGGGACTCCAACGTCCTTTTACCTTTTTTGACACCTCTGGGCGGACCAGGACCTCTTCGTTAGCGACGTCTGGGAGGGGTTGGTTATCTCGATAGATCTTTAAGTTCTTCTCCCTACGTTCCTTTGGTTCTCCTTTGCACTTTTTTGCAGCATTTTTGTACTTTTCTTGCTTTCTTCTCTTTCCCTTCTGACCCCGGAATGATTCTTAGGACGGCTTTTCTTTTTTTCTGTTGTCCAGAGGCCTCCCCCTTAGTGGTCCGCTCCGTAATTTCCCCTTTCTCCCTTCACTAAGGGCTTTCTAGCGGGCCCTTATCTTCCGTGCACTTCTGTAAAACCTTTTGGCTTTCCATCCCCTTTCCGATGATTTTCTTGTTTTCTGAGTCCGCCAAACTTCCTTTGCTGTAGCCAGGATCTTTTGCTTTCTTTTCGTTCCCCCGACGAGGCTTTACTTATCTCTTTTTCCCCCCCTTTTGTTGGTGCTTTCCTGATCTCGCGCGTTTGCCTTCTGCGAAACACCACCCCCGGTGCAAACTAAAGCATCTCCTCCCTTTTTGCGGGTCCTACCGGCAAAGAACGCCCCTGGTTCTTAGTGATTGCGTAAGTTTTCCCCTCCTTCTCCGGCACTACCAGGATGTTTTCTATCTCTAATTCGTTCCTTTGTGACCTGGATGACTTTATCCACGATTTGAGTTTTCCCCTTCTAGTTGAACTCCCCTGACTGAAGCCTGAATTCAGTACGCGATCTTTAGTTTTCTCCTCCTAGTCCCTTTTTTTTTCCTTGGTGGCTATTCCTGGTACAGGCGGGCCTTCTTGCGTCGCAGAATCCTCTATCTCCTTTTTTCCTGGTGCCCACCAACCTGATCGTTGCGATTCCCAACCCCTTTTCTTTTCTTTCTACTTCGATCCAGATTCCCGCCCCTACGATTGGGCCCTTCCCAGACGTTAAGGGTTTGATCCAACCGTCCCATTACGCCAGATCGCCCCCCTGTTTACTGCCGGGCTTTTTTTTTTTCTGCAGTTTCTTCCCGTTCTTTTGAGATTTTTGTCTCTTCGGCTAACGGCGCGTCCACCTGGCGTTGAGCCAATCATCGGGCTCGGAGCAGTTGTCCTCTCGAACCTTGGTAGATCCTACCCCTTGATAGAATTTTTTTTTTTCTTTGAACCCTACGGCTGTCCTCTATTCCTTCTCTTTTTGAACCTTTTAGGGCATGGGTATGCTGCTTCTTCCATTCCCCCGTTTGCGGCGGCTCCAGCTGTCAAGGGGCCCGTACCAATCGGAAATTTCTCCCACAACTCTTATGTGTTAGTTTTTTTTCTCCATTGTATTACTTCATCCAAGGGTGTCTTTGTCTCCGCTTTGTTTACTCCTATGGTTTTTGGAACTAGTTGTTACTTTTCCATCCATCCCCGTAAGTTTTCCCCAAATTTTTCCCCCTCTGCCAACTTGGTCTCCGGCCTCCCCCCCCCTTCAGTGTCTTTCTTTAAGTTCCTCTCTCTGTTGCTTTTTTTTTCCTTTTTTCTCCCTGGATCTCTTTCCCAAGCCATGGTAGCCCCCGGGACGTTTAACATTGGTATTTCCCCCTTTAAAGGCCCTTTCTATTTTAACTCCGACTCGGAATCTTCCTCCGTGGAATGCTCTTTTTCTTTCCCTTTTTTGGCGTGCCGAGCTTGTCACCGAAACGGACAAAAAAAAGTCTTCCCTTTCTTTAAACTTTTTTTCCCTGGATTTTTGCCCTTGTCCTTCTCATTCGGTTCCCCCCCCCTTCGTTTCTTAGTTTTCTTGTTGCAGGAGGCTCGGTCCGGCCCTTTCTTTATTTACATTTTTTCCTTAGTGGTCTGTGGATCGCTACAGCGGGGCTTTGAATTTACGTCACCCCAACCCGACTTTCCCACATCCGGCGGTTCTGCATTGTTGGCAACCTTGGGGTGATGACAAAAATCTTTTGGTGGCACCTCTAAGTGTGTGATTCGTGATCAAGACTCCCTGCCACTTTTTTTTTCTTTTCTTTATACGCGGGGGCTCTACGACCCCCCCATTTTTTTTTCTGAAACTTCTTCCCCCCCCCCCCAAATCGACTGCCTTCCTCTCTTTTTTTTTTCCCCCCCCCCACCCCCCCCCCCCCTTTCCTCCGTTGTGTTGAATAGTCTCATACGGCAATGCCTCCTTTTTTTTCTGCCCGTTCAATCTTAAGTTTTCACCTATTTCGTGTGTTGTATGCTACCCCCAATGCTCCTCACTGTTGCTTTCCAGTTTTCTCTGATCTCTTATTTTTTTTCTTCAGACTCCATTTTTTTTTTTGTCCAGGGGGGCCGACTAGTATCCTTTTTTCCCCCCGTTTGTCTGAGAAAACACTACCGGTGTTTATTTACCCCCCCCCCTCTCCGTGGGGAAAGCTCATTCGGGCGCAATCGCTTCCTGTTGGAACCTTTTGACACCTTCCCTGTTGGATCCCAGGAAGTTTTGACCTCCCCCCCCCCCGTTCCCTTCGGACGAACAATCAACCCCCATCCCTTTCTCTCGCTCCTTTTTTTTGCACGACTCCAACCGTTCCCCCGTAATGTCACCCGCTCGAGTTTGTGTTGGTTCCCGGCTCTTTTCTTTTGTGCCGTCAAAGTACCCTTTTTTTTTCTTCAGTGTTTTTCTTTTGACCACCCCCTTCCCCCCCTTTTCCCGAATTACCTTCAATGGGACTTCCAGGCGTTGAGCCCTGTCGGGCACGTCCCTCGGTCGGCGCGTGGAAAGCCGCGAGGGCTTTCTGGCCCTTTTAAGTTTTTCCTGTCCGGAGACCCCCCCCATCTGCTTGTTTACCAACTCTCCAATGCAGGTTCCCGATGCCGTCTATTTCCAACAGTTCTCCTTTCGTTTTAGTCCCTCTTCCCGAGTTTTTATTCCCGAGTTCCATCCAGCCTCTTTCTTCCTCTCTTCAACGCGCAAATGTTGTGAATTTTCATTCTGTTTCCCCTTCCAAGCCGCCTGATTCCCCTCCCCTTTGCCATGCCTCAATCCCTCTTTTCCTTTGATGTTCCCCCCCCACAAGGCCCCCTCAAGCTCAAACCATCCTCTTCCTGAATTCCTTTGTATTGCTTCGGACACTATTTATTTTCCCGCATTTTTTTCCTTCAGTCGGAAAATTAAGAGGCACCACCTCGACCCATTTTTTGTGTTTTTTTCGATCTATGGCGCAAGAGGATCCTGTCCCCTTTCGGTTACCAGCCCAGGAAGGTTACCGATCCTTTCAGGGATATAACCCCAGGTGCCGTCTCTTTGATTCCTCCTCCCTCCCCCCCCCATCAACAATAGAGAGCAGCTCAGTGTATTTTTTTTGATTTGCTCTGACCCCCTTTTCCTTCCCTTCGGCATCTCCTGCCCACCTGCCGGGAGCCTCCCATACAAGTTCACGAGTGAACGCCTTCGGCCTTTTAGGCCGGCAGGTGATTTTTTTGGGTATTATTTGGTTCCTGTGTGGGACTACTTTTCTTTCCTTTTCCCCCAGCTTTTCTCGACCCATCGTATTTGCATCTACACTGAACTAGCTGAGTCCGCGGTGTTTTGGTGATCCGGCCTTCATAAGGTTGTTGTAGTAGTCGACCCCCTTTCAATGCGCATTTTGGTTTCCTACGACCTATTTGCACCCCCCCTCCACCAGCTTTTTTTTTCTAACTGGTCTTCACTCGGCATTCTTTCCGGGTGCTGAACTTTTTTTTTCAGTTCCATGTTTCCTTTTCCCCTCGCCCGCTCCTCCTTTTTTGCGACTCCCCCCCTCCACTAAAGGAGATAGGCGGGACCCACTCCCTAGAGATCGTTCTCCTTTTCAAACTTGGTCTTCCCATACGCCTTTTTGCAGTTGTTTATGAGTCCCCGCCCCTTAGGAAATTCGTGATTTCCACGGATTCCTATAAGGTGGGGCTCCTTTCCTGATGATCGTAGCTTGGCAATTCTTCCCTCTTCCCTTTGAGGAGATTTTCCCAAGCGGCGCCGTGAGAGAATACGCCGTCCAAAAGGACATTTTCCCCCAGTTTTCCCTTTCCCTGTTCCCCTTTCCTCGCAAAGTTGGGTCAATTGCATGTTTCTTTCCCCCACGTTTGACGTCACAAGATCTCCTCTTGATGGCCTGCTATTTTTTGGTTTTGAGGTGAAGTTTTCTCTTTGCGATTCCTTCATTCACCCTGCTCGTGTCCCAACCTGGACTGTCTTCTCAGACCCTTTTTTTTGTTCTCTCTTTGCTGTTGGGCCTTTTTGACGGCCCTTTTTTGCCCTATCCTGGTTTTGAGGAATTCCTTACTTCCAGCAGGAAACCCCCATGATCCATGTCTTTTAAGGTGAAGTTCCTTTGGCCCCCCCGGGGACTTTTCCCCGCGTTTACAATCTTAATCTTTCCCTTCGAGTTTCCCTTCTTCCCCCCCTCCGTATTTGGTCCCGAAGGGAAATGTTCTTTCCGTGGTTCGTGTCAACGCCCTCCCCCCGACCCCTTTTTCATCGTTCCTGGTTCCTCTTGCCGGTTTTTGGAAGCCTGTTCTCAAGTCTTTTTTTTTTTCTTTTCTTACTTTTTTTTTATTCTTTCCGGTCCCGTGTTTTCTTCCGTTTCTTTTTCAAGCTCTCCCTTTTCTCTGGCCTTTGTTTTAGTGCGTGATTTCCCCCTTCCCTGCGTCGATACCCCAGTTATTCCCCCCCTGTTTAATGTCCTTGTATGGTCCCCTTTTTCTTCCTTTTAATACTCGGCCACTCCCTTAGCACTTTCGGTCTGTTGTTTTCCCCTTTTTCCATTCCGGTTTGCGTTTGCCGTTTTTTCCCCATTGCGAAGGCTCCCCTGTCCACTCTAATTTCAATTCGTCCCCCCTCGTCTGTTGAGTGCTTCGTGTCGGTTATTTCCTTTTCCCGTTTCTTTTACCATCCCTTATTGGCATCGGGGTGTTAGTATTCTATTCATTCAACCCCCGTCATTAGTTCTTCCCCCTAGATCTTTCCCAATGGGTCCTGTCCCTCTCGCCCTCTCCCAAATAGGGTTCGCCCTCCCTCTTTTTTTTTTCTTTTTGAGAACAGGACATCCGGTAACCCCCCTTCATGTGATTTTTAAGGGTGGGTTTTACACCCCTATCTTCCGGTTCTTTCTCCATTCTGGTTTAAAGGTTCCCAAAGACCCTAGTTTCCTACCCTCCTCCCTTCCCTTCCTGGAATTTATTAGAAGTGGAAAAAGCTTTTAGCCACGTTTCTTTTTTTGTGTATTTCTTGGGCTTTGATCGGTCTTTTTTCCCTCAGGTACTTTCCTGTTTCGGGAATTGTTTCCGGCCATGGTCCTAGTTTTCGGAGGACAATTTCGTTGCCACTTTCTTTCTTAGGGCCTTTTTTTTTTCCGGCGCTAGTCTTTTTTTCTCCCCTTTCTTCTTCCATTTGGAAGGCCCCCCCCCTTTTTATTCCTAAAGCCCCTTTTCCCTTATCCCCTCTCCCCCCTTTTATTTCAAACTTGGAGGTGAGATGTCGTGACTGGTTCCCCCCCCCTTTTTTATTGTTTCGTGGGCTTCTCCCTTTTTTTTGGTTCCGAAGTGATTCGTCTTTCCTCCTAACCTTGCCCCCCAGCCCCCCCTTTCTCTCCGTATTTTCTCTACCCGGTTTTTTTTTTTCCCCACCCGAAAAGGCCTCACCAATAGAAACCTAATCTGGCCCGTCTCTTTTCTCTCCCCCCCGTGCTCAGAGAAGCTCCCCCCCGGCTTGTTTCCTTTTTCCTGAGCGCTTCCCTCAAATGACAGGCCGTTTTGTAGTCTCTCACCCTCCAAATCATCCACTCCCCCTTCTCAGTCCTTTGCTACACCATTTTCCTTTATGGTGGTAAATCGACACTTTTACCTGCTTTAAGTGGGCGACCCCCAATACACGTCCTTTCCCTTTGCCTTGGGAATGAATTCCCCTAGAGAATCCGAGGTTATTGTTTTTTTTGATCCCTTTCCTCTTTCCCCCTCGTCCCTTCCCCCAACAGCGACCAGGGCGGAGAATTTGACAGGTTTTGTCTTCCAGGGAACCCCACGTTCAACCCCTCAGAGGCTAACACCGACTCAACCCCAAGTTTTACAACATTCACTCAATTGTCCCCCGGGGGGGTTTCAATTTTTCCCTTTGACTCGAAGTTCTTTCTGAGTTTAGACCTTTCTTTCCTTTGGGACCAACTTTGCACTGCTCCGTCCCAGTTTTTCCCTTTTTTGTGAGGGCTCCACGTTTGGTCCTTTTGAACGGATTCTTGTTTTTTTGACGAAGCCCTGCGCAACCCCCTGTTTTTGCCCTGGGTGCCACCTCAGAATTGGAAAGGTCCTGTCTCTCTTTTCGTCTAAACCACTTCTCTTCAAGGTGTTTGATTTAGTTCCACAAGATGAGCTCGATCATTTACTCTTTTTGCCCTACCTTTCCTTACCACTCTTTCTTCTGTTCTGCTGGCTAGATCGTATTAATCGTTTTTACTTTTTCTTCTCTTGTTTTTCTCTTGC
>Ga0179591_1195994_pt1 | contig 21488 bp, 36 predicted proteins | sample CZOMad2_1_08_16f_FD_182891 | JGI IMG/M metagenome (GOLD analysis project Ga0179591, IMG submission 182891) | Vadose zone soil fungal communities from Angelo Coast Range Reserve, California, USA - CZOMad2_1_08_16fungal (PacBio error correction) | ecosystem: Environmental > Terrestrial > Soil >... | reverse complement strand
CCGTGCCTGACTAAGACTTGTGCTTCGTTCCTTCTGTTGTTGGTCTGTGCTGACGTCTGGACTTCCTTTTCCTAGCAACAGGAACTCGTATACGTCTTCTTTCTACCCCTCCTGGTCCCTCCCCTGCGACCTGGACCTTTTGTGGAACCTTGCTGTTACCTAATTCTTTTATTTCCCACCATCCTAAGAGGCGGACTAGATGTCTTTCTTTCTTTCCCCTCAGGTACCTTCTTGCACTATCAATTTGTCTTTTCGTTGCCTGTGTTGGAAAAATCCTCGCCGAGAGCTCTTCTCTCGCCTTGCATAAGGAATTGAGCACTCAATTTTTTCTTTGAAGCGCCCCGGTTGGACTTTCTGTTTTTTTTTGTTTTTTTTTTTTTTTTTTTTTTTTTTTTTTTTTACAATTTTGACGCTGTGGTTTTCCTCCTTCGGTTGTTTAGTATTACGATCTCATGGGCACCCCCCCTCCCCTGATAAAGTCGACCCCTTGCTTGGACTTGCATTTTGCCTGCAGTGGGCGAGTTTGAGGTTACTTTCCTTTCGGGGTGCATGTCTGGTTAATCGGGGTACTGATGAGTCCAAATGCCAGACGTTTTTTGGGTTACTCTCGTTTTCTTCATTTCCTCTGCAACGTGGGATTGATTTCCCGAAGATTTAGTTTTAAGTGTTGGTTTTTTGCCTTGTGCCCGGGAAACCAGCTCCCTTTTTCGTTCGTCGCTGGGGAATACGGAGGCTTCGCGATTCCTGACCGCCCAATCACAACCGAATATCCCATTATATTCCTTTATGTCCCTCTGCTCCCTCCCGCTGTCCCGTCATCACGTGTTATTGGTGCTGTTTCCCCCACCTTTTCTGAAACCCCTTGTCGCGTTCCCGGATCAGGCACTTCCGGGTAGCCCGTGCTTCGGAGTTTGGGAAATCTTTCGCTGTTATGCCTTTTGAGACCCTGCTTTTTTTTTTCCTTATTAGGACCTCCTGAAGCGCCTTTCAAAACATTCCCACAATTACTGGTGAGCCCTTCAGCCCCTGGGAACTGAAACCAAATTGGTTTCCTTTTAGCTTTGTCAAATTCCTCGGTTTGATTTTTTCCATTTTCCTGCTTTCCTTCCCCCCAAGCAAAGATGTTAACCCTTGTGTCCTCTTCGGCTGTTCTTTTTTTGTGCGCCTGCGCGGAAGTTCCGTATGAAGAAGCTGCTTTTCGTCCTCTTTGGACGTTGATTCAATTATCGGTAACTTTCGGCTATGCTTAACAACAGTCTGGTTTAACTTCTTTCGGGCATTCATCTTTCCTTTTAGTATGAAATTCGGTTTCCCACCCCCCCTCCCCCTCAGTATTTTTTTTAGTGTGTTCTTCTTTTTCCCAGAGGAGCCCCCAGGAATTATCCACAAGACGAATGGTTTCTGTTTTCCCTTCCCTCTGATCTTCCCCCCCTCTTCCCCATTACAATAATCTCTCTATTTTTCCTCCTTTTTTTTTTTATTATCTTCCATTCGGGGGATGGAATGGCCGTCTTTCCAATGAAGGTAGTGTTTTTTTGATCATTTCCGATGCTCCTTTTTTCCTGGACACACATCAGCAACCCCATACCTTCCGTTTCGTGAGACCTTTTGTTGCACTTCTCCTTTCCGACGGTACACCAGTGGTATTCCTTGGCCATCCTTCTCTTGCCCCATACGTTTTATTCGATGGTTCTCCCATGCTGGACTTCCGATCGATGCGACCAGCGCAGCTTTTCCGTAAACTTCCGCGCGGCACCCCCCCTTTAGACCAAGCTCCCCCTCCCTTTTACCTTTTCTCATTAGTGCTTGCCGGACATATGGTTTTAGAGCCCCCCCCTCTCCGGACCAAATCCTGTCCCCCTGCAAACGCATTTGGTCTTCCATAAGCTTATTTCTTCAGGTTCCCTTTCTGAATTTGTGCGGGGCCTCGCTTTTCCCTCCCCTTACCGGAAACGGTGTACCGCCTCTTCCACCTTTACACCCTCCGACCGACAGACACTTTCCCCCGATCTATTACCCCCACTCCCCTCTCTTCTACATGATTCAACTTTCTTCTTCTTTTTCCACTTGGCAGCAACCGAAATTGCCCCTCCAGCAACGCTCTATGGTCAGTAGACGCGGATGGCTGAAGTAGGCCCCCGGAGGCTATGTGGACTCTTGGATTTTTTGTGTCTTTCTTCTTCCTGCGCGAACGCATCCCCCTTATTCCCCCCCTTCTGCGTCCCCATGCTGTTTTTCTCCGCTTTTACCACACTTAACCCTTTTCCGCCCTTCATTTTCCCAAAATACTTTTCCCTCCAGTTTCACGCGGTCCCATTCCCCACAGACGTTAGGACGGTTGTGCATATTGTCCTTCATTTTCTTACCCATGGACATTGAACTCCAAGTCTGCCCCTCCCCCCCCTATAAACCGTTGCAGGGAACCCTCAGTCACCGAACCTTTTTTACTGAAGAATTTTCTTTTGGCGGGAACATGTTGAGCAATTCTGTTCTCCTGCTTTAGCATACCGGCCCTGATCCCCCAACGTTAGCGCAAATAAACTTTTTTTTCATAACCCTTACTTTCTTGTGTCCGCGAGATCTACCCGTCGCTTTCCTTTCCACCTTTCCATGATTGTACGGCCCATCTGGTATTTTCCCCTTACCCCTTTTTTTTCGACCCTTCCCCAGAGCCCCCCCCCCGTATGTCTACGCTCTTGCTTTTGAGACACGGAATTCCTACCTAGTTTCCACAACAGGTTCCTACAGGACGCGCTCCACTGTCTTTTTTTCTATAGAAAAGAATGTCTCGTCGGTGTTTTCCTCCTCGCTTGAAGCTTCGTACATGACCTACTAATACCCTACATGCACACCAATCCCACCAAGGAGTCTTAACGCTTTTTCCATGGAAGTTTCTGAGTCAGGCACAGCACAGCACGCCCTAGCATTTTCAAGACACCCAGGTTCCCGCCTCATTTTGAACCCTTCTCCTTTTTTTCCTTTCCGAATCGCGCGCCGCGACTCCGTAACTCTAACCGGCCCTTTATTCTTTTCTCTACATCTCACAAGTTGCAAATAAGAAATCATTGCTACTTCTTTTCTCCCTTGGTATTCCCCAGTTTTAAGTGGTAATGACATTTTCTCTTTTTGCTACCCTTGTTGTCCAAAACCCCGGAGATTTTCCCCTTTGTGTCCATAGATTTTTGTTTAGGGTCTCCTTGATTTGTCTTTCCGATTTCCCGGAACCCCCCCCCCTCACTCGCTTTCCGGAGAATTTCTCCCTCGCGTCCTCTCCCAACCCCTTTTTTTTTGAGCGTTTTCTTAAACGGGACCCCTATGTTTTCCTCCACGCCGGAAGCGTCTCCCACCTGAACCTTATTTCGTCCCCCGAGCCTTTTATTTATCTATGTTCTGTCTCTGTTATTCTTTTAATACTACTCTTGTTGTGTTTAGAGATAAAGGTCTCACATAAGCCTCTTCCCCTTCCTCTGGGGCCTCGATAGCTTTGAATAGCTCGTCTACTTACCGGTGCCTTCAAAACAACGGCTTTTTTGTTACTCCCCTGATTTCGTCAACCCCCGATTTTTGTTTTCCTCGTGTCGCTTGGCTAAAGTGTTCTCGATCCTGTTCGTCTGGGTTTCCCCTTTTGAATCTCCCATCCTCGCCTTCTGAAACCAAAACATCTATGTTGTCACTTTTTTTCTCATAAACGGGCCCCCCTATCTTTGGTTTTTGTGCGCGCCCAAATCCCCACGGCCCCCCCCCCTTATTCAATGCAAATTCGTGTGAACCATGGCCCTGTTTTCCTGTTTCAAATATCATTCTAATTAAGTTACTTGCTCGAGACAGCATAAGAATCCTTTTTCTCGTTTTATCTTCTGGTCTCCGTGCGCGCGAGGCGTTCGACTGACCATTCGCCCGTATGGGTGCGCTTTCTTTTTCTTTCGGCCCCAGCGGATTGCTGTGACGGGCCGCCCTTTTTTTTTTTTTCTTCTTTTTCCTTAAGTTGGTGGTCTTTTTTGATGATGAGGCGCTTTCCGTTCCAGAAGCGGCACCGGAACGCTCTCCCCGAGCCGTTTGTTTCTACCCTTCAAACTCCTGAATTGGAAACGGTTCCCCCCTTCTGCACAACCCCCCCCCCCCCCCCTTTAAGGAATTCTGTGATTTTTCTCAACAACCCCTAACTCGTCTTCCCTTCGATTGTCCTTGTGAGAACTGTCATTTGTCCCCCCATCTGGCCGTGACCACTTGGTCCTCCTGTTTTTTCCTTTCCTTCAGGAGGAGTATCGATCGCGCCGACCCGCAGGCCTTATTAAGTGTTTCTGGGGCGGGGGGGGGAAGCAAAGTGGATTTTCTCTTTCATTTCTTTTTACCCTTTTCAGATGTATTCTTCAGAGTGGGATTAACCACCCCCCTCCAACTATATCTTTTTGTCCCTCCACCTTTTTACGCGTTTTAGAGTGACGGCATTTTGACTGGTGGTCTATTTGTTTTTCTTCTTTTGGGAATTCCCTTTGTGCATAGTGTTTATTCCCCCCTGCCCTCGGCGATTATACACTCGCCGTTTGCTAATTCGCCGTTTGGCTGGTTTAGACATGATTACATGCCTTTTCCTGTTGTCTGGGGACGAGGGGACTTTCCCTTGCTTTTTGCTCCCTAGATTGAATATTTTTTCCTTTCGTTGTCTCCTCCCTCCCACCGCCTCCCCCAACATTTTGGATTGCATCCGTTAGTAACTCCTCTATACCCTTACCCATAAGTGGATGTTGTATGTGTCACCCCCCAACATGCTTTGCAGTGTAACGGTCCGCCGTTCTTGCATCTTTTTCATCCCGTACGTGAGTTTTGTTGTAATCGAGGCGCTTCGTGTCTGTTTTTTTTCTTTCGCCTCGGCGGACCCCGTTTCCTGGACTTTCTCCTCCCTCCCTCCCCAAATTCAGCCCCCTAAGCATCGCCTCAGTTGATGGCCCGACACCAAATGCTTGCCATATGTCTCCTGGTCCGGACAGGCAGGTTCTTGTGGTCAATTTTTCTCCCCCGCTGGCAAAAGCAACTCTTCGGAACCTTTGTTCTTATTTTTTCTTTAGGTTGGGGCGCTTTTCTCTTGCAGTTACGTAAGCCTCCTCTCTTTTATCAGATTCGTGAAGTTCTTACGATGTAAGGCCCTTTCTTCCCCCATCACATCTGGGGCAAATAGTTTTTTCTACTCTTTCCCCATTTAATTACACACTGTTTTTCCTTTTCTGACCTATCTTGGGAACCAACTCTCCCCCCGACCGCTGATTTGCTTTCTTTGTGCCCTTTTTTTTTGTCTCGCCTCTCAGCCTGACCCACGAACGCCCTTTCATTGGCTTCTCTCCGCCGATATCACCATCCAACCTTCTCCCTCACTCTCCTTTTACTGTTGGTGTTGGTTGAGAGATCTTCTTTTTCAGTGGGGGTGGGTTTTCTTTCTCTCTTCGGCGATTCCTAGACCATGCCCTTTGTTTTGGTTTAAGGACCTAGTTTTTTTTTATGTTGAATCCCCCTACCTTTTTTTCCCCCCCCCCCCGCCACAATCAGGCAGGTTTCCCCCGCTTTGGAACTATCATCCGAACATTTAAGTTCTTACATTGGCCCGCCTTCCCTTTCTTTGAGTTCCGAAATAGCCCCCTAGAGGTCTTCCTTTCCTTTACTGTACGACTCCCCGATGCTGCGCAGTTAAGAAGTTCGGACACACTTCCGCGCTTTGAGATTTCCCCCTCACAGAGAAAGAGCCTATTTCCCCCCTTTTTACTCAGTTCTTTGATTTCCGGACTATTGATCCACCTTTGACCCCCCCGTCAGTAGGCCAACTCCTCCCCCCAGAATGGGTCCCTCTGTTTTTTCGGCAATCATCTGATGCTTCCGGTTTTTTCCTGCTTTTTTCGGGAGCTTTGGCTTGGCCAAGATTACGGCCCCCCCTTTCTCCTCCTGCTGATAAGTTCCTCCCCCTCTCGCAAGACCCAGAACCGTTTCCCGATTCCACCCACTCTCATTCCACTCTCACCCTGATTCAGAATTGAGCGAATTTTCTCCACGCACATTGGGGTTTTCCCCCAAACCCAAGACCCTCCCTATTTCCCGTTATAAGCGGATTTCAACCCTTCGGCCCCTTTCTACAATGTGGCGAGGGTTGATTTTTTCATCTAGCAAGAATCAGGCTTTACAAATCTCTTTTTCACCCTTTTCTCTTGTTGTTTGAATTCCACTGTTTCCCACACTTCAACATGTAGTCCCATGCCATCCAATCTCACCCAAGACCAGGGTCGCGTCTTTCCACCCCCAGGCGCTTGTAGGGATCCTTCTCTTTCATCATATTGGGAAGCTCAGTCCTTAGGCACCCCGCCCGCCTGGAGCGCCCCCCCGCCTAGGCCCACCATTCGTGTTTTAACGAGAAACGTTCTGCCTTGACTCAGTCTTTGGCGGGATGAGAGAAGTTCGGTGTTTACAAGTTTTTTTCTTCCCTTCAATCACCCCCGTACTCTGCGCTCCCTTTTTTTTTTTTTTATCCCCCCTCCTTAATTTCTTTGATGTAGCGCCGACTATTCCTTTGCGCGGAAGGTACACCAGGAATCCCGGGTCCCCTCTCCTCTTGAACCCAGTTTAGAACCCACCTTCCCACTCGCCCCCACGATCAGAGGGTCCGCCGCTAGGGATGGTGCGACCCAACGACTTCACGTACCTTGCGAGCTTTAAAAGGTTCCCCCTGGTCCAGGCGTTCCGTCGGTTTTTTCTCATCCATGAGTAGAGCCCTGCGTTAATTGCCCTCCTTTCTACTTCTGGACATGCCCTCTCCCCCGTCATCCCACCTCCACCACCAGGTTTTTGCTCATTTACGCGACCTGAAGTAGGAGTCATCACAGCGCGACCGCTAGCATGAGAAAACTCAACCCTCCCCCTTCCATTGCAATAAGCGTCATGGTGCGAACCTTTGCGCGTAAGAGCCCAGCCGATAACCGCGACCGCGTATTTTGTCGTTCTCTCTCCCCCTTCTTTCCCACGACAATCCCATTCTAGGATTCGGCAATTTGAAAACATGGTAATTGTCTTTTGCCTTTTCATTTGGATAGAATTGCGTATTTTCTCTCTTTCTGGTACCCCCCCGGTGAGAGTTGTACAGTTCTAGCCTCGCTTTAGTTGTTGGTTTTCAGCGCTCTTTGGATGGTTTTTTCGACTTTCCCGGAACCGTACACCAAAATCTTTTTTTCCTATTCTCCCGGTATCTCGCGCCGCGACAAAACCCCACACTCTGCTTGGTTTGAGTTTTTCTATAAAAGTTACACCCTTTTTCCAGCCGTAGACGAGCTTCTTTTTCCCCAATGCACACTTCCCCTCTTCCCCCGAGCTTATCTTATCCAGTCTGGGTCTGTCCTCTGTTATATATTCTCCGCCCCTCCGTTTTTGTTCTTCAGTACTCCGCCCAAGACTGGATAACAGTTCTCGTCTTTTTTTCTTTCATACGTCTTGACGGAACCCCTTAGGGGTGTTTTCTTCTCCCTCCTCAAATACAGATTTTTTTTTTTAAGGTTCGCTTAGCCCGTGTTCTCTTTGGGGGACGGTCCGGACTCGTCGTACCATCCACAAGTCCCCGCGCCTGTGAAAAACCCCAAAAAAATCTTTTTCCTCCCCCAATTGGTTTTCTCCCCGTGCCCACCTCTCCGTTTTTTTGCAATGTGAAGCGTTCCACTCCTATTCCTCCCCCCTATGTAGGACCCATGGCCGGTTTTCCCCCCTTGCCTCTCCAATGCATTTACTACTTTTCCTGGGTGACTTTTTCCTCCCACAGAAGCCGAATACTGTTTCGCTTTGACCTTGAAGTTTCTTCGTCCTTTGTTTTATCCCTGATGGGCAATGCGCGCATTTGTTCCCTTATTCTTAGCGTCGCCCTTCTGGGCTTTTCCTTCCCTACTTCCTTGTCTTGACGTTCGCTCATGTTGGTTGAGTTTTTTTTCTTGCCCCTTTCCTTGTTCATTGTCCGTGTCGATTAGGTCCCTTGACCACGCTTTCCCCCCCTCGAGGTAAATTTTCCCCCACTTCCCCTGGACCCTGCGACACGCCGTTGGGACCACTCTCGACCGTTCCTTCCTTTCTTTATTTCGTCCCCCCCCAAAATCCGGCGACCTCGATGTTGGCTTTTATTTTCTCCTGGTCAATGCGCCTATAACAGATTTGGCCTTTCCCCTTTTGTTTTTTGGAACCTGCCTGCCGGAGAGATCGTCGCTGCCACCTTTAAGCCTTAACCTGAGACCGAAGTGATTTTCTTCTTTTTTTATTCCATTTTTGAGGCGATCTTTGGTTTACCCCACCGAAACCTGCTCTCCTGGAAAGCCAAAGCCCCATCCCGCAACCGGTTTGGATTTTTGTGCCGTGGCGAGTTTTTCTTTTGCGGGGAAATGGACCTTTTTCTCGGGGCCCTGTGATCTTCCACGATTCCCTCCCGAGCGCCGGGTTGGTTGAATTTCTCGGCCCCTTTTTCGGTTAAGCTTTCTTTGCATTCATGCCTCCCCCCTGTTGCATTGTGAAGCGGGGCATTCACCATGACTTGTTCTTTGTGAATTTGTTCTAGATTCGACGACCCCCCTCCATACTCTTTACTGGATTGCTTTCTTTTTCCCCATCTGATAACGGCCTAAGGGTATCGGTTTTCTGTGGACACCCCCCCTTTCCTTCCTCAGTGTTACCTGTTTCTCCCCCCCGTTGATCAGTGTAGCACCTTTTTTGCTTCGGCTTTTGTCTTTCCCTCTCTTCTTCGTAGTTCGTGGTTAGGCTTTCTCATCTTCCACCTTATTCTTCACTCTGCCCCGCACAAATTACGAGTTTCTGAAGACTCTCTTCTTTTTGAACAAATGAGTTTTCAATGTTTTTCCTCTTTTCTGGCTTAGGTTGCTGGTAAGTGGCTCCAAGATTTCTTCCACATCACCCCTCCCTGAGTTCACATTTTCCCCTTCTTTTGCTATGGCTGGTGTTTCGAAGGTGCCCTGTGAATTTATTGACGAATCTTCCATAGGCGCATAGTTCTTTTCTCCCTGCCTTTACGGAACACGAGTAGGATTTTCCCTGCCCTCACCGTTGTGGCAAATTTAGTAAGATCGGCGGGAACATTTCCTAAAAAGGTTTCTTGTTTATGAACAGGGGCTCTTTACAGACGGCAATGGTTTATTTGTGTTCCTTCTTGGTCCCCTCCCGGATCCTCTTTTATACACACGCTCTAATGCAGTTGATCACGTTATATTGAAGAAGACCTCTCCCCACCTTTCAAATTCCCTTCCACTCTCCCCTCTTCTTCCTTTTTGTTTTTTTTGTCTATCAGCTTGGTTAATTGGTCTTCCCGTTGGATGTCTCATCTTTATCCGAGACAAGGCAAATTTCGTTTTTGGTGAGAAGGAATAGAATCCTCCCCCCCCTCCGACTTTTCCCCCCATCCCGTTTCCCCCAGTGACCCATCCGATGTCTTTGTAATTTTGTTGACAAATGAGACATTTCCCCTCCCCCTTAACAAAAGTTCTTTAATTGCAAAAACCCCTCTTTCATTTGTCCCCAGGTGTGATTCGATTACCCCCCTCCTCTTTTAATTAATTGACTGAATTCCCCCCTTTCCTATTTCCTCTGCGTGAATGATGCCTTCTCCTTCAAAACCGAGAGTCGAGCACCGGCTTCCCAATCCCTTCCGCTACAGATTGGAAAAACCTTCAGTTTTTTTCTTTCCGGAAATATGGAGCCACTAAAAAAATTCCCCTTAGTCCTTTCCCCCCTCTCCTGGCCACTATTTTCGGAAATAAGCGGAGCCAGGTCCCTTCTGTTGAATTTGTGCTTTTGGTTCGATGATGCTTTTGGTACACCCTCCCCCTTCCCCTTTTCCGCTGGATGCTCCCAATGGCACTACCCCCCTCGACGGTCCCAGCGTTCTAGCGCCCCCCTATTTCACCCATCAGTCCGCAGGGTACCCTCTTCCGAAGAGTTGAGAGCCTTTTCAAATGCTCCCCTTCATGGTTCACCAACAGAAAACAGTACATTATGGAAGTTTCTCCCTGGTTCCCGAGTCTGAGTCGGTGCAAAAGCCCTCTTGGCGCTTTCTTCTTTGTATTTGACTCTTTTTCCTTCCTCCCTGCTTCAAAATACTATGGACGACCCACGTTAGATGTTACATTCCCATAACTCCCCCCTTTTCCACAGGATCCCACTCAGCTGAAAACTCCACTGGTAAGATGTAACATTCTTTCCCCCCCGTGCGCTTGTGAATCGTCTCTGCCTCTTTGGGAAGACCCCCCAAGTTACCCCTCTTTCGGCCCCTTTCCCCGGGATCAAATTCCAAACCTCTGAACACGGCAGGAACACTCCTTCTTTCGAAAAGGTTCTTTTCTCCGTTGAGGTTTTCCTGGACCCTGAGATCCTTTTTTCCTGTGGGAATCCACTTTTATGCGGACATCTTTTTTGTGGAATTTTTTCACCACGTTCTCGCACCCCACCTTTTTTCACTTTTCTTAATGGCCTTCATTTCTTTGCTTCTATTATAAGAAGCGACTTCCTTTCAACCCAAAAGACGCCAGACGTGGTCCGTGGCCCCATGGTGTTCTCTTCCTCTGACCTTCTCAAAGGCCCAAGCGCCAAAATAGAGGTCTCCTTCCTTTATTGGGTGTTGGCCCCCCTCCTCCGCGGTGCGATATACAAAACAGTTTCTTCCAGTTTGTTTCTTTAAAGCCTTGATTGTTTCAAATAAAGAAGACTTTTGTTCTCCTGGTAATTGAAGTATTCTGACCTTCCCTTTCCCCCCACATCCCCGGTAAGAACCACCTCCACAAAGCTTCCAACCTCCGAGACTCCCCAGTTCAGTCTGTATTCAGGCCAGAAAGCAGCCCCTTTTCCTCCTCATGCTCCCCTACACCCCTCCCCTCTCCTTGCCCTTAGAATGGGGCATTGAACCTCTTTAGCACGTAGATCACCTCTACAGGTACCCTTTCCTTTATATAACACGTTCCCCCAGGAATTCTTTTCCAATGCTCTTTTTCTCGTTTTCCCCCATGGTAATACAGTTTTCAGTGGAATAGAATTTTATTTGTTTTGCCTCCCATTGTCCAAATCTATCGGGGTTCTTTCTTTCCCTTTTTTCCTATCTTTTTCAGCGGCTGACGCTTGGCTGTTTTCTCGATTCAGGAACGTTCCAATTTTATGTCCCCCCCCTCTGAGTCTTTTTTTGCGAAGCTGTTTACACCAAATATATTTTTTGAGAGCGTGATTTATATTCAGCGTGACACCCCTTTTTCCTACTTGGTACTTCGCTATTCCCACCCCTTACCCTACTTTTATTAACCCCCCTCGATTCTTTTTTAAGTTCTCTCTTTTCATCCCCTTTCTTTTTGTGAGATATCTTTTCCCTTACTGCTCACACTCATGAAAGGGCCCCCCTAAGTCCTCTCCCGCTTTTTTCCCTCTCCCTTTTCATTTTTTTTAAGCTCGTTATAAGCGTTGGCGTTTTTCAAAAACCTCTTTTTTTCCTTTTATTTAATCCCCCTCGTCACAAATAACCCCCTTTGTTTTTTTTCGCTTTTCTCGGTGGCCTTTTACAGAGTTTCTCTCTATTTGTTTTTTTATGGGTTGGTCTGTTCCTTTTCCTCTCCCAAGCGCGCATTTAGTACCCCCCCCCCCAACCTCTCTTCCCTCAAATGCTAGCTTTCCCCCCTTTTCCCCTCTCTGGGTTGGACCATTGGAAAGCGATCCAAATACGCAATCTATTACACTGCCCTTTTTTTCCCCTGTTTGGTTTCAAATGCCGAGTCCCCTTCTTTCTTTTCATTCCGGTGATCTTTTTATCGCCTGTTCCCGGTCGCGGTATTTTTTTTCACGTGTGCGTCGCTCTTATTCGTTCGATAATGCTTTGGGCACTTGCGAGTTCTTCTGCTCTCCCGTCGCGGCTATGCTGTGCCGGTTACCCTACTTCGGTTAGTTTCATGCTCCTGTTCCTCAGTTTTTTTTGTACTGGTTTTGTTTCTAGCGGAACGGAACTTCGGACTCCCCCCTCCCTTCATTCGTTTACCACCGGTCTTGAAAGTCCTGTAACGGTCCTGCTTCTAGCCGGGAAGGAATCCTTTTTCTTTTTTCCCCCACGAGTCTTACCCCGATATGTTTTTTTTCTGTTTTTTTTCCTTTTTCTGTTTATAAACAGATTGTGCCGGTACCCGCGCTATGTTACCACGGCTAGCAGGCGGATATTTTTTCTTTCTTCGCCAAGCCTTCCCACTAGGTATGAGACCTGGAACATTTTTTTTTTTTCTTTTGTTGGATTCTTCCTGGAGCTGCTCTCCTTTTTTTTTATTACAAACCCCCCCCCCCCCCCCCCCCCTCCCCCCCCCCCCCCCTTTTTCCAAAATTTTGCTCTAATGTTCCCGCCAATCCCTTCTCACACGGTTCAGAGTTACTTGCCCTTTGCTTCCTTTTATTTTCTGGGATTTTCCCTCCCCGGGGGCAATGTTCATTTGTTACCTCCTTTGACTCTTTTCTGAGTCCAATATGATCGGAAGCTTCCCCGCTGAAGGGTGTATGATTACGCGGACCCCTGGGGCTGGCCCCCTGCATTTTCTTGAACTCCCCCTTTTCGACCCCCATTTATCCTGTTTTGTTTGACGCGTGGGAATGTCAACCCTCCCTTTTTTTTGCGCTTCTTGGGAATTTTTCGTCGCGCTTCATTTCGCCAATCCAAATCCTGCACCATATATTCGCTTTTCTCCTTTTTTTGAAATCAAGAATGAGAAGGCCCTTCCTTTTTTCTCTTGTTTCTACGTGGAAACACCTGTTCACCAGTTTTTTTCAAACTTGACTTTCCTATTTGAATCATGTTGGACCCGGCTTTGATTGTGTTTTGAACCTCCGAGCGCCTTTTTTTTCGTTGATGGCTCTTCTTTGATGCCATAGGCTTCCCCTTTTCCTTAATTTTTGCATCAGCGATCCCACGTAAGACTCCCTGAGACTCTTCTTCTGGCGAACCACTGCGTTGATTTTTCTCTTGGGTCTTCCGCATTTTCTTTTTTTTGATACCACTATTTAAGGAACCACTCCCATACATTCTTCCCTGGTTTCCCCCCATGGCGTTGCTCTGGGGGTCCTTTCCCCATCGAGAGGAAGTTCATGTCTTAAGCATCTCCCCCTTTCTGTTTAGACTTGGATTCCAAATTTAATTCCCCCTCCGGTTTCCGGCTCAACCGTTCTGGTTTGCCCAGTTTCCTCTTTGTTTGCCAAGTTAATACAATGTCTTTCGCTGAAATCTAGGGCTCTTTCTTTTACCAGACTGTAATGGTGGGATGTGTGGCATTCATTTTGGCCACCTTTTTCATTTTTTCTATCGGCCTGTTACACCAAGACCTCGCCTTGGATCCCCCTTCTAGCATCAGAATTATCATACCCCCCGGCGCCATTACAATTTCTATCTTTTCTTTCAATACCAATTTGTTTGTTTTTTCTCTTGTAATGGAGACCTGTTTGTATTGTGAGCTTTCGTCTATTTTCCGGACCAGACCTTTCGGAGTTCTTTTCATCTCGAGTATTGCGACGCGATTTGTCACCATCTGTCAAACCCGCCCAATCCGGTTTCTCCATTGTTGACCCCCCCCCCACGCTCTCCCCCCCTCATTGAACACCGTTTTAGTCCATTGTGCGCACTATTTTCTGCTTTTCCCATTTCTTGGATTAATACTTAGAACCAGCTTTTTCCCTCATTCATGCTTCCTCAACGTACCGACTAGATTCCACCGCTGCGTTCAGCTGTTTTTACCGGACAATTCCGCTCGTCCTTTCGGACCATCGATGAACAGTTCATCTTGTAAACCCCCCTTTTTAAGATGTAGGTTTTTTTTTGACATATTTGATCCCCACCCACATCCCCGGCCCACTTTTCCAAAGCTGACCAATTTTCATGTTCCACCGTCCACTTTTTTCTTTCTGCCTCCTTTTTTTTGGTGAGTCTTCTCATTTCTTCGGCTGTACTTTTTTTCATTCTTGGCAGAACTTCCTTAAACGGTGTCCTGGATGCTCACCGGCACCCCCCATCGCTTACGAAAGCGCCTCGTTTCACCCCCCCCCCTACAAGCCATTGTTTTTCCCCGTATTCCTCCTCGGGCGGACGGTTTCACACTGCTGAGATTTGTTCTCCACAGACCCCCCTTCACTATGTAGGTATACAGTTTTATTTCCACTTTTTTTTAATTCAAGTCATATAAGTTTACCTTCGTGAGTGCGTCCCTTGAATATTTCCCTTACTTTTCAACTGGTTCACCTCTCGTTTCCTCTTGATGTTTGAATGTTCCTTCCCTTCACTTTCCCAAAAATGTCGGACATTTCCCCTCGCCCCATCCAAGGTGTTTTTTTTCACATTTCTCCCGTCATTATGCGTTGTTTTCATCTTGTTGTAAGACAGTGTTCGGCAAATGGACCCTGTCCTCCATTCCTGAGCCCTGACCACGGGCATTGCACAACTTCTCCAGGGTTCCTAATTGTTCCCCTTTTTTTTTTCTGTGTTGGAGGCAATTGAGAGCAAGGGTTTTTTTCATCAAAGTATGAGATAAGCATTGACCTTCCCCAAAGTTATCGCAAATCCCCTTTTCGGTTTGCCTCCCCCCCCATTCCTGCTTCTCCTGTCTGAGTACCGACCTCCGGCCGAGGATTATTAAAAACAACAATTAATCAAGCTTTTAGGCCCCTCTTTGTCTGCCTCTCCCTTCGAAACATGAACCCGCGCCAACCTCGTTTTTTCTCCTTCTAGTTTGATGGTAGAATACAAGAAGAATTCCTCCGTTGCTCTCCCCTTTCCAACCAGTTCTCTTTCTTTAATCCTTCTTTTTTCTCCACGAATCGCGTTATCCTTTACCGCTTATAGAACTTCCCATGCATTCTTCCAAATTCCTCCCCCCCCCCCCCCTCCCCCCTGAAGCATAACTCCGACATTTCCCCCAAGGAAGTAATACGGCAATCCAAAGCGATCCGATAGAATGCCGAAAGTCCCCCCCTGCGCGCATTTCCCCATCTGAATGGTGCCATTTCCTCCTCGCGACCCCTCCCCTTTCCCAGCTCACCTGTATTCTTTCTGCTGTTTCTATCCCCGTTGAAAGTACTGTTTCCCTTTCTATTGTCCTTCCCTTTTGAACCTGCCTTCTGATTTTTAATCGTTATTGGCGCGTCCTTACATGGCCCCCCCTTCTCTTTTCCCATCGAAGCGCATGTTTTTCCCATAGATTTTTGTTTTTCAGCGGAGGCTTTTTTTTTCTTCTCTCTGAACCGTCAAACCGTCCACAATAGATGAGACCCGGTATACTCGACACCCAAACCGAGTGTATTGGATGCGTATTTCATTTCCCTCTTTTTTTTCCAATCCTTCCCGGTCTATTACAATTATCTAGGACCCCCCAGTCTCTTTTTTTACTTCTTGTTCTTTATCCCTATATATTTTCCTAGCCTCCGTTTTCTCTAGATTAACTCGACCTAACTCCCTCCTTTCACCTGCATCCTGTGGTTTTATAGTCTGGCCCTCTCTCACTGTCTCGGAACAAACCCTCTTTTTTTCCTGTTATAGAAAGTCAAACGTCCCCCCCCCCCCTATTGTTTTCATCTGACGACTCGTTATCATGGTTGATTCTTTTTTCTTCTGTTTGGACTTTTCCGTTCATAGTAACCAATCCCCCTCGCGAAGCGACCCCCACAAAACTACTTTCCTACAACTTTTTATAAAGGAACCCACATCTCCGGGTGAACACTTTTGCTGCAAAATCCACGGCATCCCTGTGACTGGTACGAGGAAAAATGTTCCTTTCCCCCATTGAAGATCCATATTGCATTTTCCCTTTCTTGTTAGTTCGATCAGCAAAGAAGGTTTCGTTTATAGGTATGGTAGAGGCGCTTACCTTGCGTTTCAGCTCCCATTTAGCGTACTGGGCAATGCGGTGCTTGTTCTCGTTCCTCTGTCCTTCTTTTCTTTTTGCCGGGACTCAGAACTCGGTTTTTTCCTCGTCTGTGGTGGGATTTTCTTTAGGTTTTCTATTTCTTACTTTTTTCTTCCTTCCCACGGAACGCGCCTCTTTCTCACAATCCGGCAATTGGAACTTCCTGGACGGAAATTTTTTGGCCCTTTCTCCACTTTCTTGACTTCATGTCTGCCCCATCCCTACTTGAGGACCTTATAGTTTGGCGCTGTTAATTGTTCTGACTGGTCCCCCCATGCGGGTCCCTCTTTCCTGCCCACAGCTTTTTTCCCCTGGTTGTTGGAAACTTCCTTTTTCGCAGACGGCTCTCTTCCGAGACGCGGAATTAAGGAATGAGCCCCCTGTTATTTTCAGACAACTGGTGGTATGCCCTTTCCGCTGCCTTAGGTGTATTCCAACCCCCCCAGTAACCCCCCTTACATGGGAACGAAAACCTCCCCTTCTTTCCCCTCGAACCCTTTTCGGGGACGGAATTTGACTGAAGTGGACGTGTTGGATCCCTTACCACCCTTTTTTGTTTGTTCCCCCCACCGGGGGGGGTGGGTTTTCCCCCCCAACCAGGGGACAAAACAAACTCCCTCCCTCCCTCCTTTTCCCCCCCTGCGTGGAATGGAACCTTGTTCGGTGCACCACTGAGAGTCCACCCCTCCTTCTCCCCAGTCCTTTTTTTTAATGTCTGACGCGTAATTTTCTTGTGTGAATTCATTTTTGCCTTCCCTGTAATAATGTTTTCATGTTCCCTTTTGGACTCAAACCCTCTCCCTTTTGGGTCCTCTCTGAAACCGTGCGTTTTTCGTTCTTACTAATCCATCCCCCAAAAGCTACCCATTCTATTCTTGATGAATCTGAGGCCATCCGCTTTGCTCCCCTTCATACTTTTTTTGGAACAAACAATTCTTTTTTACAGTGGAAACAGTTGAGCCCTCTCTCCCCTTGTACAGAAACACTTTTTTTTCGTATTTTGTGTTTTTCCCATGAAGGAGCTTTGAGTTAGTTATGGGGGGCCCATTTCAGCTCTTACAGTTTACAGGAATTTTTCGAACCCCTCCTTTCTTCCCCGCCCCACATTCCTTCCCAATCCGCCTCTTTTGTTCTTTTCCCCAACATTGCGTTGACCCCCTATTTTTTTTCGACTTGGGACGGCCTTCCCTTTCTTGTTTCCTTTTGCTCCCTTATTCGGTTGCACCTATACCTTCGGACCATTTGTTTTCAATCTTTTAGCTGGCTTGGAGGTTTCGTTCTCTCCTCCCTGGACCTTCTCTCTGACTCCTTCTGAGCATCGTCTTCCGATCTACGTTTTATTCACTTCCTTGACTGACTGTTCTTGACCTGAAATCCCATGTGCAACCCTCGTGAATTTTCCCCCCGGTTAATACAACCTGTGTTACCTGCTCGTGATTTCGAAACCCCCCCCCTCACGCAAGAGCGGGGGTTTATGTGTTTTTGGCTTGGTACCAAAGATGCGATTCTCTGCTTCGAATTCCGGATGGCATGGCTAGGATAGAATCCCCTGTATCCATTTTCACAGGTCCCCCCCCACAAGTAGCTCCTTTACTGAAGACGATGGTTTTTTTTCTGAGCTGGGGGTAGGTGTTGATTTTCTAGATACCCCCCTCCCCCTGTATTAGTGGTGCTTGCCTAGATCCCCCTCGTTCCCCCCAAGCACTTTCCCCAACCACTCCCGTGGCTTTTTCTTTCTTGACCCTTTTGTTAACCCCTTGATTTATTTCCTCCTGTCCCGTCCACTTGGTATTCTTGGCCTCCTCTTCTTACCGATTTGCACCAGAGTTGATCTTCCCTCTCCTCTTCAGCTGGTCATGATGGTGAATACCCAGGTCCCTCTCATGAGGATAGCATAGTTCCAGACTTCAGCGAGCTTTCCCTGCCATCCCTATACAGATCCCCTTTTTTCTGTTCACCACCTTTTCCTAGTCTCCTTTTTTTTTCAATATTGGAGCCAATTCCCCCCTCAACGTCCCAGTTTCAGGACATCTCCCCTTTGGTCCCAGAATTTGGTCTTTTTAATCTGATGACCTGCCTGGGCTCTCTCCCTTTTGTTGAGATTGAATTTCGGCCGCTCCTGTAACACAAGCGGACTTGGTCTTCCCCTTTCCCGCTCCCGTCGGCGAAAAGCGCTCACCCCCCCCACTCAGTACTCCCTTTTTCTCCCCCTGTCTTTTGCCTCTCCGGTTTCCCGCGAACGCCTTGGGTTACCAACATTGAAGACCCTCTTTTTTCTCAGCGGCTTTCCTCCTTCTTACCATCAGGATCATGTATTTTGATTTTCAGGAAGTCAGCGGAACCTCTTCCACCCTCGATTTTCACCGCAAACGTTTTTCTTGTTCCCTTCCCCTGAGCTCACCACACATTACCCCAAACTGTTCTTCCTTAATGCCCTCAGTCCTCCCCCAGGGGTCCGTCCCCACCCCTTCTCTTGTAGAATCGTTAACGCTTTTCCCTTTCCCAAGTGAAAATCGTCATTCTTTTCACTTAAAGGAGAAATCCACAATATTTCCTCTACTTCAAAATTCGTTAAAGTTGACAGGGTTCTTTCCCTTGTTTTTTTTTTTTCTTGTTGAAACTGAGAGCTTTTCTTGTTTCCACCCTTTTCCATCTTTCCTGAAATAAACCTCGCGAAAATCCACTTTTCGGCTTTATTCCTGCTGTTCGTTGAGAATTTCCAAGGTCTTGACGGTAACACCAACTTTTTTCCTTTCCTTTGTCTCCCATGGTTTCCTTCCGTATCCTTTTATAAACCTCTCCACCTCCCCACATCCCTGATGTCATACTTTAGATTTTCTGGTGATGAATCCCAACTTTAACGGGCGCCCCCCCCCACCCAGGTCCGCCATTGTTTCTTCTCTGCTTTTAGAAAAGCCGTCCTAGTCTTCTCTCTTTTCCGTTGCGTGACCCTTCCAGATCCCATTCCCAGCCTACCTACACCACCCCATTTCTTCCCTCGACACAAGAATTCTTCTTCACGCACAGCCATCCTACAGATAGCATGCCGTTTTGCAACTACCCCCCCTTCCCTCTCCTCCCTCCTCTCATGGGAGCACTTATCTACCCGCGTAAGCGATCAAAGAGACGTATTCTTTTTCTGTGAAATAGACCTTCTTTCCCACGTAAATCCAGAATGACTTTTTTCCCCTGAACCGTCCCCTTTTTTTGGTCCCGAAGTTCAGTGGATATCATTTTTCTCCATTGAGCGCTCCCCATTTGTTCCCATTTTGCTGAGTTTACAGTTACTCTCCACCGCGCCGTCCTATTTTTTTTCAGCGGAGTATGTGATTATTCAGGAACCTCCCCCTCCCGCCCCTATCCTAGAAAATTAGTCCCCGCTCGCTTCCCCAAAATTTTCTTTTCTTTATAAACTGGACCCCCTCCTGTGTGCCACGAACTTAATACGAGCGAAGCCCCCCCCCTCTCAACCCAACTATCCTACTTATACTATTCTGCTTTTTTTCTGTATATTTTGTCATTTCCCTTTTTTTTTTCTTTTTTAGAACCGGCGACCTCCCTCCCCTGTCTAATATCGGTGTTCGCAGTTTAATGGAATAGCATTTTACCTTTCGTTAGGACACCCCCCACCCCTGCGGTGTTTTTTTCGTTCTCTACATCAACGCGTCCATTCCCGATGGTTAGAGGATTCTAACTGGTTTTCTTTTTTTCTTTGGTCATTCTGGAATTTACTCCAATCCACTCTCGCCTTCAAACCCAGGAATAAATGCGCGTCTTAACCTTGTCCCCTTTTTTTTGGCACTTTCCCGGCACCTCCCCTCTCTAATCAAATGTTCTTGCCCCTTTTTTTCCCCGAGCCAATAGAATTTCTTTCAATCCGTTGCCCTTCCGCAGACGAATCCGGGCAGTTTTTATTTCCTTTTTCTCCGGAGATCGGAGAGTTCGAATGCCCCATTCTAGGAGGGAACTCTGGGCTTTTTTTTTTCGGGGATGGTTTAGGATTTTTTTCTTTTTTTAATTTTAAGCCCCTTTAGGGGGATCTCGTTTAATGCTTCCTGCTGTTGGCTTTCGCCGTGATGGTATAATTTCTCATAATAACGTTTTTTTCGTCATCGTTTATCCAATCGGCTGTTTTACCCCTCCCTGTACGGAGAATGGTTGGGAAAGTTGCTCGCCCTCCTTTAACTTCCTGTTCTCCCATCCATAAGCTGCGGACCCTCTTTTGCGTTTGGTTCTTTTTTCGAACTGTCAAGCTGGCCTCCACATATTTTTTAAAACCTGAGGGATTCCTGGTTGGTGGAACTACTATTTCTTTCTGATTTTTCTTCCCCCTACCCTCCTGCCATTCTTCCTTTTGAGCTCTTTGCGAGAACGGTTTTAATTTTTTTTTTTCTTCTCAGGAAGTTTCTAACAACGCTTGTGCACTTTTTTCTCACCAGTTTATCTCTTCCAAGTAGAACAGGTTCTTCTTTTCTGTTTTTTTTGAGTTGGGAGGTGCTAGGAGTTCTTTCCCCTTTGTACGGGGCATTGATAGTCAATATTCACTATTCCTCTTCCCCTCCTCGGGTGACCTCCTTTTTTTTTTGATGTTTTATTGGCTGTGCTTTATTTTCCTGGCTCATTGCTGGAGTGTGTGACCTGCTTTTTCCCTCCCCACCTCCTCCAGTTTGATGGTGTCCTCTGTGAATCTTTTTCTTAAGCTTCATACAGCAAAACACTCCCTTCCTCCCCCCATTCTTCTGGTTGCACTCCCCGGCGTAAAATCTCTCTTCTCCTTTTGGTTTGTTTTTTTCCCCCCCACCCTTTCATTGTGAAAAGGGAGAGCCCCTCCCCTTTTGAAATTTTGACTACCTTCTGTCGTTTGGTGATTAGTGATTTTTCCTTCTCTGTTTATGCAATTTTTGCATCCTCACCTTTTACTGGAATTGATGCTCCTCCCCCCCATACAAGCCGCAGTCATAAAGTTTTTTTCCCCAACCTCCCGTTGAAAATTTGATGTGATATTTTTCCTTCTTGCTTCTTCTTTTTGGCAAAATATGTCGGACCCCCTTCCCCTTTTTCCCTTTTTTTAACTCTGGATCTATTGCTGGGTTCCCTTTGCGTCCGCTTCACTTTTATGACGCTTTCCTTTCGCTCGCGATTTCACATGTGATTCATCCTCTTGCCTCTTTAGTTCTAACTACTTAGGGGGCCCAAATCGTGAAGCTTGGTTTCAATTTTACCTTCTTGTATTTTCCTCTTTTTCTTCTTTCTCGGGTTGCACATTTTCTCACCGACGCCGGAGGCTGTCTTTTTTTTTCTTTTTTTTTCCCAACTGGTATCTCTCGGCTGAGAAACACGAACCGAAATGTCGCCTGAGCTCCCCCTCCCCTCATCCCCCCTGGATTTACCATCTCCTATCTTTTCCTCCTAGTCGGGTGTGTTTTTTTTTTATGGCTTTTTTGTTTTTCCCCACCCTTCGATCTCTCCCGCAGGTTCGTTTTTCTCATGTTTCCTTAGCTCCCCGCCGCTGGGCGGCCAGTAGTCCTTTTCTTCTTTTTAACTTTTTTTCACCACCACAACCTA
>Ga0179591_1176619_pt1 | contig 21508 bp, 37 predicted proteins | sample CZOMad2_1_08_16f_FD_182891 | JGI IMG/M metagenome (GOLD analysis project Ga0179591, IMG submission 182891) | Vadose zone soil fungal communities from Angelo Coast Range Reserve, California, USA - CZOMad2_1_08_16fungal (PacBio error correction) | ecosystem: Environmental > Terrestrial > Soil >... | reverse complement strand
AATTCCTGTAGTTGAGGTCATATTCCGTGACATGTTGAGGCTGCTAACATTCAGCGTCATTGTTTCTCCCCCCGCACGCCAGCTGTCTTTTTTGTCCCCTTGATTCGAGGCCCGTCTGGGTTTCTTCCTTGGCTTTGGTCTGTTTTCAAGGGTTTCGTCCCCCCACGTTTTCCCCCTACTTCTATGCATCTCCCTTCGATTGTTTTTCTCCCAGTAATCTTTTCCATCGCTATGGATCGTTTCCCCCCTGTTATGTTGGTGCGCTTCCAATTAACCTTTTTCGTTTTAGGACGTCACCACCGCGCCATCAATGTTTTGCGCCAGTGTCTTATGGCTCTTGCGTTTCCCCCCCCCTCCCCCTCAACTCACAGGGATTTTTTCTTGTCTTTTGACGGCGACCCTGGAGTCCAAACCCTCCTCAAGTGGGGCCAAATAGCCCTCCCGCCGTCCAAACCCCGAGCCACACCCCCAACCACCCGTTCCCTTTTTTTTTTTCGTGCGCCCGCACACCCCGCCTTTGTGTCCAGTTTCCCCCGTTTTCCTATTTTTCTTTTTCAGATATTTTCCCCATGGCGGTTCTTTACTGTTTTTTTTCCATTGCCGTATGGGCTTGTCTTTTTTCGTGTTTTTTTTTGTTAAGGTCGTAACCCCCCTTCCGTGCCTGACCCGCCACGCCCTTCCCCCTTGCATTTTCCTCATGCGGTCCAAATAACCTTTTCTGCTTTGTGATCTTGTCAGTTAACTCGGTTGACTCCGGTAGTGGTTTCCCCCCCCCCCAAAATCCAGCACTTCTTGTCTCCTTGTGCGACCGGATTGTACCCATCCCCTTTTCTCGTTTTTGCGCCTTTTTTTCCATTTCGTATTGACCTGTCAATTCTTTCCCAACGCATTCGCGGGAATGTTGTCTTTTTTCAAGTGAAGTTTCCTTTCTTTTAGGTTCTTCCCCTGTTTGTTTTTTCCTTTTGGTCCCCTTAATTACTTACAATTCTCCTACCCCCCCCCATCCCGGCGATTGTTGGTCGCCCCGAAAGTGTAATTCTGTACTCTTTTCGCACTTCCGCCCGCTCACAGTTGTTTCCACACATATCCCAGTTTTTTCTCAGACTGTTTTTCTTTTGGTTAATCCCCCCCCATTGCCTTTTTTTCCCCCACGCTCCATCGCGTTATTGTTTTTGCCCTTGCCCTTTCTTCCAGCAAAATAGACCTGGTTCTTTTTTTTTGAGTCTCCCCGGCTTGTTTTCCCTTTGCCTTCCGGCTACTTTCCCCCCATCCACACCCGCTCTACTTCATGTTCATTTTCGTCCCGCAAATGGGCTATCTGCACTCAAAACTGTCTGACGCTGTGTTTTTTACGACTCACCCCCTTTTCCTGGCGTTGGTTTGTGTGGTGTTTTTTATGCCACCACTGTTATGTTGCCGTTTTTGGGCGGTTTTTCTTTTGAATTCATTGCCCACGTTTCCGCGTTCCCCTTTTTTGAATTTTTCGGCGGTATGAGGTCACCAATCGCTACTGTTGTTTCTTCTTTGTCTTTTTTTATTCATCCGCCATGCAACTTTCCATCTGCATGCGACCAAAACATTTTTTTTTTTTTATGTTCTGTTCTTCTGTGATAGTCATCCCTTAGTTGTACGCTACATACCCTATTTCCCCTTGCTTCAATACCTCACCTAGAATTTTCCCCTGCCCGGCTTTTGATCCATAGTCCCCCGCTCTCCATCATCGGAACTTCTTCCAGGCATCGGCGTTTTGCACTAGTATTATTTCTTTGCCGAAGTAGATGCCAAGTCCCTTTTTTTGGGTTTTGTAGTGGTCCCAACTAAACTTGCCTCTTTCTTTTTGGCAATTTCCCCCCCCCTCAGTTTCCTAGTGCGGTCCCATTATGGCGCTTGACACTGAAAGCGCCGCGGGACGTATTTTTAATCCATGATTTCCCTTTGTTCCCACTTTTTCCGACGTTTTTTTTCCTTTTTTTTTTTTGGTTTCTTGGCTTTTTTTTAAATTCAGTTACCGTTTCCCACTGTACTCTGTTTGGTGTTGCGTTGGGTGGGTGTTTTTCTGTTCTTTCTCTTCACGCTCATCCTGACCTTTTTCGGTTTTTTCCCCTCAAAACTTTCTTTTTTTTCCCCTGGCTCTGGCAGGGGGCGGGCTACTTCTTTGAACGAGACCCCACGGCTTTTCCAGGCCAGATTGCACCAACCTGCAAACATGTTGCGATTCTTCGGTCCCTACTTTTCCCGGTTCCTCTTCTGCCCCTATTCTGGCCATCCACGTTTGTCCCCCCTCTTTTTTTACCCAAACAGCAACACACCTACGGTTTCCTGATTGCTGTAATCGTTGCCAATGATCCCCCGACCCCCCCTTTTGAATTTTTTTTTTACTACCCATCACTTTTCTCTCCCGGGAATCACCTTTTTCTTTTGACCCCTGATTGTGTTGTTCTTTTTCTTCGCCCCACTTCGGCTGGCATCTCGCTACACCCCCCCAGGTTTTTCCGCACGATGGGACAAGACTTTCCTGGAAAAAAAAATCATATTCGTTCCCTTTTTTTGGTTACTTTTTTCCTCGCAATGTGGCCGTTCCTTCCCCCCAAGCACGTTCCCCTTGATTCTGGCTGACTTTATGCCTTCCCCAAGTTTTTTTTCCCTCTTCATCTTTTTGGGAACACGAAGTTTTTTTTTTTCTTGAGTACCTCGTTCTCGACAAGCTGTTTGCCCCTCAGTCGCAACGGTCTATACCGGTTTTTTTCCTCTTTTCCGGTGGCGCGACTTTTCTTTTTTTCCCAGTGATGGCTATACCGGGTTCCCGATGGTACTTTTTTTGGCAATTCCCTCGCCGGACTCACCGCCACCCCGAGGCCGGTGCGTTTCCTCTCTTTTTTTCGGGTGCTACGCTTTTTCCCTTTTTTGGCCCGTTTCTGGGCCAGGCATTCTTCATTCCTCACAATCTTTGTCCGTTTCATTTCTGGCGCTGTCCCTTCGGCTCTTGCGGTAAATTCTAAGGGGGTGCACCCCTTTTCCCTGATGATTAATTTTCCCAAAAGGGTTTTTTTTTCCTGTTGCTCCAGGGGACGACGCCCCTTTTTTCCCCATCTTTTTTGCAATCCCCCAAGCCAAAGAAGTCCTCCCATCGGCAATTCCCTGTTTCATTTTCGGAATCAGTTGATTCTTTTACTTTCCCGTCCCTTTCGACGGTTTCCTCCTTACCCCGGACTGTTCGATGGGTTATGTTTGTTTGACCATTTTTCCCCGTTTGCCGCCTCTTCCTTTTCTACTCTTTTTGCAAAAACCCACCTTGCCCTTTTCTTTTTTCCCCCCCCCCGATCGGGGGCGGCGCATTTGTCCCCGTTCATCGTCACAAAACACCCGCATCGGGCGCCCCTGGTTTCCCCAAGTTTCTTGTTTATCTTTTCCCGGTTCATCCCTTTTTGCATGCAGGGCTTGCCACTTTTTTTTTTTTTCCCGGGGCCGGTTTACGCACGTATGCCGGTTTTTTTTAACAACGGGATTCCGGGTTCTGCCTCTTTTTGGGACCTGTTATTAAAGGGGCGATCTGGTGTGGAACTCGGTGAATTTGGGGCAGGGGGGTGTTGTGTGACCCCTGGGGTTGGTGGTTTTTGTCAGCCACAGTTTCCTTTTTTGGCGCAAAAATTCATTTTGTTTTAGGGGATGACGTTCCTGGTCCCGGTTTTTGCCCCTTTGTCCCGTTGTCGCACCCCCCCCCCCCTTTTTTTTCGGACGCCCTGCCGGTTGGTGGTTTGCCTCGGCCGTTGTCCCAACCCTTCCTCAATTGGTCTGTTTGGCCCCTTTTCCCCACGTCCCCCGCGTACGGACTCCAGCCGTGGTTTCTTTTCCCCCCCTTGATGTTCACCCCATCGCCGATCCGCCGTTGGCCGGTGCGCGCTTGCTTTTTTTCCCCCGATTTGAACAGTGTCAACACCCCAACCCATGCGGCCTTTTTGAAATCCGATGCTCCCCCTTTCTGTTTTTTCTATAATGTGTTCTGCCCGGCTCCAGTCTCACCCCCCCCACATGTCCCCCCAACCCCCCCCCTGAAACGATCCCCTTTCCCGCCTGTGCGAGGCCCCATACCCCCCCTTTTGGTGTGAAAGGGAACCCTTCACCTCCCTTGTTTTTGTTTTTCCTTGGTTCCCCCCCCTGTTTCCCTACCCGCTCGTCCAGTCGCGACTGATCTGACTTTACTTCGTCGTGAGCTCGCCCCAACCAGTCTGCCCCCCCCTTTGCCGCTTTTTTTTTTGGGAATTTTTTTTTTTCAGCCGGGGTCATCACATTGTCCCCCCTTTTGGGACGTTTCGGTCAAGTTCCAGTTCACTTACCCCCCGCCCCCCCGAGCCTTGACTTTATTGCACGTTTGCTGCCTTTCCTGAAAGATAGTTGATTTTCTTATGGGAATTGGCCGGCCGCCACCCTGCCCCACAAGATTTTTTTCGTGGATTTTCAGGCGATTGGCCCGCACACCTTGTTTGTTATCCCTTCGGCCTTTCCTTTTTTTTTTTTCCTCTTCTCTTTTTTTCTCTCCTTTTTTTGTTTTTTTGTCGATGATCCGGCGCGTCGACAACCAGTTTTCAATATTTCATTTCCCCCGAACACGGTCTCGTGCTTTTGCCGTCCTTTCCCTCCTCCGACTTGGCACTTCTTTTTCCCTTCTTTTGACGCGGTGCATAAATCCCCCTTTCTTTTGGCTCCTTGCGCCCCCCCAAAGGCCCCCTTTTTTGACGGGTCGGGCTTCCCTTTTTTTGATTTCTCTGGTTTGTCAAGGTTCCCTTGCCCCTCTTTTCTTGCGGTCGGCGGTCTTTCGGAGGGTCGACGGCGGGGGCCCCCACCAATTTTTTTCCAGTTTTCCCCAAACATTACTAGGCTTCGCCCCGGCTTTGGTTGCTTTTTTTTTCGGGCCCCTTTCTGTTCCCGTACTTGTCCTTGCGCATTGTAAAACGTTTTGTTCCCGCATTTGTGTGCATTCAAAATCTTCGTTCCCTTCCTTTGTTCTTTGTGCTTTCAACGTCTTATCTGCGTCTTTTGTTTTCAAACAAATCCCACTTTTGCGTACAACGGGGCTTTTTGTGGTTTTCCGTTGCTTTTTCTTTCTCTTTCCTCCCCAATTTTCATTGCCCTTGTCTCTTCCCCCCCCACCGGCTGATTCGTTGAACCGCGTGGGTTGGTCCCTTTTTTTGTGCAAAACGGCCAGTGGTCGTTTTCCTCCCCCGACCCCTCAGGGTTGATGCCCCCCACCGCCACTTTCAAAAACCCTTTTCTCCCAAAAACACGCCCACTTCACCGATGCACTCCCCTCCCCTTCCTTTGTACCCAGGATCCCCGTCCCGTTACCCCCTTTTTTCCCCTTTACCGGTTCTTCCCTTCTCTATTTCTTCTCCCGTATCGTTGGGCAACCTGCATGCTGCTGTTCTTTTTTTTTCTCCCCCACCCTTCACCGCCCCCCTGTTTGCGGTTTTTGTGTATTTTTTTTACCTCGCTCCGCCCCGATCTTTTTTTCAGTACAGGCCCCCCAAAACCTTTTTTCTTCCTTCCTTTTCTCCGCCGTCTTGCTTGCCATGGTGTCACCCTCACTTAACTTCCCCCTAGATTCTCTGTTCGCCCGTTTCCCCAAACCGGCTGCGACCTTTTTTTTTTATCGGATGCGTCGTTATCTTTCCCTCTTTGAGGTCGGCTTTGTGTCCCCTTTTCCTTACCGGGCGTAAAGTCCCTTGCCTTCCCTTTTTTTCCCCCTTTTTTTGATGTCTCCTTCACCTTTCAACGATTTCCTTGACCCGTCAGATAAATTTTCGTTTGCTTCATTTTCGTAATATGTTTTTTTTCTCTTTGTCTTTTTGCGAATTTTGGCTGTCCTTCCACTTTCCTTCCTTGAGCCGCTCCACGCAAGCTCAGCCACTGCGTTCTATGAAAGTGGTCTTCCTCTTATTTTCCCCCCAATCCCCATGTAAATCCCCCTTTTTCCTCAGAAACACATTTGACCGTCGTTTTCACGTGACAGGTTGATTGTTCATGTCTAGCCGTTTGACGATGTAATTGATATGTCTGGAGATTACGTGATTTTCATTCTTTTCCCTCACCCCTTATAGCGTGTTCCAAATCCTTCTTTCTCCTTGGTGTAGGTGAAAACTGTATCGTTTTACCAATCCCCCCTTGTTCCTTTTTAGTGGCTGTGCAATTGTCCCTTTCATACCCACTACTGATCCCCTGTTCATTTTACTAGCGTGTCCTTTCTTCTTCCATAAACTGTTTGATTCCCCCCCTTTCCCCCAGCGTGTGCGTTTTTTTTATTCTTCGTCCCTTCGTGCATTCCTTTTTTTTTCCTCCCCCCAGTGATTCCCGTCACCCTTTTTTTTTCTTTCTGAGTTGATACCTGCGGGAGGGTGGCAATTTTTGCTAACTTCTCGCCGTTTTCCAGTTCCGGTGTTGCGTCTTTTTTTTTTCGTCCTTGCTGGCAGCCTTCCCTCCTTCGCATTCATAGGAAACCCCCCAGTTATTTTGTTGAATGCCGTTGTCCCTGCAAAAACCTTGAGTGTTGTCCCCATTTTGGTTGTTAAAATCGGGTTCCCTTTTCTCCCTTCCCTATTGACGGTCCTATCTGAATTTTTTCCGTTGTGGCCTGTTAACGACCACCCCAGCCGTTTCGGATTCCCCTCCCTGGTTTTTTCCCTTTCTTTCGGTCGCCCGGTCCCCCCCCCACCCCACTCGAACCCCACCTTTCAGGTGAACTTTGCACTTTTTGCCCCAAGCCATCTTCCCCCCCCCCCCCCAACCCCCTCGTCGACACTTTTTCCCCTCTGTCATTCCTTCCGTTTAGCATACTTCGCACTTTTTTTTTTCTAATGCCAGCGTCCTTCTTGCCGTTTTCGTTAGTCCTTTTCCCTCTTTTCCCTTAGATCGAGCCCCCGTTTTTTTGGGTTTTCGCCGATGGGCTTTGGACTTGGAAGTTTTCGCCACGGACCCTCCTATATTGTCCTACAGCCAGCTGTCCGAAAAGTTATCTTCTGTGGATCCATCGCTTACTTTGCCCGGTTTCCTTTTTCCCCCTTTTCTTGGTGAGTGTATTGTTTGCAATTTCACTTCGGCGTGCTGGACGATCCAACTTTTTCTTTGTGGGGGGGTGTCTAACCTTTTTCTATTTTCCCCGATTGATCGTTCTTCCCCCCCCCTCCCTCTTCCCACTTGACGTTCCCTTGATGACCGTAGGAGACCGGCCTGGATTTTTCCCCCACCCGTGTCCGTTTCAACCCCCATCGCAGTTGAAACAAGCCAGCCAAACCCGGAAAAACACAGGCTTGCGACATCCCCCCCTACTTTTTGTGAAGTCGTACGCTTTTTTCCCCCCCAGTCACCCTTTTTCCCCACCTTCCCCAGATATCCGGAGGTTTACGGCCCTTCTGGTTTTTCTTTTTCGCTTTTTTCTTTTTGCGGCAGTTGACCGGCTTTCCGTACCACACCCCTTTGCGAGGTCTCAAACTCCCCCCTTGACCTATTGTTCCCCTCCTTTCACGGACTCCCACTCCAAGTTTTTTCTTGGATCTGTTGTTAACCCCCCCTTCGGGGCCTGGTTTTAAAAAAATACCCCAGCCACTTTTCCTTTTTCTACGGGATAGTCTCTTTCAGTGTCCCCCATGCTATTTGATTAGAAATTCGGCCTTTTACTTGTCGAAGTCTCTGTCCCCCTCCCCTTCTTTGTTGAGTTGGTCCCTCTTTTCCCGTTCATTATTTCTTCCTCCTAAGTTGTTTTTGTTGACTTCCTCCTTTTCTTAAGATCCTTACAAGGGAACCTTGCTGACCCCCCCCACCCCGCGGATGTTGGTTCTTGATCCACGGCTGTAATGCCGACTTTTTAGGTTCCCCTTTTAAGTATTCAAGCGTTTCCTCTCCCTTCGTCTGGATCAAAGACGTTGCTTTGCTTTGTTGTTCTCGTTCGGCCTTGTGTAAACAGTCTCCCAGGCGGTATTTTATTGACGCCTTTTTCTATGAACCCACCCTGTCCCTGTGTTTAGTGGGATTAGGTGTTTGAGGAATCTAGGGAGTGTTTTTTACGTCTCTCCCCCCCCCCTTCCCACTCAACAAACGCTCCTGCCTGTGTCCTTTAATCCACAGTCAACGTGGGATATGTTTCCTCCCCGCAAACCTCGTGGGCTTCGTTTTCTCCGGACTCTCAATGGTTTGCGTTTGTTTGTGTCGAGCAAACTTTTTCTTTTTTTGAGGGGTTCCCTTGCTTTGGGTGTAATAATTTTTGTTCACCTTTCCTTTTTTGGGTGCCAGCAGTTGGCCTTTTCTCCCCTCCATTCACCCACACTCGAGCTGTAGTTTCTCTTTTTTGTGAGGCCGAAAGCAAGGGCACCCTTTGTCCGCAAAACTTTTGTTTCCTTTAAGCGTTTTGTGCTTTGAGGATTCTCAGCGCAGCGCCGCCTTTGAAGGTCACCCCCCACTGATTTACGCCCACTTTCCTCCCCCTCCCACATGCCGCGCGATAGTCTTTCGGATCAATCCCTTACATTTTTATGCCGTCCCGATAGGATTTTTACCTTTTTCTTAGATATTCCTGGGCCGAACCCCCTTCCCTCCCTCCTGATGCCAAAGACATCTTCTTGTCCCCACCCCCCAGTTTCTCGATATATGGTTTTCCCACTGGAACGCGGGCGCGTCCGGTGCGAATTGGGCCTTTTCACGCAATGCCCCGCCTCGCTTCTGCTAAAACCTTTCTCTAATCGCTTCCCTTTTTCCTCCCGACGTTTTTTGTTGGCTCCTGTGTGTGGGTTCAACCGTTTTTTCCCAATTTTTTTGTTGGAAAAGCCGGTGGTTTTTTGGTGCATTGTTTTTTTTTTTTGCCCCCTGACGCCCGCGTCATTGCCCAGTTTTTTTTTTTAATTGGGTTTTTCGCATTTCCTCCCCCTCTGGTGGTCGGGCTTTCAGTTCTTTTGTGATAGAATCATATTTTTCTTTCCCCCTTTCACAGATTTATGTCGCCTTATTCCCCCAATTTTTGGCCAACCCCCTCCTTTTGGGTCTTTTTTCCGTCCCCGATGAGCTTGTTTTCTCATGCAAATGCGATTCTGTTTTGCTGCTGACAGCCCTGACCCTCCCCCCATTAATTGATATTGCCCCTTTTCAGTTGAGCCGTTTTCCCAACTTTCTTCACCCCCTTACGGTAGGTTGTTTTTCTTTCCTTCCTGACTCCTTTTTTAGCAATGTTTTTTTTTTTTTTTTTTTACACACCGCCCCCCCAGGATCAAACGAACCCTTCAAATTATTTTCGTTACTCCCCTTTTTTTTGGCGCGGACCAATGTTCCTCTTGTCTCTTCCCACTCCGCACCACCCAGTTGATTGGGTTCTCTACCCCCCCATTGTTTTTTCTTCCTCCATCTTGGGGACAACGACCCTCCTACCCCTCCAGATTTCCGTTATCTTTGTTTTTAATGATATGCCCTTTGGCCGTGACTTTCCCCCTCACACTTTGGCAGTTAACCTGGTTTCTTCTGGAGCATTCCAAAGTTTTCCGCACGTTCGTGCCGTTTGTATTTTTTCCCCCCTACTCTTTTTTCTGTGGCTATTATTCAATATCAGGCCTTTTTCCTCCCCTTCTGAATCCCCCCTCCCAAGGCCTACGGGTCCCCCTCGTTCAGTGGCTCTTACCGTTTTTTTTTGTCTTTTGTCTTCCCAAAGGGGGAATACGATGGGATTTTTGGCATCAGTCCTTTCCCCCTCCCGCTCAGCGGCTTCCTTTTGCTTCCTCCCCCTTTGTTTCTCGTGATCACAGTTTTTTTAAGTTTTGGAACGGACTTTTTTGCCAGCCATTACCGCTCCCCCTCCCACCATCTTTTTGCAACAGGTTTGGTCATCCTACATGAAAATTACTATCTGTTACAAACCCCCCATTTATTCATCTTTTTGCACTGGTTTTTTCCCTCTTCTTGTGTTTGCAAAGGGACCTTTTTTCCCCCGGGCCATTACGCAGGTCAGAGGCCACCCCCGCCCCCCCGGTTCTTGCGCACTCGTTCACTGATTTTTTTTTTTCCTTGATCGCATTTCCGGCTCTTTGACAAGTCTTCTCGACGCGGTTGTCTCCGGCCCCGCCCCCTCATTGAGCGCTGGTTGATTGTTTTTTTTTTTTTTTTGTAATGGCAAACAAGCGTTCCAGTTTTTATTAATGTGGATCCCCCACTTCCCTTCCAAAAGCTTTTTTTTCTCGATTTTTTTCACCGTATCGGCACCACCCCCCCCCCCTTCATCTTGGGGGGGCGACCTGGTGAAAGTTGTTGCCCCTTCCCTTTTCCTCAGTCCCTGTTGCCAGGCTGCACGTACCCTTGCTCCCCCCTTTGCATTTTCCCTCCGGTTTCGCCCTTTGACAGGATCAGGGACCCATTTTCCACGGCTTGGGTACACCACTTTGTCGTTATCTTTCCCCTCTTTTTTCCCCCCAGAAAAGTTGGCGTTTTTTTTTTTTTCCCCTAAAACGGGGTTTTGTTTGAAAGTGTCGTTTGCTTCAAAAACAAAATGATTGGGGTCGGGGAGTCGTCTTTTTTTGCTTGGGTTTTTTGCAACCTGCCCTTTTTCGCCACCACCCCCCCCCCGCGTTCCGACGAAATCTTTCTTGTTTGGTAACGGACGCATGGCCGTTAACCCCTGGTTCCCCTCTTCCAAGCCCACTCCGCGGCGCCTTCAAGCCGACTGTTTTTTTTCTTTTTTTTTTTTTTTTTTTTTTTGTTTTTTTTTTTTTTGGGATATTTTCCCCAAGAGTGTGTTGCCCCCCATTTTCCTCAGTCTTCTTTTACCTTCTGACGTGCGTTTTTCCTTGTCACCCCGATTTGCCAATGCCGCCAATTTTCCCCCCCTTCCCTCGATCACACTTCCTTTTTTTCCACCTGTCGCTGGTTTTCCTTCCCGCGCCCCCTTTGTTTTGACACCGACGCCGGTTTCTGTAGCCTATCCCCCTTTGTTGTACAAGTGGAAACCAGTTTTAACCGGTTTTTGTTTTTTCCCCTTTTTCCGCCGTCGCCGAGATCGGACACCGCCGAAGACGCCCCTTTTCCCCCCTTTGGTTCATTTTCTGTAACGTTGGAGCCCCCGCTTTAGCCACCCCTGGACATGTCCCCTCTTCACGCCCTATTGATTGTTGAATTGGAGTGGGTCCGCCCCCGGCCCCTGTGTCCTGTTTTCTTTTTTGGTGGTCCCTACTTTTCAGCTTTTTTTACGTGCCAGGACCAGTTTTTTCCCCACCCTTTGCACCGGGACTGGAAAAAGTATTTTCGTGGCGCCCCCATTTTTTTTTGATGGTCCCTGCGGACCCCCTCTACCCCTGATTTGTTTTCTTTGACACCTGCGCGAGACCGTCAAAAAATGTCTTTCTCCTTCTGCGACCTCTCTCGCGATCTCCTCTTTTCCTAATTCTTTTTTCCCCTGTGAGTGCTGATCTTCGTTTTCCCTCATTCCCCTGCCGACGACGACACCGTTTTCGTCCTTTTCATTCCGCCCGCACTTCCATTTCCTTCCCCTTTGTTTCGTCAGCAATACATCATCCATATTGTGCCCCCCATTTTTTTCCCCTCTTTTTGCAGGTCTGGTCGCATAACCCCACTTCCTGCCTCCCGTGTTTCCTTTCCACTTGTATGTGCGACCCCCCCAACAACCCTTCCCCCGTTGTCCCACTTCCCACGGCCAGGTTCCCATGTATTCACACAAACCCTGTTCTTCCCAGCTTCACTTTGGGGCTTCCACCAGCACTACCCCCTTCCCCCAGACTTTATGCCGGAGGGTCTGAGTCTGCCGCCTGTCTATTTTTGCTTCAGACGGCGTGCCCATTCCCCCCCAAATGAGTTCTTTCCACCCTTCGAAAACAGTGCATACGTTTCTTCTCCCCCTCCCGCTGGGACCTCGTGTCGTCACCTTTGCGTCCCGACTGTCTGACGGGTTCGGCTGTACCCCTTTTTTATGCAAATCCGCTGCCGCATGCTCTTGTCGCCCCTCAGTGGTTGATATTCAATTTTACTGCACACTCCCTGTTCTTCGTCCCCCCCTGTTTTTTCCCACACCTCTATTCCTTGGCCCGCATGCGGGTTCCACCCCCTCCCCTGGGGTTTGAGAACCACAAGGCTGAAGAGTTCACGCTGCGTTTGGATTCCTTTTGTCAAGGACCCATCTTTCCCCCTTAGGCCGTGGGCACCACCCCCATTTTCTTCCGAACCTACCCCCCCCCGGTTCCGTCGGCTTCTGCACACACGTGTTTTTTTTTGCGACCACCGGTCATGTGGTGCCACCCCTCCCCCTTCCCTTTACGGGTTCATACCCACCCCCCCCCCCCACAGAAGGGTTCTTCAACAAACGCCCTTCCTTTCCCCCAACCCCCATTGTGTTTTCTACCCAAAAAAGCTTTTTTTTCGAACGTTTAACCACACCTCTACCCTTTCGCTTATGGTACCCATCTTCCTTATTTTGTTCTCCCTGTTTTCCCCCGGCTCCCTCGTATTGGGGCATGTCTTAACCCTTTCTCTTGCTCAGTTGCATTGTGCTGGTCCCTTGTTCTTCTATTCACATCTTCAAAAATGCTTCGCCCTATGTTTTGGTTTTTTTTTTTCATTCGTTTTTGTCCAACTCGCCTCTTCCACACACGCTTCTGTTTTTTGCAGCTCCCCCGGCCCCCAGGTGTTTTTTTTCAGGTCCCTAAGTACTTCTTGTTTGACCATTGCTCAACCACCTGTTCCCCCGTGTCCCCCTGTCTCTCACCCCGCGTCCGATTTGCGTCCACTTCGATCCCCTTCGGAAGGGCTCTGGCCATCAATTCCGATTCCTCTCATTTTTGTCCTTGGTTTTGACTTTGAATTTCCCATTTCATCCACCTTGAGCACGCTTTGCCCCCTTTTCCCTACTTTTTTCCTCAGTCATGACTTGCCCCTAGAGCCATTTTTTTCTGGGACGTCAACGTAATTTTTTTCCTTTTCCTTCCGTTACAAATATTGGATGAGTTGCCCTGTGGAATTGTGGGTCTCTTTTAAACTGTTCCCAAACTTTCCCAATGTCGGCCCTGTACGAAGCCCGCGACGCCCCTTGTTCTTGACAGTCTACGTTCCCCCAGTTTTCCCTTATGCCCAAGTCCCTCGTTGTCCCCTTTTACCCTTTTTGGCCATAGCATCACCTTGACCGTCTTTGACCCCGTACCGGTCCCCCGGTTTTTTCTCCCCTGTTGCACAGTGACACTGCAGCATTTTCCTTTTTTTCCGCCTGCCGCTTTTTAGTCTCATCGCCGTCCCCACCGTCTTTTCGCTGTTGTACACATCCGCCTCCCTTTGGCCGAACACAACCCCCCCTTTTACTGCTGGCCCACCTCCCCCCCATCCAGGCGTTGGCCCGCCCTGTGGGTTTTGCTGGCCGTGCCCACTTTCACACTCAATTCCCAGACCAGATCAACCTCCCCTTTCTCCTTCTCGGTCCTTGCTTCCCCTCCTTTGCGCTTCCACACTTTCGGATTTTTTTTGATTTGCGATACCTTTTGATCCGTGTTTTTTCCGGCCTTGCCATCGTCAATCCGTTCATCCTCAGCCTTTCGCTCAACTCTTTTTTTCCCGTTTAGCTCCGAGCCCCGTCGTTGATCCCCGTTTTTTTTTTCTCGCCGGTAATTGCGAAAACGTCTCCTCCCCGGCTTGCATTTTCCCACTCCTCTTCAGGTGTTTCCAGAAGGAGTTTTTCTTGGCTGTTTCTGCCTTGGCCTGTAGCCCTCTCCCTTTTTTTTTCCTCCATCGTGACCTTCATTTTTCCCACACCACTCCTACGGCGCCATTTTCTGGGTTTTTCCCATTGCGGGGCGACCTCGGTTTTTTTCCTTCTAACAATAAAACATTGGGATCGTTATCCCCCTTGAACATCTAGCCCCCTTTTCTTCCCCGCCCATCCCTTTTCGGCAACCCCTCCCCCGGTCGTGTTTTCCCCGCCTGATAGAATCCGTTTCGTCACCACCCCCCCCAAACTTTTTTTCGACCCCCCCCCCCCCCTTTCTTGCACTGCATTTGCCCAGTCTTTCTCCCCCCCCGTCGTCGGAAAGTCTTGACAGAGCTAGCCGAATCCCCCCTTTTTAGGACAACCCCCGTCGCCCCCCTCGTTTCCTTTTTTTCTTTCCCGATGCGTTCCCGACGCGCCCGATTTTTTTTCCCCTCTTGGATTCCGGTTTCCGTTTTTTTGTTAAGGCTGCCTTTAGGTCTTCGGGAACGGGTTTTTTTTCTTTTGGCCTCCTTCTACTTCCGATACGCGTGCATTTACTGACCATCTGATGATGATCTCCAACGCTCTTTCTTCCTTCCCTTTTTTACTTTTGGTTGAACTGTGGTTTTCTCGTCGTTCCTTTCCTGGAGCCTGTAGTGGCTTTTCCTCTCAACATCGCGGCCCCCTTCCCCCCAATGTGTTTGCGACACATCCCGCTGCTTGCGTTGCTCACCCCATCCAGTGTCGCACCCTTTTTCTCCCCCCCCCTTGCATGCAGCGACTTTTAGTTCCTTCCGACACCACCCCGAGTGCCCCCCCTGCCTGCCACGTTTTTTTTTTTTTTTACCCCTTCTTTCCTCACCCCGCGCCAACCTTTCCAACAAAAGTCGGTCCCTTGGGTAACCGACCTCGCGTGGCCTTCGTCCAGCTTTTTTTTTCACGCCACACAGAGTTTCTTGCCGTCCCAAGGCCTCTTTCCCCCCCTGGTCTTGTCATGCCTTTGTTACGTTCGTTCTGCTGTAGCTTCGGCAACGTTTCTCAACTTCCCCTTGTTTCCTCACCCAGCCCACACTGCCGAAGCTTTTTTCCCTAAAGGATCCTTTTGCCCCTGACAAAAACTCTCTCTGCTTTTACCTGTGTTCCATCACCCTGGTTTTTCGATTTTCCCCCCCCCCCCCGCAATTAACTTTCGATCCGGCGGACATGTCGTAGTTGCTCCCCTTTTTCCCTATCGGTCGCCCCTTTGTTCTTCTACAAGCCTTCCGGCCTGCCTTTCGTCCAATTTGGCGATTCCCCCCCCAGTCATCGGTTGGGTTGTTGGTTTATTCGAGTGCGCAATTATATTACCTCCCTCCACCATCATAGTGCTGTTCTTTGTGTTACGCCAGAAGAGACTAATTACCCTTCCCCCTCCTCGCACCAACCCCCCAACGCGAGTTTCTCTTTTTCCCACTTGTTCGCTGCGACAAGACGCTCCCCACTTTTCCCCCTCGAACCACTTCCGCATGTCCAAACACTTCGCCCCTGATCACGGCCCTTACCCACCCTGACCACATTATCCACACTCCGACCCTCCCCTTTGTCTTTTGGAATTTGGAGGCTTTTTCTACCCACCACTTGGCGCTCGGGCTGTTTGTAAACCCGTATCCATTCTTCGGCTGTTTCTGCCCCTGTTTTCCCCCGATAACTTTCGCGCCACACTTTCTTCAGGTGTGATTCGCCAGGTTCCTCCTCTTGTTTTACTCTTCCGCCCACTACCCTCCCCCCCGACCACAACAAGTCCTTACTGGCCCCCCAACGTGTGCCATTTCCACACCCCCGTCACCCGCTTATTGGGGCCCAGAAAAATATTTTCCCCCTTGTTTGGACGTTTTTTCCCCCCAAACGGGTTGGCCGCGGTTCTCCTGGGTCACCCTGTTCTTTCCCCCTTTTCTTTTTGAGGTTTGTGGCGCGGGCCCCCGCTTTTCGTGATACGTAGTTGCCAACCTTTGTTGGACTTGGGGTCCAGGCCGTGCCCCACGGACGTCCGCGGTTCCTTCTTCTCATGCCTCCGTCTTTGTTCGCTTTTTTCTCCCCCTCCAGGACTTTTGTTTTAGGCCGACTTTCCCCCCTTTCTAGTGCTTCCCCCCCCCCCACATGGGTGTGCCTTGGCCCGCCCCCCGTGTTTCCTTGTTATCCTTCCCCCTTCCAAGCCACATCCTCCTGCACATTTTTACCTGACGCCCCTTTTCACTCCCGACTGAAAAACAATCACCCCCTCGCCTTTAACCCACAGTTACGCCTCTACTCATCGGGCACGTCGCTTCCCCTAGGATTTATTTCAATAGATTATTTCTTTTCCTGCCCCTTCCCCGCACTCCCACTTCCCCCCTAGGCCTGAAACCGTGCCCTTTTTTTCTGATCCTTCTATGTCCCCCCCCTACACTCTGTCGCCGTGCTGGCGGCCGTCTTTCTTTGTCTCTCAGTCCCTTCATGGGCCGTACGTCTTCCACTTTCCCCCCCCCTCCCACTTTCCCTGCCTTCTTTCCCCTGAATCACGGTTTTTCTGCCTCTTTCCTGGGCGCCCCCGTCGTTGGCAAATCAGTTGGCAAATTCCCCCCCTGCACCATCACCCCCCCCCTTGCCGGGCTGTCCTCCTTTTCTGTCAGCATGTTGTGCATTTTTTTGGAACACAGGCCGACGCTCGCTCCCCTTTTTTCTTTTTTTTCCAATGCCTCTTTTCCATTGCCCGAAAACAAGGGATGGCGCCCCGTTCTCTTCCCCGAAAGTCGTCCGCGAGCGGTGCTACCGACCCACGTTTTCCTGCCATTTACCAGTTTTTCGGTTTATTTCTCATTTTTTTCCCCCCCCTTTTGGCCCCACCTCGGTTGGCCCGACTCAATCGGGCCGAGCCTGACCTGGTTCTACGCTTTCGCAAATGCGAAATTTTTTCGTATGCCCCGCCCCACGCACGGGCAAGAACCCCAGAGACCACACCCCCCAACACCGTTTTGGTCCGTCCTGGGATTCGCGTGCCGTGAATCCTTTTTCGTTACGGGTTCTCGAACAACTGGTTTAACTCCCTGTTCCGCTCTTTTTCTGAACTAACCCGCTCCCCCATCCCCCGTTTCTCCACCATAAACCTCCCTCCCACTCTCTCCCTGGGATTTTTAACCTTTCCCCCCTTTGTTGGCGACACTTTTCACCCCTTTCTTGAGGGCCAATTTTATCCTACCACCTTGCTGGCAATTTTCACAACCCCTCCTCGATCTCCAACCAGTTGCCTCCTGTCTCTTGCGAAAAACCCTGCACCAGACGCACGACTTCGTTATCTTTTTTCCCCTTTGCATGGTTTCCCCCCGTTTTTCCCCTTCGCACACGGCCGTGTGAAAATGTTGCATTTTGTTGCTCTTTTTTTTTTTTTCCTTCGCCATTCCACTTTTTCTTCGTCCCCTTTCTCCTCTGTCATGTGGTTGCCCCCCCCCAGCACGATTTTCCGCTCTATTTCCCATTCACGTTTTCTCGCCCCCCGCTGACCTCTCAGTTGTGTTCTTAAGCTTCTTTTTCCCCTTTTTTCTGTGCAGCAATCACCCAAGGGAGCATTTCCCTCCCTCTCTCCCCCCCACCTGTACGCCTCCTGTCCCCTTCCTCGTCCTTAGTGAGATTTCTTCCAGAATGAGTGTCTACGTCTTTGTTTTACCCTCCAAGATTCTGACTTTTTCTCTCTGCCGTTGGTAGTAGACGCCTTCTGGCCAGCCACTTTTATCAAGCAGGTCCTCTCTTTCCCCCGGACACTTTCTCTTCTGTCCCGCACCCCGGTGTTTTCACCATCAACTCCTTTTTCACGCGGCCCACCCCTCGCTTTTGTACAGCCTCCCCTTTTTCTCTTTTGCGCGGTGCGACGCTAGTCTAACCCTTTCTGTTTCCATGCTTGCCCTTTATTGTTTGCCTTCCCCGCTACGCCCACGTGAGCACGTTTCACACAGGCCACCCCACATGCTACCCCGACCTCCCACCTTCTGACCCTTTTTTCCCCCCTCCTTTCCCCCCCCCCCCCCCCCCCCGCACACTCCCCCCGCTCTTCCCGTTGCACCCCCCGAGCCCACCCTTCCCATGCCTTTGTACCAACCCCCCCCCACCTCACACCCTTCCCCCTATCATTTCACTCCCCCCCCCTTTTCCCTGGTCCTCCCCTCCCTGACCGCGTCCACTGCCCCCCCCACCCCGAGTGGACCCCTTTGTTCCTGACCCCCTCTTTCTCTCTTCATCCCCTATGTCCCTGAAACGCCCACTGGTCCAAACCCACGGCCAACCAGTTGGAACTCGGCCCATTCCTGCCAGATTGCACACCCCACGAGCTTTCCCCACCATCCCTCAGCCCCTTGTTCACCCCCGTGATAGACCCTTCCGAACTCCCGTTCCCTTCCGTTGCCTGGTGCGTAACACACCCTGCCGAGCAGATCTTTTCAACCTACGCCACCCCCCCCCTCCCCTCCCCCCCCTCCCCCCCCCAGACCCCCCCCCTCTCCCCCTTTCGTACGTGCACCCCCCACTGGCCTCTTGCGCACCGTGTTTTTACTCTTTCCCCTTCTTTTCCCCCAGCCACACCACCCCCACCTTTTGACACTTCTCGCACACTTGCCCACCGGTGTTCCGGTTTCCGGTTTTTGGACCCCCCCCGTCCGGCCCCCCCCCCTTTTTCCCCTTCGTTTTGCCCCCCCCCCCCCTCATTCCGGGCCCCCGGCAATACAAGCATTTGTCGCGACCTCTTTTTGTCATCAGCTACGTTTTTCCGGAGGACCCTCGCCTTTTTCGAGTTGACACGTCCTCCTATTCCATTTTTTGCCACCCTTCCCATCGTTGTCATCCTCACGTGGTACCTGCGGACATCCTTTTTGGTGTGGTGTGTCCTCTGTTTTTTTTTTCTTCTGAATGCAGTCGCCATCGTTCTTTAATTTGTTGTGTCCTGTTTCTGGTCCTTGTCTGTAACCCCTCCTGTCTGTTTCTGTCGTTGCCAGTAGCACGCGCGCTCGCGGGCCGTTTAAACGGTTTAGTCACACGTGTTCCACTTTTTACGATTCTACCCACACCCTCTCCTTCTTTTTTTGTCCCGCTGTCGGATTCTTCGCGCGTGTTTTGACCTTTGTCTTTTTTTTTTGCCTTGACCTGAGTACCCTGAGTGGTGGACTTCTCCCATCTCGCCACCGCCTTTTCTTGATTCTTTCTCGCTTTACAGTTTGTGTCTGTCCCTTTTATTTCCCTTTTTTTCCTCCCTTTTCCCTCCCTTGCACCCGTAGTCTTGATTGCACCTTATTACCCCACCTGCACCCACTAGTAGAGTTTTTTTTTCCTGTGTTTATTCTTTTTTTTTTTTCTTTTGGTGTGTGTGAAGACTTTGGATATCGCTGCAGACCGCTTCTTTTTCTTTTTTCCCTCTCTTTGTCGCCCACGTCTTCTTTTCGGTTTCTGTGTGGATTCGACACCCCCAATGCCATTCCCAACGGCACTTTTCTCCTTATGCTCGTTCTCCCCTCACCTCCCCCCACGTCGCGGGTGAGTTAGGTCTTTTGTCGTCCGCTCCCTTTTTGTTCTATTCCTTCTTCTGTTGGCCTTTTTTGCATTGCCCCCTCACTGTCGCCAGGTTGCCCCCCACCGACGCTTTTCCTTTCGGGCCCTTGATATCATAGTCTATCTCAAGGATTCAGTTTTTTCTGCAGCCCTCCCTCCAGAGTCGCTTTGTCTTCCTTTCTTTTTCCCGTTACACCACGCGCGAGCCAGCCATTGCTTCTTTCTCCCCCCTCCAGCGTTCCCCTTTCTGTCCGCGGAAGTTTTGTGGGGATTCTCCCGAAGTCGTCAGTGTGATATTCCTTATCATATCTCTTTTTTTTTAAGAGGCCCCCGATTTCGGCCTGGCATGACAGCTTCTCTTTTATCTTTTTAGCATACTTGAGACCCTCATCTCACCGCCCCTACTCTTTTCCTCGTGCTTCTTCTCCCGTTACAACTCGGTTCTCGTTTCCCCATGCGTGCCGATATACCTATCTTTTTCGAAGTTTCCTTTTTATCCCTTTTGTCCTTTCCAGCCCGTTGAGACGCCCCGTCCGATCTGAACATTGTTCTCGCTCCCGACATGCTTGGGTTGCTGCTGACCCACCGTTGCTTTTTTTTCGGCATCCCTCCGAATAGCCCTTTCCATTCGCCCTCCTCCACCCCCCAATTCATCTTCGTTTTCGAATGTCACGATGACCTCTCGTTTGATATATTGTTGGATTGTGGTTCCCCTGCAACGTCCAAGTTTTTCGGGCCGCGAGACCTTATACGGCAAAATGCCGGCTTCCGTCCGCCACGGGACCCGTTTCACAGGTTCTTTTTCTTTTTCACGCGAGGCAGCTACTTTCCTCCCGACCCCAAAACCAGCCTTACTGTGCCGCGCAGGATATGATCTCTTCCTTTTCCTGGCGATTTCTGCGCCCGAACTGTCTGCTAACTTGATTCCCCATTTGCGATGCAATCCTCTTTTCTCCTTCCGCGGAAGCCTACTCCCAGATACTTCCTTCAAGCTGCTCCTTCCCCTTGCAATCGCGGATCGCCTCTCTGAACTAGCTTTGATCCATTTCGGGTGTTTCAACCTGTGTTTTCGTGCCCTATCCTTCCCCTTTCGAGATGAGGACGATCAATACACCCTGGCCGAGCCGCCGACCTTCTGCTCGCACCCTGAGTCGCTTGGAATCGATGGTCCTTTTTTTTTCTTTTTCATAACTGCACCACCCAGCGCGCTCCCGAAACCTTTCCGTCTCCTTTTTTCCTTTGTCCCACCCTTTATTGGAAAATTATTATCTGTTCTTCTTTCCTTTTTCGTCTACGATGGCAATTCCTCTGGTGAGAATGTGTCCAGGCACTGCCGCTTGATGTCCAAGTTGCTTGATTTTGACCCGCCCTTTTTTTTAGCCCGTCCGCTATTTTCCTTGCATGCGGAGGGCGGCTTCTCCACTTAGCGGTATTGACCTCTTGCGCCGGCCTTCTCGGCATGATTTTTCTTTGGTTCTGTCTCTCCTTCGCATGCAGCACTCCTATTCAGCCGATCTGCACTCCAACTAACGTGACAAACCCTGACACACATTCAATCTTGAGAACCTGAGTTTTCCGTTTTTCCCCTTCTTTGGTCCATATTTTTGCTGTCCCTTTTTTCGACACACATCGGCACTTGCGTCCACTGGTCTCCCTTCAATAGTCTGCTTCAGACCGTCTTTTTCCCAAGTATTCTCAAAGCTCTCTAGCAGAGAAGGCCACTCACTGGCCCGCTTCAACTAGTCTTCAAGGTGAAGTGCTTATCTTGAATACACTTTTGAGGCGGACAGTGGCATGTTCTCTCACCCCCCACTTTACACGACAATTGGTGGTCTCTTTCTTCCTTTCGGACCACTTCTTCCTTCGTATATCTTCCTTTTATTTTTTTCTCCCTCTCAGTCTTTTTTCGTTTTTTTTTTTCTGAGATAGCTGTCAGTCGTCCTCGAGCGACCTACCACCATCAGCCTTTCTGGTTTTCCTTAATGATTCCACTTTCTTTTTCTATTAGTTAACACCACTTCAGAGTACCGCGTTTTTCACCCCGGTTTGTAGACTTTCGCTCGGGCCACCGTCTTGCACACTTCTGTTTTCTTCGCCCTTGCTTCTTTTTTAAACGCTTTCCCCCCCCCCTCTACAACTCACAGACGTCTCTACTTCCCTGAGCATTTTCCTAAAGTTCACGATTATCCACTTTTTCTTCAGTTGAAGTTTGAAGGATCCTTCCCTGTTTAGTTTCATAACGGCCCCCTTTGT
>Ga0179591_1264797_pt1 | contig 21511 bp, 33 predicted proteins | sample CZOMad2_1_08_16f_FD_182891 | JGI IMG/M metagenome (GOLD analysis project Ga0179591, IMG submission 182891) | Vadose zone soil fungal communities from Angelo Coast Range Reserve, California, USA - CZOMad2_1_08_16fungal (PacBio error correction) | ecosystem: Environmental > Terrestrial > Soil >... | reverse complement strand
TTGAGGGGTTAAGCCTACTGGAACGCTTTCTTTTGCCGCAAATTCACCTTTTCCCGAGAAAGTATATTCTTCTAACGTGTGAATTTGTTCCCCCTCTCCCCAATCAGACACGCCCCTACTTCTTCCTATTCTTAATAAATTCATTTCCCCCCCCCTATCAGTTGTGTGTTTTGACTTCAAAAGGTTTCTCTGAAGAAACCAGACCCTCCCGCATAGCTACCACCGTTGCTTTAAAGGTCCTTATTTGATGCAAAATATGAAGGATCTTTTTTTTTTCTTCTTATGGAGAGGTAAAGCTTGTTTTCCTCCCCACACCATTGTAATATTCAACCTCATTCCGATGGGGGGAGTTTAGATAAGTACACGTTTTTTTTTTGGTTCAGGCTTATTTTTTCCCCCTTTTCCGTAATAGGGGCTGGCCTGTCAAGGTTTTGTGTTATGTCTTTACCGCTTTTCAATCGCTCCTTTTTCAGAGTGATTCGTTTCTTTTTCGTCGTGACGCCCTTCCATTCAATGCAAAATTCTCGTTCCGCCGATACCGAATGAAGCCCCCCGTTATCAGTTTTTATTCCTAATTGCGTTTTCCTACCAAAAGCTTCGTGCCCCCTCACAGGGTGCTGAATGTCGCATCCTCTTGGGTAGGCATTTTCGCATGAAGGGGTTACGTTGGTTTTAGGTCTTCTTTTCATGAAAGCCGCTTATTTTCTCGTACCTTCCAGCAGACCGCCGATTTTTCATCCCCCCAGAAGAAGAAGTGCCCCCTGCGCAGAAGCCAGAAAATTCCCTTTCCGGCAAGGGTTGCCTCTTGAAGTACAGAACGTCCCCTCCTCCATCAAAAAGTTTTCAAACGCATTTCTCACAGACCTAAAAGCCGTTCCTTTCCTGCGGCTGCTTTCCACCCGGATGCCTCCCCTTTCTGGTATCTGTTGACCTATATTCGTGGGGAAGTCCAACCCACGCTTTCCTTTTCTTTCTTTCGCAAAGCCTTTTCGTCTCCGCCTTGTTCCAAGTGGACGTGAGCCTTTCTGCACATAGATCCTATCGGTCCCCAACCACAAAAGGTGCTCGACACCATACAAGGTCCTTTTTTTTCCCCTCGTTTGAGTTTGTTTCCACCGGGTTCCGACCACGTGACTGAGATAATTGCCTCTGTTTTTTCGCACGAAGAGTGGCCGTACGTTCTTTCAAGAAGACGCTTTACTGTGTGCTGAGTACACAAAGGAATCCTCACTTGTGTGCAACCGCTGGTGTCACCTCTTTTCGCACGCAAAGATGTGATGCCCCCTTCGTGCCTCTCACGTTTTACAAACGACTGTACCCCCTTCCTTTTTCGGTGACAAGATTACCTTTGTCGCCACGTCGGCAGACTTTTCTTCCCTTTGGTGCTGGAACCGGGATTGAACTGATTTTTTTTTTCCCGTTGAACAAGATATTTTTCTTGGTTGCACTGCGAGGTATCTTTTTTTCACGTGATTCAAAATTGGTCTCTTTCGTCTAGCCACACGACCCTTTCCTGAATGGCTGAACAAACCCCCCACTTTTTTTTCCTGAGCTGTTGACCGCCAACTTCCTTCCCCCTCCCCCCCTTTATTTACATGAAGAAGGGATATGGAGTTTTCTCCCTCCGCAAAGCGTGCTCTCCTATGGAAAAATCGGCCAAGAAGGCAATTGTTGATTTAATCTCTCTCTTTTTTTTTTTTATAGATGATCAACAAGTTCAGCAATCAGTTGTTCCATAGTGGCTGATTCCGCTTTCTCTTTCAATGAGGCAACTTAGTACTCCTTATTAATGTATGGAATACCAAGGGTGAGTTCCCCGTTTTTCTCCTTCCCTTTTTCAATGTTTTTTTGTCAGCCCCCCCCCTTCTCTGCGGTTCTTTGAGCTAAGGGTACCCCCCCTTTCTGACAGGAAATATTTGGTATACTCCCCCTATGCCAAATGCCCCTTCAGTGTAACAACCAATCCTCCCTTTTTCAATTGAAAACCTTCACGCGTTAATCACCGGTTAAACTTCCCCCCCCCTGTTTTCAAAACTTCTGACTTTCCCTTGTAAACAAAATTTCGACACTTAAGAAGCCCCTTTTTCTCCCCGTTTTTTAGGCAGGACTTCCCCCCCCCCCCCCCCAGTAAGCACATCTGCCAAAATCTTCTTGACCCCGACCCGTTGCCCTTTGTATCTTCTGTACTGATCACGCAAACAGTAACTTTTCCTCTTCGAACGATCCTCCCCCCGGACAACTTTAGTGAGAAGAAAGGACATCCTTTAACGTGAAGTAGGAAGTGGATTTTTCCCCCCACTACAAATTTCCCTCCGGGGCCTTGTAGGGGTTTTTTTTTTGGGTTTATATCACGATACGAGCATTTGCAAGCAAGCGTCCTTCTCTTTTTCCCCCGATAGCGGACGCGAGTTCCCTCTGTGCGTGTCAACGCTGCTTTCCGAGGGTGGTGACCGCTTCTTTACAGTTAATAAATAAGGGGTTAGTCCCCCCTTCCCTTTCTTCAGCCGTTTTTTTTAGCAGCCTGCATGTAGTCCCACGGATTAGGTATTGAACTGTTTCTCTGTTTGATGCTTTCCAAGAGTCCTTTTTACTCAAGATTCCCATTGCCGGTTCCCTCAGTCAAGAGGATTTAAACTTCTTCTTGAGATGCAGGGTTAGTCCTGAGATGAGATGATTTGGTTTCTTTACCCCCGTCGTCGGGCATGACTACTACCGCGGTCAGGCCTACCCCCCCCCGGCTAGGAGACCCCAATCCAGAACGCAGCCCCCCACGATCGCTACCCCTTCACGCCACCGTGATGCGATGGTCAAAGGCTTTCCGAATACAAAAAAAAAAGACATTATTGTTAGAATCACATGATACTGGAGTGGAGTATTCCTTCTTAGCCTCAGGTGTGAATTGCCTTTTTTCCTTTACAGGCCATCTGTCTCTCCTCCCCCGATCACCCTTTTTTTCCCCCCCTTTTCGTTGTGATTCACTTACAGAATACAAAAACGTGACCTTTCCCCTATTACGGCTCTTCTCCTTGAAACAGAAGCGGAAACGCTGAGATGGAAAGCCCCCCGGTAACAGAAACTCCTCGTTTTTATGACAATTTTTTCCCCCTCACAAGCTTCCCCCCCGCCTAATCAAATTCTCCCAAAAGATGCCCCCCTCCAACTAGATCCGCCTGCCAACGAGTTCCGCGATGAGTCACTTCCTCTTTTTTTCTTGCTTGAACTCTCTACGGTACTTTTTGAGGTGATTCTCCCCCCCCCCCTTTTTTATTTGGAAAAATGAATGATGCACTTCAGAAGTAGGGCACATAGAAGGTGGTGTGCGTTCTTCTTTTTGGAAAAATTCATCTTACTGAATAATAATTTCTTGTGGAAGGTGAATTTGTTTCCAAGTCCGCTTGCCCCCACCCCCCCCCCAAACCGCTTACACCCTCTCTCTCTTTTTACTCCCCTTTTCCTCCTTTTTTTTGAGTTGTTAAGCTTCCCAGCCCTCGGTACTTTTTTGGACTTTCCAATTCCCCCTTCTTCCCCGAGAAAGTCTCTGACTACCTCTCCTTTTAAAAAACGGACATGCCATAAGAAAGCCCCTCCTTACTTCTTCATTTTGGCACTAATTGCATTTTTCCCCCCCCCACGAATCAGTTGGTTGATCCCCCACCGGTCTTTCCCGTATATAGTAAAGCCATTCAGAATTTCATTGCCCGCCTTTGGTAAACCCCTCCTCGGCTTAGTTGATTTCTGATAGTTGTCTTTAGTAGGATTGGCGGTTTTCAAGAAAACCCCATTTATTCAACGATGCAGAGAGTTTCTAGTGGAACAAATCTCTTTTCTGAAGAGCCCCCACTTGGCATGTGGGCGGTTTTCCCCCGTATGCCTTGCCTTTTTTGCGTTTCTGTAACGTTTGTTTATGTACTGGTTCATAACCTTGCTCCTTTGCGTTTTTTTTTTTATTTAGATGGACGTGAACGCCCCACCATTCAAGAACAACTTCGATACCGCTGAAGCCCCCCGTTTTGGTTTTTTTTCATTCTTTCTGACATAAAATAATGGTTTGTTCCCTTTTTCCGTTTTCCAACGCTTCGTTGTCCTCCTTCAGGTGCGTGAATGTACTCTTTGTAGCGCATAGTGGTTTTATAGCAACTTGGTAGTAACGGTGGTTTATTTTAGAGACTCTCTGGGTATCTTTCCGTTTATGTGCGCTTTTCGTTTTAACTCACTTTCAGCTTCATCCAGAAGAAGTGCCCCTCTTTTTTTTTTTTCCCCGAACCTTCCGTGCTGACCCCACCGAAGGGTGAATCTGAGTGGACTCTTTCGAGGATCTTGAATAAACTTTTCCAAAGGTCCGCCCTTCATGTAAAGACCCAGCCTTCCTTCCAAACGACTACATTCAGGCCCACGCACGGCTGAAGAACCTTCAGAAAGGGATCCCTGTTTCAGAACCACAGTTGATTTCCCTCCGGTGGTTAAGCCCCCTGATTATTGGGCCCTCTCCCACTGCACAGCCTTTACGTCTCCCCGTGAAACGTAGCCTCTGCACATCGCTCCTTGGTATCTCACCAAACCACCCTTTTTTTTCTCCAAGGACCCCGCGGTGCGCCCCCCTTTGAGGTGGTTTCCACGGGGTCATACCGTGAGAAGCTCATTTGCTACTCCGGAGAGTTGCAAGTATAGTCAGACAGGTAAGAAGCCGCTTTTTCTGTCCCCCCAAGGGAAAGACCCCACTTTGCAATTTGACACGATTGTGTCCTCCCCCTTTTTTCTTTCCCCCCCCCCCAAGATGTGCTCCCTTTTTTTTCCGTGCCTAGAAAACTTTTTCCCCTCCATGCGTGGCTTTTCTCGAATTGCTTTGCCCAGATGACAGCAGTTTTTTTTTTTCCTCGGGAAAAACTTTCCGTTTTCCGTTCTTGCACTGACCTTTGCGGGTTCCCTCTGAGTATGATTGGTTGCCCTTGATTTCCTGGAGCCTACGGCAGAGCTTTCCAAAGATTGGGCCGTGCTAAGTTTCCCTTTGACCGTATTAACTTGCGAGAAACTGTCTCCGTCCCCCTTTTCCCCCTGGAAGCTCCTTGTCACCGCCAAAGCTCCCCTTTTTTTCGAGACATTTGAAGAAGGCTCTGGCTGTCCTTTGACAGCTTGCCGGACTCCTTGCACGATGAGAACAACCTCCTTTTTTCCCCCCACTTGTTGATCATCTCTTCTCTTTCCTCTTTTCTCGGGATGATCAACAATTTTTTTGGGCTTATTCAGAAGTGAGCGCACTTTTTTCTGCAAATTTCGTCAGCCCTTATCCGGTCACAACGACGTTTCCCCCTTTCTTTGCAGGTCACCCAGTTCTGGTTCAATCAGCAATTCCGCGATCTTCCGTGTGCGTCCCTCCCTTTTGACAACTTAGAACCCCCATCTTTTTATCACGGGACCTTTGATCCATTGACCCTCCCCTCCTCAACCAAGCAGAATCAAATCTTTTTTCCCGTCAGTGAAATTCAAGTTCCCCTCCTCCGCCCGGTTTTCCCGTTCTTTTTTCGCAAGGTCTTCATATGTAACCGCAATTCCTCCCCCCTTTCACGGCAAGGTGTACTTTCCAACTTTCAGGACACCTTCAGGTCAGCACTCTTGAGTGCGCTCCCAACTTGACACCAGCGTGTCAAATTTTTCCTCGCTCACGCCACGTAAAGCTTTCTCTCTGAGCACGATTCTGCAAAAGCTTTTTCTCGGCAATGAGCTTCATCACGTGGTCTTTTTTTTTATGACCCAAATGCAACTATTGGTGCCAGGGACTTGGTCTGGGTCTCTCCTTTTTGATAACCCGCTATGTGTGACAGCCCGCGGCCATGTCACGTTTCCTTTCTTGCGGACGCGAGGACTTTCTCCGGTTTAAAGGCTAGACGGACCTCGCTTCCCCCCCTTTCGTTTTTTCTCACGTCAATAGTCAACCCCTCCTCCCCATTGTCTTCAGAAGTGCGTTGTTTTTTTTGCTAGAGAACCGGCTTAGTTTTTAACGATGAAATGAGTGACGCTTTTTTTCCCCCTCCCCCAGAGCCTCTTCCAGTTTTTTCGTCTTCACGCCAGTTCAAAATTGCCTTTTTTTTCCCCCCCCCTCCATTTTTGGATGGATGACCTTCACTTTATTATATTCGAACGTTGAGTTAGTTGAGATGATGCTTCTTTTTTTTTTTTCCCCCTTTAACGCAACATATGCAAGATGGCCAAGGCTGAGAGGAAGTACACCCCCTTCCCTCAACCAACGGTCCTCGGCTAGGGATAAAACGCCCCCCCTGCCAGCCTATTTCTTCTTGGAAACGGCCCCACTTCCTGCGCGAATCCCCGCGTTTGGCGACTACAAGGAAACAAAGCCCTTCTATAATAACCTGCTTTCCCCTTTTTTTTTTGTCTTCAGCTTCCCCCCTTTTCTAGCCGTCCTTCCTTCTGAAGGCGTTCAGTCCATTTCCGCTGCACGCACGGTCCGAAAGGTTGATGCTTCCCTTTCGTTCGACATAAACCCCAGAAAAAAGCACCTAAGGACCTGCAGATTCCCCTCCCTCAACATGTCCCTCTGACAGCTCGAACCCCCCCATTTGGCGACATCTCCTCGTTGCATATTGTAAGGGTTTTCGTGGCCACTCCCGAAATTAACCCAAAAGCTCCCCCCGGTGCCTCAACCCTGTGATGCACACGTATTTTTTTCCTCGTAACGGGCCCTCTTACCTGGTCAGGTTCACTAGCTACGGGCCACGACCCCTTTCTTGGATTCTCAACAAAACGGATCGTGTTCTCCCCCCCTTGAATTATGCCGCTGCATATGAAGAAGTAGTTTGGCGTGCTGATTTGCTTCCAAAATTGCACCCTTTAGTTCAGATTCGTGTATACTGTTATTTTTTTGATAAGTCCAAACCTTTCCATTGCAGTAAGAAAACCCCTCCCCAAAACATCTCTTTCCTCTCCTCCGTGGGTGTTTCTTTTCCTTTTTTCCCAGCGGTTATTACTTTTTTTTTTGGAATTAAAAATTCACCCCTCGTCACTGTATGGTATGAAGTAACGCTCTTTTCCTCCCAACTGTATGCCCACCCCCCACCACCCTTCTTCTGTGGCCCCCAGCGTTGCATAATTCACCCCCCCACTATCGTTTTTGCAATCAACTTCAACATTTTTTCGTAGCTAGTTTTCCCTTAGGCACCCCATGACCTCCTCCCTTCCCGCAGAGCGTTTTTTACGGACTTTCGTGCTTTCCCCTTCCATCGTTGTTCCAGGATGGCGGGTAAAGCTTGTCAAACCACATGTCAGAGTCAATTTTTCCCCCAAATATCCCTCGTTTTTGCTTACGATCTTCAGAGCTCCTTTTTTCCTGCTTCTTTTCAAAATCTCCTTCGCACTCTTTTGTGCGTTTCTGTCAAACGTTTTCACCTCTTGCGATGGTGACTCAGCAAACTGCTCTTTTGCCGTGATCCTTCTTGAAAGCCTCCCCCCACAACGTGAGGCTCACCGATAACGATGAATTACTTCCCCATCAGGTGGTTCACTCACCTCTTTGTTTATTGGAGTAAGTCGCCCTTCTCTAGCAAAGGTGCGTGAATGTCTTCGGTGCCACATGTGGGTGGATTTTATTCTTGTGTATCGCATAGCAGGGTTTCTCCGTACTTTTTTCCGACAGTTTTCGAATTCGGGGTCATAGTAATTCGTTTTTCCCCTTTCAAGCAGCACTAATCCACCTGCCAGCAGCCCTCTTTCCTTAGGGCACACGATTTTCTCCGTCCAGAAATTACCTGTGTTTTGACTGTTTTCACCGGCAAGGGTGCTTCCCCCCTGTCCCCCCTCCAGGCTCTGGAATACATCAAACATGATTCCCCTTTTCCCGCATTTCATAGTGAAAGACCCTCCTTTCCCGTATACCTTGCCGTCTGACAACTTAAAGGCTTAGTTTTTCTCTGGTATCATGTTTCTTCCATTGATTGATGATTCGAAGCCCAAGAGTCTTTCAGCATTTTCCTCGAACAGATTCTCTCGGTCCGCTATCGGTTCCCCTCTTCTCTCTGGGGTCTGCACATCGCTCCTAATAGGTTCCCCCCCCCAAAAAGCTGGTGATAGACTTTTTCCTCCAATCGGTTGGTTTTCCTGTTACACGTCCGTCCCATTTTTTTTCTGCGCCTTCCCCTTCCCTCCTTTTGCAAGCAATCGTCTCAGACATGTTTGACGTTTTCCTTTGGCGTGACTTACACCACCTTCTTTCCCCCTTGCAAACTTTGCACGCTTTTGTCAGAGAGTTCTTTTCCTGGACCGGAAAGAGGACTTTTGCAAAGCACGTCCCTTGTCTTATGAGTGAGTTGCTCTGCTTTCTCTACAGCGGTGTTTCTTTTGGTAACACCACTTTCACGTATTACTTTTTCCTGACCTCGTTTCTGTCCGGTGAACCGAGTTTTTTTCTTTCTGTTTGGCCGTGATTTCTTTGGCGGTTGGTTACCCCCTCTTCAGGTGATATGTCACAGCGCGTTTCCCGTCCTTTTTTTCAGAAACTGTCTCAAGCGACCTTCTGACCAACTCTGGTGACGCAAAGCTAAACCTTTCCTTCCTGGACATGAAGAAGGCTCTGGCTGCTTTTTTTCCTGTCCGCAAAGCGTGCTCCCGAAATCCGCCTATTGGTCCACAAACGGATTGCTGTCTTCTTCTCTCTTTTCCTACTCCTTCTCCACCAAGTTGCCGTTCTTCTCAATCATGTCAATAGTGGCTGATTCCTCTTCTTGCTGCCACTTCGTCAGCCAGAGCCCCCTTTCCCCCCGAAGTCACACGAGGCTTCTCTCCCCCCCCACTTCAGGTTCAATGGTTTTTGGCCTTCACACCCCCCCCCCCACCCTTCCTGTGCTGCCCTTCCTTTCCTTCACCGGCCATCTTTTCTTTAACCACGCATAGCCGTAGGCTCCCCCCAATCAGGACTCAACCCACGACTGGTCGGGCCCTTTTGGTTCCCCCGCCACAGTAAGACGGAAGGTTTTCCCTCTTTTTTTTTCTTCTGTCATCTTGTACCCGCCCCTGCAACCACGAGAAACGCCCTTTTCCTGTTTTAGGCACGGATTCCGCTTTCGGTTCCCTTCCCCGCATGCAACACTCCCCTGCGAGTTCAACTTTGCTTTCTCTTTCCTTTGTGTACGCCCCAGTAAAAGCGGCTTTCGTCAAATTTGACAATTCGTCCTATTAGTGAGCATCCTTTCTCTCCTTCACGTGGGTCGTCTTTCGGTGAAACCAACCCCCCTTCGAAGGTGCCTTGCTGGGTCTAGCTTTGGTTCTGCCAGATAGTCTTTTTCCTTGCTCACGGTTTCACTTTGGACCTTGTGTCCTCCCTCGACGAAAGCTGTTTTTTTGAGATGCCGGAAAGAATTTTTCCCGGCGACTTCACTGGGTTCGTCAACATCCCTTTTTCAATTTTCTTCATTTTTGGAATCCCCTCCTTCGTTGAGACGCGAATACCGATGTCCCCTGACCGCTGAATGGGGGATATGTTTGAGGATTTCCCCCTCCCCTCGTGGGCCGTTCTGTCTTACCCCCGTTTCTTGCCGGTTTTGAAAACTTCAGCATTTTTTTTCCTTTTCAATTATTCTCTTGCGCTGCATTTTTTTTTTTTAGTGGTGATGATTTCCCCAATAATGACGCGCGGGCCCTTTCCACTAAAAGCGGCAGCCTACCCACCACGTTTACTCCCCGGATAGGCGACCCCCCGAAAGTCCCCCCACGCTCCTCCTCCCAAACCCTGCGATGAACGAACCGGTGATGCGCTTTTTTCCCTTTTGGGCGACTGACTCCACACAACCGCAGTAGTTGAGTGACTTTTGTTTCCCCTTGAACTGGTGGGAGTGGGTCTTTTACTCCCGGCGTGCTAGCCCATACTTGTGCATTGACTCCTAATTCGTTCACGTCCATTTAAGCCGCATCACGTTTTCCAGGTTGCTGATTAACCCTTTTCCCCTTCGGTAACACGTTACCTAAAACAAAACCGTGACCTCCCCTTTCCTTTCTTACGGCGAGCTGCCAGACCTCAAGCCGGCACAGCACATGTCAAGCCCCCGAAAGCCACACCAATGCGGATCGTCATATGACACTTTTTTTGTGCAACAGACACAAGCTTTTTTTTTTTTTTGTTTTCTACCCGCCATAATCCCCCCCCCCAACATGCCGTAACATCCCCTAGAGACGCCCGAAAGCAACGATTTTTTTGGCATGAAACCTTTTCTGTTGGGGGGCTGGAACCTCTTGGGCCACGCCAAGCTTTGAGCTTCACCAACTTCTTGGTTGTATTTTTGAAAACCGCCTTATCATGAGAAGTCTTCATCCTCCGGTGGTGGCGTGTTTGAGGTTTGGAAAACCTCGGACTAATACTCGGCGAGTAGGTTGATTTTTCTCCCTTTCCCCTTCCAAAAAAATGTCTTGCCATTGACTTTTCCCGGAACAACCCGCTACTCTCTTTCCTCCGTTTGTTGTTGGGCTCTTTTTTTTTGTCAGCGGTTTTTATTAATGCCTGGCAAGCGGAATGTTTTGGCCCTCAAAATAACAGTATCGAGTCCCTTTTTTTCCGGATGACTAACTGTATTTTACAAAAACTTCCCTCTAACGCCACCACCTCTGTGGCCTATTCTTCCCTCATAATTCATTTTTCAACCCCTCTCCAGTTGTGATGAACCTCCCTACCAAAATGTTCTTTTTCCCGCAAAGCAACCATGTCCCCCCTTTCCCGCTTCGCGGTAACCCCTCTGGAAGAGGCTGATCTTTACGGCCTGTTTTTCATTATGCCTGGAGGGTAAAGATTGTTCTTTTTTTTTCCATCTCAACGATGCCAGTCTTTGTTCCCAACTATCCACGATGTGGTTCTCTTTCAAATGTGGACTTTCTTAAGCATCGCCCGTAATAGTGGTGTTTCGTTTCTTCTCTCTTGCGATGTTTTCCCCTTCGCTCCTTAGACTTTTCGAGTCAGAGCCTTAACCCTATCCTTACAACGTGACGGTTTCCTCCTTGAAGACCCCCAACTCCCATTCATCAGGTGAGTCTCCCCCCCCCCTTGTTCCTTGTAGTAAGTAGACACCCCCCTCTGCTAGCATCATTGCTTTCAGGTGAAAAGTTCGCTTTTTTCTTTCCCGTTGCTTCTGTGGCGTCTCATCCCTTTTCGTACAGTTGGGGGAGTTCTCGTAGAATCTCTGGGTAATGCCCGCTCTTTTACCCACGAACTGGGGCAGCAGTCGCAACTCCCCCCCCCCTTGAGAAGAAGTGCCAAGCTGAAAATTCCAGTGCTGAAGTTCCTTTTTTTTTTTTAAGACAGAACGGCCCCCCCCTCTTTCTTGAATAATCACCTCTTCCCCCCACGGAATTTAAGCGTCCCTATTCACAAAGTCCCCTTTTTTTTACAAAGAAAGGTTCCCTGGTATCGACTCAACAATGATTTCTTGGTGGGGGGCACCCCACCACGATTCTTAATTCTCTTTTCCCCTCCAAAAGAGTTCCCTCCTTCTTAGCGTCTCCCTATCTGCAATTTTTTTTGCAGCTGGCTGCACACCTCTTATCGGTTATCTCAACCCCCCCCTTTTTGTGCTAGACCCGATCTCGTTTGAGTGGTTCATTTGGGTAATACACTTCCCTCCGTCTATTGCCGCTGCCTTGGTGCCCCCTCAGTGTTTTTCTCCGCAATCGTTCTCAGACATGTGACTCTTTCTTTTGGCTGTGATAGGTGACACCCCTCCCTTTTTCCCACCCCCCCCCCCCCCCCCCCCCCCCCCCCCCCCCAACACCCCCCCCCCCCCCCCCCCCCCCCCCCCCCTTGCAACTTTTTGACGATGGTTCTCCTTCCGAGAAACGCAAGATGTTTTCCTTCGTGCCTCTTCCGCCCCGTTGAAACGAACGTATACCCCTTTTTTTTTTTTTTTCCTTTGCGCGAATCGTTTTGACCCGATGACAGCCAGGTCTCGGGAAACAGTTCCGTCACTTTTCCCGTGAACGGACTAGCTGAAGGTTCTTTTCCCCGATGAGAGTCTGACTGTTTCTTTGAGTGTCATTTTCTTTGGTTAAACGTTTGGAGGTGCTACCCCTCCGCGTTGGGACCCCTTCCCTCTGAACCCTGGCAGAAAATTCCCTGGCTGACCAAAAACAGTTCCTTTCCCGGGAAACTCGCCTTGCTTTCTATGACATGAAGACGGCCTTCTTTTTCCTTTTTTTACAGACGCACAGCGTTTTTGGACTCATCCACCGATGGAAAAATCTTTTTCTTCCCAAATGTGATCATCTCTCTCGTTCATCCTTTCGATGATCAACTTTCTGCCAATAAGTGGTTCCATCGTTGCTGCTCCTTTCCGACCTTTCGTGTCCAATGCGGCCACTTTTCGACCTTCTTCCTGTATAGAATTCCCTTTTTCTTTGCGGTCACCAGATTCAGGCTTCCCCTTGAGACCAGTTTCGCTCGTGGCGAACGGTCAAACGCGCTTTTCCTCCTTGGTATCAAGTTCCCTCCTCTGCCCGTAGGCTCCATGACTCCCCCAATCAGAATACAATCTGTTCAACTTTCTTCAATGAACGGTTCCCTCCAGTACCTTCGGAAAGGTTTTCCGATTCTTTCCCGTCTTTTTTCTTCCCTTGTAACCAGCCATTCTCCGAAGCCCCGCAAGGGTCCCCGTTTATAGGCACGGACTCTTGCGTGCGCTTCCCTCTGAAAGCGGTTCAAAGGTTTTCCCCTTCTTTTTAAGATAACGCCACAGTACTCTTTTCCCATTGCTGGAAAGATGCTTGCAAATCTTTCCGCCCGGCAGCGGCCATTTTTCTTCAGGGTATGACCCGTCTCACCCCAACTCAAACGATTTGTCCGCCCCTTTTTTTCTAAGCACCAGCTTTTGGGTGAGATACAGATAGTCCAGCGCACTTCGGTTCGTTTTTTTTTTTGTGAAATTCTTTTTTTTTTCCTCCCTGAAGGCATGTTCGAGTGCCCCCCCTTTCCCCTCTGCCCTGAAAGAATCTTTTTCTGCGAATCAACACCCCCACCAGATTGACTCCCTTCTCCAAAGTGAGTGGAAGAAGCCCCCCTTTTTTTTTTTCCTCCTCCACGGCTTAGGTCTTGACCTCTTCCCTTCCTGCGGCCTGTGCTCGTTTTTTCGCGTGGACGTTCTGTTCCACGCTTTTTTTCCAAACCTGCATCAGTGAATGTTCTGGCTGGATTCCCCTTTTTTTTTTTTCTATTGCGCTGGCGGTTTTCTGTATGGCTGTGCTTAGTGTTTCACATAATGACTATGCGATTAGTCTACTTCTTTCTCTAAACCAACGGATCGGCCTAGGCGATACAAGACAAACCTCCTGCAATAAAAACGACTCGACATGACACGATTTGATTGCTTCCTGTCAAAGACCGTTTGGCGAAGGACCTTTCCAGTAGTTGAGTGATAGCTTAACTGGGGTGCCTGGTTATTAAGCGGGATCTTTTTTTCTCGTCACGTTTTTTGCTAAGGTTGCTCTTTAAAGTCAATATGACCTCAGCGATCACTTTACCTTTGACGAAGGTTGCTTATCTTTCCCCGTCGTCCCTTTTCCAAACAAAACTCCCGCACCACCCCTGTACTGTCTTCGCTTTTTTTTTTTTATCAAGCCGTGAAAACCGTTAGATCTGCCTTTATATTTGTTCCCCCTATCTGCATAGTGACTTTTTTTCCCCATGAACCAGCTTTCCCGAATCCTTTTCTCCAACGATGCCGTAATATTTCCTTTCCGCTGTACATCAACGATCGGTTACCGAACTCTTCTTTTCCCCTCTTTCTTAGGGTCATGGGTCTTTTTTTTCTAGCTCCGGGCCTTCCCCTCAGTGATTCTTCACACCTTTTTTGACAAATAATTACGTGAAAAAAATATTCCCCTGAATAAGGTGGTGTCTTTTCCTCATTTGGCATTTTTGGAAACATTCCCTTTTCTCCTACTTTCTCGGGATATTTTTCAGTCCAACCAGTTACGCGTTGCCATTTTCCCCCCGCTGAACAACTCAAACATCTCTCCTGTGTTGTTGAGAGAGACTTTCTAAGCGGTTTTTATTCCTTTCCTTTTTGGACTCATGAAAATTCAACAACCCCCCCTTAGTATGAGTCAGTATTACCTGTGAATTTTCAAAATGCCCCCCACTGCAAATCAGTTTCCTTCTGTGGCCACTTTCTATAGTTTTCGAGTGCATAATAATTTTACAAAACTCACCTTTTCCGATCAACTTCCCCCCCGTGTGTCGCTAGGCCCTCCCCCCCCCTGAACATAAGAATTTCATCCACACAATCGTTTTCACTTCGCGGCTCGAGTTGATTCTTTGATTAGGATGGCTTTTTTTCCGCTGTTCTGTTGCCACGAAAACCCCCTTTCAGAGAGTTTCTGATTCCCAACATTTTTTTCGATCTTGATCCGCTTGCGACATTGTGGGAGGTTTCCGTCTTTTCACAGATCTGCAGCATCTTTTTTGGCGTTTCGTCACGTTTTTTCATGTTTCTTCATAACTTCGAGATTTTGCCTTTTTTTTCAGGCTTCTCCTCCTTCCCTGCAAACGTGACGGATCTCCCTCTGAAGACAAACAGTTAATAAGGTGTATTCCACTCGTTGTTTCCTTGTTATTTCGTCCCCCTCTTCGGTGCTCTCCTCAAGGTGAGGGCATGTTTTCCCGGCAGCGCATTCGTTTTTTTTCCGTGTATAGCATTCTGTATTCCAGTTGTTTAGTTCCTCTGCTCTCTGTGTCATGCCCGCCCTTTTCTTAAGCCACCGAAACAGCCGCGACAACGCACTCCTTCAAGAGAGATATTTCCCGACTGGTCCTCCCCCCATTACCGTGCTTGAAGGTTTTGCTTTGGAATAAATCCGGCCCCAAGCTGGAAGAGGTCTCTTTCCTCTCAAAGGCCTGCTCTTTCCTCTTCAAGCAATACCTCCCCTTCACGACTACATGCAGGATGCCCCGGCTGAAGAAACGTTCCTTTTTATATGTTGTCTCCCCCAGATTGAGGATTCTCTTCTCAACACCATTCTTAGATCTCATCCCAGACCTTTCGTCTCTTTTTCTCCTTTTTTTTTTTCACGTGAACCCTTTCTCTTTTCCCTAGATAATATAGGTCCCCAAAACCTTTGTAGACCCAGAAAAGGAACCTTTTCTTTTGGGTTTCACGGGTCCCCCTACCTTTTCTTTTAAGCTAATTGCCGCTTCTTTCAAGAAGAGTGGCCTCTTCCCAGACAAGTTGCCCCGTTCTGGCGTGAGCGTAAACAAAGGACCTCCTTTATGGTTCTTGTCAGAAGAGTTGTTTTACCGGAAATAAGTAAGTGCCTCTCCTTCCAAATGTAACACTTGCGTGCTTCTGTTGGCGCGATTCTTCCCGATCTTCTCAAGCGGGGACCTTTTACGTCTTAATGGTGAGGGCCTTCCTGAACGCGTGCCTTCCCTTTTCTTCTGATGGTTGGACATGCCCGGCAGTGGTTTTCCATACCAAAGATGGCCGGTTCCGTGAACGTATCGCCCCTTTCTTCCTCCACTGTCTCAGCGAATTTTTCCATTGAACCTGAAGCTGGTGCCCCCTTCAGACGTGTGACTTCAATAGAAGCGCTCTGGCTGACTCCTTTTCTCCCTGCCACTTAGGAAATTCAAGCCCCCTGTCCACAAATGATTGCTCCCCCCCGCTTTTGATCATCTCTCTATTTTCATCCCTTAAGAGGATCCAAACCATTTCCGTTCTGTGTCCCTCCCCCCTCGTGGCTGATTCCTCTTTCGTTCTTCCTTCTTTTGAAATGCGTCAGCCATCTTTTTCATCGAAGTCACCAGTCTGCTTGCTTCCATGTTTTTGGTCCTTCGTCTGAGAAGTTTAAGGAATTCGGTCCGGTCAACGCGTGTTGCCCTCTCCCCTGCCATCTTTTTCCAAACGCACGTAGGCTCCCCCCACTCTCAGGGCCAAACCACTTCCTCCTCCCCCCCAACTTCAAGTCCAGTGCACCTCTTCCCTCCAGCACAAGTTTTTTCCCTCTTTTTTCTCTTCTTCGAAAAGGCTGTCCTTTTTCCCGCAATTCGCGCCTCCCCCCCTCAGGGGTACCTCGGCACGACCTCTCTTTTCCGTTTTTTTTCTTGCGTGGCGCTTGACAAATCCCACCAGCTTCCCCCGTTGGTCTTTATTTATTTCCTGGTGTCCTCCCAAGTAAAGCGTCCCCCTGTCTTTAGACTTTGCTTGCAAACTCTGGCCACCTCAGAAGGAAGACTATAAAGGTTTCGGACTTGCAAGGCTACAACTAAAACACTCTAAATCTGGTGCCTGTATGGGTATAGCTGTTTTGGTTGAGATCCTTAGAGAGTTCGGCGGCCATCCTTGTCCGACTAGCTTCTTACGAAAGGCTTCTATTTCAAAATCCTTGAAAGAATCGTGTCCCCCACCCCCATTGAAATAATCAAATCCTTTAAAAACCCGATTGAACTTTTTAAGTTATTTAAGAGAATCGCAGCGTGGAAGCCCGACGAAAAGGCAAGATATTAATGAGTGACTTTTCTTGATACTTTTTCTAGACCCTTCAAGAGTGGTTTTAACTCTCCAACTGAAGGTGACCCGCGTTTTTTTTTGGCTGGCTTCCCCTTTCTTTCTATTATATTGAGCTCCGTTCGGGAATGCACTTCTCCCTTATGAACGACGACCCGAATGAACGACGGCGGGATGACCCTAGAGTGAATCAAGGCAGCCCCCACCCACCCCCCACGGTGACTTCGATACAAGCTTCGGGCCGACCCCCTGGCACTCGCCTTCCCTGTATGCCGTGTCCCGCGCGTTTGGCGACTTCCTTAACCCAACTCCCCTCTTTTGAGTGATCTCCCGGATGTTTGTCGGTGGTATTTAAGCTTCATTTTTCTCGTCAAAGTTTCCTTCGTGAGCATCTGAGACAAAAGAGATCACGGCCACTCTAAGGTTGCTACCCGTATTCTTTCCTTGGTCCAAAACCAGGTGAAGAAAAGCCCGTTTCTATGAATCCATTGAAAAGACCCGAAACCGTTCTTTTCCTCCTTTCAAGACACACATTTTTTAAACCAGCCCCCCCCGTTGAATTTCTCATGGGTTTTCTTTTTCCCCCCAAGCTTAAACGCCATCCTTCTCCCACTCTGATTTGCAAGCCACTCGATGCCGATTCCTTCCTCAACTCGATGCACACGAATTCTGGGTTTTTGATTGGCTTGACCTTTTTTCCCCGCCATTTTGACTTTTCTCCAAAACTGATAGTGTGTTTTCCCTTCCCTCCCCTCCAAAAATCTCCCGAAGAAGGTGTTTTTCTTTGATACATTTTTCCTTCTTTCCCCAATTCACAGAGTTAGTCAGCCCCCGTATCGGGTCTTCTCTTTTGTATTTGAAGTCCCATTCAGTAATTAAACCCCACTTTAACAAAAACTCCCTCGGGTTTGCTGAGATGTGGTGAGTGTTTTTCCTCTGAATGGCCCGCTGAATTGTTTTTTAATTCAACCTATTTCAGCCCATTATAGTCAGTCTGACTAAACGCTCTTCCCCAAATGTCTTGGAACCCTGCCACCAACTCCCCCCCTACTTCTTCATATTTTCCCTTTTCCTTCCCCAAACCTAGAGTTTGTGTGACGACCCCTTGAGTGGAAAGTCTGTCAAGCCACTCCACACAGAAACTCCTCCTTTCTCCCCCTCGGACATCGCGGTAAACAATCTTTTTCTAGTTTGCTTTTGGAGATTTTATTATTCTGGGTACCTCTTGTTCTTTTTTCCCCCTCCCCATTGTCTATTCACCCTTTCAGGAGTTTTTTTTTCTCCAATATCCGCGTGTGGGGCTCCTTGGACATTTGTTCCCTTTCCGGCTGCTTTTTCACCTTTCCAGCATCGCAGTAATAGCTTTTTCCCCTTGTTGTCTTACTTGTGAGACTGGTGGTTCAGTCCTTTCCTCTTTCCTTTTTCCGTGATTTCTTTTTCCTCTTACGTGAAAGCCTTCCCGTGACGGCAACTTTACGATAAAGATGAAGCCCTCTCAGGTGATGTTATATCAATCACCTCTTTCCTTTTAGGTCATTCTCCCCCCCTTCCTTTCTCGCCATCACAGGTGCGTGCTTGGGCCAAGGTAGCGAATCGTGTTTTTTCTCCCAAGCGGGGATTTTACCTCTTTCCCGCGTAGTAGCTCCTTTCTTTGGCCGCCAGTCATTTATGTTGCAGCCTGCTCTAGAAACCACGAACTCAACTGCCAGCGCCCAGTGACAAGAATGCTCCCTCCCCTCCCGTGCTACTGATTTTTTTCCCCCTCTTTTGATCCCTGTGAATCTGGTGGAAGACAGACCTTTCTCGGATCTTCCCCCCCACAGTATCCACTTCTTTCACGCATTTCATCCCCCCCAGTTAGCCACGACTACATTCACTTTTCCCCGAAAGGCCTTTCCTTCAATCTTCTTCCCCCTCTTTCAACAAATGATTGAGGATTCGCCCCCCACCCACGATCTTTCCGTTCCTCGAAAAGACTCTTTCTTCCTCCCCCTCTGTTCCAAGGGAACCCTCTTTCCTGATGGCTCCTATCGGCTAAACAAAAACCTTTTAGAAAAAGACCTTCTTCCCCATTCGTTTGATTCGTTTTCCCCTCACTTCCGACACGGGGATTGAATTTCACGTTTCCCTTTCTTTGGAAGATTGCAAGCATCGTTCTCCAGAATTTTTGGAGTGATTCGTCCCTTTTCACTGAAGAAAAACATGTGGCCCCCCCTTCTTTCAGAAGAGTTGTGGACTCTCCTATGGTGTTTAGTAAGATGCATCCCCCCCTCCCCTCCCCCCCCGTGCGTGGCTTCTTTTTAATTGATTCTGTTTCTTTCAGCCATCTGCAGAATCGGAAAACCTTTCTTTTTTTGAAACAGTGCTTTCCCTTTTTTTTTTCCGGTGTCGCCCCCGATTGATGTCTGATTGGTTTAGTATGGCCTACGGACAGATGTTTCAAAAGATGACGGTGCCCTGCACCATCTCGTTTCTGCACAAGAACAGGAAGTTTCTTCTGCCCAACAAACATTGAAAATGAAAGCTGTTTGAAATAAGCAGTTTCCCCATTAATATTCTTTTTTGCCTCTCCTTGAAGACGCAAAGCGTGCGATAACTTTGAACCCTTCTGATTACCTGAGTCAAATTGTTGATATCTCTCTCATTTTCCTCCCTCTAAAAAGTTGAAGTTATGGTGTAGCCCCATGGCTTCTTCCCTCGTGCTCGAACGCTGTGCGTTCTCCCTTTTCGTTTTTCCCCTCCCCTGAGCTTCTTAATTTTCGTTTCCTCGTCTTAGTCCCAGCTTCAGGTTAAATGTTGTTTTTCCTTTTCTGAAGGTAGGGTGAGATAGGTCAACTCTTCACGGCCCCCTTTCCTTAACCACGCCTCTGCCGTAGGATCGGCCCCCCAACAGACTCAATATGTTTTTCCGAGGGAAGTGCCCTTCTTTTCCCCCTTACAGACGGTCCCTTTTTTCCCCCTTCCTCTTTGGCTCCAAAGGATGTTGCCCTCGCCACGCACGAATTTTTCACAGTAGGTAAAAAGTTTCTCTCTCCCCTCTTTTCCGAGCCTTTTCTCTGCGACTGCACAAAGTCTTTCTGCTTCCCTTTCTCCTTTTTAGTCACCCACAGTAAAGCGGATTATTCAAAACAGGATTAAGGGGCCCCCCTTTTCCTTCAATGAGCTTCACCCGGTATCCCCCGGTGGAAAACCACCCCTCTTTGGCTGCGTATAGCACCAGCTTTGTTTTTCCGATAGGAGAGATGTGCCTCTGTTTCACGTGTTCACTGTAACGTCTTCTTTTCCCGTTTGTGCGAGGTTTCCCTGAATTGTGGTGAGACTTCACACCTTTTTTTCCGTAAAAAAGATAACCTATTTTTCCATTCCTTCATCCTTCTTTGGAAGCAGCCTTCCCTTCTTCCCGAGCGGAACGATTAGGTCTTTCCCTTCGCGTCATGCTCGTTTGATGTATCAAGAGTCCTCTCCAAGAAGATTCACAATTCCCCCCCTTTCTCCACGGGAAATTTTTCTCTTTTTTTTTCCCCATTTTTACTTGGCCCGGTTTTTCCTGTGAGGATGATGTTGGTGCTCCCTTAATGCCCTTCCTTCCTTCCCCCTAGAGTATACCTCACCAACCGGTACTCCACGGCTCCCCAAGAAGAACGGCACTTTCCTACTTGGCACTTCCTTCCGCCCTGTGATGCTCCCTCCCCGAAGCGTTTGCCTTTTGCCCCAACGCAGTAGTTTTTTTCTTCCCCACCTGCTTTCCTTTTTGAGGTTTTCTAGCCGCTTTATGGTGAGAGGCGTTTCCTCTAAAGCAGCGATTCCCTCCCTTCGCGAAGGTTGATGATTCTCCTTTCCCTAAAAAAAAACGGACACACTATTAGGATGTGCACCTTCCAAGACGGAACCGCCCCTTCCTTCCAAACGCTATGAAGTCCCTAGATATTTGGGCCCCTGCCCAAGTGGAATCCTTTTTTTTCGTGGGAAACAGACCCCCCCTCCCCCTCCTAATAAACTTTTCCTTTCAAAGAGCCGCTCCGTGAATTTTCTTTCCCCCGAGGAGGGAAAGGAATTTTTTTTTTTTGGCTTTTCAACTTCTTGCCCCGCTGAAGTTGCTTCTTCCACACCCCCTCCCTTTTTTGTGAGGGGGAAAACTGCCCTTTTCCAAAAGAGGACGTTGGCCCACTGAATGGGGCGTGCTGCTGGCAGTTGGAAAAATTCCCCCTCCTAAGACGAATATCCCGGTGATTTTCCTTTTCCTTCCAAAACTTAAGTAATAAAACCGCTCCCAACCTTCTCTCCCTTTGGTTTGTTGTTGCCTCTCTTTTTTTTTATTCCTTCAGCGGCCTTTCATTTAACCTTCAACTTCATCACGAGAAAGTCCCTCTTCATAACGTCTTCCTCCTTAGTCACATCCGCACGCCCCCCCAATACTTATTCCTATTTCTGCATAAAGTCATTTCCCTCCCCCTATAAGTTTTTTTCCTCCACTGGTTTTCCTTCGTCTAGTTCAGCCCTGAACCTAAGAATTTTTGTAAAACAATCGGTGCTTTCACGTGTCCCCTTTTCGGACCCCTCCTCCTTTTTTTTCTCATGGTTTTACATCTGTTCTTTTCCCCTCACAAAAATTGTCATACTGATGAAGAGAGTTTCTTTCCCCCCGAGTTTTCCTTTTCTCTGTAAGCAACTTTGCAATGTGGCCCTTCTAGTTGTAAAGATCTGCCCTCTTCCGAGCTTTTTCGTTTTTGCATTTTCTTTTGTATGTAGTTTCCCCTCCTTGTGAGATAATGGAGACGTTTGACCCTTGACTCGCTTCTTTGAAGACTTTCCCTCACATTCAATGCACCCTCCGATACGATCTCGTTCATCAGTGGATTTCTCCTTCCCTTTATTGTTCCTTCTTTTCAACCTCTCGTTCGCTCGCAATAAAGGTGCTCTCTTGGTTGCCACCCTCCTAGTGGTAGGTCCTTTATCTCCTACCCGCTCCCTTCCATTTGTTTAGGTTCCTCCTATCCTGGTTCACGACACGAAGATCTATTTTGAAG
>Ga0179591_1310570_pt1 | contig 21512 bp, 23 predicted proteins | sample CZOMad2_1_08_16f_FD_182891 | JGI IMG/M metagenome (GOLD analysis project Ga0179591, IMG submission 182891) | Vadose zone soil fungal communities from Angelo Coast Range Reserve, California, USA - CZOMad2_1_08_16fungal (PacBio error correction) | ecosystem: Environmental > Terrestrial > Soil >... | reverse complement strand
TGACCATGTTTCTGCTCCGGGCCACCGAAAAAGCCTCTTCTCACCCCCCGAACCTGAAAGATGGGACCCCCTTCTCCCTAGCGTCCCTTTCTTGATAGTGGCTGTCATTGTTCTCAAAGACTTCTCCCAAAGAAAGTGACCACTGTATGTGGAAGGCTGAGACCCGAGAGTTCCTCCCGGCCCCCCTCGTTGCCTGTCCAGTCTTTTTTTTTTCGGACGACCTTTCCCTTTTTTTTTGTTGAGTTAACTTCTGGTCCTTTCCCCCAGGTTCCCAGGGTCCTTCGGTAACTTTTTTTTCTTTCCCTCATAATGGTTCCCCTTGAGTATCCCAGAAACTTACCGGATTTCTCGCGAAAAAAGCTTTCTCCCACACCCCCCCTTCTTGTACCACGAGAGATTGCGTCCTCCTCTTTTTTTTTACCTGAATCATGGTTTCTCCTGTTTTGGACCTTTCCCCTTTGTAACTGCGGCAGGACCCAAAACGCGCCCCCCCCCTCACCTTGTTCGTAAAACGGTTCTTCTCTCCCAAAAAAATTTTTTAGCAGCGACTTCTTGACGTCCGATTTACGTTGCTGACCTCTTCCTCTCTTTTCCTGTTTTTGTTGAGGAGTAGCCTTTCGTTTCCGCACTTAATCGCTTGAGCAATGAGCGACCCAAATCCCCCCCCCCTTTTTTTTGTGTCTCCCCCTAAGTTTGAATTTTTTTTTTCTGGTTTTGTTGGCCCGGGGTTCCCTTTTTTTTTTCCCAGCGCAACAATGAGAGCCAGCTTTTTTTTGGCTTGCAGTAGCTGTTAACTTCCTTTTTCCCATCTCTTTCTGTGAAGTTAAAAGGTCAATGCTCCTCACCCCCCCCTGCACCTGGATTGGTAGTCCTTTTTTTTGCCGTTTTTTTTGGACTGGAGGAACGTGTACCGATTTTGTTCCCTCCCCCCTTTCTTTCGGCCCTTTGCCGGTTCGCCGAAAAATCGTTACCGGGACTTCGGTCCCTCTTTCTCTTGAAGGATAATAAGACTCAATTCTCCCTTGCTGGGTGGTTCTCCGGTCATGTAAATTTCTCCCTTTTTTTCCTTTGGTCCTTTTTTCGGACGTATGAAAGACATTTTTTCGTGTAGTATCTTTTTGGCCGGTAGCGAACACGACTGTGTGTAAACGCCTTGCCCCCTTCATTTTCCGGGAACCCCTGGAAGTGATGACAATACTTAAGGTTTACCCACCCTCGTACGTAAGGTTCCTTCCCTTTTTTTCCCCCTTTGCACCTTTTTCTCTTCGTAAGATAAACAGACCTCGGTGTGTCTCGGACCGGTGTCCCGTTCTTTTCTCCTGAAAGTAAAAGTAGGACCGGCTTCCTCTCTGCAGTTGAACTTCCAGACGACCCCATTCCCCTTGCAAGGTACCCTTCTGTACAATCTCTCGATAATAGGGCGCCCCTCTTTTTGTACACTCCTTTTCGCCGTCATGGGGAAAACTGGGGAACTTCTTTTACATTCAATTCCCCCTTCCAGAACCTCTTCAGTTGTTTTCGGCTCCACCCCCGATTTACCCCTTTAATTTCTTCTGTGCACCACGCGGTTTTTCGTCTTTCACTTCCTCACGTTACGACCCCCCTTCCCCTTAAGTGGTCAATTCGAAGTCAGTGGAAGAGTTGATGGTCTCCACTTTTTATGGTCCAGTTTTTTCCCTTGTGAGGAAGGACTTGCACTTTTTTCAGTTCCCTTCTTCGATCTTTCCCCCAACTGGTGTCCGGTGGACGATTTTTTTGCAGGTGATGCGGTAGCTTAGTTCATTTGCCAGCTGGTCTTTTGCTTCTTTCGTTCAGGGCCGGAGGGGGCTTTCTTTTTTCCTTCTTTCTGTTGCCGCGGGTATTTAATCCTCGTCTGCCCCCACCCTCGATCGCATGTCTTCTTTCCTCTGTTGAACGGGGAACAGTCTGCCTGACCCCTTGGTCTTAATTTCCCCTCGAAATGTTTTTTTTACCATTTCCCCCTTTCTGCTGAAAACACGGGCCAAAAAGTGTGGTAAGACCCTTACTTCAAGACGCGGGTTTCTTACTTCGATAGGCGGGCCCTTTCTAGGAACCCCCACAAGAGGCTGCTTTTGAACCCCCTCTTCTTCCCACCACCACTTACGACTCTTCCAACTGTTAAAGTGTTGATTGCCCTTTCCTTTTTTTGATTGGGTTTTTGGGAGTTAATCTTCCTCACGTTGGCCGACATGTCCTCCGATTTTACCCCCCCCCTTCTTCCCAGGAAAGCCCCCTCCCTGACTTTAATTAACCGCTTTTTTGCAAGTTAAACCCGAGGTCCAGGCCTTAACTTCACAAGCGCTTCCCCTTTCTTCGTTCCCCCCCCCTAAGATGGTATGGGTGTGAGCGGCCCTTTAGACTTTCTTTTTTTCGAAAAATAAACGTTCTACCCACCGATCTGGGAATTAAGGTTTAAGAAAGACACACACCTCCCTGGAGCCCCTTGTCTTCTTAGCTGATACTGAGCTGTACTTTTCCTTTCACTAGCAATTGAATTGCTATCCTCCCTTCAACTACCCCCCCCCGTCAACCCCCGAGAGCTCTCCAACTGGCCGGGCTTTTTTTCCTCTTTGACCGATAAAAAGTGCCTGCCTTTTTTTAGCTGACAGAAGGCCATCGAGTAACCTTCTCCCTCTTCTTTGCCCAGCCCCCTGAGAGGGACACAGTCCTCCGCCTTCTCTATTTGCGAGTTAGGGAGTCAGACCCTCGTTCTCGCTGGACCCCCCCCTTTCCCCCCTCGTGACACCCCTCCCATCTCAAGAAATTATTCATTCCTCTTCGAGGTTACAAGTCCTTCATACGAGGAGTCAGCCTGTTCCTCCCATGCCATTTCCAAGGTCTTTATTTTTTTCTACTTCCCCCTCCCCGATGCTGGTCAACGACCAAGTTGATTAGACCTCCCATCCCTCCTTACCCTAGCTTTTCAATGTTCCCCCCTCGGAAGTAGTCTCTTCTCTCATTCCATACTATTGAGTAACCCTCTTGGTGGGAAGGTTGGTCCCTTCTCCCCCAGGCTTTGTTGTGTCTGTTGAACACCAGTACCACATTCTCTTTACCCTTCGTCCCAGAGTAGGGGGCATTTGTCACCCAAGTAAACTGGGCCTTGGGGAATGGCAGGGAGCTGAAGGGGTCGCCGATTTACGCATCCCTCCTCGGCATTTCTCTTAAGCTAGTATTCCATACTGGAAGTGGTTGTACTCCGAAAATTGACCCCACAGAGTCGTCCCACCCGACGTAAGAGGTCCAGGAAGTATCACCCACCTTCACCAACCCCTCCCTCCGTAGGTGTCTTATGAAAGAAACGAGCACCCGAAGAGTTTAGACCACCTGTACTCTTTAGTAGAGCGCGCATTTCCTTCTGTGTCCATAATTGTCTTCTGAGGTAGAAGTTTTCTATCTATTTAATAATAATACTTCCAGTTCTGTTAGTCGTTTAACGCGCCTGGTTTCTTTGAGGGGTATAGGAGTCGTTTCCTGTTTTGGTTTCAAGTTTTGTTTACGTTGTATTTTAATTGTGCGTTTTTTGGGGTTTATGACCTCCCGGTTGTGTGGGGGGACTTTGGGAATTTTTGGTATGGGAGCGCGGTTGGAATTTTTGGGGGAGACATATGGTGTGTGTAGGTTAATGGAGTTTTTTGGGGCGCGTTTTGTTGTTTGTATAGTTCCTGGGGGGGTTTCGCATTGCGCTCGGGGGGGTCTTGGTGTGGGGAGCGGGAGTCGTGAGGGAATTTTTCGCAAGGGGTGGGGTCCATCCCATTAGGTTGGGATTGTGACGTCGTGCGTACCGGTGCCGTCGCATTTCGGGGGAGGGTTGCCTCCCCTTTCCTTGGGGGTGGGGCCCCCGGCGTTAGCCTGTGACCGTTGCGATTCCCCCCCTTCGCGACCGCGTGAGGCTGGTGCGCGCGGGTTGAGAGCAACCCCCATGTATCGCAAGCGGTGATAGAGTCGGGGTCCAGCTTTCTCTTGTTGCCGCTTTGGCTAGCTCCTTTTGCGTGGGGGTAAGGAGGAGGTTACAATTGCGGCAATTCCTGGGGTGCTACCGGGGGGCGATTGAGCACTTTTGGGCTCGACGAGGGCCCGCGCGGGGCTCTCTCTTTTGTGTTCGCGTTCGGCGTGTCCCGCGGGGGGTCCTGCTGTGTTGGACGCCTGTTGAGCCGCTGGGAGCTTCGCCCTGATTATGTGCGCCCTCTTCGCCGCGGTAGACCGCATAGCAGCTTTTGAGAGTTTATTGATCTCCGTAATTGGAGGTGCCCTTGTTTGGACCCCCTCCCCCAAGTACCCTTCGAGGCGGGCGTAAGGACCGGGGCTCGGTGGCTTGTGGTGACGGCCCGAGGGGTGGGGGTGCTGGTGGCCGCTCGGGGGTGCCCGGTTTTTGTTGGAGTGCTCGAGAGGGACTGGAGAGGTGAGGTGATCCTCCTGAGGATTTGTATTTTGGGTCGTTGAGAGACCCGTGGACTGCTTCATGTTGCGAGATCTGCTTTGGAGGAGAGGCTTTCTAGAGACTTTGAGAGTTGATTCTCCCCTTTCTATCTCAGGTAACCCTGTGACGTGCTCCCTCTGCGAGAATATGTAGTGTTGAGGACTATTTATGGGTACTCCTCCCTGTTTGGTGGGGAAGGTTTGGTTCCCCCGGTGTTGACCCTCCAGAAGTCGGTTTTTTCCCTCACTTTCCACCTTCGGAGTCCTCTTCTTTTCTCAACAACAGGCGCTAAGGGAGATTCTTTTTTCCTATGGGAATTTACCTTCTTCCGACGCCCATCTTTAAAAATCCGCTTTTTCCAACTACTTCCCCTCGGCTGTCCTTTCTGATGTGTATGAGACAACTGGTCTCCATTTATGCCTCAAGATTTGTACGTTGTGAAAGAAAACCCCCACTTTGACCTGCGACAACTCCCCCCACGTACCAGCTATTGTTGGACGTCATTACTTTCGTCTCTTTTTTTAGACGTACGCTTCTACTTTTTTACCCACCTCTGGTAGGTCACTTTTAGGTAGAGCCCCCTGCACACCAACCTGGTTCTTTTTTCCGTGCCGACCCTTTTTATTAGTTCTTTATACCTCCGGTCCCCCTAGACCGAGAAAACAGTTTTGCAGAAATAATCATTAACTCCCTTCTGCCGGCCTTTCCCCAGAGATGGATGGATTGACGTCCCCTTTGACATATTTTCACGGTTTACAAGGTCTCTTTCCTTCCAAAGTGAGATCCCAAGTTCCCTATTTATCCAGGAGCTCTCCCTTCCAATATTGGAATAAGGGGTCATACGCCCTTCGCGTTTCGCTCCTCCTCGGACAATCCTCTCTGGATCAGATTCAAGGAGACCTTTATCTTCAATTTCGGGAGGACCATCTTCCCACAGGAGGGATTTCTCTCTTTTCCGTATTTTCCCTCTGTTTGGTCGGGTTTCTTACGGGGCTGATTGATATGGCCGCCTTCCCTGAGTCGAGCACCATTTCCTACCGCATTATCTTTCTTACCGGTCCTATTTAATGTCCCTTTCAGTTTCCTCTCTTGTTTTTATAGGTACCCTTTCACCACGGAGGAACTTTCTCCCCCACTCTGTGATGCTGTTGTGGTAACTCCTCCTTTTCAGATACTTGGTTTTTACATTCCCCCCCCTCTTTACCTCCTTGTGGAAAACTTGCACCGAGGCAGGCTGACTTTTTGCTGGACCGATGCGTTTGCCCTTTTTTTAGCCATTGTGTGTGGTCAAAAGTTGCCCGTACCTCAGCACTGATTCTTCCGTTTCTTTTTCTCCCCTCCTTTTTTCTCCCCCCTTATTTTGAAGGCAGTAAAAATGTTTCCCCCCCTTTTTGTTCCCCCCGCTTGAGGTTGGTTGAATCTTACGGATTTTGTTTTCTCCCCAAAAAATTTTTTCCTCCGTCCTTCTTAAAAACAACCCCCTGTCCCTCCCCTGGACTGTGAATAACACACTTTCGGATCTCTTTTTGAAGTTTCATCCCTGCCCGTCCCTGAAAACACCTTTGACCATTTTGTCCACGTCCCCCCCTCCCGTTTATAGTCTTTTTTTTTCCCGCCCACAAAACGTTAATCGAAGGGCCCCCCGCTTGGCGATCTTTTTCTTTTTAGTCCTGGCCTGTTGTATTCCTTCCCCATGGGATTTCAAGCCCTTCTTCAATCACAAGAGGGGGACCCCTCCCCCCCCCTTCCCCCCCCCCAATAGACGTCCCTGGTTCTTTTCCTCTTGGGAAAATGCTCACCTCTTTGAGCGAGCGTTCAGTTCATACCCTGGTTTTTTTTTTCCTGTCAAAGGCATTGCCGCCACCCCAACTGGTTCTATCAAACGTATGCCTAGTCTGAACACCAGGACCTCAGGTGCGACCCCCATCCCAGTCTTAGGGCCTTTCGACTTGATCAGAAGCCAAAACATCAGGGGAAGCTTGCGTAATTTGGTTCGCCTACCTTTCCGGTTCCCCCCCCCCTACGGCTAGGTCCAAGATTTAGTCGTGTCAGCCCGCTAACCCAGAGGTTTATGTCCCTTGTCCCTCCCCCCCGTCCGAGCTGGTGGTGGGACCCTGGTGTAGAGGCAGCGGTTTAGGTACGGAGGCGTCTGCCGGCCTTTTTTTTTCCGCCTGTACGGTACCTCTTCCCGCTGGGTCCCCTTTTGGACTCAGTTTTGCTCCAGTCGGGGATTTACCCAGGTGAATTTTTTTTTTTCCTTAGGGGCCGGGCGGCCTGTTGCCTTCCCCTCCGGTTCTTCTAGCCATCTGAACCCTTTCCGGGAGGGCCTGTATTTTCTTTGAAGCATTCCCCTCCTCCTCCATTAGGTGTGGAGAACCCTTTTCTTTTAATGCCCCCTTGAGGTCCCCGGCGTAAGTCCCCATGGGAAAAGCCTTCGGGGAGCCCAACCCCGTTCTAGGCAATCACCCCTGCAAGATCCACCTCCCTCCACGCTGCTCTTATGGGAGGACAGGTGCAAACTTACCTTAAGTCCCTCCCCTCGTTGTTATGTTCTCCCAATCCCAGGACTCAACCCGTCCCCGAAGTTCGTTTTTTTTTTCCTTCTTATCTCCCTTTCCAGGTCTCGAATATTCCGGCCACCTTTCTGCCAATTTTGTTTTCGCCGACCGGGCAGGGTGGTCTACATTTTTTTCTTTTTTCCCTTCTTTCTACAGTTTACTTCTCCATTGCACCAACTCTCCTCCTTTTCTTTAGTCTCCCTCCACACTACCTCGTGAATCTTTCATTTTTCTCAACGGGCGTTCCCACACCTTTCTTTCCCGCTCTGCTTCCGTACGTCTTTTTTTTCCGTCTCTTTTGGCTACGGTACCTTCTAACCTTTATTTTCCAAAAACGCGCCGACCCCCCCCCAGGTCACGGTGCTGCCCGGCCCCTTTGGTTTTCCGATGCGCAGTTTTTCCGTTGGGTCCCCCTTATATATTTTCATAATCCAGTTGTTTGTTTGTTGAGGTCGATGATTTTTTCTGCCTCCTTTCCTGCCCGCCCCCATTGCGCGGCGGACAGTTCCCCCCATTTTTTTGTTGTCCCCCTCCCCTGCCGTCCCTTTTGTTCGCGTTGGGCCTTCCCCTTGTCCCCCCACAGCGCTACCCCCATGTGAAGGCGCCCCCACCCGAGGAGCCCTCTCTTCTTGTTCATCGGTTTTCTCCGCGCCTGGAACGTTTCAACGTGTTTTTCCCTTTTTTTCTTGTCGTTATTTGTTGCCTTCCTGCTTCTCTTCTCTTTTCCCTTTTTCTTTGTGGGCGATGGTAATGGTTTCCTTCTCTCTCGGGGATTCCCTCCCCCCCATTTGTAGGTTAATTCAACATTGGTTGTTGGTTTTCAGTTCGAACTACGTTGTTCTGTTGTTTTTTTCCTTTTTTTTTTCTGTTGCTGGATTACTCGTCGCTCATCCAGTTTCTCCCTCCCTTTCTCTTAGTCGCCTTTTTCTTTTCTTCCCTGCCGTTTTTATTGTTTCATGAACCCAGACCCCGTGCTTGGACGTGTGGGGCGTTCGTGTCTATGTTTTTTTTTTTTCCTCCAGCGTTTCCTGTTTTGTCGTCTGTGTCTTCTTTTTCCCTCCGTTAGTCTCCCCCCCCTATGTTTTGTGTAAAGATTGTGCTTTCCCTTACTGCCCGTCTTTATTTATCCGGCGGGAATTAGGGAGTTCCCCCCTGACCTGTTTACAAATGTTACCCGTTTCTCTGGGAAGACATCAAGACAAAAGTCAGGTATTCTCCTCTCACGGGTTTTTGCAGGACGGTTTCCCCGTTCTTCCTTATACCCGTTACCTGCCCTACTTTTCGGCAAAGTGACCGTCCGCTTCTTTCCTGCCCCCCGGTAGGCCCCCAGATCAGGTCCCCCCCTTTCTTTACGTATAGAGGACTTTCTCTTTTCCTCCTTTCTGGACCCCTCCATTGTTTTCTCGGCGTCAGTCTAGGTCCGAGTATGGTCCCCCACTGTCTCCGGGACCCTCAAGGGGAGTCCTGTTTTCCTTTTCCCTTCCCCGAAGCATTTTGTTAAGTCCTGAGAGTGTGTCCCCCGTCGTTCCCTTCGTGACCCGTAGGTTTAGGTTCCTTGGATCCCTCGCATCCTTCTTGGAGTAATGCCTTCGTTGCTTTTCCTCTCGGCTGCTCGGGCTTTTCCTCTCCTCCGTTGGATACATTTTTTGTATATTGTCCCTTTGTATTGTGTGTATTTTAGTAGTGTTTTGGCCCTTTTGATGTGTTATGTTTAACCTCCTCTTTCCGGTGGTGCCTGGTCGTCTATTTGGGACAGGTTTTTTTTTTTATTTTATTCCCCTTCCTTTTTTTTTTATGTTTTGTGAGTTGTTTCTGTCTTTATACCCTTTTTTGTGTATGGCACGCGGTCATTTCTTGTTTCTTGTTCATGATATCGGTGTGGATTGTCCTTCCTTCCCTCTTTTTGTGTTGTGACCCTTCTGTGTGTGTTTGTGTGATCTTAACTTTCCAAACGGCCCGGTGTGTCCCTTATATTGTGTGGATATATTTGTGTTGTGTTTTTCCTTCCTGATCCCCCCTTTTTTTTTGTTTTTTAGCTTGAGTTGTTGTGTGTATGCCCCCTCTTCCTTTTGTATGTTATTACCGTTTTGTTATTCATCCCCAGTATTAGTGTTTTCTGGATTTTTGCCCTAATTTTTGGTTTTGTGTGTTGTTTTTTCTTGTCCTACTTCCGCCGTGAGTTAACGAGACCTCCCTTTTCTTTAATCACATTTATGTTTATTAGCTTTTTGCCCCCCCCCCGTTTCCACTTCCCCCAAGACCGTTTCTTTTCCCCAAAGACCTTCGCCTTTTTTCCCCACAAGTTAAAGATAGTTTCTTTTCTTTTCCCAGTTAGAAAAATCTTGTCCGTCTCCCCAAGGGCGGAGCCACATAGCTTTCAGGGGTTTTGGTTGCCGAATTTTCTTCCCCCGAGTTTGAAAATGAGACCCCCCAATCTCCTTTAAGAACTGTCTCTTGACCGAGAGGCCGGATGCGTTCTGAGACCTGTGCTCCGAACCGGGCCTCCCTATCTGCAGGAAAGACGAAGCCCCCTTCCCAATCAACCACCAGAGGCGGTGCTTTTGCTTCCTTTTTTTTGCGTCTTCGAGTTGATTTTTTCTTGATCCCCCAAAGGAAGGAGTAGGTCTAACTTTCCTCCCCCCTATAGTCCCTTTTCCCCTGTGGAGTCCTCCATAGTCGCCCTAAGGACCCGGATCTCTGTGGCCAGGGTCCTCCTTTTTTTGTGAAAATTGCTGCCCTTTTGCGCGCCCCCCCCTGGTCTCGACTTTTTCAGTGGATCACAAGAGTGAAAAAGTAACCCTCTTTCCAAAGGTGACTAATTACGATTTTTCCCTTCCTTCAGATCCTTCCCTCCTGGCGTCTGGTTCCCCGCTGCCTTTGCTCATCTGTTCCTGTTCATGTACAGGTGTCCAGAGGATCCTGGTTTTTTTTTCCCAGGCTTGCTCCCCTAATGTTTCATTTGTCCTTCACCCCCCGGAACAAGAAACGGTTGTTTTCAAATTGAATTTCCCAAGAGTCCAGATCAGGTGCTAAAATCTTGGAGTTTTACTTTGTTATTTTTCCCCTCGAATAAAGGGGTGTGTGGAGAGTGCACTTTTTCCCAGCGAAGTACACTGAAGCCCTAGTACACAGTTGAGGTTTTTACCACAAATGGTTCTTGGCCCCCCCCCCTTCTTCTTAGACTCTGAGTTTTAGAAGGGGCTTTTATTCGAGTGACCCTTATGTCGAAGTTGTTAAGCTGACCCCTTTTTTTTCCTTTTATGCGTCCACGCACGTCCTTTTCGTCCGTCTTTCTCCAAAAAATGAAAAAGCTAGTCGTGCCTGACGCAACTCCTTTCTCTTCCCGATAAAGCAAACCCCCCAATTGATAAGTGAGCTTCGGAGATCTTATAGGTAGGAGATGACGTGAGGATATATATTTCCTTTATAATCAACTTTTTTTCCGTGGGTTTTTTGTTACTGTTCCCTTTTCTTCGTTTGTTTTTTTTAGGTGGCGGGGGGTCGGTCCTGACTGGCCTTTCCGCAGTCGCGGCGGGGCGCTCGCGCGGGTTTCTGCGCGCCGATTGGGCCCTCCCTCCGTCCCTCCCCGTTTTGGAGTTGCTCGATGATTGTTATCGGGGGGATGTGTCCCCACGGGGAGCGTGGGGCTTGATGCGGCCTCTACCTCCGTGGTTTGGAGAGGGAGGCCTGGTTCCTCACGGGTGGGGCCCCCGTTTGCGCTGCGGGTTGTGTTTTTGGGGACTGTGGGGTGTCAGAGACGCCCCCCCAGGCCAACGCTCTCCACAGCAGACTTTCTGTTGTGTTCTTGTTGAGGTACTTGAGGACGAAAATCTCGTTTGTACAGTAAAGCGGGAGTGAGTTTTTTGTTACCCTGTTTTTCGGGTTTTTGTGCTGTCCCATTTTGTGTTTTTTTGGTAGAGCTCCTGACGACGACTGTTGATGACAGTGCTGTCCTGTCAGATTTCTTCAGAGTTCTCCTTTTTCTTTATGTTTTTAGTTTCGCAGACGCCTTTCTCAGGAAAGTTCCGTTTGAGGGGACATTTACCTTCCTATGAAACTTTTTGGTCGTCCGTGAAGTCTTCTTTTTTCTTTGACCCCTTTTCCGGATGAGTCGGAAAACCCCTTAGACGATCGCAGCTATAACTTGCCTTCGATATCGATTTATTCGCCATCTTACCACTTCCGCTGGTCTTTAACCTTTCCCCGAAGACTTGACCGTTGGATTTTCGTCCCCTTGCGATTTAGGTTCATGTCAGTGTCCGTCCTCTTTTTTACGAGTGGTCACTCACCCCATTAAACCTTAGGATTCTGATACACCGAACCAAGTCCAACAGTTCCCCCTCCTTGGGTTCATCACTTTTTTCCCTTGATCGTCCAAGGGCCCTTGTCCTTTTTGAAACCCCTACGTTATTATGAAGGTATAAATTTCGTGACTTGGTGACCCACAAGAAGTGGAACTCTTCCTCGGTATTATATAACCTTACTGGGGACCCCTTCTTTGCACGGACTACCCTTTCCTAATCCCAATATTAGTGGAACTAGGCCACCTGAACCTTATTATTTATCCTCTTCCATGACTTCTTTTCTTTTTTCAGGGGTTTAAGCGGTATTCATTCTGATTCAAGGGCGACTCCTCATCGAGGTAATATTTCACTCCCCATGAGTTTAAGGAGGAATACAATTTTCCTACTTGACCCCTTTGGGGGCCCCCTTCAGGCTCGACAGTACTCGTTCCCCCCAGAGGAGTAATCCCCCCTCCTTTTGATTTTTTTTCTGTTAACTACGGCTACTTGTGTGACCTTACTCCCATGCGGAAACCACCCTTTCTTTTCCCTTGGTTTTCCTAGGGCCAGGTGACATCTTCTTTTTCGTTGTTGTGTGATGATTGCGTGTTGGACATTTTCGAGTTTCTATTCTCGGCAGTAATAGGCGTATCTCTTGACTATACTAGATCCCGTCCCCTCCCCTATATGCTCTTCATATTGTATTAACTGTTCTCTTCCTTTCTAATCTGTGTTATCTTTGGAAGCCCCCTTTGTCATGACTCGGGGGAAATAAAAAATGCGTTTTTCCTTTTAGGGCGGGTGTTGGTTTACTTCCCCGAAACTTCTCCCTTCCGGGGGTAATTGGGAGTCCTCTTGCCTGGTCAACTTGGCACAGGACCTTGAGGGGTGTAGATTCCCTTTCCCTTTTGCCCGTCTGGTTTTTTTAGGAACCGTTTTGGTCAAACTGCCCTGCCTCAGTTCACTGTCTCGGGAAGTTCTTTTTTTCGTTTACTCAGTCCTCCCCCCCCCGTTTTCTAGGCACCCGTGACCGTTGGGTTCTTTCGGCTAGGGGAATACCCCTTCCAGCGTATTAATTTTTGGGTTTTCTTATCTTTCTCATGTTACTTTGGTTCATACACCCGGTCTTTTTTCTCCGTTGTGATTCCCAAAACCTGGTCCTTTCTGGAAGGAACACCCCTTAACCACCCCCCAGGGGATGTTGGGGTTTCATTTCCCCATTCCTGTTCAAACCAAGTCCAAAGGAAGCATTCCAGTTGGTCTCACTCTCAACCCTGTCCCTGTTGGCGATCCCGGTCTATACCTCTCTGCTTCCGTTTGAGTGTAGGGCGTTTTTTTCCTTATTGGATACGCTGATCATTTCACCCCCTCTTCCTCCCCGTCATCCTGACTGCCCTGTGGCAACCATGGTTTCTGTCGAAGATTTTCTTTTTTTTTTTCTCAGCAGGAGTAAAACCGGGTTTTCGATGAAGGCTGATGTTTCACACTTCTTTTTCCCCGGCCACGGTGCAAAACTTTTCCCTTCAGAACCATCCCTCTCTCCGAACCCGGTCTGCAGTAGTTTTAGGTTTCCCTGACAAGGGCTAAAGGACGAGACACGTTTTTTATTCTCGAACGTCCCTTCCACATTTTGGGGTGACACAGCCCTTTGATTAAGGGGTGTGATCGCCCCTCCGTTTTGTTTCCCATAGAATACTGGAAGAGGTAGTTTTTTCTTCCCTTTCACTTTCAAACCCCCTGGAGTTCTGTGCCAGGCGTGACCTACGTTTTTTTGCCTTCTTTGACGCGTTCTTTCCTGACAGGGAAGGGGCCCGGACCGGTCTTTCTCTTCTTTTCTGGTTTTTTTTCCACACAGGTTACGATCCTTTTTCGAGAATTACTTTCCTGTTTTCATCAATCTCTTGACATTTTCGAAAAGATCCTTTTTTAGTTCAACCTTTCTTGTTACCTAAGGATTATCCCTGTGTTTCCTTGAGATCGGGAATCCACCTGGATTTTTTTGTCGCCCGGTTTTTTTTTTTTTGCCCCAAGCTTTAGGAGTGATCTTGTGGGCTTTTGAACGAACCTTCGCCCTTTCTGTTGCTTGTTCTGGACCCGTTCGAAACTAGGTCCATCCCCCCAGGTAGGGCCACCCTGCCCCTTCAGGCACCCAAAATGTTGTTCCGCCTCCCGATGACCTTCTACTGCAAAACCTTCAAGAAACTTTTGTCTTGTCCCTAGACACCTACTAACGGAAAATATGTGACTTTTTTCGGGAACTCCCGGAGAAACCCCCTCCTTTTTTCATCCGACCCTCGGAGAGATCCTGTTTCTTTTCTCTTTAGAAACTGGTACTGTCTTTTCGTCCCAGCCGTTCTACCTTTCCCCCCCCCCCGGTTCCCAGGTTTCCTCCGAATTTTTTGCATTTTTCTTTTTCCCTTTTTTTTCTTTCGGAAGAACGCTTCTCTTCCCCCCCCTCCCCCTGGGGCCTCTTCTCCCCCTTTAACGAGTTTTCGTCATGCTCGCCCCACTTTTCCACACCCCGTGGACAACGCGCTCTTGTTTTTCTGGCCCGGAGATCTCACCCCCATTTCTTTCAGCTGTCAGAGTGACTCTTTCCGGACCTTCGCCCATACTGTATCAACGGTCTCTTCCCCCCCCTTTTTGTTGATGGTAGCCGCTGTTGCTTTTCTCCCTTCCTATTTAAGTGCGGAAAACCTCCATCTATTTTTTTCCCGTGTTGTTTTTTTTTCTTTTAACGGCACGTAATTCGACTCCGCTCCGCGACAGCCAACCCCCGTTGGTTACAGGACCCTGTTCTGTTTTCGGAGCGTGTTTTCTTAGTTCGATGGAGGTTAGTTTCTTCCCCAACCCAAGTTGAGCGCCACCATTTAGGAACTACGACGGAGCAGTCCTTCTTACCTGTTGTTCCCAGTTAGGATGACTGATCCCCTTCGGTCAACTTGCTCTTATCAATGATGCTAAGTTCCCCGTCGGCGACCCTTTTTTGAAACCGTGAGGACACGCCCCGGACCCCCCCCTTTTTTCTGGGGTCAGGTAGAAAATGGGTCTTAAATGCTGGGGCTTTTTTCTCGCGCTCGAAGATCTCCGGCTCCCTGATAGGTCCCAGGTGTTGTCTTGTTTCGCTCCCCCTGCGCCTCGTTTGAGATTTTTTTTTGCTGACCTCCCCCTTTTCGGTTCGGTCGTTTTAGCTTCCATTTTTCTGTCGTGAAGTCAGTACCACTCTTGGTTCCCTGGAAATGCTTGGAATGGACCGGACCCCTCCCCCCCCTTGATGAACCTGTTCTTAGGAACGTCTCCAAAGACCTGTTCCTTCTTTTTCGTAACCCGGTTTTGTGCTGGGGAAGACTATCCCCCCTTCCAGTGCGTAGATGTCGCCGTATCCCCCCCGCCTCGTTTGTCTCAAGTTTTTTTCCCTTCCCGGTTGAGGGTTCACCCCCCCCCCCCTTTGTCCTTCAGCCCGTACTTGAACGGCGTCAGCTTCGTCCCGGGCCCCTCGGGCCAAGGAAGGCCAGGTAACGTTCCTTTTACCTGCTCTCGCCGTGCCTCGTTTGGCTTTCTCCTCCTGTCGTCCCGCCCGTCCCTGGCCAGACCTCAGGGCTTTCCTTTGCTTCCACACCTCCCCCCACCCGCCCCTTCTTCTGCTTCGGCCTTCCCTCCACCTGTCTCCCTCCCCCTCTTCCTCCCCCCCCCCTCCACTCCCCGCTAACGCCCCCTTCCCTCTCCTTCCACTCACTTCTGCCCTCTCCTCCTTCCCCCCCTTTTCCGCTTTTTCAGCCCCACCAATCCTACCCTCCCCCCTTCATCCCCCCCCCCCCTCCCCCTCCTCCTTCACCCTTCTCTTTTCCTTCCCTCTTACACCTCCTCACTTTTCCTACTCGATTGGGATACCCTTCCAAAATAGTTTTTGTCTTTTTAGTCAACAGCGGTTTCGAGGCCCCCCTTTCCGCCCGCGTGGACGAGTTTTTCGTGGTCGTCTGTAGTATCCGTATTTTTACGAAGGAGCGGAGTTCCCTTTCCGCCGAGTACCGGCGGGCCTTTTGGCGATCTTTGACCCCCTGTTCTTTCCCCCAGGTTGCCAAGGTGCTTCTTCCTCCCGACGCGGATATCGTTTTGCCCCTTATGGGCCCTGTAGGTGGACGCTCCTTGGTGGAGGTCGCCGGGGTCATCCGCGGTTCTTTTTCTAAGAGGAATGGTCCCCTTTTTCACTTATCTTTTCGGCGTATAATTCGCAGAGTCCGGCCCCCCCGTGTTGGACCGTGTGGTAGCAGCCTGGGAATTGAGGCCTTTTCTTTAAAATGCCCTGCTGAGTTTACAACCAAGCCCACACCACCCCCACATCCCCGTGTGGAGTCTCTGTCACGGTTACCAGACTCTTTTTCTTGTGGCTCAGAGACGGTGTCCTTTTGAGTCGTTTGCCCCAAATTTGGTTGCATGTCACGGAATCTCCAACCCTTCCCGACCCTGACCACGTTTCCCGTTGTTCCGCGGCAATACGTTACCCGCGGCGTACCCTTGTTTTCGACGCCTTGATAAGTTGTCTTCCTTTTTGACCCCCGTTCCACCAACCTACACCCCTGGCCCTCCCTTTTTCGATTTTCTGACCAACCGTCGCTGTGCCAGTTCCTTTAAACTCTGGAACTTGTCTCCAGAACCCAAAATGAGGTTCCCCAGGAGTACCCCCCAACCCCCTTTTCAACTTCCTCTGGGGTGTCTTGGAGCTTCCTTTTAGAGTAACCACTCTTACTTCCCCCCCCCCCCCACAATAAACCGACAGTTTTTATTTTGATCTTACTCCGCTCTGAAGAGGATCCCCCCCCCGAGACGCTGTTTTTTTTTTTCTCTCAGTCTGATTCTACTGGCCCCCAACGCCCCCAATACCTCAACTTGTTGTCCCTTTTCCAAACTTGTCCCCAGGAGACTTGGATTAATTGTCCCCCGAAGGTTTTCCCCGACTATGAACTTAAACCAGTGAAACATAACTTCTTTTCCAGAGAGGAATTCCTCCTCTTGCCGTAGCCTCCCTTTGCGAGTTTCATAGAATGAGTTCTCCCGTAGGATCTTCTTTTTTTCTTTTTTTTTCCTCCCACGGCTTATTTCTTTACCCCTGGCCCCCGGACTCACTATAAACAGGTTGTTGAACGACACAAGTGCCCTCCTCGAGGAGGGCCGTGACTAGGGCTTCTAAGGAGTCTGCCCCCCCTTTGTTTCTTGGGACTTGTTTTCGTTTGCTCCTACGGTAGTCGTCGTTTCTTCTTTGTTTACAAAAGACACGTGTTTTGACTCGTTCCTGGACCCTATTGTGTTTCCCCCGCCCTCCCCCCAGTTCGCTCTCCCTGGACAGTAGGCGTATTTGGCCTTTGTAACCTTGTTTATGGTTTTAAGCGCCCTTTGGGTTTGGGTGGCACACCGCGTCAGTCTGCGCCTTCCCCGACCTCTTCTCCTTGTTTCGTTTCCCAAGTCCGCGGCCGTTTGCCTTTTTAATACGGTGTTTTCGCTGGTGAGTTATACGCGGGACTCCTCTTCCCACTTCGATCAAGTGTTTAACTCTCAATTCCGGGTTTGCCCGTTTTTTCTTTTTGCCGTAGGCGTTTCACCCTCCAAGACTTTCTTTCCTTCCCCCCCATGCCCCCAAATATGCCTGTCCCCTGCAAACCCGAGTCCCCATGCTCATGACATTTCCAGCGTATGCGAATTCTGGCGGGAATCTCGATTTTTTTTTTAATATTGACTTTAGTGTTTCTCCTTCCTCCGTTGCGTTTTGGGCTGGAGCGGGGGGGGTGATGATGTTGGGGTCGGTGGGTTGTTGGGGAGGGGTGCTTTGTGTTTACGTGTTTTGTGCAGGTGTGTTTGGGTTCTTTTTGTTTTTTTTTGTACAGAGAATCTCCGAGACAAGTGCCGGAGCCTCTCTCCTTCCTCCCTCGGGGTCGGTTCATCCTCTCCAGCAGGCAGATAAATTGTTTTCTATGGGGGCTGATCGTTATGGCAGATCACGACGATTTTCCTTTTTCCGTGGGGGTGCCGTGCCCCGCTTTGCTTTTTTAGTTCTGGTATGATTTTTACCAAGGTTCCCTGTCTTGAGGCTGAACCATAGATCGTTCTTTTGTTCATCTTCGCTGCTTTGCCCCTTAAACCTTGTCACTGAGGTTTTTTCGGCCGAGGCCTTTTGGCTTCTCCCCTTACTAGGTCGCCGAAGTTGTTTTTCCTCGTGTGCCCCCAGAAAACCCTCCAAACTGAGAAGACCCTACCCCTAGCCCACAATATTTTTTGGGACGCCTTCGCTTTCTACCAGGGTAGAAAGTTCCGAATTTTTCCCTTTGGTAATCTCGAACAACCGACGGTCGGAGGTCCTGAATTCGAGTCCCCCTGGACCCCACAGTGAGCTCGATAACGGCGTCAATTGTCCCATGCCTATCTTGTCTACATGTTGACGGCTCCTTTCTAGACTCAGGAATTTTGCTGTATTTTCTCCTTGGAGTTAGTTTTCCGTCGCTTATCGGTGATGCTCGGAAAGGCCTCTCCACCCCTGGGATCACGGTGACTCCTGGCTCCGGAATCCCATATTTGATACTCAAACCCGGGGTCATAGCAGTTTTCTTTTGCTGTTCAGGAATTTCCCTCTCGTCTGGTTACCTTACCCATTGAGCTTTTCTTCAGCTCAATCTGTATTTGATTTTTTTCTCCGTATGGAGCCGCCGGACCATTCCCGTCTTTTCCCCTTCTGGTCCTGGTAGGTTTTCCTGAATTTTCTGCCGCAGCGTTGATTAGTCATTTCATCGGACGTTTTTAGCAGCTCGTCCTGATCCGACTCCCTTTCTTGCGTAATTTTTCTCTTTCCCTGCGCTTTTTTTTCTCATTAGGTGGTCTAGGTGTGCAGGACGGGAACCAAGCGTGTTCCCCTTCCCACCCTCCTGAAGGGTTCTGGTGTTGAAATTGCCGCCCTTTTGCTGGCATTCCCTTTTTTTTAGTCGAACCCTCTTCTGTTCCGTTCACTTGCAACGCTTCCGGGCGGTTTCGCGAAAACCTCTTTCTTCTTTTTCGTTCAAGTGGTGGGCACACGTTGCCTTTTTTTCCCCCCCTACCCCCCCATTGATTTCGTGCTTTCTTCTCTTTTTACGAGTTACTGTCCAAACTCAATGTGACTCTGGAAAACCACTTTATCTGGCTTTTCTGGCGTATCGTGTATTAGTTCTAATGAGCCCTTTTTTTTTCCGCTTCCCCAAGTCTTGTCGCCGTCAGTTAGTATAGCGTTTCCAACACCGCTTCTTTGCAGTTGTCCACACTTGTTTTTTGTTTCTGTGACCTCATTCTCCCTTCCCCCGGTTAATTGTCAACAAAGTTTCCCAACCTGTCCCAAAGAATTCCCAAGTCCGATTCTCTCAACCAAGGTCCCAACCTCGACTCCGCGTGCTGATCCTCTTGCGACTCCGTCTTGCTTTCAGGATGAAGGCCGTTTCTGTGATGTCCTACGGTGCTTTTCCATAAAGGAATTGCCCCCCAGAGTCCCCCCAAGTACGGCATGTAAAATTTTTTTTTTTTTTGTTTTCTGACCGGTGACATGCTCTCTCTGTCCCCGTTTAATTTCGGTAATGATCTCCGGGCTGCCCCTACGGTCGCCAAACAGTCATGGCACTTGAAACCCCCTTCCCCCCTCTAGCAACCTCCCCGTGGGATTCCCGTCCGGTTGTAACATTTGCCTCCCGGCAGCCCCGTTGACGCCCCTTTGTCTATTACCCACGAACCTTCTCCTGTCCCGCCTTTTCTTCTTAGATTGTCATTCTCCCCCCTCCCGGACAATAGCCTGCACTCTTCCGATTTGTTTTGAAATTCCCTTTCACCTTTTCTTCACCGACCCCCCTGGCCTTCCTGCGGCACTCTCCGCGCTGCTCCCCTTAACCGTCGGGAGAGAGGCTCTTTCCCCCCAGACTTCTACTCTTCGATTTCTGTCAAAAGGTTACCGGTCCCCGTGCAGTAGATTCCTTTTTCAACCATCCGACCCGTCTGCCTCTTTCCTGGATTCCGTTTATTAAAAGACGCAGGTATTACCTGTTCCCCCCCGGGTTCATTGCCTTGTACATTTGGTGCGCTTTATCGGCGGGCCGGTTTCTTAGTTTTCTGGGGGTTAGTCTCAGTTCCCGCACCCCTTTACCTGGTCATTTTGCAAAGGTCAGGCATCAAGATTCCCCCCGTGGACCCCTTGCCATTCACCCTCAAAACCCCTCTTCTGTCTTCCTCACCATTTTCTTTCCACCAGATAGCACCCCCTTCCCGAACCTTTGTTCTTTTCAGACGTCGCCGTTACCTCCTTTTTTTTTTCCCTCCCCGTCGACACCCGTCCCCCTGACTGACTTTTTTTCTTAGGAGATCTTCCTCTTTTCTTTCCTCGATGACGGCACCAACACTTGGTAGGACACCCGTGGCGGTGTTCGGAACGGAATTTTTCCGGTTGTCGAAACATGTTTGGCGTTCGGTTCCTCACTTTTTTTTGACCCCCCTTGTTTGGTCTCCCTGGACTTCCCCATTATAGGGGGCTTGCTTCTTCGCAAGTTTCCCCCCCCTGTTGACGGAATTTTTTTTTGTCAAAACTTTCTGTTTCCCCAAAAGGACACAGTTCGGATGATGCGGCCTTTCTGTTCTCTGTGGGGCGCCTCCATTTTTCCTCCCCGCTTGGAGCCCTTCCAGGACCGCCCCTTGTTCCTTCCCCCAACTTGGCTGCCCTACAAAGCGTCCCACGGTCTGCTGCTCCAAACACACATTTTCGCCTGTTCCCATGTTTTTGCATCGATGATTTTCCTTTTCATTCTTTCTCCTTTTTTTTTAATCCCCATCAGTTGTTTTTTTGGGTTAGTCCGTAACTTCCCTTCTGCCGCCATGCGTCTTCTCATGTGTTGTCTCAGTCCCCTTTTCCTCGGTCCGGTTGGCCGAAACCCTTGAAGGTAGTATTCCATCCACTCGAGTAAGCTCCGGTCCCTTCCTCGTGTTTCCTTCCTTTTTTTTTGTTGTTGAACGCGTTCTGCATTTACCCCCTGCCGTTACTTCGACTATTCCTCCCCGGATTTGGACCTTTTTTCCCCTGTCGTGGCTTGACTACCTCTCCCAACGGCGACCCTCCTTGGAACAACATTCGTTTGACAAATGGTTGCCCGTTCAGTACCTCTGTGACCTGTACCATCTTGCCCCTTTCTCGCGCTTCAGTCCCTCTTTTTCCCTCCGCCTCACCCTCTTCACATTGGGGTGTACTCGGTCTTTTTAGGCATCACAGCCGCCGAGTGGGTCCGTTTTCGAGCCGTTTTCCTTCTCTTGAAGCCAAGCGTTTCGGTGGTTAGTATGTCTTTCCTCCCGGTGCTTTTTTGCCTTTGAGCAACCGTTAAAGATGTGGAATTTCCCTTCAGAAGTGATGACGGCTGGATCCACCCCCTCACCGGTGACCCGTTTTTGTCGTACCGTATCTTCTCCCCCTCAACGCTACCGTCGAGTCGGGCGGGACTCCCACCTTCCCTCGAAGGGTTTCGTGTCTTTACCTTTGGCCTTTTCTTACCGACATTTAACCCCGTGTTCCCGGCGTCAGTTCCAGGGGAAGTTTTTTTTTTTTCTGTACTTTTCAAATAGAATTTTCTTCCTGATCTCCTACGAAACTCTCCGTCCGCGTCGCATAGCAGAGAGTTCAGGAGTACCTCCCTTGTTGTAAGTCTGAAGGTGGTATAACAATTCCTATTCCTTTTCTTATGAAACAGTTTCCCGGAGTGGGTTATTAAGTACGAAGAGAGTTAGGGTAGTTACTGTCAGATCCCAGTCTCCTCCCTGAGAGTCCCCCCTTCCCCCTACTGACAGGCATGATGGTATTACTTGCCCAATTTGGTTATAGTTCCATGCGAACCGTGAGGAGTCACTTGAAGGCCCTTCTGCAGTTTTCAGGCGTGACCCTGGACTGTATAGCTGTTTAGTTTTTTTCTCCGACCCTTTTTATCTGACCCAAGGTTAATTTTCTTTCCGGGCGAGGGCAGGCCCCCAGCGTTTCCATATTCAAGAGTTCCTAGTCCCCCTTTTGTATATTACAACCTCATATCACCCCGACGGAGGTAACCGCTTTCATTTCCGGCCCCATTTTTCCCCCTTCACCCCGCGTCCATACGACTCATTTTCGTTTACGGGGACCCATTAACTTTTTCCCATGTGACCGTGGCTGATAACTTCCCCCCCCCTGCCCCCAGGGCCCGGTTAACAGGCAGA
>Ga0179591_1279701_pt1 | contig 21515 bp, 21 predicted proteins | sample CZOMad2_1_08_16f_FD_182891 | JGI IMG/M metagenome (GOLD analysis project Ga0179591, IMG submission 182891) | Vadose zone soil fungal communities from Angelo Coast Range Reserve, California, USA - CZOMad2_1_08_16fungal (PacBio error correction) | ecosystem: Environmental > Terrestrial > Soil >... | reverse complement strand
CATAGTAGGGTCGCAATTGGTAGATCGATTTTCAGATCTCTAATGAGACCTTTCGCTGAACCCCCCAGTCCCCTTCAGCATCCAGTGCTTCGTCCAGCTTGAAGCTTTGCACGCACGCAGTGCATTCCACACGCCCCCCCCGAATGTTAGTGCTTGAGGTCCGCACTTTAAAACGTCTGCAGCTTTCCCCCCCCTTCCCGTCCCCACTTTGAGGATACTGTTTTTTTCCTTTTCCCGGTCGCTCCACGACGTGAGCCCTTTTTATGCACCTGTCCCAACGCGTTGTTGATTTTTTTTTTTGTTGTTTTTTTTTTTTTTTTTTTTTTTTTTTTTGTTGTCTTGACTTGTCTGTGTGTATGTTTGGACTTTTGATTGCGTATTATCCGTTACACTTCCACGACTGCAGACCCGTGGAACCCGTAGCACTTTTTTGTGATTGACCCAGGGGTCCCACCCTTGAAAGTCCCCCACTACGACGGAAGAGCAGCCTCGTCTTTTTATCGGGAACCAGCTTGGCGGGGCACTTTTCTCGCAGGTCGTCCTGGGCAATTCTGGTTGTCATCGGCTCACCCCAGGCCTCGTCGCTATTTTTAACCCCCCCAGTCGACTGCCCCGCTCCACACATTTTTGCGCCCTTCGCTCCTGGAGTCTCCTAGATCCACCCGACCTCTGGGCGGCGGATCTTTCTTCCCCGGCTAAGGGAAACGCCGCTTCTGTGAGTTATTAGATTCCCCCTGGTCCCCCCCGGTCCGCTTTTGATCGAGTGCCAATGAATTTCGGCCCCGAGCACCCGAATTCATTGATCTTTCGGCCGCTTAGCTCGCTACCCCTTTTTTCGTGGTGGTCAGGATTCTTTGGGAAGTCTCCAGCCCCCCCCCCCAGAGCCGGAGGTTTTTCGGGTTGCGGATATTTTTGATTCCGCCCCCGTACCCGTCGGGCCGCTCTGCTTCTTTTTGCCGCAATCGCCTCCGATTTAGTCGCGAGATCACCTATTCGGTTTTTCAGCTTGTCGCCGCCGCCGTCGCGACTTTTCTTCTAACTTCGCTCTCTCGCGCGGGTTGGAGGGCTGTCGAACCGTGCTAGCTGCCTCGGTCGAGACTTTTTTTAAGATTGACTGACCTTTTCGAATGAAGAGAAGATTTTTTTTTAGCTGCCTCCGTAGGAGCATTGACACCCTTTTAACGCTGATCCCGTTTCTTTCGCATTTTGCGGTTTTAAAGAAAAGTCGTCCCCTTTTTCTGATGCTGATGTCGAGTTTACTTTTCCCCCAAGCCGCGCGTAGAATCCTGGTCCCCAAGACTGCTTCAGCCGCATGTCCGGCATTGTGCACGTTTCAAACGAGACTACGTCGTCGTCAACCCGATGCTTTTATACGAACTCCGAGTAGAGCTTTTTTTCTACCTCTTGAATTGAGAGGTTCCCTGTTGCGCGGCGATTTTTCGGGAACTGTGACCTTTGCCGGGGTGTTTTCTTTGCCCGTTGACCAACTCTGGGGGGGTGTACCCGGGCCTGGGAAGCCTGCACTTCCCCCGGCACCATACTTATAGGAAGTGTCGGGATAACAAGCTGTTTTCCTTCCGGCAAAGGTGGTGTCGATTTAGGATGGTTGTTTTTCTGGATTCTTAAGTGAGACTTGTTCAAGGCGCAACCACTGAGATTATCCTTGAGGAAGAGATTTTCCCCTAGGTTGCAATAAGTCCTTTGCAGCTCAGGGATGATACCCTCGTTTAATCATCTTGCTGATAATTTTCGCATTACAGCCCCAGTCCGATGTATCAGAGTCTCTTTCGTAAGGTAGTTATGCCACTTTTTCGCAGTGCGATGTTTTCGTTTTCTCTTCAAACTACGATGTGTAGACCGTCAGATTCCTTCGCTTCTTTCAAGCCGTTCGATGGACCTAGACGAAGTTGTTGTGATTTAGTTCTCCCCCCCTCTCCCTACCCGACAGGATTTTTGTAGTACCTGCCCTGAACTCTTTATAGAGCAGCTAGATTTTCTGAAATTAGAGGCCAGGGTATTCATCCAGCGTTGGTGGGCGCAGTTTTTCTTTTTTTTTTTTTTTTCTGTTTTGTTTTGGTTTTTTTTGTTGTTTTGGGTTTTTTTTTTTTTTGGTGTTTTTTTTTTTTTTTTTAGTTTTTTTTGTTTTTGAACAACCACCGGGATGAATACTTGTTCCTTATTTTTCCCCTCCCGAGGTCTTAAGGTCGGCGTTTTGTGGGTTGTCGGCGTGCCCCCTTCTATTGAGAGGCTCGGACCTTTTCTCCCGAACTCGCCTGTCGCCCGTGACGTTACGCTTGCCCGAAACCGCCGTTTGTCTAAGAATGGCCCGATAGTTACCAGGAGATAGCGGTGTCTCTCTGTTCCCTCCGAAAGCCTTTGATTTGCGCCGACTTTTGTTTCTTTACTAGCACCGCAAGAGTTGCCCCTTGGAAGAGCTTCCCCACCGGACAGTCGACTTTCGTCCGCTCGTATTGCCTATATGCTGCTCTCAAGCTTGTTTGCCTCTTCTATGTTGTTGACTTTGCCTCCCCACTCTGGCTCCTGCTCTATACCTGTCACTTATTTGAGTTTCTCTCGTCCCCCGCTCGCTGGCATTCATATTTGGCGAGTTTACCTGAGGCCTGAGAGATGGAGCTGCCCAAAATGATTTTTTGGGAACCTCCTTGGCACCATATGGCTCTTTAATGGCCGGCTTCTTGGGAGCGCTTTTTGTATCATTTTCCTCCCCCCGATCACTCCCCCTGAGCCGATTCGCGGATGTACCCCCTGTCTTGTTCCGAGTGCGCTCCCAATTGGAATCAAGCACACGCATCCCACGCCGTAAAAGGAGGAGACTCTCTATCCTTTTTTTGCTGAGACCCTCTCCCCCATCGGGTTTTACTTTTCCCGTTTGGTCAGCGGCGCTAAAGCTCAAGTTACCCTTTTAACTTACGCGCTTCTGTGTTCTATTCGCCCCTCAGGTCGGATGCTGCTCGCGAGATCCTAGAGTTTTTAAGGTAGGACAATGACGTTCCTTTTGCCCCAACATACCTGCTGTTGCTGCGGCTCCCAGTTTTTCGACGCTCCCGAGGGTTCTTTTTCACGGGACCCTGCAATCCAGCTGGTGTTAGTCCACAACGAGACCAAGGTCCTTGAGGGAAGTTGCAGAGAGTTCTAACTAATGGTCCAGCCCAACCGCAGTTGCCCCGATGATTCTTTGTTGAACATTGGTCCAGGCTGCTTTCTTAGTCTTTCATCTGTGGAAGACGCTTTCTTTGTTCTTTGGAGAGCGGAGGAAACGAACTTGTGTCCACACAGACCATTCCTACTTGCTCGCAGGGTCTCAGGTGCGGCCCTCCTTCATAAGACCTCCCCCCGTACCACTACCCACCCCCCCGTTACAACCCCCGACCCTCCGCTCTGCCTGGAGGCGGCTTACTCAGCCCCAGCTGTTAGCCGCTTCTCTCCAGGCGATCCATTTTTTAAATATCGCTGCCAACGGGCTAATCACCGCCAGCATAACCAAGTTGCCGTCCCCCCTAACCGCCGGCTGCTCGGTTTCCCTCGCCGCACTTGACGCTCGGGATCTAAGACCACCGCGCAATCGTGCTACACAGTGTTCCTCTCGGGCGTCGTTCGAGCCCTGGCAAGTTTTTTAATTTCCCACCTTTCTTATTCCCCGGCTACGTTTTCCCTCCAAGGGCTTCACTCGACCGTGTATGCTGTCATACCTGGCACAGGATAGACGAGGCTCTTTGGTTGGTTGCCCCCTGAATCACGTTCGGTGCCTGCAGAGCCCCAACGTGTGCTTCGATACCGTCCGAAACCCTTTCGAGCTTCGCGTTACGTCATAGGTCAGCGAAGTTGCTCCTTTTCGTTTTTCTGTTCCTGGCGAATTCGTACCCTGCAGTTTTTTAGCTCACTCTTACGGACAACTACCTATCCCCCCCGGGAGACGGTTCCTGCCTCCAAGCCCTGATCTTCTGAGGCGTTCTCGTCCTAGCCGTCCCCTTGCACCGTCGCACTTCCATCGGGCCTCTATTTTGATAGTCCTCCCGTGTCGGTCATCGTTTGGTCGCGAGGTCGCCCTTTTTCCAGCTATCGGCCTAGTCGTGCGGTCATCGAAAACCCACAACCAGTTGCGCAACCCCCGTACTTGAAACCTCGGTCTATTTTCCAAGCCCTCCCCCGGCGTTTTCCACGATTAAGTCCCGATGGTTTGGCAGCTCTTTTTTCGTCCACGCCGGCCCCGTGGCTCCTGACCCTTGCGCTTCTCCCGTTTTTTCGTCTTCCCTTTCCTGAGCAACCGCGTGTTTTTACGCCATCTAACTCGGGCTATCCCCTGTAGAGGGCTAGAGGCCATCCTTCTCCGCCCCCTCCGGACCGAGGCGTGCGGTTTGGTTCAGTCGCCTTCACGCTTAAGTTTTTGCCTGCGATTTTTGTGTGAGATAATAGAACTTCTCGATTTCTTTGCGTTCTCTTTCCGTGGACCCTCGCTGCCAAGACGCGCATGCTTTCTACCTATCTTGGCCTGGGCTCACGTTTTTTTAGATGCCGGTGTTCGTATTGACTTCGGGGCAGTTTTTTTTTGTCCCCCCAGGTTTTTCCTAACGTTGTTCCTGATCGAAAGTGGAGGCTTTTTTTGACTTCTGACATACGCACACCGTTTCCCCTACGTTTCACGCGACCAAGACTTGGAGCGTAAGTATCTCCTTCGACTCCATGAGGCATTTTTTCCCGTCTAGTCTGACACCAACGCCCAGCGGTCGGTTTTCATCCTTCGACCCTACACCTTTCTCGTCGTAAGTGATCGGAAACGCCCAGCTATTTTTGTAGCGTCAACCGCGAATTTTCCTTTACTCTACCCCTTGCCTCAGCGCGCCTCTTCGAGTCGTTCTGCCCGGTGAGTGCATCAATAGAGTCGCTCGCCATGGTGCCTGCCTCTATCTATTTCATCATAAGTTTTTTTTCTAGAGTCACTTTCGTTTGCTTCACCCTGGTCTCAGTTGGTCGGCGTCTCTCTAGGTGGATTCCGGCACTCCTAATCGCGGCGTCTTTGGGAAACGGGGTGACATTCATTCGCGCCTGTCTTTGCTCTATCGCCCCGCTTCGTCTGGGAGGGCTTAATCGTGGACCGCGCGAGAACCATGTCTGATTTAGGACCGTCGATGGTAACTCCTAGAGCAAGGAGAGCGGAGAGCCTGCTTTTTTTTTTTTGATGACCTCGTATCTCCCTCGATCTCGGTTTTTTTTCTTCTTTTTTTAGCCGTTGAATCGTTCGCTCTTGTCGGGGCGACACGCTCGATCGGCCCCGTGGAGGTCCGGTGGTCCTGCTCCCCCTTTCCCTTACGCTGAAACGGATCTGCAGGAGCCTCTAGTCTCGGTACAGTAGAAGATGGTTTTTGGTCGAGCAAAGCTCGCCCTTCGCTCGAGCCAATAGGACCTCTTGGACTTTTCTTCTTACTTTCCACCCCGCCTGAGGCCTCGTCGCGTTCTCCCCAGCCCACCCATCTGGGAGCGTCGGCGGGAGAGCTTTCCCAAAGAATATTCTTCCTAGGCGGAGTGTAGTTAGTAGCCCATGTAGCTCATACTTCCCCCATTCACATCGGAAACTTTTTGAGAGTATTAGTTCGTCTTTCGCATATTCACCCGGTCACCAGTTTTTCCTTAAAAAATGACCTTCACCAGCCGTCCTCAGGTTCGTAGCTACGGTGTCCTTTTTACTTGAACTCCTCGAGTTTTTGAACCCCCGGTTGTGGGCCCCCTTCCCTTCCCTCCCGCCGCAGTCCTCCATCCCCCCTCCCCCCCCCGCGTCTCCGCCCTCTCACTCCCCCACCTCCACCGCCTCCCCTCCTCATCCTTGCCCTTCCTCCCCTCACCCCCCCCCCCCACCCCACTCGCCCCTCTCACCTCCCCCCACCCTACCACACACCTTCCCCTGACAAATATCTCGCTCCGCCTTCCCAACTTTCCCCGCATTTAATCCCCCCCCTATCTAGGACTATTTTCCCACCCCCTTCCCTCTGTACTCCCTCGCCCCCCCCCCCCTATCCTCTCCTCTCTCCCCCCCCCCTTCCTCCCCTCCCTACTCTCCCCCCTTCTCTCCCTCGGGCCTTCCCATCTCCCCCCCCGATAGGTGCCGGGGAGCCCCCGTGAATTGGTCCTCACCTAGTTTCGCATTCATCAAGCGCCTCCCGCTGCGGTCAAGACTCCAAGCTAGACCCCTCCCTATTTCTCGAGTCGCTATTTCGTGCATCCCGTTTTTCCTGCGGTCACTTGGCGACTTTTGGCTTTTCCTTTTTTACCTCGACTACAGCTCTGTTGAAAGGGCTCGATGGGTCTTGAGGGTTCCTTAGGGCTAGGCTGTGTTACGTTAGAGTAGGTTTCTCGCTGTTCCCGTTCACGACTTCGGTTGGAGCAGATGATATCGCTATGCCTCAGAAAGGGTACTCGTACTTTTCTGTCTGCTGTTTTATCCCCCCCCCCCCCCCCCCCCACCCCCCCCTTAGGAAGTTTGATAGAAGATTATAGATATGCCTTTTACTGCTCCCACCACCCCAAGATCCCGTTAAAGGATGGTCCTGGGAGAGGCCCGGCTTCGGAATCTTTTTCCCAGACTTTGCACTACGACGCGTTCCCCGTCCGGACTGCAATCAGATCGACAGCGGTTTGAGCTTGTTGCGACTGCTGCCCTGGGAGGTCCTTTTGAGTCCGATCTTAGGCGTTCCGGTGAATCCGGTCTTCCATGGTTCGAGTTGTCTGCTGAGCTTTTTTTTTCTTTTGACGTGCACCAGTCGATCCCGTTTGCCCCGTCTGAGCCGAGATTCAGGCACAGGCCGGTATCTACCGCATTGGTTGCGAAACATCTTTGCAGCCGTGGCTGTTTGTCGTTCCACTTTCCGATGAGTTCTGGATCTGATCTCCCTTCAGTGCCTTTGTTCCCTCCCTGGCACAAGCGTTGGGTTCCCCGCCCTTGTACCCCGGATCTGGTGCACCTCCGACGATCACGCCGCGCTAGCGTCTTCGGTCTTCTTCCTGCCGCCGGTCCAAGGTTTCCCATTCGCGTCCTGATCGATAGACTTTCTCTGGACAGGAGTCGCCTTGCAGTGCTTGGTTTCAGTTACCCCCCCCCTTCTTCCACCACTGCCGGTCCGTGCTTGGAGTTTTTCGAACACCTCTCTCGGGGTCGGGGACTGACTACTTTTACAGTTCGTTCCGAAGTGAGCCTCTTTTGCATCCTACATCCCTCAGTAGGTGTTTTTCGCGGGGACTCCCTTTTGACTCCCGTAGGGTGCACTTACGAAGTAATGATAATCAGAGCTTTCCTGTAAATTTTTCCTAAGAGTGCGTCTTTGTACGCGGGGTCGTTCTTGTTGAACACCAAGCCTCGGTCCTTGTCAAAGATTCGGGGTTTCCCGCCGGCCGGGCGTGAGTGGTTTTCTTCCCCCTTGGATCATCAGTATTGGAGTTGCGAGACTGCGCCGTGACAATCCTTGGTCGCATTTTTTCTTCTTGTTCACTCTAGCGCCCCCTCTCGCCTTTTGGCCAGACATGGACGCTCGTGTAGTTCCCCTGGGATGATTTTTCTTGCCAGCCCGTGTTATCCGATTGTCAACCCTCTCCCGCTTTTGTACCTCTGACGTCGGAATATACGATAGGAGTGTCGTTGGCAGCCTTCTTTTCCTCCTCTTGTTTGTTGTGAGTTCGAGCCGCCCTAAGGTCTCTAGGGCATACGAGTGGTCTTCCGCTCGAAGTGCGGTGTTCTGGACCCACTCTGGTCCTCTCGGAGCCACTTTCGGCGCTGCTCCCAGGGCCTGCTGGCCTGAAAAGACGATGAGCCCCCCGCGCCGAGCGCATTTTCAAGCTATATGCTGACCGCGTCTCCGTTTTCTCTTCCGCCGATAGGGAGCTGCGCGTTCCTTGCTATTGGGGTCTCGATACCGAGCATCCTAGACGCAAAAAGCAAGTAATTCGTGCCCCACGTGGTGCGAGAGCGGCACACCATGGGTCTAGCTCCGGCTCACTTTGGGCAGTTTATCCCTCCCCCAACCCCCTATACCACCGCGTACCCGCGCCCCCGTCCCCGCTGTGGGTTCTGCAGCGCGTTCCCCCGTTTTGAGCCTTACGTCGTCCTTCTCAAGCGCTGTTTTTTTCCCACCTCCTGATACCACTATGCGCGGTCTTTGCATGCGCGCGGCTTGGCGTGTTGACACTCTCGTTTTGACTCAACGAGTTCGGGCTCCTCTGACCAACGCCGACAATCGCCGCCTGCTTCTTGCAGTCGTGCTCCTTTGTAACCCAGTTTTATACTATGAGATCGTTATCGTCCCCCTACTCTGTTTAGTTGGACGGAGCAGAGTTTTCCGACTCCCGGTCTTCCAGCGCCGCCTCCTTCGCCTTTTGTCAATCGCGGGTCAACGCACTTTGTCCCACAAAGCATCTTTATCCCTTATCACTCCCCCCGGGTGACCTCATTGGATTTCCCACTCGGGTACCTCTTCTATGTTCCTTTTTTTCGGAAAAGCCGACGGTCTATAATCTATTATCAGCTTTCCGTAGTCTCAACCGCGGGTGGTCCCCATCGGCTGACACTTCACTACAGGAGGGCATAACCTTACCCCATGGGATCGGTGGCGACTAGCAGACCCCCCCGCCGATGCTCGCTTCATTCTCCCTCCACCCTCCGGCAAGATCGGCACAAAGACTTATACTCGTCTTCGGGGATGTTCGACGACTTTCTCCGAATTCCCATTCCGGGCAAGGCCCTTTGCCGGCGTTTCATCTTGGTCCCAGTCTCTCGCGTTTGGGGGAGAGTGCTGTCTCATCAGGACGGCGTCTTCGAAGCCCCCCCCCCCTTTTTTTCGTTGTCGACACGCGCGTACCGTTCCCTCCGGTCTGCCACGTCCAACCTCCCTTTTGTAGTCTCGGTCAACGGCGGTCAAGTACATTGCCGAGGGTCCCGTAACCATCCCCTCGTAAGATCACCCCAACCAGCGAGCCTTGTTCTTTTCCCCAAAGACAGCTGCTTCGCGGATCGGAGACGTTTACTAGCCCGGGGCGGCAACCGTCCCAGCGACCCGCGGAGCCCGTATATCGCAGTGAGCAGAGTCATTCGTGGTGACCAATCGCCTCCCTCGGTACGTCGGGTCCGGACCGTCACCCTCCTCCCCCACAGTAAACGGAGTCAATTTTTTTTTTTTTAGATATGCATATTAGTTCCCGCGTGATACGCTCCCATAGTTTTTTTCTTTCATCGATTAGAGTCCATTTTTTTCTTTACCCGAAGAAAATTCTGGGGTATGCGGGGGCGAATAGAGAAACATATTCCAGTGCGTCTACCTCACAGTGGATCTAACCCCCCCTCTCAAGCTTTCCTACATTCTCGCGATTGAGACAGTGGAAGGAAGACTCGAACGCGGCTAGTCGCTCAGTCCATCGCCCGGCGACCTTTCGAGTTGCAGTACTGAGGGGTCGACACCGAGGCTTTCCTCGGCGAGTCTTCTTTGCCGAGTGCGTTTACACCCCCCCGTGCATGTCCACGCCTTTTTTTATCGGTCCACAGGCGTACGATCGTTTTGTCTTTTGTTGTTCCCGTCGTTGTACTTGGAAGGCCCTTCTTTCTTCCTCCACGGTTTCTACTTCCTATAGAATTTTGGAGGTGTTCCTTCATTTAGAGCTCAACTTTTCCCCGACTGGGGTTCCCCCCCTTCACCCAGACGTCGATCGCGGGATGTCCGTCCCGTTTCCGCGAGAGTCTAGTGCTGACGCTCGGCATTTTTCACAGACCGCCATCCCCTAGCAGAATTTTGATCGTATCCGCTTTCGTGGAAACGCTTCGCTCCCGGCGAGGCGGTATCGACTCTCTTTCTGTCTATCACCGTTGAGTCCGAGCGACTGTGATGTCTATACTTTTTTCTCATCCGGGCGACCGTTAGCCCGATGCAGTACCCCCCTCTCCCTTGCTCCCCTGTGTCCCCGAAGTGTCTTTCTCATCTTTTTTTTTAGAGAGACCCTTTGGCCGCGACCAGGTCGCGGATGTGAAGTTCTCGTCTCGGCGCTGCTGGCACAGGCCTCCGAGCTTTCTCCTCCTTCCCCTCGCCGGGAAACGGTGTTTCCTCTCGCTGATAAAGACCTCGAGAGGGAGTGGCTGAAATCCACGCCGATCCTTCGGGATGGCTATCATGAAACGGCTGCAGCTGCGTTTTTGCAGGCGAGCCGGTTTGTTTAGCTGGGAGTGGAGTCTTGCTATATCCCGCCTCTTCGCGGGTGCGAATGGTCTGTGGTAGTCCTTCGTCGCTCCAGTCACCTTTCTCTCGAGGTACAGTATCCACCATCGAAGCTGTGGAGGTCCCCGAAGACAGAAATCTCGTGCCAGATAGTCCCAGCGTGTCAGTTAGATTGTTTCAGATCATTTCGCTCAGCATCGGGGAACAGCTCGGGGTACGGCCCTTTGCGCCACAGTTATTTCTCTTGTCTTGGTCGCCCAAATATCGATCTGCAAAGTCCTACCCCTCACTCTTCGTCTTCTTTCGATCTGAGCTGAACCCTCCTCAGCTAGGGTGGACGGGCTCGGCCTCCTTGTCACGAGTTGACGCTCCCGATGTTTGGTTTCATGGGGCACGGCCCCTCGTGCCGAGCTCCCTTGCCAGGCTAGACCCCTGCCCCCGGTAAGCCGGGCTTGCTTGTTACTGTGAGGGAGCAGTACTAGTCACGATCGCGTTTTATAGACGTTGGGTGGAGCCGTTCGGTTTTGCGCTAAAACCCTTTCCAACGCTCGCGCCTGCCGCCTCACCGCTCCCGACTGACTACCTGAGGTCGTCAAGGCCCTTGCTCTCTCCCGATTTTCGGCCTCCCGGCGTTCAGCGGTTGCGCGCCCTTAGACCTAAGCCCCTGTGTGTGATTGTTGTCTTTGGGCGTTCGGGCTCGATAATGGTTCCTGCCAGCAGGGTTCTTCGAGGACCGTTTACCTACCGCGGTGATGGCGCGGCTTCGCGGGTAGTCACCAAGAGTAGTGCTCGCGACCCTTTTTTTTCGGCGGCTCGCCAACCTTGTTTTCTCCAGCAAGCGATTTCAGGCCCCCCACTGACGCCCGTCTTGTCCGCCTGCCCCTCCGTTGCTTCCCCTGATGGCCCGCGTGAAGAACGACCGCTTCACGCTCGTCACGCGTAGCTCGTAGATCAGCGTTTGATGGCGCCGCTGCGGAGTCGAGCTATTTAGCGTGAGTCCCCGATCCGAAATTCTTCCCCGTTGAGCACTCGGCTGGGCGGTGGCAGTGTTTCGATCCCTGTCCCTGCAAGAGAGAGTCATTTTGCACACCTTACACAGCTTCTACTGTGCATTGGATGAAGGAATATCAGAGGTCTGTCCCCCTCTTTTTGGTCGTTCTCCGCTGGTTCATTTCTTTTCTTGCCGGAGTTTTGGCATTGTTTACACCCCCGGTCGACGCTTTTGTAGGATGCTTTTGGGACGCACCTGAGTCTGGTGCACACGCCGATCCCGTTCGCTTCCGCGCTGATCCCGGTGATTCCTTTTTAATTAGCTCCAGCTAGAAGCGCTCTGTCCTTTTGATGTGCACCTGCCCCCTGATACGAGTCGCCGGCAACGTCCTTCCCAGGTCGATTCCACCCTTTCTCGACCCTGAGCTCGTTTCGGTGCCTCGATCCGTAGTCTTTTTTCCCGGCGCAGATGCACAGATTTGCAGTTTTATGTTTTCTCGACCCGAGCAATCATTAAGTATCGTATTTTCTCACCACAGTACCCGCATAACCGCCCCGTCTTCAAAGCACCCCCCCCCCCCCCCCCCATTACCCCCCCCCCCCCCCCCCCCCCCCCCCCCCCCCCACCCCCCCCCCCCCTTCCCCCCTCCCCTCTACCTCCACCCCCCTCCCCTCCCCCTCTCCCTCCCCCCCCTCTCCCCCCCCCCCGCGCAAGCGCGCCTGTCATCCGGAAATGCTCGGTTTGAGTTTGTATAGCCCCACCGCTGCCCCCGGAGAGAAGACGTGGGTTGCTTTGAGACAGGAGTTTTCCTGGATCCGTCGGGAGTGGGAGTGTGCGCCCCTTGTATATGCGAGAAGGATCACTGCCCCCATTGATTCCGGCAGTCTTATTTCCCCCCGGCTCGAAACCGCTGTCCCGCGGTCTGTCTAATGGATCGTCGTTTCATCGTGGCCGCCCATCAGAACGTGTTCGATCCTTCACGTGGGAGAAGGTAATTTTACCCTTCACGTGGGCATCCCCACGGCGTCTGTCGAGCAGAATGATTTGCCTCATTCGGTTGAACCGGGTCGAATAGTTGTATCACTCACTTTTGTGTGTATCTAGCCCCCGTACACGGTCATAGTTTCAACGGTAACGAAGCAGAGACTTTTGAGAGAGTCGTGGACCCTCTCAAACGGAATTTAGGGTGATAGGTTACGGTCCTAGACAAAAGTGATCAAGTGGGGGACCCAGATGCCGTCAAAACCCTCAGACTGTTACTGCGACCTCTTCTGCGCGCGTCCCTTCGCGATTCCACCGCATTTCGTTTTGAGGACGTTTGGTTCTTTACCGGAGCTTTTGCTCATTCCCACGTCAGCAGACCACGCCACCCCCAACCCTGCCCGGAGCATTACAATGATTACTAATACCACCCGGGCTCAGCGCGTTTTTGCTTTTTCTATTACACACACTCTGAGGTTGAACGGACGTTGCGTCGCGTCTGTGCGATCCCCCCCCTGTTCGGTTAATCTTTTCCCCCTCCGTCTGCTTCTACAACGATTAACCCGATAGGACGAGTATTTTTGCGCTGTTCCTTTAGGGGGGGAGATCGCAGGGCTCTGAAAGACTTTTCCCGAGCTGAGTTTTAGATGACACAGATCCATTGTTTGCCTACTTCTTGCAGTCTCTCTGGGGCTGCCTAACAGTTCCCGAGGCGTATAGCAGTCCTGCTGGTCCGAGATTCCCGGGTTTTGCTTCCCGATGCTCGCACCCTTTGATCGGAGAGTTTTTGCAACGGTCATCCCCCCCCCCTTCTCTTTCGAATAGTCCGTGTTATCGCACACCTGCTCATGCAATGTTCTCCAGACAAGTCATGTTTTCCCATGAAACCTGTTCTCTTGACAGCCCATCTGTTTTGCCCTTCACGATAACCGACGGGTTCCCCTCTCTGCTATGGCCTATGGGGCAAGGATACCGATTTCTTACGAGTTTAGACGTACGACCCTTCTTCTCGACACGCGATGCTTGCGCCGGATTCGCGAGAAACTCCATTTCCTCAATTCGGTTTTCTCCCCAACTTATATGGTCGCGTCGTCCGGGCACAGCCTCGTCGTCAAAATCCCATGGTTCCCAGCCGCTCTTTGAGCAGGCGCCAGGATTCGACGGCTTTCGTTTTTTGAGCTCCCTATAGGGCATTCCTTTTTGCAGTTTACCCCCCTACTTCGTTAGATACCACCCCGGTTCGCGTCGAAGGATCATGTCTTTGTAAGCTTCGGCGAGCTCGTCGACGTCGTCGCTAAGACTTAGTCTCAACTTCAGTAACCTGATGCCCAATATAAGTTATCACGATTCCCCATACGCGCAAAAGAGCTGAGGTGGAACCCTCCCTTGTCCCGCAACTTTGGAGTGGGCGCTGTCTACGACTGGCGGCGGACCCTCCCCCTTCAGAAGGTGGTCAGAATCGGATCTCGCATAATGAAGCAAGATGTTTGGTGTTAAGTTTCTTTGATCAATTTTGCACTCCCGTTGATTGACTCCCCAGTTAGATCCTTCATCTACACGATCCACCGGATCAATGCTCTCTCCTGATGTCTTCTCCCGTGTGATCACAGGGACTCCTGATAACGGAACCTCCTCTACCCCCCAATGAGGCGCAGCTGGTGCTCGAGGATGTTTTTCTCTTCGGAACCCAAACGCTGAGTGGAGTACGGCAGGACCTTCCCCCCCCATCTCTATCCTACTCGACCTTCAACGATCCTGTCGAGGCCTGGACGCCTCACCTACGAAGATTTTTCTTTTCGATTCCTTGGCGCTTGGTCTCGAGTTTTGACTCGGACAAGGGGGTTTTCGGGGTTTCTTTTTCTCTTTCCGGGGTTTTTCTTCGCCGGAACCTGCCGGCGTGCTTTCCCCCCCCGGGCTTGAATAGTTTCCAGAGAAGAAATGCGTCCTCCACCTCTCACTATAGCGTTTCAATCCATGTTTTTCTTTTCTTATCCGAGTTTGTGGCCACGCTAGTACCTACACGGGTTTTTACACCTGACACGTGGCGGGCGGTGTGCCGTTGTAGACCACGCACCACGTTTTCCCGTCCTTAATCACTCTACCCGCCTTCTATCGATCTTTCCCTGCTGTACATACTCTCACTTTACAGTGGATGGTAGCTGAGTCGGCTCGTGCCGTACCCACGACTCTTGTACGCCGCCCCCCGTAGCACGAGATCTTCCCTAGTCTCCCATCCTCGATAGGCTGAGTCCCCTGGTCCCTTTCCCCGAGAGGCGAATCGATCTTCACCCGTTAGCAGTGCTTAGCGATCTCCTAGTTGGAGTTCCGGCGCCCGACTAAGTCAGTTTTTCCTCTCCCATCCCCTCCTAACCTTTTCTCTCGGACACTCAAGTGTTCCCCCTCCTCCCGTTTCTTCACTCGTTCTCGATTTGATTTTTCTTCCCATCGGTGGGATGACGCCGTCTTCCCCCTCCATGTCCCCACGAGGTTTTTCTTCTCAACTTCGCTTTTGGGGTTCGCCTATCGGCGACGCTTTCGACCTCGAAGTCGGGGATTCAAGCCGTGGCGCGGACTATCCCTCGTGTTCGGGCTGCGGTGATCGCCCGACTTTTTTTAAAGTACTAGTCGGGCCGCGACCCTTCCCTCGGCGGGATTACGGAGATTTTTCTCGGGTCGCGGTGATGCTGAGCCCTACCCTTGGCGCCTTCTCAGGTCCCCCCACCTTCAACACGCCGCCTTTTCGTCTCGTGTTTCCAGTGGGTTTTTCGAAGCCGGCCTTTTCCCCCCCCTCCCCCCTACAGAAAATACTCGCGGAGCATTCTTGTTATCTGCAACAGTCCAGAAGCGGTGGACTGAGTTTTTCTGTTTGCTGGGAACTCCTTGCACACCGTTCCCCCACGTCAGGTCATACGCCGGGTCGTAACAAGGGATTGCTTCGTCCCTCCTCCCTCCACACCACTTCCTTTTTTTTTTTCCTTTCTGATTTCCCCCTCGGCGGAAGGTCGGGTGCGTTGGCCTCCGTGAATCGACCGCCTTGTCGCTTTTCGTCGAGGACTGATGTTCTGTTTTTTTCCGTTACTTTCGCCAACCTTTTGTCTCCCCCCGTGGTGGGGGGGGGGGCTTTCTGAACAGGTCCGCGTTTTTGCGTATCCCCCCGGTCTGCTCTCTTCTTCCAAATGGCGTGGGGCGGAGCACCCCACTTACCTTCCTAAGTCCGCGGGTCTAGTGGCTAGTCCTCCCGACCAACTTTTATCCTTTACGTACGATGCTGATGACGGCACTTGCTCCCCAATAGCCCTTCCTGACGACGTCATCTCGTACTTGCTTTTTATTCCGATAGCGCCTTCCTTTCCTCTGTTCGAAGACGGCGATTCGCTACCGCCCGACTCGGTCTCCCCGTTATTTTTTTCCCTTCAGAACCCGTCGCGCGCCGTGTTGGAATCGGTTATACTTTTTTTGGTTGCGTGGCCCTGCTCGTAGGTCTTAGACCTGGCCGTTTATACTTCTCCTTTGCACTTACCTCCTGCCCTCGGCCCCTTCCGATTCTTGATCGGTTGCATGACACAGCTGTCGTCCCCGCGACGGTTCGCGTTCCAGGTATTTCCCCCCACTACCACGTTTGGGTCTGCACAGTCCTTCTTCCCTCATCCCTGACTCGAGGTTCAGGTCCCCCACCCCTTCCACCTTTTTGTTTTGCCCTCTTCTTCCCGTTGCCCCATGGAATTCTGAGATGCGGGACGACGTTCCGAACTTTGGCTCGACAACTCCCGATCGACATTTTCTGTTCCGACTTGCCATGGCTTTGGGCCGGTTTCCGTCTCTCCCTCGTGCGATCGGCGTGGAGGCGCTTTGCCCACTGTTTCTTGGTTCGAGTTTTGAATGCACTCAGGTCCGAGAAGGTCGAGTATAACAACGTGGACAGAAGTCGATTCTTTCCGTCCCACCACCCATACACCCTTTCAAGCCTATTCCAGGTCGGCAAAGTGCTGATGGTTCGGGGATGGTTCTGGTTTCAGAGTCTTTTCTGGTCTCTGATTCGTGACCCCCCGTCTAGTCAGGTTTTCCACTTTCTTCCCCCCGGCAGATGAGAGTTTCTAATTTTTTTGGCCTGACTGCAAGCGCGATCCTCTTTAGATCTTGTTATGAATCGGAACTTGCCATGTTCTCTCGCAGAGATCTCTCCTCCTGCTCTACAGGTCTTCCTTTCCCTCCTCCCCAAAGTCGACGCAACCCTCCTTTTTTTCTCTCTTTTAACGCTCGCAAGAAGAAGTTTGGCGATGTCCCTGAGTGCTCACTAGTCGAGTTGGTTGGGAAGAGACCGTAATAATAGAGTTCTTTTTCTTTGCCAGCCATGCATGCCTTAGTAGTCTTTTTTCCCCGTTTGGCTTGTGCGCGAAGTCTCTTCACGGTTTTTCTTACGAAGACCCGATTTTATGAGTTGCCGAGAAAGATGAGGGATTTGTAAGCCCTTTTCTTCATGTTTCTTGAAAGTTTCGCCGCTGCAAAATGATTTCCCTTTCTTTGGGTGTTTGGGGGTGTTTTTTTTTTTTTTTTGTGACTGATACTCTCCAAGGAGATGGAGGCCGCCCGCCTTTTTCCGGGGTGGTAGTTGTGCGTGTCTTTTCTAACAGCTTTTTAGGATACCCTCGTTCTCTACACGTGGTGCTCCGCGCAGACGGCGCTTAGTGGTTCTTTCTTCTTCAACCCCCCCGGCTGACCGATTAATCTCCCCCTCCAATTGGCTTTCGGGGAGATCCTTTGTCGATGTCTCCAGCCTGCCTGAGCAGTGGGTGAGGAGAGACCGCTCAGTTGTCCTCTCCGAACTTCCGTTTGGAGCCGCTGTATTGCCCTCTTTTGAGAACTGATTTTATCCGTTCGGCATCTCTTTCCCTTTTCCCAACGTTGTGTTGCGAGATGTCCAAAGCAGTCGCAACTCCGGGTACGACATCTTTCTTCCCCCCTTTCTTCCGCCGGAGAAGGATATCTGCTGTCTTCCTCGTGATATGATCACCCCTCCCTTGCGTTGAGGAATCGATCCCATACGCTGGCCGGTAAGCTTCTCTCCCAAGACGCCTATTAAAGATGATTTTGCTGCTCTCCCCCTCTTTTTTTTTTTTCTGTTTGTAGTTCTGGCTTAACGCTTTCGGCGCCGCTGACTTTGGCTCGTGGTTTCCTCTCTCTATCCCCTTATTGTGCTCGCCGCACGCCCCCTCCCCCCCCCTATCCCGTCCAGTGTGGCTCCATCTTTCTCCCTCCTCAGGGAGCTGACCCAACCGTTTGTCAGGTGTTTTGCGTGGTCTCCCCCGCCCCCCATTCTTCCCACGAGTAACAAAGACGCCGTGTTCCTGGTTTGGTCCTGAGCTGACTTTTCTTTTTTACTCCTCGATAGACCCGGATTCACATACGTCCATTCGCTGACTTAGGACTCCTCCTGTCTCCCCCTCCCTTGGCTCTTGTGCATCCTTTTTCGAAGGAGTTTTCCTCGATCAGATCCCCTCTTTGTTTAGATGGATCGTCCCGCCCTACGAGCTCCGAGTGGGAACCACGCCGACATCCCCTGCAGGGCTTTTTAGTTCGCCGTTCGCCCCCCTTCCCCCCCCACAAGTTCCTTTCATCGACCCTCTCCTTTTTTTCTTTCTTAGGAGTCCCGATTCGATTAGTTGTTCGCTTCAGCAGGCGCGGCCGGGGGCTTCCGCGTGTTAGAGAGTCTTTGTCTGTCTTAGTTGCCACCTCCCTTTCTTGGGTCCACACCCACTCTATCGGTCTCCTCCCGTTGAATTCTTCGGGGTGACCTCGTTGGTCCCCCCCTGCCTGAACTTTTTTTTGATCCAGAAACTCCTTCTTTCCCTCCCAAACGCGACTCTTCGGATTTCGTTTTCTTTTTATTGATTGAACGTTCGGCCGTCATCCAGATGTTCGCCCTCACTTAAATCATGCTTGTGGTGCCCTTTGGTCTCTTAAAACCACGCGTTTTTTTTTTCCGCCCTCTCTTTTCTTATCACGTGTTTTAAAGGTGATACGTGACCCCTTCTCCCCTAAAAGAATTTTATGGTTTTCCCAAGTTTCGAAAATGGCAGAATTGTTGGCCGAGCGCCCCTCAACATTCAGATGCGATGCTTGGGCGACTCTTCCCTTCCCAACGGCCCCCCTCCATTTCCGTCCCCTGATTCCCCCTCCTCCAACCCCCTTTTTCTCCTCAGAATCGGGGAGTTTTCGAGCACTTTCATACTTTTTTCCGCCAGACTTTTTCCTGGCGGCCACTCCCTTCGTTCCATCACTTTCAGTACTGAAGCTTGCAGTGCATCCAGGGGCCAGGCGTGAATCCTTGTGGGGTTGGTGCTTACCCCTGCTAGCTCTTTCCCTTTTTCCCTATCGGGTTCTTCCCTTCCGATTCAAACGTTTTTTTGTTCGTAAAGTGAAAAGCGACTGTACTTATTCCCAAGATCCTAGTGTTCTGCCCTCGTCTGTTGACGTCGCTTTTCTCGTCTTCCCTCCTCAACCCCCCCTTGTCTTTTTTCAAGTCCATCTCTCCTCCTCATTGGAAGTCTTACTGTTCCATTACCCTCAAAGTTCCTACGGAGACCTTTTGCGGTCTTCAGGTCAACTTCCCTCTCGATCTCCCTGGGCTTCGTCCGCTTTCCCTCGACTGCTGCTTCCACGTCTCCCCCGCTGACCGCCCCGTTTGCGCATTTCTTCGTTCTCTCTCATCTTTGCATTGCCTACCGCAGTTCTTGTATCGTCGTCGGCTATTTTTCTCTTTGTGTCAGCCCTTACGGCCTGCGGCCCGATTTTCCGTCGGTTGATCGTCATGGCCCGCTCTCCGCCCCCTTTTAATGATACACCACTTCCCCTCTACCCGATAACTCTTTTTGATGTGAGAGTTTGGTCCGATTATTTCTCTTTGTCCATCCTCCCTCCCCCCCTTTGGGCTTCCTCGCCCCTAGGACCCCCGTTGGGGTTTTCCCTTCCCCGAGCTATCAGTTCTTCCTGCTGTTGCCTCCCGCCTGCTTTCATTTTTAACCGCGCAAAACGCTGTGCCTTGCCTCGCCCTTAATTAATCGACCACGACAAACACGAAGAGTTTCCTTCTTTCGTCTGTTGCAGGTCGAGGATCTTATGAGGTCTACACTCTCCTTCTTTCTACGTCCGCAAGCTTTCAGGCTTGGTTTTTCCTATTCCTCCCTCTTCCTCCCGTTAAAAGGGGACGGTGTGAAAGACGTCTTTCTCCTCTGAATCAGGCGGGTTTGACGTTAACGACTACTCTGAAGTCAGATTTCGTCTCTATGTTCTCGTTCCTTTCCCCCCCGAGTTTCCCCTCTTTCATCTACCATGATAGGAAAAGCCTGTTACTTGTTCCTCTCCATCTTTGGCTACGAGATGACTCCGGCCGGATTGCGGTGTCGCTGGACTCCTGGTCTTCCCCCCTGGTCCTTCGTCAACCAAGGTCTTTAAATCGATCTGACTGCGTGGAGTTCCCCCGGTTCTTTCCGGGCGTCTTTCGTACGAAAGCACCAACGTTTTTTCCCAAGCGGAGCGCTTCCTGAACCCCCTCCCTATTGAGTATATGTTAAGAGGGTGAATCCGCTCCCCCTTCCAGGCTCGGCCGTTGACCTCCCTGCCCCCGTCTATTACAACCACGCCCGCGGTTTGAAGGTGTAATAGAGAAACCCTCCCGACAAGAGTTTTTCTCTTTTATCCCTCGTGCTCGGGCCCCTTCACGGCACCCCCCCATCAGATTTCGTTCCCCCCATTTAAGCCTTTTTCGGCGAGTCTTCCTTTTACCCCCGTTAGCTTTGCTACGCTTGCTTTCTTCTTCTCCCGTGGTTGCAACGGTTCCCGCGACTTCCAAGTCAGCCCCCGACGTAGAGAAACTGCCCCTCTTTCCTTTGTCCTTTGACGACTGCCAAGTGATCTCTTTTTCCCTTCTCCTTTGTTGTTGTCTTAGCCTTCCCTCTTCCGCTTTGACTTTCTTCCAGCGCGAGCAGTTCTCGATGCTTCTCGGTTACTTAGAAGATTCACCGTTGAACCCGAGGAGATCGATCATCACGCGTTGCGGTCTTCCAACCCTTTTTTTCTTCTCCATCGTCGACGCTGGTCACGGCTCCCGCCTTCTCTTCCTTTTTTTTCTTGTTTAACATCCTGTTTCGGAGACGCGACACCCTGTGGGCTCGGGATGGTTGTAAGGCGGCATGCGGCTTTGTTTTGAAGCGTCTACGGTGGCGGCAGCGGCGTTGAACACTCCATGGCAGGCGGGCGATGCACGTTACATATCAGCCGCTCAGTTCTTTGTTATGTGACGCCGTCTGGACCTTTTTCGTTCAGCTCCGTGCTCCTTCACCCCCCGCACACGAGTCCTTAGAGTGGACTCAACCCCGTGGAGGGACGGACCTTTGATGTCACAGAGTAACACGAGACCCCCCTGGCATCTCGCGGAGGCATTCCTGGAAGGGACAACTCATCTGGGTGGGACGGCGTCAGTCCCTCCTCGACCTGTCTTTGCCATGCATCCATCAACTAAAATACCTTGTCTCTTTTCGTAGTTAACCGAAGGAGATGCCCCAGCCAACCCGCTCACCCCACCCCCCTGGGCTCTTCGGGCTATGGCCCCGCGAGCTTGACGGATTAGCCTCTTTTTGTAGCCATTCTTTAAGACTCATCGACCCCTTGACCTAGGGAAAAGCGAATTCGGTTCCTCATGTTGTGTCTGCCTACTGGGCTCGCCCGTGCCTTTCAACGACGCCGCGCGCCCCCGGCCCGCCGCACTGGTAGAATCTGTGCGGCTCTTGAGCGCGCCACAGCTCGACCGGAGTCATTGACTCCTGTGCGTGTCCGGGTATCTCTTGGTGTTATTTTTTTCCTTCTCAAAGTGTCGATTCGACACCTGACGTTGGCCATGCTCCTTCGTCCCACATCGCCCCCGAGAACGACGACGCGACTTCTAGCAAGCCTTGTGCCCGAGATCCCTGCCCCCGGCGGTCAGCTTGGGAAGTGGCGCCCGGGAAACGAAGGCTCCTGAACGTTTCCTTTTTCCACCATCCCGCGGGGCTCTTTGCGGCATCGGATCGACTTTTAGTGAGTTCAGCTCGTTCTTCCGACTTTTGACCCGTTCCGACCGTTTGAGAGAGACGACGGCTGACTCGGTTTCTAGTCGTACCTCTCCCCGCGTCGGTGCCGCGACGGTCTGGTTAGCCCCTTACGACAAGTCCCTTGGGTATCTTCGGCAGTGGATGCCGGATAGCACTCGATTACCACCGACGCCGTTTTATGGGACCTCGCTTTCGCCGAGCGGTTGCCGTTGCCGGAGTTTCTGGCCCTCACTCGCGACACGGCGGTCGTGC
>Ga0179591_1313270_pt1 | contig 21516 bp, 22 predicted proteins | sample CZOMad2_1_08_16f_FD_182891 | JGI IMG/M metagenome (GOLD analysis project Ga0179591, IMG submission 182891) | Vadose zone soil fungal communities from Angelo Coast Range Reserve, California, USA - CZOMad2_1_08_16fungal (PacBio error correction) | ecosystem: Environmental > Terrestrial > Soil >... | reverse complement strand
GGTGACCTTTCTTAGGGGTGCTGGTCTTTCCGATCACCTCACCCCTCTGGCTTTCCAACGACGCAATTGAACGATTCCAGTCCCCCCCTTACAACGAGTAGATAACATTCCATTCTACCCTTAGTAGTAGGTAGACGCTCTTCTGGCGTCTGTACCCCCTCCCTTAACATTTACTCCTTCTTCTTTTTCTTTAGTCTAAGGGGTTTTTGTATTCTCTTGCCGGGGCAAGCTCTGTTCCCCTTCTTCCTTCTTTCTCTTCGAATACCTGTTTTACCCAGCCGTTGGATTCTCAGAAGCCGAGCATGGTTTCCTTTCCCACCAAGGTTTTAGAGAGGAATCCCTCCTCCCGCTGGTCTCCTTCCTGTCCCTCTTTTCGCGCGACCTTTTCAAACCATAAGGAGTGTCCTTCTCTGCCGCTCCGGGGGTTCTTTCCTTTGTCTTCGCGTCTGGTGGGAAGCCCCTCGTTTTCCGTTGTTCAAATACTCACTCAACCTTTTAGTCCCAAGATCCGTCGTCTTAGCCGACCAATTTTTATACTAGCACTTGCCCTTCTCCCTATTCCAGACTCACTCTCTGTTCGTCTATTCCGGTTTTTGCCCCTTGCTTACCAGGGTTTTGTTCTTTTTAGTTTCCATGAATCCGCCCAACATTGCTTCCTCCCCCTCAAGCCAGAGCGTCAGATTGCTTTTTTAGACCCGCCCGTACGTACGATGCCGTCCGTTTAGGCCCGTCCCTCGGAAAATTCCTCTTGTTTTTAATTTCTCTTCGGTTCGGTCAACGTCGCCGGCTGCCCGAGATTGGTAGCCCAGTTTCCTTTTTAGTACGGCCCAGTCGAAGTTTTCCTGAAGGCCTGTAAGATTCCTGCCAGTCCGCCAATGTTTCCTCACCAGGGCGTTTCTCCCCCCCTCGGAGGTCTTTTTTTCTTTTTAGTAGGAGAGGGCCCTTCCAATCAGGTCGCACTCTCTTCGACGTAGCCAAGCGTTCCACTTCTGTGCTCCGCTTTTTTGGGTTTTCTTCTCTTTTCTTCCCTTTGGCTCCTCTTCCGAATTTGCCCCAGTCGTTCGGTCATTTCTTCTTTTTGACTCACAAATACGGCAAGGAGTTTGTCCCCCCCCCTTTCTTTCCGTATCTCGCGCTGCGTTCAACCCCCCTTTGCCATCGGTCGAAAGAACCATTTTTCCCTCCCGGGCCGGTTGCAGTCCTTTTCCCCCCCCCCCTTTTCCTTTAACGATAGTGGTCGGTTCCCGGAGGGTTTCATCCCCCTTGATGATGTTTCCCCCCCCAAAACTTAGACCGGCGTCGGAGGACATTGAATGTTTATGCGTTCCCGCAGGCTCGGTCCTGGCCTCTTTGCTCCCATATTTTCTGCTGTCACTTCTTACTTCCCTCTCCTAGTCTCTCTCCTTGTTTCGTAGGTTTTTCCTTTTTGTAGTTGGATCACTATGTCCTTTTTTTTTAGGCAGTGTCAGGTCGTGGGCTTTTCGTATTTTTCTTTCTTTTTTGCTTGACAGCCGCAAAAGTCTTCTGCTAAAGTATGCGTGGTTGTCTGTCCCCTTGGCGGCCGTCTCCTATTTCTTCTTTAGTATAATGGGACCTTCGCCTTCCCCGTCGTGCGCGTACTCCCCTTTTTTTTGTTTACATATGAAGCTGCTTGGTTTTTTGTGTCCCCCCTCTCCTTCTCCGATACTCCTTTTTTTTTTTCCCATCATTTTTTTTGGAAGTTTCTTTTTTTGGGTTTTTCCTCCTGAATTGTGAGATTTTCCCGCACGTCTGCTGCCCTTCTCTCCTTTTTTTAAGGTAGAGGCTGACATAGAATATGTCCTGCCTTTTTTTTCCGGCGGATACGACCTCACCCAGTCCTTCTTCCACGTTCCTTTGTCTTGAGAATAAAGAAGAACTCTGCCCCTCACGTGTCCTTTTCTCTCTGTTCCCCCCAGCCGTGGAAACAAGAGTTTTTATTTTTAACGTCGCTGGGCTTTTTTTTGTCACGTCTGCTCCCCCCGCCCCCTGGTGCCCCAGTATGATCTTCCCTGCCTGTTCGTGAACGCATTTAAAGGCCCGGGTCTGGTCGCCTTCTCACGCCGGACGAGCATTTTCTCTGGGCTTCTGCCCTGTCAGGCCCTTGACGAAATATTCCTTTTTTCCCCTGAATCCTTTGCTGTCTTACCTTGTTACGGTCATTTTTTTAATGCCGTTTCATTCTCTTCGCTTATCGAAATCTAGGGTAATCCTTGTTTATTCTTTCCCAGAGTTTTTTTTACCGGTTTGATGAACATTCTTCTTTCCCAAGTTCATTTTCCCCCGTTTTTGGTCATTGGTGGGACAGGTTCAGATGCCCCCCTGACCTTATCAGGTGGGCGACTTTCCTTTTTCCTTTACGTGCGATAGATCCCCCCCCTTTCCTCCTTTTTTAGCCCTTGCTAAAACTGAAACCTTCTATGCTATAATGCGGCTTGCAGCCATCTGCACGCCGAGAGTGGCGTACCACCTTCGGAACGAAGACCTTCCCCCCCTTGGTTGTTATCTTCCTTCGTCCTCTTCCTACGTCACCTCATCTTTCCTTCTCCCCGATATCGCGCCCTCACACACATGGAGGGCATTCACCTCCCCCCCGCTTCCAGTTCGTTGGAAGTAGCCGCACTGCACCTCTTTGTGTCCCATTGTTGTCTTCTCCACTCCTCCTTATCTACGGGGACGTAACTTTTGCTCTCGTGGTCGCCGATCTCCCCTTTTCTAAATGTAGAAAATCTTTAGTCTGTTCTTGCTGCCCTTTTTGCTCTGATTCCCCTTCGGCAGGCTGTCCTCTATTACCCTACAAGACCCCTCCAGGACACCCGGGTTTTTTCCTTTCCCCAATACCCAACACTCTTTACTCTTTTTGTGAGGAGAGATGGGTGCATGTTTATCCCTTCCCCGTTTCCTTACTTTCTTTAGGGTTCCCTTTCCTCTTTAGCGCATTTTGCCGGTGAAGCCTCTTCCCCCCTTTCCCCTGCGGGAGAAAATTGCGTCCCGTTTTTTTCTTTTGTCCTGAAGTTCGGCACCGAGTGCTCACCTCTTCTTCCCTTCCGCGCTCCACCCCCTTCCCCCCACCGCATGAGTACTTCTGTTGAAGGCTGCTCATTTTCCTTCCTTCCCCTGTGTGTCCCTTCAGGTGGTTCACCAGCCTTAGTGAGGAAAAATGGCCCTTCATTCCTGCTGGACATGCAGAGTATTTTTCTCCTTTTTCCCAACCCCCGGTCGGTATTATCTGGTTCTTTTCTTTGAACACTCGCGAGTGCTTCTGGCGGCCCGCCTCGACGGGGCGTTTTTTCTCCCTTTAGTTTTAGAGCTAAACTTTTCTTCTTCCGAGTGCCTTCGGACCTCCTTCCTCTCCTCGGTTTTCTCGTAAATGTAAAATTCCCCCCTCCTGCCTGCTAAATGAACCGTTTGTGCTTGGGGCATGACCCTCTCGGTTCAGATGTCCCACATCTAACCCCTTGACTTCTCTATCAGTTTGGTCGAGATCTCCCTCCGATCTGTTCTTTCCCTTCTTACTAACCCGGTAGAGTACAGCGCCTTCTTGTTGATAATCTTCTCTCTTCCTGATGTGTTTCGCCAGTCCGCCGACCAGTGCTCTCTTCCCGGCTATTTTTTTAGCTAGGCTTCTAGTTTTTCTTTTTTTCACCCTTTCTATTTCGTGATCCTATTTTATGAAAGGTATCTTTGTGCCCTACTCACCACCTATACCGGCTCCGTTCCCTTATTTTTTGAAAGATTGGTTTTTCCCCGGTTCCCCATCTGCCTTCGAGCATGTGACCGATTTTTTAGGTAGAGTAGTACGACCTTTATTTTAAGGGCACCCGGTTTCCTTTGTTTCTCCCCCCTTTGGTCTGAAAGTTCCTTTTTTTGTTAGGGGGAAGCCTCCCCTGATGCGCAGCGTCGATCTCTGATTTTGATTTTACTCCCCTCCTCCCCCCCCCTCTCCTCCGTCCCAACTAAAAACATTTTCCCATCGCTAAAACCTCCGTTATTTTGCTGATAGATCGGTTCACTCCCCCTTCTCTCTTCGTCCCCTTCCTTCAAAGTTTTCTCTCTCTCCCTTTGAGGTCTCAGGCCCCTTTTTCGTCCTCCCTGCGCGACAGGGGGCTTCAGCTCTACGGTCTCGGTCTCCTCATAGGTGCGGTTTTGTCACCGGCCAGTTCTTTTTCCGGTCCTTCCTCCACTAGACCTCAATTCCCGCCGGCCGATCCTTTTTCCCCCTCCGCAGCCAAGCCATTGAACAGGTTTTCCTCCTAGACTTCTGAGTTCTCTTTATGTCTGCACCGCTCCCCACCTTTTAGCATTCCTGGCACACCGCTTGACCGAGATCTAACTCCCCCCCTTTTTCGGGCATGTCCTCGAAGTTGTACCCTTCCCCCTATCCCATTTTTTCTTACCCCTCGGCCAAGTCCTGATTTTTGACTAAGGGTGGGCCCCTTCCCTGGCAGGTCTTCGCACCACTTCCTTCTTCCTCCGCTTCAGGGAAATTTCCCCTAAGAATCCCGATTCTTATTACTTCGTTTCTTGTCAGTTGCGATGGTGTCTTCTTCCTGTCCTTCCCTGCCCTGGATCACGTTTTGTGGTCATCAGTCTTCAACTCGATACTCTCCCCCTTCTCGAGTCCCCTGCAGGGGCTTCCCTTTTTGTGTTTGCGAACTTTTTTTTGTATTTTCTGATTTGTCGTGTCACCCCCCTCTCCCTTACGATTTTTGCCCTCTTCCGTTCGGTCTCTCCTCTCTTTTCGCAAACGGGGCTTTTTTGTTCCGTTATCTGCCAGGCCCTTTTTTTTACGGGGCCTCTTCTGTCCCTCCCCCTTTTCTTTTTTCCATCTCCGCGTAGGTCTTCTGAATCCTCCCTTCTCCCTTTTTTCCCCTCCGTGAGCCAAGGTGCGTTGCGTTTTTTGTGTACTTTTTTGCTCGTATCCCCATTTCCTTCCGTAACGTTCGAGGACTACCCGGTTTCCCCCCCCCTTATCTGTGAGGGTTGTATTTCTTCACCGATTTTTACTTCCTTTCATCAATGTCACAACCCACCGACCCAACCCTGTTTTGTTTTCATCAACTCTGAAGACTGATCCTTCCCTTGAAGTTCTCGACTAATCTTTTTTTCGTTTTTTCTTTTCTGAGATGGTCGCTCCTCCTCCCCTTCTCTTTTGGTTTCCAAAATTTCTTAGGGTTCTTTTTGACCCCTGACTCTTGTTTGAATCCCCATTTCCCCGCTTCTTAGCGAGACATCCCTTCTGCCGGCAAGATCCCCTCTTCTTTATTTGCTGTCAACGTTTCGCTTTTCCCCCCCTCAGCAGCAATTCTCCCCCTCGCTTTGCGTAATTGGTTTTTGCCCTTTTCAATTCTGTTTTCATCCCTTTTTCTTGCTCGGGGGCTCGGATTTTTTTTTTTAGAGAGTGAGCTTGAAGTTCCCTTGCGCGTCCACCGGTTCTTCTCTTTTCCTTTTTGTGCAGTAAAGAGTTAAAATTTCCTACGAGGTAAGTCTTTTCCCTTGCCGAAAGTAGGTTTCCCTTTTTTCTCCTTGGGAGAGCTCCTTAGTCGTAAATAGAATTTTACTTTTTTTTTCTCTCCAGGCTAGGGGCCGTTGTGGTTCCTCTTTTCTGATCGTTGTCAGGTTCCCCCTTTTGCTATTGGAATTGATCGCGACTCTTTTACTTTGGCCTGATAAATCTGCGAGCTTCTGCCAGCTCGTGGCGGTTTTCCTATCTCCTTTAGTTGTTGGCTGACATGACGAGTTTTGGGTTTGATCTGGAAATCGTTCCTATCTAGACCAGTCTCCCCTCCATGAATTAGGGATTTTTTCTTTTTTCTCCGTAGAGGGTGTCAGCCGCTTCCTTTTTCTTCCTTCTCCCACCTTCGTTTCCTTTCGGATTCCACGCTGTGCCTTCTTTCTTCATCCCGTCTAGTTTTCTCTAAGAGGGTCTGACCCCTGTTTTCGCTAGAAGGGAAGGGGCGGCCCCTCTTTCTTCTCCTCCCGTTTTTTTTTCGCTAGCTTTTTTTCGCCAGCCGACCTGTCCCTGCTCCCGCCCTCTTTTTTTATTTTTCTTTCGTTACGCGAACATAGCCCTGCCCCATTATTGATTGAATCATGCCTTTCCTTTTAGAGTCCTGACTTAATGGCGCCTGACAACCTTCTCCCTCGGCTTCAACCCGTTCCTTTTTTTTTAATTTTCTGTTGCTTGTCTCGCTCGACGCTTCCATTCTCTTGTCACTTCATCAAACACTGTCTCTCCAGCCACGTCGCCCCGAGTGTTTTCTTTTCTAGTTGGGCGATTGCAACCTTTTTTTTTCCCCTTTGAGATCAGAAACAACTCCTCCTCCTCCCTACGTTCTCAGCGTTCCACTCACTGACGCCCGAAGTCCGGTCCACCTTACCCCCTCTCTTGTCCTCCTCTGTTTCTTTATGGTCAGCCGGAGTATGCTCGGCGTCAACCTACACCTCTTCGACTACCTTTCCAATTTCAACGGTGTCCCTTATTGACCCTTTTTCGGTCGCGATCCGGTGTGCGGCAAGGACTTCTTCCTCCTTCTTTCTACCTAGAACCACGACGATACCCTGCCCTCCCTCGAAGAGTCATGGGCTCCCACCAGTGGAGGTACCCCAAGCCCTCCCCCCTTTTTTTCTGACTGCGGTCCCTTTCTCGGAGAACGTTGACTTTTCCATAAGATCTTTGGAGATGGGACGTCCATTTTTTGGCTCGTCCCCTTTTATATGCTTGTCCGTTGCACCCGATGGTCAGGTTGTGCCCCCCCCTATAGATTTTTTGAGTCCCCCTAGGCGGATTTTCCCTCTGCTTCCAATCTTGATAGTTTTTTCTCCATCGCCCAGTCGTCTGATCCGAATCCCCTCTGATAAGGTGAGTTTCGAACCAACCACTGTTTCTTACTTTTTTTTTCGTTTGAGATCCATTTCACGTTCCCCTAGTCAACCCCCTCCCCGAGCGTCCAGTAGAAAATCACCGTTTTGAACCTTTAATCTTTCTTTCCTGCCCGTACACTCCCCCTTAACCTTTTACCCGACTCCTCATCCTGTTGTAGGCATGCAATACCTCTCCTCTTTTTTAAAGTTGGAGGCTCCTCCCCCCCTCTTCTATCCAATTCCCTGTCCTTTACTCGGCCAGTCCAGACACTTGTTTCCCCCCCACGGGCGGGCCAGTAACCTTCTTCTTTCCAGGCGTTGAGATGGGAGGATTTCTAGTTCCCCTCGCACTCTTAGCCATTCAAGTTCACTGATTTTTCTTTAAAGCTTTTAAATGCGTGCTCGTTTTATTCTGCTTCATTGTATTTTTTTCAGTTCCTGGCCCCCTCTTTACGGTCAGGGATTTTCTTCCCCCTCACACTCATTCCCCTCTCGATCATCAGTTAGCGAGCTTAGGAGCTTCTTCCCGATTTACTTTTCATCGGCCCCCCCCTTTTTTTGAACTTTTTTGTCTGACTCAGTTCCCTTTGACTTTTTCTTTCCAACCAGGACACCCTTTTCTCTTGTTTTCCCGAGGTGGTGGTCCCCCTTCAATTGATCAATTTTCCTTGTCGTATCGTATAGGTCTGAGCTATGAGGTTTTCGCCTTTCTAGGTCGGTACTTTTCCCTTCCCCTTCCTTGATCCTTTCTGATGTCGGTGTCCCTAGAATTCCTTGAGTATAGGAAGGTATGGTTTGTGTTGCGTTTCTTCTCACGATCGTCTTGTGATTGTCCTTTCAGGCCGTGTGCGTTCGGAAATTCCCCCCCTTCCCTGATGGTCTTCCTTCCCCTATATTATTCAGTCCTTCTTCTTTTTCCGCCTCATGTCTTCTACTCCTCTTTTGAGTTGTTCCTATTCCTGGGTTCTACATTTGAAAGTCCTTCTGTAAACCACTTTGTCGGACATGGTTTTCCTCCTTTTTTACCCTTTTTCTGGGAACCGCTCACTAGAGTAAGTCCTCACCTTTTTCATCCACTTCAGGTTTTTTCCCTTTTTTGCTTTTTTTTCTGGGCGTATCCGCCGTCTCTTCTTTCTCTAATTGCAGCCAGGATCACTCTGCTATGGTCGGGTACTCTTTTCCAACTCTCAATAATATTAGTTTTCTCCCCGGTGATTTTCCATACAACTCCCCCCTCCTTTTGAATAACCGGGCTTTCCCGACCGCCCCTCCTACAAGTGCCTCCGTCGATTTCCGTGGAGCCCCCAGCAGCTTTCCCTTCTACTTTGCGCTGTTATGTTTCCTTGATACCCCCTCCTCGGTGTTCTAACGATTTGATTTCTTTCTCAATTTAAAGAAACAATCTTCCCCCTTGGGCCTTGGGACGTCTAACTCCTACTGTCCTCGCGTTGTAGGAAAATTAGTGGAACTTTCCCCTTCCCCGACCTAGTTGGACCCCTTCAGTTCCTGCCGACCTTTTTCTCCGGCCATTGTCCATTTTTTGTCCTTTTCATAGAGAGCGCCTCCTATCCGGGAATCCCCTTTAGGCTTGATTTTTCCTCTCCTCTACACGCGCGTTCATCGCCAGATAGATTCCCACTTTATTTCATAATTCTCTTTCCCCTTTTCTTTATTTTCGATTAAAGCTTTTCCTGGAAGGTCCTTCTTGCGACGGCGCGTCGTCCTCTGTTTTTGAGAAGCTAGGAAAAGAGGGCCGATCACATTCAGGGTCCTGCTCCAACCTTACGGTCCGTGAGTGGGTTCAACATGATCGACCCCGAACCCTTCCCGAAATGAAACTGTGTTGCTTTTCCCTACCTGTATATTTCCCTCAAGCTGGGCAGAGAGGGCAGTCTCCGCACCGCCGGTTGAAACCCCCCTTTTTTCCTCAATTTTCTCCCCTGCACGTACTTTTCCCTCTGTTTTCTGTTTCTCCCTCTCCTTTTCCGTTATCTAGGGTCCTTCAACCTTTTTTGCTCCGCGGATAAGATTCCCTCCCCCGTCAGCACTGTTTGTGTCTTTCTTCCTCCTATTCTTCGGACGAGAGTTTTGGGTTTCATTGATACTGCCCTCCTCACGGTCCCTGAACCCAGTGTTTTATAGGACCCAGCTATTTCTCCTTTTTTTCCCCTAATTTTGGTTTTTTTTGATAGCTATTTTTGTGGTTAGCTCCCTCTCCCCCCCGGTGTACGCCTTTGTTTTTCTTTTTTCCTTAAGCCTGCAGAAGACCGGTCTAAGAGGCCAGCTGAACGCCTTTTCCCTTCCTTTAGAAAGTGTTTTTTGAATTTTCCAGGTTCCCGGCCTCACGAGCAGTGCTCCTTGACGGCCCCGGGATCCCGTCTTTTTTCTTGACTTCGCTCAAAAGGACAAAAACCCATTTCTTCTAACGGGGTGCCTCCTTGCTCGTATGTGACCCCCAATGGTTTTTTCCCTTTTTCGTTGCAAAGTCGCGTCCACATCTGTCTTCCTTTTGATGATTCTCTGCCGTCATCTCCCCCCCCCTGTTCCCTCTTTATCTTGCTTTTTTTCTATCTTTGACTATCTTTTTTTCCGTAGTTGGCTTCCCTCTTTTTTTTTTTGCGTAGCTGTTGGGGAGTTCTTCCCGTCTGAGTTTGCCAGCTCCCTTTTTTCGCTTCCTTTGCAGTTGCCCATTCGTCTCCGGACTCGTCTTTTTGTTTGCCTGGTCACCCGACGTGTCCAGTCCTTTTTTTTCAAGGACAGGTCGTTCTTTGGCTTTCTCTGTAGATTCCTATTTTCCCCCACAGTTGCTTTCATTTTTTCGTTCGATGACACGTCAGTCATCCGTTTTTTGTTTTTTTTTTTTTTTGGGTCTGTGTTTTTCTGTTTTTTTTGCCAGTAGGCAAACTTTTCCTCCTTCTTTTCGTGTTTTCTCGTGACCTTCGTCGGGCACGAGCCTATTTTGAGGTGTCGAGAATTCTCTCCTCTTCGGGAAGCGTCGCACTTTCGGCCTGATTTTTTCAACTTATGCGCTTTCTTTTTTTTAAGGCTTGCCCCATGGGTCTTCTTTGCCTAGACGGACCCCCCTGTCCCGACTGTCTCCTTCTAAAGCCTTTTTTTTGGTCTCCAAGGAGTACATCGCTACTTCTACTGCGGGTCCTCGTTTTATCGGTTCCCGACACCGGTCCTCAGACAGTTCCTGAGTGTATTTTGTAGGAGAAGAAGTTTTTTAGCTCTATCCCCGATTTATGGTTAGCCTTCGACCCTTAACCTTGCGCAGCGTTATGGTTGCCTGCTGGACTGTGATCCTCGACTTCCGACCCTCCCAATCAACCCTTATTCTGATTAAAACCGAAGTATGGAGTGATACCCCTCCTTTTTCCCCTCCCGACCTAAGTAGGAATAACTGTCTCCCCCTTTTTCTCTGCTAATTTTCCTCCTGAAACTTTTGATCTCCCTAACTGACCAGACCTGGGATTATAAAGCGCCTCTTCCCCGGTCGGCAAGACTTCTCTTTTTTCTTGTTTTTTAGAAAGCTTTTTGGCGGGCACCCCTCCCCCACGGCCTTTCCCGTTCCCCCCTCATGTAGGCCCCCCCCGCCTTGACTATTTTTAAAGACTGCCGAAACGCTCAACCCGATCGATCATTAGGTTTCTTTCTCTCTTTTTCTTTTCACCGTGACAGCAGTAGAATTCCTTTCCGCGGGCCCGATGGTACAGAGACCTGGAAGAACCTCGGCCGGTCTCCAGACGCTCGGTCTCCCGTGCCCCCCAAAGTGTGCTACAACCTAGGGACCCCCTCCCCCTATGATAATTTTTTTTTTTTGCCCGTCCGTCACAACCTCTTTTTTCTTGCGCCACAGTGTATTTGGACCGTTGACAGTTCCCCCCTGCCACCAGCCCCTTTCCCGTCTCTCTTCTGTTCCCTCCGGCCTGATTTTTTTTCTGTAGCCTTACAGGACTTCCCTTACTTGTGTCATCCTTTCTCCTTTCCAGACCGCAGCTCTTCCGCGTGGCTTCCTCTTTTCCTCCTCTGGCTGTCGTGGCAGTGCGTTTTGCTATTTGCCCCTCATTCTACCCGGATTCGCCCCCCTATCGCCTACTTTTTCCTTTTTGTCGCAACAGGGGACGAGCGTTCATTCCCCCTTTCCTATTCCTTTTTTCTTTTTTTCCTTCTGCCCTGCATTTTTTGACCTCGGGCATCTTCCTTTTTTCCCGCGCTCCATCATCTCTTGTCCTTCTTCTCTCACTGTGAGGGGAGGTGCTTTCTCGGCCGGCAACCCCGACGTGACCTGAACGGTTTTCTTCAATCCCCTTTAGTGTCCACTTTTTTTTCCTTTTTTTTTATGGTGCGCCGATTAGTTCTTTGAGACTTCCCCCTTATCCAATTTGCCCAAACCTTAAGCCCCGTGTTTTGACCATAGAGCTTTTGTTGGAGTGATTAGTATCCTCCCTCCTGTATAGGCGAATTGATTGATCATGACTTTTTTTTAATGCTCTAACCTCCCCTTTTTTTTCTTTTTCCCCCAAACCTTTGAGGTTGCCTTTTTACACTTTGACCTCTTGAAGGCTCCCCGTTCTAGTCCCAGCTGAGAGGCCTTTCGTCCCCTCTCCCCATCTCCGAGTCTTTGTTCTGTCAAGGCTCGAATTTCCTTGCGAAGCCGGCGAAGTCGGCTGGTGAGTCTTTTTTCCCCCCTTTGTGAAGACCTTCTTTTTCCGGTCCGGGATCGGCGTTCCTCGAGCGAGTAGATGTTTTTTACCCGAAGGTCATTGCCTTCCCCCTTGCGCGTTTCCAGGGAAGGGAAGGTCCCCCTCTTACCCGTAGTCTTTCCGAGCGGCGTCGAAGCGTTAGAAGTATTTTTTTTCCCCCTTTTACATACGTCCTTGCGACCCTCTGATCCTCTGTCGTCAAGTCTTTTTTTTTCTTTTCGGTCTTTTTTTTTTGGTATGGTCCTCTTTCGACGTTTTTGCGGCGTCGTGCTTAGTTTTCTTTCTCCCCCTCACCCATTGGAATTCCGGCCCCGAGCTTGCCTTTTTCCTTTTTTCGGTTTTTTCTTGACAAGAGGGCATGGGGAAGTACAACATTGACCTTCTTTTCTTTGGGCGACCTTTTACTGTTGAGTCGAGTCCTTTTTTCTTCCAGAGCCGGAATTGTTTGCCTCCTTGGAAGGCATTCTTGTCTCGTTTAGAAAGAAATTCCCTTTCCCCCCCACGGTAGGCTTTCTTCTTCAGATCCGTACATGGCTAATATTTTTGCTGTCTGAGATTTTTGATTGTCCGATGATCGTTGGGCGCTGTCGCGAGCCGGATCCGGTTTCGGCGGAACTTTTTTTCCCTTTTTTTTTTTGTGAGGGGTCGTTTTTCCTTTTGCTTCTCTTGTTCCCCCCCTCTTCTTCCCCTTCCTTTTTTGCAAAGCAGAACTATGCGACTCTTTATTTATTTTTTTCAGACCTTTGGAGCGCATTTCTTCCTTCCTCTGACACCATCGGAAGTTCTTCCCTTTCTAGCCCATTCCACCCGTTATGGGATCCTTTCCCTTTTTTGATGGTAGCCTCTGACGCTTCTTTTCCCCCTCCCCCTATTGCTCTGCAAACACTGTCCTTATTTCAATCTTTTTCCTCCCCCCACTTCCGGGGCAGTCGGGGCCGAGGATCCTTCCCCCCCCTTTTTCTTTAGTCCCCGCGAATTCCAACGATCCGAATTACCCGACGTCGATCTTTACAAGGAAACATTTCTGGCTACACTTCCTTATTTCTCCCTTGTCACAGTCGGTCGCCCCTTTGCGTAGGCTGGTGTCCTACGACTTTCTACCTCTAGGAAGCACTCTTCTTTCTATCGTTAAAGGGGCTTTTCCTGACGGCAGACGGACAGTTGGTCTCCGTTCCAGGTTGGAGTTGAAAGTACGTTTGTTCGACTAGTTTTCTACCGGCCTCAGCCATCCCTCTTTTTTCTTTGGGCTGAAACTAAAGTGGAGAGCTTCCCCTAGACCCCGGGCTTGAGCTTTAGGCTCGGCTTAGTGCCTTTGACCTTCTTATGATGTAATTTTATCTTAATTTCATTTTTCGATAGGGAGAGCTTCTTTGCATGGCATCTCAGGGTTTCAACCTTCCCCACTTTTTTTGGGATATTTCTAGCGCCTGTTCCCCCCCCCCCCCTCTTTCTAATACTCGAAGATCTCGTCTTTTCAATGCTGATTTTTACTCTCTTGAACCACCCTGGGTCCCCTTTTTTTTAGTTGCGGGACTTTCTCCTCCTAGTCTTTGCACCTCTCCCCTCGACTCCACTGTACCATCCTTTTTTCTCCCCTTTTCACGTCTTCCGGGTCACGCGTCCCTTTTCACACTTCACCGAGGGAGAGATCGGTCCCTCTCTTGTGGATTCCCTTCATTCCGAATCTTCCCATCTCATTTACCCATTGCCTTTTTTATCAGGAAGTGCCAGTCCCATCCCCCTTATTTTGAAGTTGCACTCAAGTTACCCTTTTTCTCACAGTTTTGTTTCCCCCTTCCGGTCTTCTTTGCGCGAATCGGTAGTGTCCTCTTTTTCTTTTAGAATGGTCGAATGACGCCAGTTTCTCCCTGAGCCACCTCTGGCTTGCTTTTTCAGTATTCCTTCTTCTGGCGGCATGTCGCCTTCTTTCCACACCTCCCGTTCTGGTCTGGACGTTCATTTCTCGACGGCGGTTGGGACCCCACTTCCTTTTTCGTCTTTCTTTTGCGAGGCGGTCACGATTTTTCCATTACACATGTTCCTTTTCCCCTAACTTTTGGCGATCCGTTGGCCGTCTGCCCCCCCACAGTTCAATTCACTTCTTTCTGGTCGTTCCTATGTTTGGTCCCCTCCACTTTTATGTTGTAAGAGAGCCTTTTTCTGGCTGCCATTGTCTCTTTCTTTTTTTTTCGGTCCGTCTTATCTTTCTTTGGAATCTCCATGCTCGATCTGACTGTGTGCGTGTCATCGATATCCTCCTCTTTTTCGTTTATCGGTTGGCGGCCTTTTGGCTTCTGCTTGTCCCCTCTTCCGGCGGGTTTGGGTTTTCCCTTTTTTTTTTTTGGACAGTCCTTACGAGGAGGGCTTTCCCGTCGTCACCCATTCTATTTATTTTCTCCCCCTTTCAGGTCTGGAGAAAGCCCCTTTTGACGCCTTTTTTTTTTAGGCCACATGGGCCTTCGCCCTTCTTCAGTCGGCGAGTACTACCCACTTGTCGGCATTCTTTTTTATTTCTTGGGTGAACCTCTATGGGATAACTTTCCTGTTTTAATCAATCAGTTTTTTTTTTTTCACTTTAGATTTGGCCGTGGTATATTCGTTTTCCGTACCGGTCCTTCCGGATTCTTTCGAGGTGGGTCGGGCTTCCCCCCCCCCAACACACTTACGAAGCCTTCTTCCGTCTCAAGGCTGACCTTTACGACTACGTGCCGTCGGAGCTACCTTTTTTTTGTCTTGGCTACAGCCCCCTCCCGTACAAGGCGGACCCGCCCGTTCCCCTTCCGTTTTTTTGCATTTCCCGGTTAAGCCCTGCAGACTCTTTTTGGCTGACCCCGCGGTTTTTCTTGAGTTTTCCCTTAGGATCAAAGAGGTGGGCCTCCAAGATGATCTTTTCCCGCCCCTCTTACTGGGAAGAGATCATTTTTTGGCGACTGCTCCTGCCTTTTCTCCTCTTCTGGTTCCCTTTGAGGCCATCTTGCGCCTCAATAGATACTCGTGTGTCCCCCCGTTTTCGCTGTACTTCCGACCGGTTCTCAAGGTTCCCCTTTTCATTATGACTTTGAATCGCTGATGACTTGCAATCTCTGTACTTTGGTTCTGATGGGCCCCAGATGTTTCCCTATACCGGAGTTCATCTCCCCCCCCTTCTTTTCGCTTTCATTTAGCCATTTGAGCTATTTTGACAGGTGCGTTTACCGTCCCTTCCGGGATGCGACCTATGCTTGCGCTTGAGATTTTTCCCCATGACTTTTGGAGTTCCTCAAACTGAAAGAAGTCTTCGGCCCGATCAGTCTTTTTTTTTTTTTGGTTGGTGGCCTTTTCTCACAATCGGTTCATCCTTTGTTAACCTTGCTATCCCGCACCATCCCTCCCGGTGTTTGTTCTTCTGACCTCTCCACTAGTCATCTTACTACGTACCTTTTTTCTTCTGGACTTCATCACTGGACCCCCTTTTCTGGGCTTCCCCTCTTATCCCCGGCCTGCACCTGTTTTTGTCCCCGTTTTTTTTTTGTCCTCGGTACGTCAGGTGTTCTTCTTGGGCGCCGCTAATCACCTGGCGCAATTCTTTTCTTTTGATTTTAGTTTTACGGATTAAGGAACTTCGACCTCGGTCGGATTATGACGTCTCCCAAGAATGCCATGTCCCTGGTTAGTCTTGCTCAGGACCCCTCTCTTTTCATCCTCCTCTTTTTTTTTTTCTCTGTTGGGGAGGCACTCTCTTTTTTCTTGAAGTTTTTTCTTTGCATTCAGCTTTACCGCCTAGCTGCGATCTTCTTCCATTTCCACTGAACAAGTGCGGAGAAACTCCGCAGGTGACTTTTTCCTCCTGTGGGAGAAAGGTAGGAGATTCTCACCTTGATTTTTTTCGTTCTGCGCCCTTCCCTTTCCCCCCCAGTTTCTGTTGACTCCGGTGCTTACTTTTGTGAGAATTTCTTTCTCGCCCATGTTTTTCCTTTGGTGGTAACGGTAGCGGCACTCTCTTAATTTCGCGTGTTCGTTAGCTAGATCTTTTTTTCTTCCCTCTCCCCACGTGGCGTTTATATTAGTTTTTTTTCTCGAGAAATTTTGCCCCTCAATTCTTTTCGTTGCCTTTTTGTCATTCCCCAAGCCTCGACGTGACCTCTCCTTTTTTTTCCAAGTCGGGGGTTCGTCTTGTGCTCCCCACGTCTGACTTCTTTTCCTTTTTCGTCTCTCAGGACATCCCCTAAGGTTCCGTCCTCCCTTCCCCCCTGACGGTCCAGAGAATTTTTTCTCCCTACAGTGGCGATAGCAGGGTCCTCTAAGAGCCCGGTAGCCCTTCCTTTGACCCATCCTCCTAATTGCTTCCGTTCGATTCTTGGCGCGTCCCGACCTTTTTTTTGTCAGTTTCCGTAAGAGGTCTAAAACCGGGCTTTCCACCCCACTTTCGAGTACAGGGACGCCTTGTTTTAGATATGCGTCTTTCACGATGAAGAGGTTTTTTTTGCTTTTACATTTTAGATCTTGATTCTCTTTCACCCTGGTCCCCTTCTTTGATCTTGGAGTCCCATTCTTTTTATTGGATTTTTCCAGAACTGAGTCTTCCAGGTCATGAGGGATAGCTTCCACCCCCGGTTTTTCCTTTACGGTCGACTTTTCCAGCTTGGTGGGGAATCATTGTTCCCTCTTGGAGGGTTCGTGATGTCTTGTCGTTTTTAGAGGCCCGTACCGACCCCCCCCTTCGTCGCGGGGCGGTAGTATACCTACCTTTTTTTTTCTTAATTCTTCGCGGAGTGGTCCTTCTCGAACCGTGTCCGCGCCTTTCCGCCCCCTTTGGCTGGCGAGATATTTTTTTCCCCGATCGACCAGGTCGAACAAACGTTTTTCCCACCCAAATTTTTTAAACCGGATCTTTTGACGATGATATCTCGGTTCACCTCTCTTCTGACATGTTATTATAGCGTCTGGTCAGAATTCGCCTTTTGTTCCTAAGAGGCTCTCCGCCAGGGGTTTATAAATTTTATACGAATCGAATTTTTTTTTCCTTAAGCAGCGTGAAGTTTTTTCTTTTCCGCACGGTCTAAGAGTACCCCATCTTTGTTGACGCTATTTCCCTTTCTCCTCGAAAGCCGCAATTACCTTCCCCTCTCAGATATGGCATACCCTAATTGAGTCAGATCGACTCCAGGCCTCTTTCTTCGAGAATTTGGACAGTTTCTTTTAACGGTTAAGTCCTCCTGCCTCGGCTATCCGTCCACCCTCGGTAATTTAAACCCACCCTCGGGACATCCCCCCTGATTGAATGTCCTGTGGGACCCTTTGCCTCCATCGGGATTCCTCCCCGTTCTTCTGACCGCCGATGTGACCTTTCCCCCTTTTCCTCCTAGCCTAGACCCGACCGGCCCCTTTTGTGTCGCCCTCAGAAGGCTTCTGTTTTTCCGGTAGCCCTTTTCCTTACTTTCCTGTATGTCTCCTCGACGCTTAGCTTTCCTAAGCGAAAAAATGCTTTTTTTGAAACGACTGGGAATCCGTTTTTCCTTTTGGAACTTGGCTATTGATTCTGCTCTTTGTCCCTTCCTTCCCTCCTTTCCTATCTCCAGATTTTTTTTTTTTTTTGATGGCATTGTTTCGGGACGGGATTCTCTCTTCCCTTTATTAGACGGGCTTTTCCCCCTTGCATTGCGCCCCATTCTGAATCTTAGGTTGCCTTTTACTAAAGCATCTTTTTTGTATGCAGCGAAAAGCACCCTTTCTTTCGTGTGAGTCTGTCACCGGACAACCCCTCCAGTTGAACGGTTCGCTCCCTGTTAGTGTCCAGATGGCCGAGCTGGCTGATGTCTCCTCTCGCTTGAGTTGAATTTACGATTTCTTTTCTTAATTCAAACCCTTTTCCCTCCAGGGTTTTTCATAAAAGCGTCCGCTCCTTTTTTGTGATTAGTAGAGTTTCCTTTTTCGGCGAGTGTCTTTTTCTATTTTTACATAGAAAACTTTTCTTTTTTTTACCCTTGTTGATTTTGAACCCAATTTCTCCCCCAACTAAGGCGTTTCCCAGTTTTCTGCAATCCCCCTGAGCTTCCCTTCGACCACATATTACAGCGGAGGGGTAAGCGCTTTTCTAGCTCGCAAAGAAGCCCCAATTTTTTTACAATTCGGATTGTTTCTTTTCATTGATGATGTGCCGCCCTTTCGGTTTCGCGGATTTTTTTTTTGGTCGTGTGCCTCCTCTTCTGCTGTCCCTCCAGGTCCTTGCCGTCAAACGGGATATTCTCCTTTTTCCTGATCCGAAGATTGGCCCTGAGAAGAGCGATCCTGCGTTAGGCTTCAAGAGGATTAGGGGTTTCACTTCCTTTTTCCTGTCCCTTTGTTCCTCGTAGGGTCCCTTTCTTCCTTTTCGGGAATCGGCTTTTTCTTTTTCCTGTTGATCTACTTTTGGAATTTAGCTGTCGACTACCCCTTCCTGATAATAGGCCCTCTCTCATCCTTTTGGCGACGTGCTGGCAATACTTTCTTTGCAGTGAACCTGTCACGAGGAGCTTTTTTCTTTTAACCTTCGAGCGACGAAGAGATGCCCTCCCCTCGTTTGATTTGGGCTAGAAGGAGTTCCTCTTGTTCGAGGGGTCAGCGCAAATTTTCACCTTTACTTCTAGGGACGTGATAAGAGATCCCCTCAATTGGTTCATATTTTTTTCTGCTGGATCTCCTGTCCACGACGGATAGAGCCCAGTCTAGCAAGTCATAAGTCGGTGGTCTCTATCCCATACCGTTGTGTTGTTAGACTGGGGGGTTTTTTGTCTCTTTTTTTTTTTTTTTTTTCTCTTTCTTTTTTTTTTTTTTTATCGTTGTGGTGTTTTTTGGTGTTTTTTTGGTTTGTTGTCTTTTTCTCATATCGTGGCCGGGACCTGATACGGCGCTTCCCCTTTTTTTCCATCGTTCAGTTCGCTGCATCCCTTTTCCCTTCCCTTGATCTGCTCCGGTCCCTCTCTTTCTCTTTTTCCCCTTCCGATGGACACCCTCGAACGGACCTCTTCCTTCCTCCTGCAATGATTGGATCTGGATTTCCTTCGCTTTTCGTCGACGATTTCCAGGGCCCCCTCCTTAATTTCTATCTGCAACCACTGTCTTATGTCCCTTTTTTTTTTCCGCCACGAGCTTGGAGCTTTTTTCGATAAAAGGGGTCCCTGGTTTTTCTCCTGATCACTTTTCACCTTCCTCTTACCCCGACGATCGAACAGCTCAGTACCAGTGAACCCCGACGAATTCGGATACACCCTCCCCTCTATTAGATTCATACGTTCCCCCCCCCTTTTCGAGTTCTGTGCTCTTTATCCTAGTTCTCGCTCTCGGTTCGCTAGTCTCTTTTTCCCAAGTTTCCGGAAGAAGGAAGGGTCTCGATACCGGTGGAATGCACCTTCCCTCTTTGTTACTCGACTGAATCGACCCCCCTTAGATTCCCCCCCTCTTTCTCCTCGAGCATGGGCTGACCCCCCTCCCCCCACTGGATTATCGTTTCCCTCCGAAATTACGACCCTGTCTCCCGGTTTTTAGGAGTTCCCTTCTCCATCTTTTTATCTTTTTGCCGTAGGGGGAGTTTTTTCTCTTTTATGCTGATTTGAATGTTTCCCGGGTCATGTTTTTCACCTAAAATACTTTGTGAGCACCTCTCCCGATGCTGATGGGAAGCTTCGTCCCCCTTTGTTATACGAATCACTAGCCTCCTAAGTCGAGCCTCGAAAATCGCTGATCAGTCTCCCCCTCTTCTACCAAGGTTCTTGTTTCTGTCTTCCTTAATTTCTGCCCACATCCTTGCACCTCGTTTTCGCTTACAGATTGGACACGACCGGTGCTTTATCCGTGACGGTTCCCCCTCTTCTTTACTCGTCCTTCTTTTTTGCTTTCTCTCCGACCGAGATGCGATTTCCCATCCCGAAGATGCCCGTTCTTGTCCGTTGCAGGATCTGGAATTTTCCTCCGCCCCAGGGGAGAGAATCTTTCGTGCGAACCGTTTTTAGTTCCCCTTTTTGATAGGCGCGTTCATCTGTCGTAGGTCCTTCAAGTCATTCAGTCTTCATGTCCTCCAGTGACACGCCGAGCCACTTTTCTTCTGTTTTGCTCAGTCTAGTGTAGGTTTTCTTGGGCAGTCGTCCTTCTCCCCCCTCGTTCCGGTCAATTCCTTTTCCTGAGCTCACCATCGTCCGTTCCGGTCTTCGACACATCAGTATAGCCGAGCGTTTTCTTCTCTTCCTTAAGGTTTTTCCCCTCGTATGTTTTCAGCCCTCCATTTTTTTCTTTATAGGGCCTAGTGGATTTTGCCCAGGACTGCCCCTACGTGGTAGTACATGGTTTTTCCATTTCCTTGAGAATGGTAGATTCTTTTTTGGAGTCAAGTCTCTTTATTCTGAGTATCGGGTCGGACATCTTTTCCTTCCTATGACCCTCTTACTGCTGCGCGTGTCCTCTATATCCTCCGAAGTTATCGGATTTTCTTTTTTCTGAGTATTTGGGTAACTTCGCTCGGCGGGTCTGCCTTTTTTATTACGTTTTCTTGGCGGAACAGGCCCACCCCTTATGTCCGTCCAAGACGCATTTTTTCTGCCGAACGTATCTGATTGAGCGTCTCCTTCTGACAGATGACAAAAATTTTTCTTCGACTGAAACTGTGATAGCCTCCCCTTTTTCAGGTATGTCTCTGGAAGGTATTTTTTTTTAACCCTATATTCATCGATCTCCCTCCTTGGTTTGAATCAAGAAGTTTTGGGATTCTTTTCTCTTGTGACTTGTGTAAGAAGAGAGAGATTCGTCTCGTGCCTTGATTTCTCCTTGTCGAGGGTAGTTGTAGAGGAGGTCACCCCCCCCTCGACCCAATTGGCGTTGGCCCACTTCTTTGGTGGTCTTTACCTTTGTTTGGCTTTTGGGTAGGTTTGTGCTTCTATCACAATTTGTTCCCCCCCAACGGAGCCCCTGGTTTGATCTCTTTTTACCTTACTCGAAGCCTTTCCTTAATAAAGGTTGATACGGACCTTTCCCCCCGCCGTTCCCTATCACAGGGGTCGGTACCCCCGCTCCCTGACCCCTTCATTTTTCAGTGCCTCCGTCACCTCTTCGACGTGGATTCAGCAGCTTTATCCTGGTCTCCCTCTTTTCATTGGGCTCCGTAGTTACTTTACGGTTGCCTACAGTCCCCCTCCTATTTCCTCGCAGAAGTTGTCCCTTCTGGACTTTTTGACCTTTGGCAGGACGATCAGTCCCCCCGGAATTCTTCATCAACGTTCGAGGATTTTTTTCCCCAATTTCATCGTGCAGGAATCACTTTCCTCTTCAGCAACAATGACTCGCTTTACTCGATTTTCTACTTCATTCGGATCACGATGACGGCCCGCTTCTCTTCCTTTTTTTCAATCGGGAATCCCTTTTTTCTGGGGACAAGAGTCCTTCCCCTTTTTCATCCAAGGCGGTTTCTGTAGCCCCAGGCGAGCTTGTTTCCCGTTCTGATTTCTCCCCCCCCTTTCGGGTCTTTTTCCGTTCCTGATTGCCGCTTTTTCGTCGTCGCCTCAGCGTGGAGCCCTTTTTTTCCCCACCGAACGGCAATTCTTCGCTTTCCCAGTCTATTAGGGAAGCCTCCGTCCCCAGCGAGTGAGTTCAACATGCCCTCGTCCCATTATAAATCTTTGGTGATCGTTACTCTCCCTCTTTCCATCTCACTATCAGCAGTTCCGAGATTTTTATCAGTAGCCCTCCCCCTCCCGGTCCCCCACATGGGCCGGTAGACTCTCCCCTTCCTTGGACGTCGGCATTCAAACTTAGTTCCCTTGGTGGAGCGCAACTAACTATTTCTCGGTTTCCGGTCTTTTTTTGTTTTTTCGTCTCCGCACCTTTCAATTTCTCCGCTTTTTTCGTGTTAGGTTTTTCAGCCTGCCTCTTCGTCTTTTCTTCCCTCAGGTGAGCCTGCCCCCCTCAATTCCCCGAAACGCGT
>Ga0179591_1294671_pt1 | contig 21532 bp, 19 predicted proteins | sample CZOMad2_1_08_16f_FD_182891 | JGI IMG/M metagenome (GOLD analysis project Ga0179591, IMG submission 182891) | Vadose zone soil fungal communities from Angelo Coast Range Reserve, California, USA - CZOMad2_1_08_16fungal (PacBio error correction) | ecosystem: Environmental > Terrestrial > Soil >... | reverse complement strand
ATCGCTAAAATCCATTTTTTTAGGTCCCCCACCTCCCGGGCCAAGGTCCCCGCCCAAATCGGAACCTGACCTTCGGTCGTCTCACGGCTTTTGTCCCCCCGTCCTGAGGCCCTTTCCCCCCTTCAACCACCATTGGAGGTAGAACCCTCCTGGCCCCCCCTCTGGTGCCCCCCCCGGGAAAGTTCATTTACGAGCTCCGGGATTGGACCGGGCGCCGTCCGACCCCCGACGACCTTCTTCTCTTCTATGAGTCGCCGGAAAAGAGATTTTCGTGTCGGTAACCCATTTCAAGTCCCCACGCATTTTTATCCCTTGGCCCCCCTCGACCCTTTATCCTGTCGAAGAGCGTTCGGTCTGCTCCTTCACGAACCCCATGCACGGGGGATTAATTAGACGTCTTTTTTTTTCTGAGCCTTAGGCGGAAGCCGTTGTTTCCACCCCCCCCCCTCTGTTTCGGGATCGCGTCCCGCGATCCCGCCACGGACTGTCCCGCGCACGCAATTTCACCATCGGGGCCGCTGTTCTAATTTTTTTCCCCTTTTTTTTCTAGTCTTCCGTAGGCGGGATGGTGTTGCTTTTTCGATCTCCCGTTTTTTCGTGTTTTCCGTGCAAGGAAAACTACCTCGGCTCGACCTGCTCCAATTTTCAAAGAAACTTCTCCTTTTTCCTGAACTCCCCCTGAGACCCCCCGCTTCCCATAATCTTCCTTGGACTTTTTTTAAAAAGCTCGTTCAATCGCTCTTTTTCTCTTCATCGGACCCAGAAAAAGTTCCCGCCTCTTACCTGCTGGTATCGTGGCGTTAGCTACCCTTTCCCTTTCGAGTCTCCCCTTCGTTGTGTTTTTTCGTGAACCCCCTTGCGAGCTTGCGGGTCCCTCTCGCAGAGTACTTCCACCCCCCCTAGACTCCCTTCCTCGTCGCGGATTTATAACCCCCCCCTTTTGGTGAGCCCCAAGGTCCAAGTTTTGGTTTGTTTGACAAACCATTTTCCCAACGGCCATGGGTCATGATGGTGATCGTTGTGCTTCCCCCTCTCCCTCCTAGATTGTCGCACCAGTTCTGCGCCCTTCTGATTAGTTACTTCGAGTTTTTCTGCTTTGAGTGAGATTTTGAGCCGGTTCTATTCCTATTCTCTTGAAGGCCACACATCCTCCTATCAGAATGAACTCCGTGAGCGTCTTGGGCGTACAACACGACCGTTTTAGAGCGTGAAGCGGTGTTTTCTCCCCTTCACCTCTCGTCGCGCTTGAACGCGAGGAGGTCCTTGGAACTTTGCTTTGTGTCTTCGATTCCAAAGGTCTGCCCGTCATGCTCTCGACATGTGTGGTGTTAAGTTGGGTTTCGCTGCCTTAATGTTTCTCCGCCCTCTTGTTTTTTTACACCTTTAGAAGATTGGGCCCGTTCCCGTTCTACTCCCCTTAGCAAGAGGTACAGAGTATTCTCTACTTTGTCCTTTCTCAAGTCGCGTTGACCCCTTTTATTCACTTTCCTCGCTTCATCGGGCGCGAAGGTTCAAGATTCGCGGAACTTGATTTTTTCTCCTATCTAGAGCGTTCGTCAGGGGATCTCCCCCGATGTCAGAGAGTTAACCTCCCCCTTGACATAATTCCCATTACTGGCCCAGCCCATTCATCCCACCGCTTTCATTGAAAGGATCAGCAAGTACCCCCAGTTTTCTTCCCGCGTTCTGTCAGTTCCGCAGCCAGTCCTCTTTTTCTTATCTCTCCTTTTCGAACCCTATGGTAAGAGACGTAAATGGAGTATGGCATTTCTCCGGACCAGTCTTGAAGCGCCCTGGTCCAGTAGTGCCTGACCCCGAGCGCGCGGAACGCATCTTTGCCCCCCAGACGTCTGAGGCACTTTCAGGCAACTCACCCCCCTTGAGGAGACCGTCCTTTGCAACCTGAACACTTTAGCCCCCGCTCGAATTAGGTTTTTCTCCCCTCCACTGCCCACTATCTCCCGCCCCCCCGTCTTGAAGCTCCATGTTTTGCGCCCCTTCTAGAGAAGTTAGTTTGCTTTTACTTTTTTCGCCGAACGATCGTCAAACTGCTTTTTTTTGCGTGAGACCCCTGCCCTTCTCCTTCGTCTGAGGTGAGCAGGAATCCGTCCTCATTGATTGTCGACGGCGCTTCTGAGATCCCTCGGAATATTTCTTCTTTTTCGTCATATGGATCCCCCATTTGTATTTCCCCGGAATTGACCTTCTCCTGGTTTAGGGGGCCATACTCTCCTCCTTTCCTCTGACCTGGAATTGTGCCCCGCTTCCCCCTTTCGAGCGCTTTTTTAAAAAGTCCTCAGGTCGTGCTCCGCCAATCCCCCCGCGTCAGTCCCGCCTAAACCGGCGAGTTCCCCTCGGTCCGGAAGCTTGGATATGGTTTGGTTAGTTTTCCCACACCAGCTTGAGCCCTACGAAGTAATTCTCTTCGCTGGACGCGCAGCTGGGTCTTTCCCCATTTTCCTTGATAGTTGATTTTAGTTCCGGACTTTGAACGTTCCTGTTGGAACCCCTCCAGATGGTCAATGCCAGCCGCTTTACTTGAGGTTGACCTTCCTTTCTTACCACGACATTTTTCCGAGTTCCCTCCCCTCTTCTCCTGAGAATCCCTTCAATACGAAACGGCCATGGGTGGTCTCTTTTTTATTATGGGCTGTGAAGGGTCTCTAGTCGCTTCGACAATTTGCCTCTCCCCCCAAGTAGTCAATGTCGTGAATGACCGTAATACCTCAGTCTGGCATTGGCTAGTTCCTTCCGAAAACGGGTGTCGGAAATTTTTCTCCCCTTCTGACCAATTGGTCAGCCCCCTCCTCCGTTTTTTCTACATTGGCCAAATTTCCTCCCCAAGCATTGGCTTTGCGAGATCGGGAACCGTCCTTAAAGTCATGACCTTTAAGGACCTTATTTTTTTTTTTCGCTATGCAGCTCTTTGATTGCGGTTCCAACCTCTCAGCCCGTCGGTCGGCGCGCCACTTGTAACGGCGAGCTGCAAGACCTCTCCCTCCCTGCTCCAGCAAATATGCAGTCTGACAAATCCACCGGATGGCCATTTTTCGGTGAAAACCCACCCCTGGATACTCTCCCTAGAGAGCACCGGTTGCCTATCTCTTCCTGCCCACAACAGTTCCACTTTTTTTGAAGACCTTCAGCGACGCCGAGCGATTTTCTCCTAGGCCTTCCGCCCCCACGCCCGTTCCTCCCACACGCAGCCATATGGCCCGACTCCCTTTCTTTCTCTTTTGTCAGACCCCTCCTAGTAAAGTTACGATGTACTGGTCTAAATACCCTTCCTTTTGGGACAGGATCCCGATGAACCTCCTAACTGATTCCCTTTTCGCCATATCTTTTTCTTTCTCCTCAGCCGTTGTTTTTTCTTCTCTGCATTCTAATGGTCCTCCCTCCGTTTTTTCTCCGGGCCGCCCAGGAATTGGTGCCCTGCTTATCGCACGTTCCTCGATTATCGCGTAGCGAAACTTTTTCTTCTTTTAAATCTTTTTGATCTAGTTAGGGCGTGGGGCTTTCGACAAGTCATTCCTGACGCACCATCGCTGAGTCTTCTCCCTTTCCCTTTACTGTTTTGAGAAGAACGCGGACTCCCCTGGAGGGGGCTCCACCGTGCTGCTGCTTACAGGGGTCCTCCATTCATACATTGACATCCTGTCCCTTTGGCGCCTTTGATCGATCGGGTTGCCTCTATTTCTTTTCCCTTCCGCGGCGTCTTCCCCTCGGCGACTTTTTTTACGATATCCAGCAAACCGTAATCACTGAAGCAAGCCCTTTCCTTTCATCCCCGATCTTCTTTTTTGATTCATCCTCGTTTCCTAAGATGGTTATCTTTTTTCCTGATTTCTTTTTTGCTCGGCTTGATGTTTGTTTTCTCCCCAAAGTTCGGAGGGTCTACAAATTTTTCGACGAAGCGCATGAATCTGTCTTTCGGAGTTATCTACTCCATGCTGCCGCATGGTCCCCAGTACGATTGTCGCCCTTGGCTGCATCTACTTCTTTTTCCCTCTCCCTCCCTCCCCGATGCTTACCCACAATGCCGTGACTATATGCCGCCTGGATTCAAGGCTCTGACTTAGTGTAAGAACCTCCTTTTCCCTCACACTTTCCGCGGATGATGGCAACCTTTCTGGAGTTTGGTCAGCAGCGCTTCTAATACTCCTCAATTTTTTTCCGTTCTTTGACACCTAACTTGTTCCAGAAGAGTCCAGTGGCCTCCCATACACGCCGAAATCTCTTCCTTTTTAAAGGTGGGGGTGTGGGGGGTTTGGGGGTTTGGGGGGTTGTGGGGGGGTTTGGGTTGTTTGGGGGGCGGGTTGGGAGGGGGTTTTTTTTTGGTGGTTAGGGGCCAGGGCTCTTGTTGTTTTGTTGGTGGTGGTGAGGTGGGGGTGGTTGGAGAACTGGAGGTTGGCGGGGGGTGTGGTTTTGGGGGGGGGTTTTTTTTTAGCTTTTGGGGGGTGGGGGGTGTGGTTTGGGTGGGGTTGTGGTTTGTTTGGGGGTTTGTTGGGAGTGGTGGGGGTGGGTGGGTGGGGTGGTGGGTGCTTTTCGAGTTGGGGGGGGGTGGGGGAGGGGGGGGGGGGGGGGGGGGGGGGGGGGGGTGGGGGGTGGGGGGGGGCGTTTTTAGGATTTTTGGGTTGGGGGGGTTGGGGGAGGGTTGGGCTTTGGTCGGGTTTTTGGGGGGGGTTGTTTGTGGTGCTGTGTTTTCTTGGGGGGTTGGGGGGGGGGGGGTTGGGGGGGGTGGGGTCGGTGGGGTTTTTTTGGGGTGGTTGGTGCGTGGGAAGATTGGGTTTGGGGGTTTTAGGATTGCGGGGGGGCGGGTGGGGGTGTTTGGTTGGGGGGGTGGGGTGCGTGGGGGGGGGGGTGTTGAGGGGGCGTTTTTTTGGGTGGGGTATTTTTTTGGTTTGGGGTGTTTGGGGTTGGGGTGGGGCGGGGGGTTGGGGGTTTGTTGGTGGGGGTGGGGGGGATTTGCGGGGCGGTGGGGGTGAGAGGGGCGGGGGGGTTATGGGGGGGTGGGGGGGTGTTTGGGTGGGGTAGGAGGGGTGGTTGTTTTTTTTTGGGGGGGGGGGGGGGTTTGCGTGGTGGGGCGGGGGGCTAGGTGGCGGGGTTGTGGGTGGAGGGGGTTGATGGGGGGGTGGTTGGTTTGGAGAGTGGGGGGGGGGGGCTGTTTGTTTTGTCGTGGGGTTTTGGGAGGGGGGGGAAGATGTTTGGGGGCGGGGGGTGGCGACGAGGGTGTGTTGGGGGGGTGGGGGGTTTAGGGTGGAGGGCGCCTAGTGGGCGGAGGGGGGGGGGGGGGTGTCGTGGGGGGGGGGGGGGAGGGTTTTTGGGTGGGTTACTTTGTAGGGTGTGGGTTGTAGGAGGGGGTGTTTTCGGCTGGGGGGGGGGGGGGGGTTTGAGGCGTTGTGTTTTTTTGGGGGTATATTGGGGGGGGGGTTGTTATGGTGTGGAGTTTTGGTTTTTGCGGGGGGTGGGGGAGGGGGGGTTTGGGGGGGGGTGTCTTTGTGTGTGGTTTTTGGGGTTGGGGGGGTGGTGCGGGTTGGGCGGGGGGGGGGGGGGGGTTTTGGTTTATGGTTTTGGGGGGGTGGTTTTGGGGGGGGGGGTTGGGGATGGGTGGGTGGTTGGGGGGGGGGGGTTGGGAGGGGTTTTGGGGGTGTTTTGTGGTGGGGGCTGGCGGGGGGGGGGGGGGGGTTTTTTGTGGTTTTTTGGGGGGGGAGGGGGGTTTCTGGAAGTTTTTTTGAGGGTTTGGGGGCTTGTGGGGGGGGGGGGGGGGGTTTTTGACTGGGTGTTTTTTTTTGCGGTTGGGGGTTGGGGGGGGGGGGGCGGGGATGTGGCGTGGGGGTTGGGGGGGGGATTTTGGGGGGGGGGGGGTTGGGGTGCGGGGGGGGGGTGTTTTTGTGGGGGTGGGGGGGGGGGGGGAGTGGGGGGCGGGGGTGTTGGTTTTAGGTTTGGGGGGTAGGTGGGGGTTTTTTGCGGGCTGAGGTGAGGTGGGGGGGTTTGGTTTGGGGGGGGGGGTGGGGTTGTTGGGAGGGGTTTTAGGGTGTTTTTTGAGGGTATCCGCAGGGTTGGGGGTTGGGGTTGGTTTGTTGGTGTGCGGGGTTGGGGGGGGGGGGGGGGGTTTTTTGGTTTTTTGGGGTACGGGGGGGGGGGGGTGGGGCGGCGGGGTGTGATGGGGGGGGTTTTTGGGGGGGGTTGCGTTGTGCCGGGTTTGGGTTGGTTGTGGTGGGGGGCGGGGCTGGGAAATGGGGGGGTGTGTTGGGGGGGGGGGTTGTTGGTGTTTGGGTTGGGGGGTTTGAGGGGTGGGGGGGGCTAGGGGGGCGGCGGAGATGAGGGGGTGGGTGGTTTTTTGGGGAAGGTGGCGAGGGTCGCGTGGGGGAGGGGGTGGGGGGGGTGGGTGGGGGGGGGCTTTTTGAGGTGAGGGGGCGGAGGGGGACTTGCGGGGGTTGTTTGTTTGGTAGGGGGTTTTTTGGGGGGGGGGAGGGGGGTGGGGTGGGGGTGGGGGGGGGGGGGGTATTTTGAATGTTTAGGGGGGGGCGTTTGGTCGGGCGCTTTATTGGGTGGGTTGGGTTGGGGTTTTTTTCGCCGCGGGGGGGGCGGTTATCTTTTTTTTGTGTGGGAAGGGGTGAGGTGGGCGGAGGGGGGGGTGGGGGTTGGGGAGGGGGGGGTTGTTTGTGCTGGGGGCTTGAGTTTGGGGGGTGGGGGGGCGGGGTTTTGGTTTTTGGGGGGGGGGGGTCTTGGGGGGGGGGGGTGTTTTTTTTTGGGGTGGGGGGGGGGGGGGGGGTGGGGGGAGGGCGGCAGGGCTTTGGTGGGGGGTGATTATGTGATGGGTTGGGGTTGGTTTGGGGGGGGGCGGCGGGGCGGGGAGCGGTTGGGTTTTGTTGGGTTGTCGGGCGGTGGGGGTGTTTTTTTTGTCTTGGGGGTGGGGGGGGGGGGGTTACGATATTCGGTGTGGTTTGAGGGGGGGGGGGGGGGGGGGGGGGGGGGGCGGTGGGGGGTGCGGGAGGTGCGGTTGTGGGGGGGGGGTGTTTTGGACGGGGGGGGGGGGGGTTGTTGGGTGGTGGGGAGGTGGGGGGGTTTTGGTTGGGGGGGTTGGGGGGTTGGTTTTGTGGGGGGGTATTTGTTTAGGGGAGGGGGGGGAGCGGGAGGTTGTTTTGAGGGGTACGTGTTTGTGGGGGGGGTTGGGTTGTCGAAGTGGGGGGGTCAGTTTGAGTAGGGGGTTTTTGTTTGCGTTTTGGTGGCGGGGGTGGGGCGGTTGGGGGTTTGGGTGGGCGGTTGGGGGGCGGGGGGGGGGTTTCGTGGAGGGGGGCGGGCGGGGGGGGGTTTGGGGGTATTCGGTATGGTGGTTTGTTTTTGTGTGTGTTTTTCGGGTGGGGGGGGTGGGGGGTTGGGTGGTGAGGGGGAGGGGGGGTTTTTTGGGGGTTGTTTTAGGAGTTGGGTGGGGGGGGTGGTTGGTTGGGGGGTGGGGGGTTTTGAGGGGAGGGGGGTGTGGGTGTTTTTTTATTGGGATTAGGGTTTTTTGGGGTTTTGGAATCATAGGTTCTTGGGGGGGCACTGGAGTGGGGGGGGGGGGGGGGGGGCGGGCGGAGTGGGGGGTTGGTGTTGGGGGGGGTGGGGTGTTTTTGGAGGGGGGGGGTTTGTTTTGGTTGTTTTGTGGAGTGTCGGGAGGTGGTGCGGGGTTTGTGGGTGGGGGGGTTGGGGGGGGGGGGGTTGTGGGGTTGGTTTGGGGGGGTGGGGGGGGGGGGGGGTTGGGCGGGGGGTTGGGATGTGGGGGGGGGTTTTTTATTACAGGGGCGGGTTGACAGCTTGGCGCGGGGGTGTTTTGGGGTTGGCTGATATGGGGGGCGCGGTGGGGGGGGTGTGTGACAGATGGTTTTTTTTGAGGGGAGGGGGGGGGTGGTGAGGATTTTGGGGGGTGTGGGGGGGGGTTTGGGGTTTGGGGGGCGGGTGGGGTTCGCGGGGGGGGGGGTGGGGTGGTTTTTTTGGGGTTGTTTTTTTTTTTGGTGGGGTGGGTATTTGCGTGGGTCTCGGTGTTTGGGGGGGGTAATGGGGGGCGTGGGGGGGGTCTATTGCGTTGGGGGCGGGGGGGGGGTTTGGATCGGGGGGGGGGGGGTGGTGGGGGGTTTTGGGTGTTGGGTTCTGGGCGGGGGGTTCGGCTTACTGGTGGTGGAGTTTTTTGGGTCTGTTTGGGGGGGAGGTGGGTTTTGGGGGGGTGCGGGGGGGGTGGGGGGGGGGGGGGTTTTTGGGGTTTCTTTGGGGTGGGGGGGTTTGTTTGTTGTGGGGGGTTTTTTGTTTTTGGGGGTGTTTGGGGTTGGGTTTGTGGTTGAGTGGGGGGCTTGGTTGTGGCGCGGGGGGTGGGGGGGTCGAGGGGGGGGGTTGCTGTGGGCGGCGTGCGGGGGTTTGTGTGTGAGGGTGGGGGAGGGTGGGTCTCTGTGCGGGTGGGAGGGGGGGGGGATGGTGGTGGGGGAGTTTTTGGGGTCTCTGGGGGTTTTGGGGGTGGGGTTTTTTTTTTTGGGTGTGGTTTTGGGGGTTGCGGGGGGTGGGTGGGGGGGAGTGGCTTCCTGGTGGGGGGGGGGGTTGTTTTTGTGTGTGTTGGGGGCTGGGGGGGGGGGGGTGGTGGGGTTGTGTGGGGGGGGGGTGGGGGGGGTTTTTTTTGGGGGTGGGGGTTGGTTGGTGGGGGGGGGGGGGGGGGGTGCGCTGGGCGGCGGGTGTGGGGGGGGGTTGTGGGAGGGTGGTGGGGGAGGGGTATTTGTGTCGGCGGGTGGGAGGGGTTTTTGGGGGGGGGTTTGGTTGTTTTGGTGTGTGGGGGTTTGGCAGGGGTGGGTGGGGGGGGTTTTTTTGGGGTGTTGGGGGGGGGGGGTGGGGTGTTGGGGGGGGTGGGGGGGTTTTGGGGGGTTTGTGGGGGGGGGGTTTGGTGGGGTTTTGGGGTGTCGATGTTGTTTTCCCCACCCAGGCGCCCCCTCGGCTCCGTATTTTCCCCTCTGACGTTGTTGTCGGTCCCTTTAGAGGATTGCGTCTTCGAAGGGACTTTTGTTTCCCCTTGCCCGCGCTCTGACCTGGAGGAATTACGCATTCTCTCCCTTGCTGCTCAGACCTTAAAATTTCTCTTCCCCCGGCTTAATTTGCAGTTTGATGTTGCTCGCGCCCTCGGTCAGAAATATGCCGGACTGTATCCTAACTCTTCTCCCTCACCTGAGTCCGGAAGCTTACTGATCTCGCTGCAATGGTCTCCCCATGAACACTCTCTTGACGATTGTTCCTTCGGTCCACTCTCTACTTTTCCCGAAATGCATACGCCCGGACATGGATCTCCGCTCCCGGCGAAGTTGAAGTCGGTCTTTGACTTTCAGACTCGCTGCAAGGAGGATTCGAGAACAATTGTTTCTTTTTCAGGAGGTTTTTTCCCAGACCTTGCTTTGACACCCCTTGAATTCTTGCGCGACAAGGTCCACTTCCAGAACTTGGTCCCCCAAATCCTTCAGGTTGCGGAGTGCGAGGGTTAGGCTCCCTGGTTTCTTAGTCACCCATTTCAACCCGTTTGTCTTTTTTGCCCAGGCATCGCCTATGAGCCAGGACCCACTTCTGTCTATTTCTCTGGACCCTATTTCCAAGGCCCCGTGTGAGATCGAAACTCGCTTGCTCTGGGAGGGGTTCCGTGTGACCCCCCCCCATACATTCCGCGCTGATTGCGTCTAAGTTCAAGGCGCCTTGAAGTGGCGTTGAACCAATCTGTGGGTTCTTCCCCTTTTTCCCACTTCCCCTCGTGAACTTCCTTCTGCGCCGCCTAATGGCGTCCCCCCTTTTTCCCCTTCATCGAGCCAATATGAGGTTTCCCCCGTCTCCGTGGACCCCTTCGAGCCCGTACGTTTTGCGCCGAGCCTTTTCAGACCTTTTTCCCGACAGTCCCCAGACACCCGTATATGCCTTCTTGTCAGACGTCCGTTTTCCGCCGGTTCCGCCACAACGCCCCGCCCCTAAGATCAAATCTGTTCAGGCAGAGTCTCCCCATTCCGAGCTAGGAAATAATGGTACGTCCCCCCCCTGTCCCTCTTCCCCCCATTCCGGTTAGATTATCGAACAGCCCCCAAAGACCAGACTTCATGAAATAGGGCCGGTTCTCCCCAGCCCACATTGTACCCCCTTGCTGGTCAACCACCAGCCTTCCCCTTTCTCTTCCCGAGACGACGTGTGTAGCAACGCTTGCAGCTGGCTTCCCTTTTGACAAGAGACGAGGATGGTGTCCCTTCCCAATGCTACATACGTGCCCTTTCTGAACGCGGCCGCTCCCCTTCTCCTCCCCACTACCCGAAGTAGAGATAGAAAGATAAAAGGGCGAAGGGCTCCCTGTTTTAGCCCACTCTCTTGGGGCAGACCCAATGATACCCCCTGTACGATGGAAGTTGAGATGTTTTCTTTTATTGCCTCCAATCGCTTTTCGCTAAGGGTAAAAGAGAACCTGAATAACTCTTCCAGATGACTCTTCGTTTACCCCCCTGTCCGGCCGTCTAGTTCAACAACCGGCGCGTCCGGTTTTTAGACCATCACAACAGAGTTCTTCTCTCCGAAGAGTCCATTGAGTGCCCCCCTCAGAAATCCACTACTTTCCCCAGGACGCATTTGTGCGTGTTCTTCCTGCTCCCCACTGAGAGACCGTCGCTGTTTCCCCCCGCGCACTCACCTTTTCCCGCAGATATTTTCCGCTTTTATTGACAGGCTCTTGAATAAAACCTTTTTTCTGTTTCAACCACACCTTTGGGCGCAGTCGGAATGGTTCGTGGTACTTTGAACCGGACACCTACAGCTACTACCCGCACAATAAGCGAAGTCATCATATCCCACAGATTTCCCCCCGCGGGCCCCTATTTTTCTGTGTGCTGGCATGGTGCCGACCTTCGACGAATTCGGAAGGAGTTCACCGAGTCTATCCGATGTCCATGCCGTCTCTTCTCCCCTTCCCCCAATATGTTTAGGGACCCTTTTCCTCCCTCGTGAATTCTGTCGGCCCCAAGGCTCCCCAACAAAACCTTTGTTTTTAAACCCGGGTGTTTTTTTTTTTGGGGGGGGTTTTTTTTTTTTTTTTTCTTGATGCCCACTGGTGACCGACACTGGCGTCTGTAAGGCTTGCAGGAGAATTCCTTAACCTCGTCGTTTCGACGGCGCTTTTGCACCGTCTCTTCGTCGTCCTGCACTGGGACGAACAGGGTTGTGGACTCTCGTGATGGGGTTTCCCTTTTCAATGGTGTTATCGGTCCCCCCCTAACCGCGGTTCCGCACGCCGCCTGAGGCATCTGTCTTACGCTTTTTTTTTCGTTTTCATAGGACGTTCTTTTTTGACCCGGACGTTCTGTCTTTCCCTCGGTTCTCTGTATATCTCTAGTTTTTAATCCTTAATACCTTTTGGGTTAGTGGGAATCTTCGAGGTATTCCCCATGCAGATCACGGGCTGTGGGTAACCAAATAATAACGCCCGTCCCCCTCATCAAAAAACGGAAGCAAATAGGACTTTAATCCCCCCCTGGGTTTTTTTTTTTCGTGCACCCCTGCGTAAAATAACACACCCTTTTATTTTTACAGACAAAAAATAGGACCGGTGGCCCCTTAGTAAAGTGAAGGGACCTCCGTAGCGACTTTCCCTTGTCCGCTTCCGTCGCCACGGCCTAGGATGCGCTCGGACTATCCTTACACATCCCGTGTAGGTCCCAGATCCTCCTTTGGACGACCCCCTTCATTCCCACTCAGGATCTTCTTGCAGTTGATCGGAACGACAGCACTTTTTTTGGACGTTCTATATACGGATTTGTAGCCTGCTCTAAGACATCCTTGCCCAAAAACCCGTCATCCCCCCCTGATGGCCGCTGCCGGCAGCCACGGTCCGGTTTTTCCCTCGCAGCAAAAAGTGCAACATAGTTGGCCTTGTTCCAAACTTTTTAGGGCTTTGTAGTCTTTTGGTTTTTTTTTTGCGGTCTGCGATGCAGATCCCCGGACCTCCCTCAGGGCTGCAATGCCCGTTAACCCCATGATATCCTTTTCTCCTCTCAGCCTGAGACACCCGTGACTTGATGTCCAGCGTCGGAACCCATTTTGACTCCGGATAGTTTCCTCCCCGTAGACCCCCCCATACATCGTTTTGCTTCACTGATGGTGTCGTTAGTAGCTTTTTTAACTCGTCTTCTCCGCAGCCCCAGGGTTTTTCTTCTACGCCCCGTGCGTCTTTGGTGACGCGTGCGCGATATTTCCAAAATTGATCTGGCCCTCGTGTCCAGCTAGAGCACCGATACTGTTGACCCGCGTTTGAAGCGGACCCTTTTCTTCTCTCATAAACCCCCACAACCCGGCCGCGTCACGATGATTTTCTTCGGCGTGCGTTCTTACCGAGAGATTTTAGCCAACGCAGTTCCCTTAGCACTTTCCCTCTGAGTTCTCCTAAGACGGCGTTCTGCGTTATGACTTTGCTACCGTCTTGTTCCCCCCCCATTCGGTAGCCATTCTTCCTTCCTCGTAATCCATTTCCAAGCAGCTTATCGTCTTCTGGGGTACCCACCCCCTCTGCTTCACGTTTTTTGAATTTTGTTCCCAGCCCGGAAGTCTAGGCCTTGAACGCGTTCCAGGAGTCCTCTTGTTGGCCTGAAACCCTTTTGGTATCCGCTCAGCCTATCGACCCTTTGTGAGGGATTTGTCTCTTCAGGTGGACTATCGACCCCCCTCAACAAGATATCTTTCGCCTTTGCTGGGCGTCCTTCGGCCCCGCCTAGTCACTTTTGGACCCTCTCTGCACTTAAGGTCTTATCCTCGAGCCCCTTTGCCCCATTCGGGGGACACGCTCTCGAGTCCACCCGGCTGTCCATCCTTTTCGTCAAACCCTCTGCTTTTTTCCTGACCGCAGATGGCGAGCTCTGCAAGGGCGAGGCTTTAGCTTTCTTTCGCTGCGAAGAACCACCGTTTTTTCCCCTAATAATCTTGACCTGGCCATCCCACCACAATCCTTTGCCGCCCAACCAGTTTGCCCGTATCCGCAATCTCGCCTTTTTTTGTCATCTATTTCGAAAAACAGCAAAAAGACTACCTCCCGCTGTTCGATCTCGTCTGCGTACACCTTCTTTCGTAGCCAGAACCAGCTTCATTTTCATCGAAGCATGACCCTTCTCCCGGCTTCTGCGCCGCGCCAGAGCTAGAGCTCGTCCCTTCAGGAGCTGGTTAGTTCTTTGAGTCTTTCTTCCTCCTTCTTCCGACCCCCCTCAAGAGTATTCATCATGCCAGACACCCATTTTTCTGCGATACGTCTTGCGATGTCTACTCTCTCCCCAGCCTCGCCCGCTTCCTCCCCTGCTGCACTTCATTCTAATCCATTTGGTTTTTTTTCTAGAGTGTTGGAGGTAGCGGCTCTGCTTTTTCCCAGATTTGTCCCCCCCCCTCCGCTGGGTCATGTTCTGGGGGTTTGTAGTCCGTGAGCAATAGTCGAACTATTTTTTCGAGCCGGCAGCTGCGCCGCCTGTTTCTCCTTCTGGTCAGTCGGATTTTCCCTTTAATATCCTAGCCAATAAAATGTTATTACCAGAGCCTTTTCTCCCTTTCCATTTCTGGTGAAGAGTTGAATTCTCACCGACTCCTGCTTGAAATTTTCCTAGTAAGACTGGACGGTTTTTGTCACCCCGTAGCCCTTTTCCCCCAGTCTTCCCCCCGCCCCCCCCCTCCCTCGTAGCTTAGTCCGACTCCGCACCCCTTCGGAACGTACGCCGCTTTGCTTCTTTTTTGGTCGGCAAACAAAGTTAGTCCCCCAGACCCTGTTCTCCCTTTACTGACGATTGGTGACCCTTCGTACTCTCGCCCACTTTTCCTTGAATCCAGTGGGATTGACATGGCGAAGGATTTTTTTCTTCGTCGGCTCCCCACGCCAGATTTTAGCTCTTCCCTTCTTGCTCCCTTCTCGTAGAACACGACCCATGGTCGTGTTTCATCAGCCTATCCTGGCTAGGCCAATAGCGCACTGCATTGTGTTCATCCTGTGAGTTGCTTGAGCGAGTTGACTCTTTCTTCCTGACGGGAGCAAGCATCCCCCAAGTGCTGAAGCTTTCGTGATACGCACAGTCCCGTCACTCGATTCTTCTCAGCGTTTCCACACATTTCTTCGCCTAACGTCGACGAGAGGTAACAAAGCTTTTTTTCCACGAGCCTTCCTGGCCAAAATCAGGATCCTCATGGATGAGTTCCTCTCCTGCCCTCGACCCCTCAGAATAATGTCCCATCTTGTCCGGCCCCCCTTTAGTCCCTCTTCTTGCTCTTGATCTTTTATTTACCCCAATTCTGGATTTCCAGTATTTCCGCGGACGAAGTGCAAGAGAACGACTTCCTGCCATGTTCCTCATCCCCACTATACCAGCCAAATACCCGTATTTCCGGTCTTGAACCTACCACGGCAGCCGATTTCGCCAAGCTTGGCGAGAGATTGATTCCGCAAAACGTCAAGCTTGGCCGAATACGGCTCTACAAGCGACAGTCTTTTTCCCCCCTTGTCGTTAAAGGAATTGTAGAGCCAACCAGCCCCTTTTTCCGTCCCCCCCAGAAAAAGAACCTAGTGTTAAACCCGCCTTTCGTTCTGCTGGGCCGACGGATAAATCTCTTACGTTCCTCTTCGACTGCAGACTCCCCAACCCCCTTTTTCTTCCCATTCTCACAAAGATTGAGGCCCGTACTAACTCCCCTGACTCCATATATATCTCTCTTTGGTTTATAGCGCTGACCCCTCCTTCGGGCTCAAACAAGGGCCTAATAAACCCAACCACCCCCCCCCCCCCCCCCCAACCCGAAAACCCACCCCCCCCCCCATCCAAAAACCCCCCCTCAACCCCCCCCCCCCCCCCGTTGGGCGCCCTTGCCTAACGGTCCCTTTTTCGTGATACAAATGAAGTAGATGGATCCGAAAAGTTCCGCGATTATCGTCGGCCCCAGCGGTTTCCTTGAAATGTTAGGAGTACCCCTCTTGGTTTTGTATTGGGGACTCGGCGTGGGTGCTCTACAAGGCATCGGCCTCCTGAACCCCCCCTGTTTTCGCTCGTCTCGCCCTCTTTACCGTTTTTGACGCAATCAGCTTTGGGCAGGGCTTTTTCGGGCTTTCTTAAAGGTGGTCAATCCCTCTGACATAATGTTCCCTTTTTCCCCGCCATTGCTTTTTTTTTATCTTTGGCTGATGTTCTTTTTCCCCCGACCGGACTCTTGCGGCTCTTGTGACCTCTTCCTCCCTCCCTATCTCTGAGTTTCCAGATCTCCTCAAACGAATCAAATGAATCCCCTGCAATTATAGTTTTTTTTCCTCTGCCTTCCTTTTTTCAGGGAACTTTTCGATTTTCTTCTCGCCCGCACCTCCCTTTTGTCTTTTTTGATGCTCCCCTTCTTGCCTTTTTTTGGAACACAGTTTGGATTTTTTTTGTTTCACACGTCTTGATTTCCTTCATCGGGAATTAGGTTTCTCTCCCTGAAAGTTCTTCTTTTCATTTTCAAGGCACTCTTTTCGCTGGGCCATTCCTAATGATTTCCCTATCATCCCTCGATGGCTCCCCCCCATGCCTTTCTTTTTGGCTAGTGGATAAAGGTTCTCCCTCGTCCTGTTCCTTTTTTTTACCCCGCCCGCCAGTTCATCCAATTCGAGTTGCTGTTTGTAACCTATCGGGTTTGCGTTTCTTTTTTTTCCCTTCCTCGCAAGGACACTTTTCTCACCCTTTTCACATTTTTCCCAGAAGAGCACAGCGCTCCAATAGCGACCTCTCTATCGTTGGATCGTACTGTCTCTTTGTTTGCCTACCCCCCCCCCTAGACCCTCCGTTTAATCTCCGTTTTTTTTCGTCATGATAAGGACCCTCTGGCTTTCCTTTTTAATGTCCCCTCCCCCTACGCGAGTACTTCAACGGCTACACTGTACTCTGGTGAACCCCCCCCATTACTTCGATTTTTAATATATTCCTCCTTCCCAGCTTAAGTTTCCAACTTCATCCCCTTTTGATTGTTCTGCTCACTCGAGCCGAAATAGCAGTATGCTCTCGCTCGTTACTCCCTGATTCCGGCCTGTTCGTGATACCTAGAATAATAGGATATTGCCCTTTCTTTCCCATGACTAGACTTTTTTCCGAGATGTTAGCCCCGGCCCCCTTAGCTAACCCGGCCACCCCCACTGCTCGAACCTATTACGCCTTCCGTGCAGAGGTTACGGCCTCCTAGTATGAGGCTGACGACTTTTCTCCTTCAGGACGATCTCATCAATTGTGGGAGTTTGCTTTTTTTTCCCAGAATCAAGCGTTGCACATGGCAACTATTCTGCTTTCCAAACCTTCTAAGAACTTCTGGGCCCCCTGCCGCCTGCCGTATGAGATCTCGAGGCGATGGCTTTTTTTGCCCTTCCCTACAGTTAGCGGTGTTCAAGACGAGGCCCTGCCCCTACTCTATAAGGGTACTCTTCTGCCCCTCATTTTTTACGGGAGACGACCTTGCGCGGGGAGGCGCTGTTTCTTCCAATTAGCTGACTTCGCTTTCTGGCTGCCGGCTACGGTCATTCTGGGCGGCCACCCACGCGTGGGCTGGGTTCACCTTTTGCCCCATTCGCCCGGCACTCGGTCGCTCGTGCTCGTCACCTGCACTCCCTACCTCTTTTTTCTGCAAGCTCCTCCCCTGCTGTTCCCGTTCTCGAGTTTTCGATCAGATCACGTGTGTTGATGAGGATTTTCCGATTTCGACTAGACTTCGACCAGCTATAAGCTCCTTGGCCGACATGGCTCCCTCTTCCCGTTGCCCAAGTCCAGAGACCAGTTTTCAGCTGTTGCATTCCGAGATTTCTTTTCCACGCTCCGCACAGTCCTTCACCCATGGATTGATTAATAGGCGCGTATCCAGATCCTTCCTCCACAACAAGCCCCCGATTGACTCGTAATTTGGTTAAAGTTACGACTCCTTCTGTCCGTTTTTCCAAACCAATCCCTGCGTTCCTCTAGTTTCCCCCTCCGACCGCTTTCCGCTTCTTTCGGCCAGCGATAGAGTGTGCTTTTCCCATTTCCCCAACTAAGGAAAGCTCCCAAACTTCCTAGATCCCGTAGTTTTTCCCAAACACGCATTCGTTCTTCCCCTCCTCTGCACCTTTCGATGGCGAACCATGCGGTTGAGACCCAAATTGCAGGTTCCTTTTTCTGCCCCCACCCCCTATAACAGGAAGAATGTTTGCCCCCTTTTTATTTCTGTCGCCTCCCCCTTTCCCCTAGATCGCCTCCCCCCGTTCGTGTCTCCTGTTCGTAACGCTACCGGGAGCTCGGCTGTTTTCCTTTCACGGGATCGTCGCCTTCACCCCAGCCTCGCACCTTATTCCACCCAACGCATGGGTATGCGTTTGAAGCCGCGTTCATGTCTCGACCAATCCGCCTCCTGTTCCGGCTTTCCTGTATCAGTGAGAGTCACCACGAGTTTTCTCCCCCGATCTGTTGACCATCCCTGCAAAGAAGATTCTCGCTTTTGTCTCACCTCGTTCAAGGGAGCCTTTATCTGTTTCTGGAACAAAAACTGTGGCCGCATGTAGTCTGTCGGTCTTGTCTGTTTTCTTGCCCCGTCCCACGGCCAGTCATCAGACAAACAACCCCCATCCGCCTACTCCTTCACAATCTTTTCCAATCTGGTCCCCCGTATTTGCGGTGTGCGCGGGCAGCCGTTTCGATCGCGCGTCCAGGCCCCCCGTATGACTGGTGTGAACGATCTTCTAATTTTTCGCTTTCCTTCTTGCCCACAACCTTTTTCTTTTTGTCGTATTTACGACTTTTAACTCCCTAGTCGACATGCAGGGATCAGAGCACGGGACCCCATGCCTGTTTCTTTGTATGCATGGGGTCAAGAAAAGGACCTTTAATTTGCACGTGCCTTTACCTTCTTCTTCGTGTTCTCGTGCGGCCAGCTATCCGTGCGCGAGCGCGTTAATTTCCTCCTTCTTTTCACACGATTTGGAACGCCTTTGTTTTTTCTTACAGCCCCCCAAGGTGATTTTGGACGTTTCGAAGATTTACTCCGTGCTTTTTCCGACTCTTAGTCAGCCGATGTAGTTTCGATTTCTTGATTCTTGGCTAGGGAACGGGTGGTGGCCCCAGGTCTCGTTTATGTATTGATCCTTCCCTATTATCTCTCCCATATAGTTGTTGGTTTTTATCGGCTTTTTTTCCCATTCTTTTTGCAGGATCACTCACGGCCTTTACAACCACCTCATCGGGCCAGTCATTCCAAAGAATAAAAATCGAATTTACCTTTCTTGCCCTTCACTGATTAGCGGAGAGTTCCCATCTGGCTTCGGTCCCCAATACCCCAAAAACCAGGTCTGTAAGCAAACCATCCCACGTAGATACGTTGCCCCTTAGTTACACTTCCGGAAGAATTCTGGAGTCCAGACTCCCTTCTCACCTGCTTGTTTAAGTCCATGAGGATTCCCCTGTTTCTAGATAGGACCTTGTCGTTCCCCCCATTTTCAGCCTGGAAAAGAAGGGCGCCGGACTTCCTACAGAAATATTTCTCATCATGGCGTTCGGTTACGGGACCGGAAAGAAAAAGTCGGCCTTTGGAGTTCCTAGACGGCATGGACGACGGCCACCCTCCCTTTTCCAACCCCCCGTACTATTGCTTAAGCCTGCGATGGCAATTGCTGCCCCCGTCGCCCTCCGCACAATGGTCCCTTTCAACATAGGGTTTTTTGATAGTCTCGTATGCTTTTGTTTTTCTGTTTAGGACGCGGTCCTTTGTCGTCTGTCTTTGCAGTACCCAAGGACCACGGAAGTTCGTCTCGGGCCCCCCCCTTTTTTCAGCAAACCTGCTATTCTTCCCCTTCAGACGCATTGAGCAACAGCTTCCTGTTCTCGGGACTTACGTGTCCCACAGCTCGGTGTTGAATCGCCTTTCTGCATAGCTCCAACCGGACACAGGAGCCCCCGGATGAAACATGATTCGGCGGGTCTTCAATTTCGTCGCGCCCCCCCCCCCCAGACCAGTGGTGCTTTTTCCCTCAAACCGTTCGCGACTTAATAGCGGAGATCTCTGGGACGAACAACCAGCCCCGAGCTCGGTTTTCGTCGCTTTTTTAGCTTTAAGCCCCGAAAGTCCCCGGTTGTGCGCTTAGAGAAAACATGGGTCTCGAACCTCTAATCCCCCTCGCCCAAAACGGCCAGCGTCCCCCGTTGTATTTGTGCCCCAGAGACGCAGAGATTGTTCGCCCGCATGGTTCCCTGGCCGAGCTCTTCTAGCTCTCTCTTATATTCTAGGTAGATAGGTTTGGTCTCCCCTTTGCTCAACCAGCCCTCGTATCGATGCCCCATGGAGTATTTTCGGGTGTAAACAACGTCTTCTGTAGACGAGCAATGAAGATTTTTGGTGGGCAAAATACACGTTTCCCAGCTCGCGGCGTTTCACTTCAAGCCGACTGGACTCCTTTGTTCGGTGGTCGAATTACTGTTTGATCCGCTCAGCAAATGTGAATGACCGACATCCTTGGACTTCCGGGATTCGATCTGAAGGTTGTTTTGGAAGATAGATTTTCTCCCCTTTCTCTTTCCTGGATTGGGTAAGACGAACTGCCGCCCCGTTTTTCGGACATCTATTTCTTTTCTCAGTCTAGCCTCAGAAGTAGCAATTTCCTGCGCCCCCCCGATTTGCTTCCTGTGGTTTACCCCCGGAACACTCTGAAAACTGCCTCCTCTTGTTCGTCTCTTCATGTTCGTTTTTTCTGAGAGTTTCTAGAAAGATGATAGATGAGAGCAGCGCCTGACCTACCTCCATTCTTTCACGGAAGCACACGCTTGCCCCCCCCTTGCGCCTTGACCGTCGCCAATCTTTTTCTCCTCCGAGTGTCCCCCAAAGACGCCCGAGGAACTAGCTTCATCTCGCCGCGAACTTTTTGATGGTAAGATGGTAGCCGCCTTCCATGGCGTCAGTGGAAGGGCAAGGTTTTTGTCCCTGCGAACTGTTAGGGACTCCAGAGACGGCGCCGTCGCGTCGCGGCATTTTTCTGTACTGTGCAATGTTCTTTGTAATCCACTCCTTGTCCCCCCGTTCAACCCAATGGAGAGCTACGCCTCTTCATTAGACCCACTATGCGTAGTCCATCGGCTTCTCCCTTCAAGCCGCAGCCAAGTATTCAGTCACCTATGCAGCTCCAGCCGCCCTCGATCCCATTTAGCGGTCGTTTTGGAGGGTTACGCCTGCTTGCCGCCTCCCCTCATTAGCCCAGCGGCCGGTGGTTCCTTGTTAGACCCCCCCCCCTTGCCCATGTCGCCTTAGCTTCCCGGTCGAAATGACGTCCTTCCCCTTTCGGTCGACGAGCTTTGAGGATACAGCCGTACTTGCCTATTTTTCTTCTCCCATTCGGCAGTCGTCCCCATCACCTTTCACCCGCTTGCCCTTTGCCGCTTTATACTGTAGTAGGGAGGTAGATCCAGCCCGATCTCATGCGGGAAGACCCGGTCAGTAGAGTGCGTTTGCTTTCCTTCCCCCGCCCCCTGGTCGCGTATTTCGCCGACGCCATCCATGTTTTCTTCCCGACTCCGCAAACGGCTCCAAAAAGGCCGGCTGGAGTTTCTCTTTTTTTTGTTCGTGAAAAAGTCGGAAATCCACACCCCCTTCGTCATTTAGATTTCCGGAGTTTTCCGCGCTGCTGGCCTCTGTCAAATTTTCCTAGACCCAGCCCTTTCTTTGCCTTGCGGACTGCCTATGAAGCGGCAAACGCAGATCTTTTTCCACCGCAGCCGTTTATTTTGCCCGTCTCGGAACTCTGATTTTCCTCCGCCTTATCGCGGCCCAGGCAATCTCTGCAATGCATGGGTGGTATACGGGATCGTATTGCGGCGTTTTCAGCGTTATTCCGTTCGTGCTCCCCTATTTCCTTCTCCCCCCCCACGTTCCCCCCGGCCTCCACTGTCTCTTCCGCCGGAAATCCCGAATGCGTCATTCTTCGACCTGGTTGTAGAAGACCATCTTCCTCCCCTTGGTCCAGAAACCCAATGCCTCTCCCACGCAGGCCAAACGGTAACCCCCCCATCCTTTTTTTCTTTCCCGATTTTTTCCAGCGAGAACGTCACCTTTCTCCGTGAATGATTTTTGTGGAAGAAACTTGCTATTTTTCCCTGTCTTTATTTCTGTCTCTCGCGCCCCGGACCCCTTATTTCCTCCGCTTGGTCACGCTCGATCCGCTATGCCTAATGTCGTATAAGACCAAACGATAGAAGGTCAAGACATGATGGCAAATGATTACGTTATTTACCACCTTGTCCATCGCAGACCGAGCTTGTCTCAGTTTTCTTCCCGGAGCGATTGTGCCAATCAAAACGTCACGATGGTCCTACCTGAATCCTTCAGAAGAAGACAGGGAACTGCGAGCTTTATATCCCCCCCCCCTCCCGATCGCACCCCAAGACCGCAGACCATCTTAAGCTCCTTTGGTCTGGGGCCGCTATATTTCCCGTTCCCCTGATCAGCTAACTTATCCATCCCCCTTTAAGTTGCGCCGTCCCCAACCTTGATTCCTTGTTACTTCGCCTGT
>Ga0179591_1310958_pt1 | contig 21535 bp, 19 predicted proteins | sample CZOMad2_1_08_16f_FD_182891 | JGI IMG/M metagenome (GOLD analysis project Ga0179591, IMG submission 182891) | Vadose zone soil fungal communities from Angelo Coast Range Reserve, California, USA - CZOMad2_1_08_16fungal (PacBio error correction) | ecosystem: Environmental > Terrestrial > Soil >... | reverse complement strand
AGCAAACAGGCAGTTCACGTTCCATGGAACATATGCTTTTTTGTGCTCCCCCTAGAAGTTCCACTTTCCCTTTTAATAACATTTGACTATTACCTATCTCGCTCGTCCTCCGATTCTATCTGGTTTCCTTCCGATCTACTTTGGCCAAGTCATCCGAGTTTCTCCGCGTCGTACTTGGCATGAATTTCCTAAGTCGGTCCCGTTGTTGGATGTGATTTGTCGTTTCCTTTTTTGTTCCTCATCGTCTGTGGCCCCCCTTTTTGTATTGGCTGGATCACCCCACCCGCACAGGTAGGGTTGCTCCGCCAGTTCTTTTTTCAGGGATTGCTCTCTTTTCTCCCCATGATTTCCTCCCCCGTTGGCTGAACTTCTGAAGGCTTCTCTTGCGTATTTTCACTCCTTTCCGGAATTGGTTGGGGTTTGGCGTGCTTGGGTCCGTTGAATCTAATCCCATTAAAACGAAATCAAGTAGGTCCCCCTCGCCCCCTTTCTAGATCGTTCCCTTTTCTTTCTTCCCTTATAAGGCAACAATTCTATGTTTTCATCTTTTTTGGAGGTCCCTTCCGCCTTATGTCCAGAACTTCCCTCCCCTTCTTACCAGCAGGTAAGAGTCGAGTTTTCGTCCTTAAGTGCGCGGATCGCGCGTCTCCGTCTTCCTTTTCCAGACTTACCTGCCTTTTTTCCCCTCCCTCAACCAAAGGAAAAGATCTTCGGTTCTTTCCTTTTAATTTAGCATTCCCAACAATGAGGACGTAATCCCCTCCTCCATCCGTTTTAAGCTATTTGTCTCTCCCCCTCCGTCTTCCCCTCTGATAATCGAGAGTTCCGAATATGTTTGCAGAACTGTTCCTAATTTTGTTTCTTTCCTCCTGAATGACGTTTTTTTTTCTTAACCCCTCTTTTTGCGGATTTTGAGAGTCAAACCCTTTTCTTAACCAAATACCTTTCCAAGGGTGGTGTTTTCCCTCCAATAACATGAAAGAATGCGAATTTTCCTCCCCCCTTTTCATGCCCCCCCTTCTTTCCCAACTTTTTAATTTTGAGTTAATATTTTCCTATTTCTACCGGCTTGTGGTATTCTATACTGCTTCTAGCCATCCATACTAGTTTTTACACAAACCTTGGGTTGTATCATTCCTGGTATCGCGGAACCGTTATGGGGGATTACCCTCTCCTCCCTCCCCCGAGCATGAATCCAAACCCCCCCTAGACCCTTTGTTCCTAATAAATTTTTTCATTGCCGCCCTAGCAGCCCCTCCCCATGGTTTCTTTCCTGGAAGTCTTCTTCCTAATCTTTTTGTCTTCTATTTTACATCTTTTTCCCCTTTTTCCTTGAATGTGAGGTGGTATAAGCCCCGAGAGACGGCGAGGTGAGCTTTTGCTGAGATATCCTTGAATTGTTCCAACCCTCGAGCTAGGAGGGTACTCCCTATAAGAATTTTCCCTCCTCCTCCTTCGGGAGTACCCACGTTTTCTTGCGACCCTTCTTCCTGGAGATTCTTCTACAGGATGCTTGCTGACAGATGGAGTCAATGTTCTTCATTTGTTTCTTTGTTTCTTGGACTTCTGCCTAATTAGACTCTGGCCACCGTATTGATCTTTCCTCTCAGTTGAAAGCGAATCCCCTCCCGCTTTTACGAAACAAAATTTTCCCTGGCAACTTTGGAAGACATTGTTCCTAACTGATCTGCTTCCCGGTCCCTTCCTATTCGCCATGGAGTGTTTTTCCTCGATTATAATCAGCTTTACATTTTATTTCTGCGGAACCCCATTTGGGACTCGGGTCAGCCCGAGAACACCCGCCTTTTGAACCAGGGTTTTTCTCTCTCTTCGCTGGCGGATGCGAGTTTCTTCCACGTACTGTCTTGGCGTTACTCCCGTCATCATCGTTCTTCCATTTAAGTCTGTGTTCAGAGACTACTCCCCTGGTTCAAATTGACGCGCACTCCAAAATTTTTTTTCATGCAAGGGCAAGTTCGACCATGTTCCACGGGTGTTTTTTTTTTTTCGTCAAAGCCCTCGATCGTCTCGGACAGAGCCAAACTCTCACGGTGCTTTGCCCCCATCTCATAAACTTTCCCCCCCCCGACAAAAGGGCCCTTTCTTCCCTCCCACTTTTATTTTCACTCCCTCTTACGAAACTATACAGTATAACGTAATCGCACTTTGAGCCACTAAGTGAATGGGTTTTTCCCCCCTTTTTTAGCGATGCGGTGATAAATTCTTCTTGTCGGGAAAATAATTCCCCCCCCGCGCCTGTTTTTCCCCCCCTTTTTAAATGGGATGCGCTACAAACGATCCGCTTTCCCCCCCTGTTCTTTTCAGAAATACACACTGCACTCTTATTCCCCCATGGCATAGCCTAACTACCCAACCCAACTTCGTAGATTAGCTCATCCTTCCGACTCCATTTTTTCTGGCTTGACTTCTGTGTCTGACCCCATGCTTCGTAAGCTCTTTGTTTTTATCTTTCGAGGTCTTTTTTCCTCCTCCCAATCAAGGGGAGTCATACAATTATCCCAAAGTTTTCCCCCCTCTCTTTTTTCCTTTTTTCTATGGGTTGCTATCGCTCTCCTGAAAAGTCCCCCCTGCCGTATGCGTTCCCTAGTACCGCCATTTTGAACTGCACGATGGCATACGCCATCCGTTCTTTCACAGATATAGGCAAGACGGCGTTCTCTTCCGTTATTTGCATTTCCCTCCCCCCACTTTTTTTTAGAAGCGAAGTTGTTATTCCTTGTTTCATTCCTTCGCGTTCACCAAAATCCCGCCGTTCATCATTGTCGGAAGCTGACCCGCGTTACCCCCTTAGTCCCTCAACAAAGATGGTTCTCCTTTCTCTCTGTTCGTATCCCTCTCCCACGCAAGAGATCGGGACTGATTCATTTTCACCCTTCACACTCTGGACCCCTTCTGGCGGCTTTTATGCGTTGAAAGGCGCATTTTAGCTCTTTCCCGTTCCCCCCTTTAAAACCTCTTCTTGTCCTGTGCGTGCTGGTAAGACCCCCTTCGTCAATTCCTACTCTGACCGACCTCGGACTGCGCGCGACGTACGAACTTCTTTTACGAACACTCCAAGTTCACACTCTTTCCTCCTGCGGATAATGTCTGGAATCCTTTTTTGGGACAGGGGCAGCCGTTCTTTATGCAACCATCCTTGACTTTCCCAGGCCTATTAATTGGCTTTCGATAATCCGTCTTCCCTGGTTTTCCCCGAACATTCTGATCAAAGCCCCGTGAACTTCCGGATGGTCTTATTCGGACCTTCCCCCCCCCATCAGTTACAAACTCCGTTTTGCACCCTCTCAACCTTTTCTCAAATTTACTACCCTTTTTTTCTCCACTGTGCACCTTTTGGATTCATAGATTCAACCGCAATCATCCTTCCCCTACTGCTTTGCGCCAAACGCCCTCCTTGGTTATCGTGGTATCCCCCACCCTCCCCCCCCCCACAGCATTTAGGACGCAAGACGACTCCTCCCTTGGAACGTGCCCCCCCCCTTGAAAACGATGACCGCGTCCCTCAGAAAGTGCTTGTACTTCCCCCATACGCCGCGGGAGACAGATTTCGTTCACCCTTCCTCCTTAAACCACTTTTCCTCAAATAGGATGATTTCTTACACCGTCTGAATTTGCCTGGAGAGCCCTTTCTTTCCTTCCCGCCAGTACTTGCGACAGTCAATGAGGTCCGATGGGCAAGCCGCTGGGCCGTTTTCTTATTTTTCTTTTAAGCCATCCCCCCAGCGCCTTGTTTGGCCTCGCTAAATGATCCCAAAGCGATTCGGCCCCGCCTCTCGTCTGCAAAGTACCCCCTCCCCCCCCCCGTTCTCCGATCTTGTCAGAGATATCCTCGAGAATACCCCCCCAGCAGCGGCTCTAGAGAATTTCCCTCTCCCTCTTTACTGGTCCCTTTTGATGTAAACCCAAGAAGTAGCACGGTAATTTCCCCCCACTTACCCGTGCCTCCCCCCTTCCGACTCGACTTCTGTCGCTATATTTTAATCTCTCAGCTTTTCAGAGAGATGCATGTGTTAGATTCGATTTTTTCGGCTAACTGGAGTGATTCCCACTTCCCGTGGTTGCCCCCCCTTGCTGGACATCACCAAAACGAGGACCACGAGTTTATGTCTCCTTTCTTAGGGACCTCCTCTTTCTTCTTACTGATCGAGGAACCCTATCGGTTTTCTTTTGATGTGGTACGTTGTCCGTCATTCCCCTTGATTAGAAGCGTCCCCCTTACTCAGTTAGGTTTTTTTGCCTCCTTGCCGACGTTTGTCGAGTCAACTAGAAAAAGCCTTGATTTTCCCCCCACTCATTCTGGGGTTTTTATCAGGATACCTTCCCTTCGGGCAGTCCCCTTTCTGGTCCCTTCAGTGATAGAGTAGTCCTCTCTTTCTGTTTGCCGGAATCTACAACTTATGGCCGCCCCCTACGGTCCCGCGTCTCCTTTGCAGGAATTTTCCTTCCTCCTCCGTTCTGTTTTTTCGGTTTTTTGGGGTCCCCCGCGTAGTTTTCTCACTATCTTTTTAGGGCTGATCATTCCTGACTGGTTTTTTTTTCTCCTCCCATGTTAGGATATTGACGAGATTTGGTCCCTTCTTGCCGTTCCCCTTTCTTCCCACAAGAGTAAGGTGTATCCATTTTCCCCATCTTTGAACCTAAGAGAAGGCCTTGTTTCCGTATCACTTCCACCTCCAAACGCATCACGTAGGGGCTTATGTTGAAATAGCCTGTTTTATCAAATACTCCCAGTTCGGATCATTTATAGTTTTCACCCCCCATTCGTTGGTCCCTTTTCATGCTGTGAGCAAAGTTTCTTTCTTCCTGCTAAAGGACCTTGATCACGTCTCTTTTCTTTTCTTCCCAGAGACCTCCTTTTCCCGATCTGCGCGGATAGAATATTCGTTCTCGTTTCCTCTATTTCTCTCCCCTTAGAAAGAGAAAAGCTATTCTTTGTTCCTTGGCACTGCTTTTTTTCATTCCCCCAAAATTGGTCCGTCAATCAAATTTTCTATTTTCCTTTACGCTATTCCCCCCCTTTCACCCCCCCCCACCAAAAACCCTTTTCCAGCTTGAACCCCCTCTTCCTTTCTATGGAGTGATCGAATACTTGATACTGTTATTCCCTGAAACCCACCTAGTTGATTCCTTGGTCCTAACGCTGGTCCCGTGCCCTAAACCATGATGATAGGGCGTTCTTTTCAGCCCCACCTTTTCCACAAGCTGGTAACTCTTCTGTCGTACGTTTTTTGCCCTTCAAATTTACCAGTTTTCCTCCTCTGTTCAACGAGATTGGGCTTCCCCCCATTATGGCAAGTTCCAATGGCGGTTCCTAGCTTCTCCTCCTTCTGGTGGTCCCCTTCCTCCAGAAGTCGCTTTCCTGAATCACCATAGCGCCCACCCTCTTCTAATATATTTTTTTTTCTTCTAGTGGTCTCAGTGTCTTTTCCCCTTTCCCATTTCCCTTTTCTTAATTTTGGGGGAACCCCCCCCCTCTGACTCCCTAAGAAGCCCCCCACACTTCTTGCAAGTGGTGGACTACGAGGGATTTCCATTTCCCCCTCCTCAAAAACCCTTTTTTTTTTCCTTCTTTTCAGAGCAGATATTTCCCTTTTTTTGTATTTTTTAAACTATGCCAGTTTGGCTGGGCCCCCCTTGGACCATCTAACGAGCACGCTTTGAGCTCTGAGAATCTCTTTCAGTGTTACACCTCGATTTGGCTTGACTCCAGACACTAGTCTAAGCCCGACTCCTCCTTGCGTTTCCTTCTTTTCTCCCCCCCCCGGCCTGGTTTTCTTTCTAAATTCCTACTAATGTAGGAAATAGGTAGTCACATAACGCGATTTTTCCCACCAATTTGACACGTGCCGGGATTTAATGTTCCTTATACATTTTACTAATATTTCAAACGTTTCTCTGTGAGTCCCTCCCAGATGAAGTGAGTTTCACGCGTTCTTACCCCCGATGAAACTTTTTCTTCCATACCCCTGTTCCCTTATGACAATTTTCGCTTCCTTCTGAGCCATTTGTCCTCTCTCTCCTCCCACCCGGTCCCTCCAACTTCATTGGAGGACTCCCTGGGCCCCCACTTCGTGGAAGCATTCGCCAACCTTTTCCCTGTGTGGTGTGTGCCGTTTTGATTGAGTATGGTGTTGGTTGGGTCCATGGGGGTGGACCCTTTTTGAGGGCGGCTTTCCTACGTTTCCCTTTCTGAGTAGCCGCCTGCCCTCATCGCATTTTCCCCCCTCCTGTTTGCCCTCTCTCGAGAACGGACACGTCACTTGTGCGCTTGTCCCCTTCGCTTGACGTCATCCATTTGGCGCCGTACCCCCCCACTGTCTCCCCTTTTTCGAGAGGGTCTGTTAGTACCAAATCTCGGTTTCTATTCATTCTTCAGGCAAGAGCTCCCCATCTACCGTCTTTTTTGAAAATCCTACGAACCATATGACTGACGGACACATCCTGACACTTTTTCCCCCCTTTTAGCCCTTCCAATACCATTTTTGTACAGGCGAGTCTACGAAATATTTCTGGCCTTTCAGTCAATCACTTTTTTACTTTGGAAAAGCCCCTCGAGGAGATGACCCCCTTGCGGATCATCTTGGGTCACCCCCACCGTATCTTTGGCAAACCCCCCAGCGATGCGAAACTCGCTTTCCGGCCTCCTCTCCTTTCTAAGAATCCAACTACCTCCCTCCCCCAACGTCTTCCTCGTTTCCATAAAAGACTCCCACTCCAACGTCTTCCCCTAGATTAACTTCACGCCAGTGACCATTTTACGGGATTATTGCTCTGCGGACCACTTCCCAAATGCCCTCTTAGCCCCACTTTTGCGAGTGTGCTGTTTTTGATTATAATCGGGGTCCTCAGCCCCACCCCCCACCCTATCCTTTCCATTTTCTTTAGACCGTGACCTCCCCGAAACAAACTTTTTTTTTTCCCCCTCCGGCGGAAGAGTTTTTCTTGGTTACTTAGAGAATCGTACCCCCCCTCCGGAGAGGCGCTCTTTCCTAGTACTACACTGTTGCCCTCAATAATGGTTTTCCCGGTCAGACAAATAGGTCTTTCCCTCTCCTGCACACTCCGTCTTGGCGTGTTCCTTATAGATGAATTTTTCAGGGCCCAGGAACAAGTTTTCTGCCCAGCGCAGCTTTAGGTTCCGAATTTGCGCCCCCCACCCTCCATCCCGGATTTTCAATCTCCCCCCCTCGTTATCAGGAGTCCCCCCAACGCTTTTGTCGGACTACCCAGTGATCTGTCCTGTACCCTTCTTTCTCATTCATCTTCTTTCCCGTTGACGTGATAATTCTCTTCCTGACACGTCGTCGTGGCCCCTTTTTTTGTGCCTTTCCCTTCCGTATTGATTGCGCTTGGTCCTTTCAGTCCCCCCCTTCGTAGCTTGTCTTTTGAGTGAATAGGTTCTTCAAGAAATCTATTCCAGGCGTCTTCCCCGCTCACGACCAGGCGGATCGGTTCCTCCTTCGAAAAGGTCTCTTCCCCCCCTGCTTGAACAAGCCCTTTCAAAGACCCTCCTTTGTCATTGTCTGGAAGCCTCCTGCTGAGGGGCAGGCCGCTTTTCTTCCCCTCATGGAGACCAGGCCGTTTTTTCACACGTGTTTCCTTTCGATAACTACTCAGACACTGGTCTGCGATTGTCGAAACCGTATGCCCCCCATTCTCCATCCCATGGACGTGATGGTTTTTATATTAGTTCGGGACGACCTTGCCCCCCAACAATGCCGTCTTTTGAGTTTTCCCCAGCCTTGCAAACGCCTAAAACACCCCTCCTTTTTTCAAATGGAATTAGCTTTCTACAAAATCTGCCCCTTTCTTTTTTCCGTCAAAAGCTTTTAGCCCCGACCCTCCGCGGTATATGAAGTGTCCCTGAATAAAATCGAGTGACTCCAACGCTCCGTAGATGTCACGCCCCCCCCCCGCAACCCGCTTACCGAGCCGCCTCCCGTTCGCTTTGTTTTACGCATGCCCCAAGTATGTTTTTTTAGTTCTTTTTCCCCTCCCTTTCATCGGCCCTTACCCGGATACTCACATTTTTCTATTACGAGTTTTTCCCGATTACTGACCGTAATGGTTATTCCCGCCGGCAGAGAACTTCTGCTTCAGAATCACAGCAATGATTTTCCCCCCGGTAGGAAGATGACGTTTTTGATTCTCCCCTTAAAACTACCACTCCGCCTCTTTCCGAAAGAGGTCTTCCCCTACTGACTCTTTTCAAAAGAGATTCTAACGAATGCTTCTCATTAGAGAACAAGCCCCCGTCCCCATCAGATTCGTGTGGCCGATTCCCTTCTTCATCCCCAGCGCGGCAGCTCTTTACGCGAGTCCTTTTTCGCGGTGATGTAACACAGACGGTTTTATCGTTCTGGACCCCAAACTTTTTTCCTCCTTTACCCTAGAATCGACCTTTCCACAGTTTCGCTATCTATGATAAGGTTGTTTTTTTTGCCGATCTTTTTGACTCGCTTCGAGTTTTTCTAATGGTTCTCTTTAGGTTGCCTGACCGTGGCGAAACCCTTGGGTCAAATCACCCTCCCCAGCTCCTTCTTCTCCTTTCACTCTAAGGTAGCCCGGCTGGAGTCTCCTTTGACTCCCCTCTGCAAAAATTAGGCGTAGGGCTTTGGGGTTTTCTCTTCCCATTCCTTTGATCGCCTTTGTGAACAGCCCCCGATTTGTTTGCCTCCCTTTTGTCACCCACTTCTAGGAGTGTTCGTGTTTCATGGGGATGAGTATCACGCGTTCCTGAACCCTTTCTGGTTGACGCGTGCTGAGAAGGAGTTATTACCGTCTTTTTTCCAGACGGTAATCCCTCATCTCCCCTCTTTATTCTCAAGGGTTGAAGGGACGCCCTATTCTTTCCAGCCCGAGTATAAAGCGTTAACTGGGCATTGCATTTCTCTCTAAGGGATGTCGTCCTCCCCCCCTTTTTTTTCTCCTTTCCTTTGATTGTGTCCTTTTTAACGTCGTCGTTCTTTCTTCCTCCCTTGCTTTTGAAGGCACTAAGTCTTTTTTGTCCCTCCGCTTTTTTCAGTCCTATGCGAGATGTGTTTTCCTCGATTTGCGTCCAGTTTCTCCAAACCAGGAATGGTCTCCGTTTTTAGCGCCCATTTTTTACATTACTTTTTCGCTGGTTCAGGTCGGGCCAGAAATCTAACCCTACCCCCGATCTCCCCTTTTCCTGTCCCAATCAAGTGTTCGATCGCACACTGTTGCTGATCATTAGAAGGAAAACCCCATTTTTCTTCCCCTGGTAGTGTGCCCAGGCTTGCCTTTTCCCCCCCTGAGCCCAGAAATCTGTCCTCGCTGTCCGTTTCATATACCTCTTCTTACGCGATAGAGATCGCTCGGCTCCCTCCCTGTAATCATCCTTATTAACGTTATATTTTATTTTCCCTCCCCCGGACAGATATTATGTGTTTTTTCGGACTTAGACCCCTCCCATATTCAATGTCTCCACCCCATAATTTTTTCCCTTTCCCGCGAAGTCAATATTTTCCCCTCCTCGTCTTCATTCCCTCCAGCAATCCATTTTGCATCCCCCTGCGGGCTTGAAACACCTCGTTGTGATCTCCGTGAATAACCGTTTTCCCCTGGACGAAAGCGTTCTGTTTACACACCTTCTAACCACTCTCAATTTCTTCGCGGGGTTTTGTCAGTGTTTCTAATCTATCCCCCTTCACTCCCTCCTTTGCGAATCTGCCCCTTCCTGTCTTGGCTTAAGCCAGTAGGTAGTTCACATTTGCGTTTTTCCTTTCGGAAGCGCTCCCCCCTGGTTGGTCACTTAGGTCATTCGGTTAGTCACCCCGCCTAAGACGCGACCACAATCTCTTTTGGTTTTTTGTCTTTGTCCCAACTTTCCCCGACTTCCCTTGGTGGCTGAGACCCGCTTGAATGACATCCAACACCCCGAGCAAAACCATTTGTACTACGGTACGGCCCTCCCCTACACTCCCGTAACCTGTCCTTCGGACGTCGGAAGTTGCTATTTTCCCCCTCTGTTGAGTTCTTCAACTACCCGGGTTTGCTACTGTTCGTCTGTTTTTAGACTTTCCCTTTTTCCGTCCGCGGTAGCCGCCGGTATCCTCCTTGCTTTGCCCCATAGGGCTCTAGGAGTTTTTGACCCTAAATCTAGTATCAGCCCCTTTTCCCGCTCAGGAGGACCCCCCGTTCACGTGATGTTGCGACCGCCCCTTCCTCGATATTTCTTACCCCCGGCCCGTCTAATTTGCTGCTTTCTCTTATAATCTCTCCTTTCCCAGTGGAAGGGTGTTTTTTATTTTTGCTCATGGTTTCGATAGGGACCTTTGTCAGCTTGTCGATCTTTCCCTCGCCCAGGCCTTCCACGCTTTTTTCCGAACCCCCCAACCCACTGCCGCCCCCTTTGGAAATCCTTTGCGCCATCGCATTTCTGCACTTCTGTTGGCTTCCCCTCACGTTTCTTTCCCCCCTGTCTATAGGAACCCCCCTGTTTTTTCCATAACGATTTTTCTTAGTGATTCCTTCCGCAACTTTCTTCAGCCTTGCAACCGGTGCAGCTATCTTTCTTCACGAATATTTTTTTTTTTTCTCTAGATGCGTTTTTTTTCACTTTTGTAGTTTATGGATCCACGACTTTCCCTCATGTCTCCCCCCGGCCGACTCGTTTGACTCAACCAGACTGTTGGCTTTTCTCCTAGAAATTCCTCATGGCTCCTCTTCCATCAAAATGGAATTCTTATGATGGCCAGTTAGAACCATGTCTAGTTCGGTCCCCTGAGGTCTTTTTTTGTACCCCATCGGGTGTACATTCCCTTCATCCTGACGGCCAGTCCCCCTCCCCCCTTGTGCTTTGAAAATGACCTCTTCTAAGGGAAAAGTACCCACATACTCCCGTTTTTTCCCCCCTGATTTACTCCCTCATTTTCAGAACAGTATTCGTCCTCTCAGACACTCTACCCGTCCGTTGCTCTCATCCGTGAATTTTTTTTTCACTCCCCTTCTTCGTGTCAACCTTTCTTATACACTTATGGGCGTTCCCATTAGAGATCTCGAGCCCCCAAGTTCCAGTGCTTGAGGAAAATCCGTACGACTTTCCTTCTGATAGTTTCTCTCTCCACCTCCCCTTAAGGCCCTTAAAAAAGTTTCCATCTTTTTCAAGACAACCGTCACCCCAATTGGGAACCCTTCCCAGAACCCAATACTTTTTTAACCATTTTTTTTACTGGATGCCTCTGAGGCCCCCAGCTTGACAATGCACCTAGTCCCCCACGGTGGCTTGGTTTTTGTCTGGTGGTTTTTGCGCTAGCGTAAAGTATCTCCCACCCCCCCCTATCTAGGGACAGTCTCCAGGCTACACTAATGATTCACACCACCCTTCTTTTCCAGCCCGCTTTTATTTTTCTATATCCCCCTCCGGCGTTTCTGCCTTACCCCTGGCTTATGTCTGTCTGTATCCCACACCCCTGTGATCCTCCAATGAGGACGGCCCAATCCTTGTCTGACGAGATCTCTTCGGTGTGGAGTATTCTGCTGGAAGCCACAACCCCTTTCGCCAGTTCCTCTTTCCGTGGTCAGCCTTTTTTCTCTCAAATAAGACTGCATACATGGTTTCTTGCCCCATTTTCCAACAAGAGTCAACTAGTCATCCCCCCCCCAAGCTGTCCCCCCCCTTTCTCTGCATGTTGCCCTTTCCTCCCAAGACGCGAGTGCTTTCATCGGGACTTTCTATAGGAAGGTCCCCTCTCTCGACAACAAGGATGGCGGCTTTTGACGTTACCTTTTTTCATTCCCCTTTTGCTGCGCTCCTTTGCCAGTAAACCGAACTCTGGTCAGTTTTTTGAAGGTTTTAAGAAATATCCGGGTTCCATCCCAGTGACACCTCTCGCCTCCTGGCGATCTTTTCGGCGTCGGACGCTTTCTATGACCTTGCTGGTGACCACGCCGAAAGATCGGTCTATCTGTCTTCTCCAGGATTGTTCGCAGAAGGATTCTCACCCTCCCTTTTTGCCAAAGGAAGACCCCCCCTTTTTTTTTTTTTCCCTTCGATAGTATCGCAGACACTGTTTGATCTCTCCGAACTTCTTTTTGACACCAGCTTGCGCCAGCCGCCCCCCCCTCCTTTCTTGGCGTTCTTTCTCCCTCGACCATGCACAACTCTGTCCCTGTTCAACCTTTTGGCCCCCCCCCCTCCAAGTCCCTTTCCTCCCTTTGAAAATGAACGGCCATCCCTCCCACACACTCGCAATATTCTCCAAGACTAGAGCACCCTGAAAGCCCTTTATCTTCCTTTTTAGACCTCTACAAACCCTATGTAGGACTCCACCTGAAGATTCCTTTCAACGTGACTCTTCCCCTCCGCCACAGAAAAGAATAGGACTTTTTTTTTTTCCGCACCTCCTTTTGGAGACCTCCCCGGATTCGTTCCCGGCCAGACTTATCCGTCCCCCCCCCACCAACCAGGATGATAGACATTTTTCTTTTCGACTCAGATAGCGTCCTTTCTTTCATTTTCGAAACGACGGGAGACTTTTTTGAAATGAACGTCTTCCATCACTCTCCTACCCCCTGTTCTGAGGTTCCAGATCCGGCCGCTCCTTTCTTGACATTTACCACTGTAAACTACCCGAGATGTAGGTCCTATTCGGCGCGACTTCAAACTGATGCCAGAGATTCGGTCCCCCTCATGCGTACTTTCTGAATGATGCCCACCCCGACAGTTCACCCGTCTCTATCTTTTCCTCATAATAACAGTAAATAAACGCGGCGATTACCTTTTTTTTCCGCCCCCTCTCTCCCTGGGAAGTTGTTCGCTGTTTTTGTCTTTCCCGATCCTCTCACCCCCCCCCCCGTGACCCGGTTAGCATCACCCCAAAATAAGCGCGCACACTCTCTTAATACGTTTTTTATGATGGGGTTTTGTGTGTGTGACTTCGATTCCCTCGTTTTTGATACCTCACCTTGAGTTGCGGTGAGTTAATTCTTGGTCGAACCCAAAACACCCCCCAAACCTCTCCCCCTTTCATGGGCGTCAATTTTTTTTGAGGTTGCGAAGAGCATGGTACCTCTTCCCTTTTATTGTCCTTGGAAAAACGAATTTACCGGTTTTTTTGTGGTTGGTCCAGGAATATACTGCCTCATGCGTTTAATTAAGCCTTTTTCTCTTCCTCCTCTCATGGGCCCTCGGTGGTCTTTTTTTGTTAAATTTCCTCAAATAAGACAAAGCATCGTCCGTTCCCTATGAATTTCAATTTGGTCGCGCGTCTTCCCTCGTTTATGATTTACCGTACTGGTCTCGCTCCTTAGCTTCTCTCTCTCCACAGACCTTATCCGTTTTGGTTGAAGTTCTATCTACTTTCTTTCCCCAGTTTCTTTCCCTGGCCTTGCATTCCTAAGTCTTGTTCGAGTACTAGGTGTTCCCCTTTTGTTTAACATCTTCTTTTTCTAGGCTCATAACGGCTTTTGTAGTTTTCGGTTAAACCTTCATTTCCCCCCTTTTAGTGGTGATAAAGGTTCGTCCTTCTTCTCTGGCTCTGCCCCCCCCCATTTTCCCTTCTCAAAAGTATCCTTTCTCGTTTCCCTGACCGTTGACCCCTTTTGAACTCGGTCGGAATTGTTGGGGGTTATTAATTTCCCCGAATCTCATCCCCCCAATCGGTCTTCTTTCTCAATCCTACTTTTCGCGAATTTTCCTGGATAATTGATCTAAGGCCCCAATGTGATCTTCTGTTTCCCATTCCATGAGGTGCAATCCCAACCCTTTTTGTTCTCCTGTCTTTCACCAGAACCCTCTATCTTTTCATTCTTTTTCACCCAGTCTCCCTGTACAGATTCCGTACGCCGCGCGCGTTCTAGAATCGGTCGCTCCCCTTTAATACTCTCCTAGATCATTTCATTCAGCACCTCCTACGCCCTTTGTTTAACCCCCCCCCCCCCCCCACCCTTTGAGCGCATCCCCCCCCGGCTTGAATGTCCTTACAATGTCCCCAACCTCCCCAGTTTCCCTTTCCCGTTCCACCTTCTGAAAGTCAGCCTCGTTCTAGGCGAGTCCTTTCCTCCACTCCTGATTTCAAAGTTTTAATGACCAAACCACTTTCTCTTTTCCCCCTAGGGGTCGATGGCGTCCCATAGACTTAGTTCTTTGAGAGTCCCAAAAATTCTACCCCCTGCTTTCACCCTTCTTACGAGGTTCTGGCCACACTCTCCATCCCCTAATAAAGACGCACGTCTTGAAGCTCTTATTTCAGTTGAAAGTCTGTTGACCCTTCCCCTTTTTCTTTCCAAGTAATTGGCGGTTACTTTCCCATAGTTCCCCGTGGATTGTGTACGGCTTTTTCTCGCCTGAGAGTCACCCCATTATTCTCCCCGCGGCCCCCTACAACAATATTTGGGTGTTTCTCCCCCTTTTTTTCTTGCCTTAATCTTTCTCTTTGGATTCCCTCAGCCGAGAGCCAGCTAACCCAACTCAACCCCGTGGTTCTTCCTGGAAGTTTTCAGGGCGTTCTCCGAGTTGCCCGTTAACTTTTTCTTCGTGCCGCTTTTTTTCCCCGCTACCCCCGTCTTGTGCTTCTTTTTCCGAAATATGACTTTTTTGCTACGGTCCTTTGCGGCTCAGAACGAGCTTTGGCCGCGTCGCGCTTTTTTTTGCTGGCCATTCTTTTCCTGTTTGCCACCTCGAGCTTGTTTCCCGCCATAGGTTTAACGCACTTTCGCTCCTCGATTCCCTTTTCCCGTGAGCGACCGTCCTGGAATTTTGTCCCCCTGGAAGTCCTGCGGAACCTGTCCAACAGTATAACCTTTTCCAACCGGCTTTTGATTTCCCACTTTTTCCTGCAATTTAGCTAGATTGGGACCACTCACAATGAGATTGTCCCGCCTGCCTCGCCCCTTTCGCAACTTTTGCGATTTGAAGAAACCAACTCACGCCTTTTCCGGTCTGTTCATTCTCACCATAGTCTCTTCGGGGTCCGCTTCCTATTGCTCCCAGCTTGTCCGTTTCTTTTTTTCATCCCCACTTTTCAATTGCAATGATTCTGCAAGGATTGTACCCCTTTGGGCCACCTTCTCAGAAATCACCTTTTCCCTCTACCCTTATCCCCCCCCCCTTCCCCAATAACTTTTTTTTCTTTTATATCGATTAGGGGCAACCGGTTCGCGTGGCTGCTTCCCCGACGTTTCCCCCCATGGGAGTTTTGTATCCCCGATTCCGGTTCAAGTGTTTCTCTCTTCTCACCCTGACAAGACACTTGCCCATCGTTTTCAGCTCACCAAGCTTAATCCTTCTCTTGGCGAAAAATTCTTCCAAGGTGGTTGCATATTTCTTTTTCTCCCCCTGAGGAAATCCTTCCCTTCCTTCTACAGCGAAAAGCTCACGAGTTTTGTGCCCATCTATCGAAAACTAGTTGATCCTTCCCCTTTATCACCACTCCCCTTCCCGTTTCCCTTGTATTTAATATTTTTTCCCCCTCCCACCTTCGAGAACGCTTCTTCCCAGCCACACACAGACGTGCTCCCCCCCTCCCGTGTTTACTTCCTCACTCCCTGTCCGGCTAAGTTCTTCCCTTCTTTCTGCGTAACCACCCCCTTGAGCTCGCGGTGGGAACACCCTTCCCTTACGGCGCGGTTCCGCGGCCTTCCCCCTCTCATTTTCGAACTCCCCCTTCCCCGTAGCAACCTTTTAATATTTTTTCAGCCCACCTCATACCAGATTACTTCCATAGCTTTTCCTTTCATAAACCTTTCTTCCGGAGTATTTTCTTCCCCATGAATTCGCTGGTATCCCTGGTTCTCGTGTGTTTTGATGGTCTACGTTAGTCATCGCCCCCCCCCCGGCGGTTTTTCAGACAAGTGAGACCCTCCAGTCGAGACCACAAATATACTTTGTCCAGGATTTGCAGCGATGGGGATTCTATCGCCCTCCTGCCTACCCCCCCTCCGGCTCGCTTGTACTCTCCCACCTCCCTTTAAATTTTACTTCCTGCTCCCAAAGCCTGGCCCCTATCGGAATTTCGGTAGTGACGTTAGATCTTTCCGGGGCCCCATTTCGCCCAGATAGTCTTTTTTTTTCCCGAAGTGAGGTTCCATCATCCGCCCGTTTTCCCCTTTTCCCCGAAAGTGTTCTTCCCTTATTCATCCCCCCCCCCCCCCCCCCCCCCCCCCCCCAAAGCTGTGTTTCAGGGTTTCCCAGTGAGCCCTTCTCGTCCCCTCCTTCACTTTTCCCTTTCCTTCTCATTTCGGAAGGACAAGACTTTGGTTTGACACGGATGCTTTTTTTACGTAAGGTCAGCATACTTCTCGCCGTCCCCGGTTAAAAACAACATTGCCCGGTTTCCTCTTTTAAGCATAGGAATTAAAGTCGCTTTTCCGCTCCTTACTTAGGAGATTCGCTCCGCTTCGTCACGACGCTGTTCTCTTCAGTGGATTCCCAGCACTCCGGTTATAATGTTGAAGCCTTCAGGCACAGAGTTTCCCCCTCCTGTCCTGAAAAGTTTTTTTCCGATCCCCCCTGTTCTTCAGGCCGGGGACCTTTCTTCTCTACGTCCCTCCCCCCGATTTTTCCTCACATCCCGTATGGCGTTTTATGGGACCTACCCCTTCACAACCACCTGTTTTCCCCCTCTGGAACCGTTCCTTTTCCCCCTTCGCTTGTGAGGACAATTAACTTCCATCATCGCTTAAAACCCCTTCCCGCAAATATTCAGAAAACGCCCTAGAGTCCACCCCTCCGAGTTATTGAATCCCGCCTACCCCTCCTTTAGACCCTCCCCATGACGCGAGGATCCCCTCCAAAACAGGAACCGCGGCAAGTACCCCCCCCCTTTTCTGCATCTTCCGACGGCGCTTCCTAGATGCTGGAGGCAACCTTTCCTGTAAAAACCCCTTCTCTCCATATGATTGAAGAGGCCCTTAGACTTCCTTACTTAATGGGATTAACTACGGGACCGAGAATGATCCCTCGCCCAGAAACGTGGGCTACCCAGAAGGAATTCCCTTTTTCTATTTCTAAGAACTGAAAAAGCCCCTCTAAGAGTCGGGGACGAATATTCCTGTATCTAACTGCTTTTTCCACAGATTATGTCAGAATGACCTCTCTAGACTGACTTCCAACCTCCAAAGTCGTCAGTCTTGTGTTTTCCTTCCTCAATAACTACCCCCCATCCAGCTTTTTTCTCATACGATACCGAATGACGGGTGTCAGGTTTTTTTCTTTCACCAGACGGTTTAGCCAGTCTTTGGCCTTCCCCACAGACCCCTTTGCCTCAAAACTCCTCGAACAACATCTCGTTAACTCTCCGTTTTTTGCTCTGAGATGCTGGGGACTTCCTCTTTCGAGTTTTGGTCGAACTGTTCCTCTTTTCTTTTCTTCCAATCCTCCCCCCCGTCTTCGGGTAAATCAAAACCGCGAACTTTCATTTGTTTGCGCGTCAAAGATGTTAGCTCCGTTTTCTTTCTCCTGGGTCCCACCCCGTCCCCTTGGAGAAGTGGTGGGTCTTGTCTTCAAGATAGAATTCTTCCCCCCTTCTTTCTCTTCAGGCCAGTCTGCTCTTCTCCCTGTAGGAAAAGATTGATTGTTCGTTTTTAAAGGGGCTGAAGGACCTCCGCCACAGGCAGCTGTCACGGTAGTAACTCATGTTCTGAACCTTCTCCCTTTCTCCCGTTTTTTCGGGGCATAAACTTTTAATCTCCGATCGCTTCTAATCATCTAAAATGTGTAAGTTTTTTTGACTTCTCTACAACTTCCTCCAGAGGGTTCTCCCAAAGTTTCGTAATGGAATGTCATCCTTCGCGACTTTTCTTTTGAGTACCTCTTTTTTTCCCTTTTTTTTGCACGACGCTTCCTCGTTATTTTTTCTCCCGTCGTGGAGGGCTGCCCTCATCTCCCGCTTTTTTTAATATTGCGGTTTCTTTACAGTGCTGGCAACAGGGTACCAAAGTTTCGGTTTGCCCTCCCTTTTTTTTGTCATGACGGAATTGTGTAAAGTTTGTTTCAGAACTCCTCCCTTTACCACGCAATTTCTTGGCGTTTCTAATCCGTTGTCCCCCCGATTTATCCCGTGTCTGACGCTTCCCTCTTGAAGAAACATTTTGATATCTTGTTCCCCTTCCCCTGCTGGACAGTAATCGGATGCTCCATTGCCTGGTTCCTTTACAGATGATCCCTGAGATGCTTTTCTATTGTTTCCTAGACTGCTTCAGTACTCCTCCGGTTTGATTCTCCATCGATAGCCCCTTACTCCCGTCATCTTCAGAACCTCCTTTCTCTTTACGCTCTGTGTTTAAAGGAAAGTCACTCTGCACTCCACCTCTGCGGACTGTCTCTCCCGCCCGGTTTTCCCCTCTTTCTCGGGGACCCCCCCGTCCCCCCCCCCTTTCATCCAAGGGCGGTCCTTTTTCGTCTGTCCCTAACAATGCAGATAAAGGGGAAATGCCCCCCTTTGAGGACCTTGAACCCTCTTGTCTCTTTCCGATCTGCGGATTCCTCTAACATCTTTCAACGCTACTCTTATCCTCTAATTTTTTCTGCCTTCATATCTCAAAGCCCCTCGTATTGTTTATATATGTAAGAGATTTCTCCTTCCAGTAGAGGCCCAAGATTCCCATCTAGCGCCTACTAAGGTGGGTATGTTGTTTGTGGTGCACGGAATTATTCTTGGTCTGATCCTTTCCTCAAACTAGCTGTCAAATACTCCCCTATATTATTTTCTTTTCCCCATTCTGTCTACTTTTCCCTGTTTCACATTGGATTACCCCCCTCTCCCGAGAAGGCCCAACCCCCCTAGAAAAAACTTGTTTAACTCCTCGGGACTTTTTATTGCCATATCAGCCCTTACCCTGTTAGAGTGAAGAGGCTATATCTTTCTTTTTGTCTTTGCTTGAAGCCCTATGACCCTGGTTTGGGAATAATTTTTTGAAGTTGACGTTTGTTCTCTGCACCTCTCTCCTTCAGAGGAGGTATTTCCTAATACATGCATTGTTGTTCAAATCGAGATAGGAAGGTTCTTCCGCCCTTATCTTTTCTTTTTCCCTCCACGGTGAGATAGCCGTTTTCTCCCCCCCCATAATTTCTTTTTTCGCCACGGCCGGGTTATCTACCCTCCGCAGATTGGGTGCTTTAGCTCCAAAGTTTTTTTCATCAACCTTTTTTAAAACGTGAGTGCTTCTTTTTTCCCTTTCCTAATTTAGTGGTCCCCTCCCACAAGTGATCTGTCTCTCTTTCAAGACCTCCCCCCCCGCCCCGCTTTGAAGAAACCCCCCTCTGCCCTCCCCCATGGATACATTGTTTCTAACTTGGAAACGCATAGGGTTTTCCTGTTTTCTCCTTCTGCCAAGGGGAGTTCTTCTTCCGAACCCCCTTTTGGAAATGCATCACCGCTTTCTTCTTCGGACACCATTCGGGCCCGAGCTCTCCCCGTCCCCCGCACGTGTAAATATCTTTTTTTCCTTCTTGTTTGCTCCTCTCTGGAACGGTTTTGCGCGTTGCTGCTTTTCACGAAGTTTCCTATGTATTAAGGGTCCTCACCCAGGTGTTATGCCATTTCCCTATTGGATTCTCTACATAGACATGGACCCTCTCTTCCTCGGCCGGTTTTACCCTGATAAGAATTGCAGATGGTGCCGCACTTTTCCAGCCAGATTTTTTTATGCCCCCCCCCCCCCTTAGCGATTAAACTTCACTTCATAGAGGTCCCCCCTTCCAACTCCCTTTGGGGTGAATTCTTTCTGAACCCTTTATAATTTCCAAATCTTTCAAACCATTCCCTGCACGTTTCCTCTTTCCGATGACTAACCTTTCCCGAATATTTCCTCTTCAGAACGACTCCCTTCTGTTTTCTCACCATCACTGAATTTGGTCCCCTTCACTTTATGATCTTCGGTATCCCCTCCTTCTCAAGTACCACCCTCGAGCATTGTTTCCAAACAATTCCAGTTTCCGATGCTCGACAGAAGCCAGCATTTCTCCTTTTCCCCTCTCTGGCCTTTCCCGCAAATTACCCCGCAACCATGGGACCTTTCACTCCAAAGAGAAACTTACCCCCTCTCTTCGTCAAGACTCAACCCTTTGGTGTCTTTTCCTTGTTTTCATTTCAAACTTTCCTCGGTTCTTGTTGCTCGTTTTTTAGGCTTTCCGTCACGTCTAATCCAACCTATTTCCTAGTTTAAAAGTCTCCCCCTACGACACCCTATTTTTGTTTCGCCGGGTCTTTTTACAATCGTCGGGGATTGCTATCTCGAAGACTTTTTTCCCAACAGCCTTTATTTTTTCCCCAATGTCCCCTCCCCCCCCCCAGGTGCAAATTTGCCCTTTGACAGGCCCAAGCCTTTCTCTTCCCGCTATCTTGCAGCTTTTTTCAGGCTTTGAGTTTTTCCGGGACAGACAAATGTATAACTCGTAATGGTTTTTTGTGGCCTGTGGTCCGAGCAAACCTTCCTCCCCCGTCCTTCCTGGTTTTTTTCGTACCGTTTTATCAAGTTCTCCCAAGATGTGGTTTTTGAATAAAAGTGTGACGTCTTTCTATTGCCCTTCCTTTCCACCTCGGGAATACTCTCTCCGGAAAAAAGTCTTCTTTTCTTGACGTTACAGGGCCCCTCGGGCCAGTTAAAACAAGAATTTTCTGGGCGTGAAATGTGCTTAAGAGGGTCCTTCTCTTCCCGCGATGAACGAGGCTCCGGTTCTTCTCGAAGCGTTTTCCCTCTGTTACCCCAAAGCTTCCCCTCTCGAGGATTCTGTCCTTGACAACTCCTTTACCTGAGCTGATGTCCTCCCTTTCCGACCTTAAGATCAACCTGCTTAGATAATGTCCCCTCAGCAACGATGCACCCAGACCCTTCTTTATCCAATATTTAGTACGTTTTGGGGAGTGCATTTACGACCCAGCAGCCCTTCTTTTCCCCCAACGTATGGTCACACCGTCTCCCAAATTTTCCCTTCCTACTTTTGTCGCACCTTCTTTAATCATCTCCCCCACTTTTAATATTCGAAATTCCCCCTGTCGGACAGTATATCAAGGTTTTCTTCCCCTCCCCAGCGGTAGGACGAATTCTACTCTCTCGGTAAGTAAAAACCCCCTTCACGGAACTGCCCTTCCATCTCGAGCCTTTTAAATGATCCTCCTCCTCGCAGGCATGCTTTTTCCCAGTGACGTTATAAGAGCTCCCCCTGATAGAACCGTTTGATGACTGTCTCCTCTATCGCTGATGCGTCCTCCGGACTGGAAAGAGAAATTCCTTCATGTGCGGCAAGACGCGCCCTCCAATTTTAAACTGTCCTTCCCTTTCCGGTGGTCTGTTAGTAAGACACTCACGCCCCCCCCTCTGGTGGTACCCTCCATATTCTTCTACGATAACTTTCAGCCTTTTTCCTCATGATCAGGAGACGCCCAGCCCAATAAAACTCCCCCCCCCCGTTCCTCTAGTGTTAAGAGATTCCATCCCTCCCCCCTTGGCCGCCTTACAAGCTTCTCTTTCAGATTGGTCGCGGTTTTTAACACAGACTTGCAAATTGTCATGGCATCACTCCCCCTCCTAATAAACTCCCTCCTTTCCT
>Ga0179591_1294477_pt1 | contig 21536 bp, 14 predicted proteins | sample CZOMad2_1_08_16f_FD_182891 | JGI IMG/M metagenome (GOLD analysis project Ga0179591, IMG submission 182891) | Vadose zone soil fungal communities from Angelo Coast Range Reserve, California, USA - CZOMad2_1_08_16fungal (PacBio error correction) | ecosystem: Environmental > Terrestrial > Soil >... | reverse complement strand
TCATTGTGACCCATGTGGCCAGACGTTTCAGCCTCGACGCGTGCTGCAATCTGACCCAAGCGTCTGTTTTTTGGTCCCTCCAACGGTCTCAGTCGCCCTACGTTGAGACTACAGGGAGCAGTGGCGCGCACTTTTCGTTGCTCGCTACAACATAGGATCCCGGCATTCACCCACCTCCGCGCCGTCTCTATCTCCCGAATTCCCCTCCCCTCCTTCACAGAGCGACTCCCTGGATTCCGGATTTAGGTGAATTCTTCGGGGCACTTGCGGCCTCCAACAAGCGCGTCCGCCGCTGCGTCCTTCGTTCCTCCTTGCACCCCCCAAACCCCCCCTTTTTCTTTCCGCACCTTCGCCTGAATAGAGAGAAGCGTGGCGATTTTTCGAGATTTTCTTCGTACAGAAGGCAAGCTTACAGTCCTTCCCCCGATCTGCTTTCCTCGTGTCCTTCCCAGCCATGCACCACAAAATTAAGAGCCGCAGCAACCCTTTTTCCGCTGCTGCCCTTGCGTTTTTTTCCTTGGTTTCAGAGGCGAAACACAAATCCCTTCTTTGTCCGCCTTTTCCTTTTCCTCCCTTCCCCAGCGTCCTCCAACGGCATTTCTCTTCTTCGCGCCCCTCCCGCTTTTTCGATTTTCGAGCTTGGTTCGGTTCCTTTTTGGTTGAAGTGACGGCTTTTTTTGCGCCCCTTTGACAACCCGCTTCTCGAGTGCCCTCAGTTCGAAAATTCGTACCCCTCGCTGTGGGCCGCGCGACCGGTGCTGCTCCCGCCTTGTGATCGGCGAGCTTCTCTCGACAAGTGCCTTTCGTCCCCGTTTTTGGGGTTGAATGACACCAATTCCTACTTACCCTATAGCTAAACGTGAACGCCTCCTTTGTAGATCCTCTCCTTTCTCCACCCCGAGACCTGAGGAAGTGTCTCTTTTTTCACGACTCTCTGTGCCAGCGGCTTCCGTTTCGTTGAGATACGACATTACAAGTTGTCCCTTCTTCGTTGATCCACCTCCAATCTTTTTCAAGATCTCTTCCCTTGTTTTCCGATGATCCCAGATGTAGTCGGTCAGGCTAAGCGATATAACAGTCTTGAGGAGGTTTTCTTCTTGGACCTCTTTGCCCCTTGTTGTGACCCCCTTCTACGAGTTTTTTCTTTTTTAGTCCCGGAAGCGCAATGAGCGAACCCTGTTGCTTCTTTCGGTTGAGGATTTTCCGCGAAAAGTACAATTTGACGGTCTCTGACTTTTTCTTCCCCCTTCCGTGGTCGATCTCATTCTCAAAGACTAGGCTTTTTTTCTGGTCCGAATCAATGTTCAGAGGGGATGAGCGCCTTGTGGCCTTTCTTTTTGTTGTTTCAGTCCAAGGTAGGTTGGACCCGCCCCCTCACTTTTTTACGTTCCCTTCCCCCCTTCGGTTTCTTTCGTTCCACTCACCACCCCAGTAGTATCGTGGCTGCAATGCGTTTTCGATGACCCCACCCCTCCCCTTTTTCGTCTCATCACCCTTTTCCTTTGTGTCTCTCTGTGTTATGTTTTATCGGTTCTTAGAGGGACTAGTTAATTCCCACATCGAATTCGCGGAGCTTATTTTTCGGCGGCTTTGTGCTTCATCTCCCTTCCTTGCTATCTTGCTGTGCTGACCTTTAGGCTTGCTCGTGTCCTCGAACCCGAGCAGAGATACCGTGTTTCGCAGCCATCTCCGGAATGAAAAGGAGGACCAGATGTGCGGCCCACCATGGTGTTTCAACTCCTCCCTTCCTTTCTTCTCTTTTTTGCTACTCTTGTTTTTCGTCAGTTTTTTTCAGAAGGGATCTTCTATGTGATCTCTTGGGTAGATCCCGTTGCCCTCTCCTTTTCCGAGAGTGGGGTGGGGGGCTCCTCGCAGCACGCGCCCAATTTCCCTCCCGGCCGGTGCTATCACAACTGCTCTTCGTTTTCCGTTTTACTTTCAGCTTTTTTCGATCGGCGGCGGAACGTCAGAAGAGTGGTTCGACCTGTTCTGCGTTCCTTCTCGCTTTCCTTCCCCCTCAGCGCCCTTTGATAGGCCCCCCTCCGTTCAGGACTACTGGCTGACGATGCGCTCTCTCCTACCGTCCGATACTTTTTGTTGACGGATGTCTTCCCCCCCACTCCCTCCTTGCCTCCTCGTAGAAAACTTTTTTAAGACGTGCTGTGACGCCATCCCAACGTGGCGGACTTTTCGGTCCCCCCGCAACTCAGACCGAAGAGGTGCTGAGTTTTGTTTCCCTCTTTTTCTCCTTCCTCCCCTTCCCTTTAGCGTGTTTTTTCAAGACACACACCCCTTTCTTCGCACCCGTGGTCTCCGGATATTTAGGTACTCGGCCTCGACCTCACTCGGCGTCCGGCGACGCTTGCTTCCTTATCATGCTTCCCCTCCTCCCCCTACGTTTTCCTCAACTCTCGTTACGGCAACGTGTACGGGTTGTGGGTTTAAGTCTACGAGAATCGGCACTTTTGCTCATGGCGGGTCTCCGGCTCTTACCCCCCCCCCTTTTTCTGTACGACTCTTTTTTTCCGTTGACCATTTTGGACGCTTTGTGTCCCAAACCTGACGCTGCGCGCTTCAATCGAGCCTTTGCTGCGCTTTTCCTTAACCGTGAAATCGACCTCCAGTATACCTTCCGACTTCTAGCCTTTTGAATCTCTCTGGGAATCTCTGTCTTTTTTCTGGACGTCGCGTTGATCCGGCTGTGCCCCCCGCGAAGGCGCTCGGCCTACAGCGCAATTCCTCTCTCGGTGCCTTTCTTTCACCAACCTGATGACGATTCCCCGTTGATTTTTTTCTCCGGTGATTCAAGGACTACTGTTCATCCCTGGGACCCTCCTGCTTCTGCGTCTGCAAGGCTCCTCTCTTCCCTATCCTCGTCTTTCTTACGAATGCCTTGACAGACGTCTTAGCAACATACGACGTTAGCGGACTTTTGTCGGTCATCCGCCCCCTCCGTGTGAATGGTTGCCCAAACCTGTCTTCACGGAGCCCTCTCCCCTGGGGCACCTCCCACGATAAAAAGAAGAAGGTCCCCCCCGCAAGTCGTTTCCGACGAGCAAATTGTAGCGGATGGCTCGCTCTTCCCTCCCCTTTCTGAGTCCTCTTTTCCTAAGCTGTGAGTTTGTGTCTCCCGTTCCACAAATCCACCTGGCCAGGATCTCTTGCCTTTTTGGCCTCTGGGGCTGAGCACTTATCATCTCCTTTCTTTTTCCCCCTTGCCGGGCCGTCTTAAGACTGTAGCTCTGTGAAGATAGACAGTATTAGAAGAGCCGTCAGTTTGCGGCGTTCAACTTGCCAGGTCGGCCATTACTAACTTCTCTTAGTCCGTTCCTATGGTTATGGAGCATTCCTTCGGTACTGCAGACTTTGCTCCCTACCTTTTCGCGATTTAAGTTTTCAGACTCCTTCTAAGACGAAGAAGTAGTTGCCTCAATCTGCTTTTGTTCCGCTAGGCAGCTATTCGTGTTGGGCAGGTGGCCCGCGTCTTTGTTGCGCCTCGTTCCCACCGACCCCGCCCCGTGACTTCACCAACGACTCTTTTTTTTGTTTCGCCAGCGCCAACCTGTCCTGCCGGTTTCTTATGATAGTCGACCGGTACTTCGGTGTTTGATCGTCCTGGAAGAACCCCGGTCACTAACCGAGCAGTCCCTTCCTCCCTGTCGGGAATCCCCTTTCTCCTGAATCGGGATTGGCCCAAAAACCGATTTTTTCCACCTCCTTCTTTCACCGTGACCTTTTACGTTCCCTCCCCCCCTATTGCGTATGACGAATCCAAGACCTCTGCGGTCTCTTACCGCTCTCCTTCCATTATCCCCCAGACGGAGATTCCTAGAGTTCCAGCTGCACTCATTCCCCCTCATTACGCCCAATTGTCGCCCTCTTTTCCCCTGAGTATTCGTGTCTTCCCCCCAGGCGTGATCCCCAGATGGCAACCTCCACTTTGTGACCTACCTTCAAAGAACCCCATTTCTGTTCCTTTGCCCAACCCAAGTTCCTTTTTCTCTGCTGCCTGGTATGCGAGCCAAATAGGTGTAAGTTGCATCTTCTGGGAAAACACCATGGATAATAGCTCTTTGTCTGCTTCCCCCCCTCTTTCCCCTTGACGTTAGTTATAAGGAAGAATTCGTTCTTTTCCCCGAGATCGAACTTGGGCATTTGATCCTCTGCGTCCCGTTTCCAGTCCTTTACAAGGCCTTCCCCGTTCGCGCTCATGGTTGTGGTAGGTTTTTCACTTCAAAGTGTCGTCTCCCGTTCCTTGACGTTATCCCCTTACACTGCCCCAGCCAAAACATTACGAGAGGTCTCCTCCCCCCTTTTGCTCGATCCGGCTTGTCCAGAGTTGCTGCATTGGCGTTTGCAACTGAATCTTCCCCCTTTCGTCACACCCAGTTCTCCAAAGCGCGCGGCAAATCCTAAGCCCCAATGTTTGGTAGACGACGATGTATTGCGACTCGTGCCCTGTTTCCGGAAACATTGTCAGACGTGTTTCGTCCGCACTGAGCCCTGGGCCTGGTCAAAATCGGCCGCTTCCCTCGCCACCCGATATCTAGGCGTTTTTTTAGGAAGGCCATCTCCCCAGATCTTCAGGGGGCCTAGCCGCCGGCGAATTCCCCCCCCATTTCAAATGTTTTGAAAAAACGTGGGGTTGTACGCGACCTGAGGAACTTTGTTTCCCCCTGCTGGTCCCCGGACTTGAGACGGAGGAAACATTTATTTTCTTCCACATGCCGATTAGAATAATAGCTGCTACACATACCCTGTCACCACGCCCTCTTACTGTTCTCCTTCCTTGCAGTGCATGCAACCCCATTGACGAGTTTTTTTTGAATCTCCTCGTGTCCATCTCCATCTTCCCACGAAGTGGGGCCAGGACAGACGTCTGTTGTATGAAGGAAAAAGTTGGGTCCCTTTCCTGCGAAGAGCTGCTTCTTGCTATTCCCTACTGCGTCGCCGAGAGTTTTTTTCCTCACCGAGGTGCGATTGGTGCTGCTAGTCCTGGACGCATCCACTGGCGAAAGGAGTTGCGTTTTTCGCTTTGGCTTTTCCTCGGACAGGTTGTCCTAATCGCTGGTAGTGACTCATTGCTGTTGATCTCATTTTCGCATTACTTGGAGATGTTCCTTACCGGTCAGAGTTCACTTTTTTTTTACAGTATGAATTTGCCCGGAGGCTTGACTTTGTAGGGAAAGATCAAAGAATTTTGTGCTGGTTTTCTCCTTCGACGCCCTTTCTCGTTTTGGTCTCCTCTCACATGTAGAAGACTTGGTTTCTCCCCTCTCTCCGCTTCGGGTAGGCGATTTCAGCAAGTATCCTTTGCCCTTAACGTTTTTTCCGTTCTGCTTTTGGGTCGAACTAGCACCCGTCGAAGAATGAAGACAGCTTTTATCCCCTCTCGGGCTCGCGGAACCCCTCGATCCCTTTTGACTCCAGGGTAAGCTTTGTTTGTCCCCTTACGCCACTCCTTTTGATCGTCTTTTCTGTCCCTATGGCTTCCCCCCCAATAGCGGATCACACGCCGCACGATATGGATACTGCAGGCCTACAGTTTCCTCCGCGTCCACCCTGACCCCCCCTCGCTTAGAGAAGCCCCGGCTTTGGCCGCCGTTGAGATGTCGCGACTTTTTCAGTCCGCTTCCCGCCCTTTACATGTCTACCTTTTTTTGTGCACACTTAGGCAAAAAACGCGACGCTTCCCCCTGGCAGCTTTGACTATGCCTCCTCTTTTGTGTCGCTCTTACGAATTTTTCAACCAACAAGGCGGAGGAAAGGAATGCGAGGTAGCATCCTTTAGTTGGCCGATATAGTAACCGCAAATCTTCTCGTCTATCCTCACCTTTCCCAGCGCGGTACTCTAGACGTAGTAGTCCTGGTGGCGGGGTCCGGGGAGCCCGTAAGGATTTTTCTGTACAGGACCCCCTGCCCACCCTCGCCCCCCCCCGTTCAGGGATCTAAAGGAGGATAAGATTAATCGATTGTACTTACTTCTTCCAGGTTTTCTAGTGTGAGAGCGCCCCGCAGCGGGAGCCGAGCATTTTCTTTGCTGCCCTCTTTTCCCTACGGCAGTCTTTGCCTTGATTAGTTGATGACCCCCGTGCATCCTGTACGTTCTCCTCCCGTCAACGTGGAATGAGTCTCCTCAGCCCCTTCCACGAGACCGAGGAAGTGTTCCTCTTTTGGTCACGACCATCCGTAGACGTTGAGGACGTACATCTCCCTTCAGGTGCGTCTAAACTATCCCGTTCCAAATCCCCGCGTCTCGCTGTATTAGGTAGATAGAGTAGGGCTGACGCCCGCGAGAGTAGGGCGGCGTTAGGTCCCCATCGCGGACATTGCCTTGTTTTTCCCTTTCCTCCACTGTCCTCCCTTCCCCAGCTTCGTCGCTCTTCCGGTGCGTCGCGACCGGCCCCGAATGCGCAATGCGCGATCGTGCGGTGATTCCCTATCCAAACGTAAATTGGACTTCCTACTCCTTTCTCATTTCGTGGGCGCTCCCATTGCTCGAAGCCTTCGAATCGGTGTGAAAGGGAATAGCTCAGTTCCGCGGTCAGAGAAAGTTTGAAGTTTCCAGGTTTCTCTCGTTTCTCACGGTTCCTCTTGGTTTGCTTGCCCCCCCCGCAACGATAACTTTTCTTTGCTTCCGCGATTGTAGGCCCTGCCACGCAGCTAACAACGTAGAAACTTCTTCGGCTGTAAATGCGTTTTGTGATCATCACTGCTGCTCCCCCCCCGCCCCTCTTTTCTTAGCCCCGTTGCTAAAGATTAGTGTTTCTCTCTGTCGCTAGGGGGAAGGTACAAGGGCCACACGACAGTCGTTTTCTTTGTGCGCGCTTCATCTTTTTTTCTTCCCCAAAGGCGACATTCAGTTTGATGTATGAATTGTCAAGGAGCTTTTTACGTTGGACCTCACTTGCCTTTTCCCCCCCCACCATAGCCGATTCCTGGAGCCGCCTATCTGCAGTCTTACTGCCTTCCCCCCTGGCCACCTCTGCCGCTCCAAAGGGTTTTTGTTCTTTTCCTCGAAGTAGTTGTGGTGGCGCGCGTCTTTTTTTTTCCAGAAGTCGACTGTAGTCGGGATTCATATATTTTAATATTGTTGTTGGAGAGCGTATCCTGCTTCCGCCCCTTCTCCGTCTCCTGCCGACGCTGCAGGCCTTCTCAACAAGCTCAGAAGCTTTGTTTTGATATCACACCCCCCTTGGAAGCGATGTGGGTAGGGCTTCTGCCTTTTGCGGCGGGCAGGGCGGTCGATAGTCTCCGGCGTTCTTTTCTCCCCCTTCTTTGCCCCCTTCCCTCCCCCTCCCTACCTGCCCTGTTTCTAGCGCTTGATACGTCTTGTTTAGCTCGGTCTCGCTTCGCATTTGACGCGAATCAGATGTGACCTACTGGTTTTTCCCCTGGCTCCCCCTCGACCGATTCCCTCTAACACCGTCTTCCCGCCGAGTTGATTTGTCACGCTACGACAAATTGTTGTTCGGTGGGCGCCTTTATTCCCCGGCGCACTCATTTAAAGAAGAGAGCTTTTTTAGTTTTATCTTTTTTTGAAATCCCCCCCTCCTTTTTTTTCCCGCGCGCGTTCCCCTCCAGTTAGAGTTTTTCCCCGACCCCTTCTTCGGACAGTTGACTCACTGTGTGGGGTGCTCAGCAGGATATGCAGCAGTCCCCTTGACCTCCTTCCCTGTTCCCTCCTCTAGTCCTCTTCTTTCACTCTCATGGATCGTCCCCTTCATTTGTGGTTGGACCCATCAGGGGCACATGTCTTCCCCGAGACGATATCCGGTCATTGATCCTTTTCTTTCTCCCCCCCCCTTTTCCACATCCCTCCTCGACGAAGTCCCGGCCGACATTTCCTTCTTTTTTGCCCCCCCCCCTCCCTCTGTCAGAGAGGACCCTTACGGCTTCGACTGTGACGCATGCGGCAGCCGGCTGCATAGTCACACGACCTCTACATTGGTTCTGAGCTCTCCTCCCCGTTTTTCAAGATCTCTGGGAAATCTGAGCCGCCCACCAAATGTAGTAGTTGCGCAACCGTTCAAAATCAGACAGCCGATTGGACGCTGGACGGAAATCCCCTGTCTCGGGTCTTCTCTCTCTCTTTTTTTTACCACTCTGAATCCTTTTTCACAGTTTTCGACGTGCTTTACGGCGAGGCCTAGATTGGGTCATTTTCGAAAGCTTCCTTTGGCCTTTGGCCTGCCTATGGTCCTCCATTCTGAATCTCGGCTCCTATGTGCGCTATTTACCTCGAAGTCAGTCCCACCATCGAGTACGGCTGTTCTGCTTCTGGTAGGACCTAGAAGAACGTGGGTTTTTTGATTCACCTTCCGTAACGTCCCCTCCCCTTTCCCGCCCCGAACAGCCCTTCCTTCTTTTTTTCTGTTGTTTAGCGGAGAAGCGTTTAGTAGCTGTAGAGATTCCCCCCCTGCCCGGCCGTTTTGACGAACAAATTTTTTTATTGCTTTGTTTTTCGTCTACCTTTCCCCCGTTACCCAAGAGCACTTCCCAGATAACCTTTGTCTCGTGCACTTTGGTTTTGCACCATGGTGTTTTCGAATAGCTGTCTTTTATCGGTCCTTGCAAGTCTTTCCCTCCCCCTACTCTTCTTTTACGAGATCTACGCCCTCACTTTTTGATGCGCGCGAGGTCAGGAGCAGGAAATTTTTGACTTGACTTGATACCCGCTCCGTGTCTTCTTTTCTTCGCTGAGCGGTAGTGGAAACAACGAAGAGCCTTTTTTCCCGCGTCTCCCCCTCTATTCTTTGCTCCCCGCCCCGTGCACGGTTTTTTGACATGTCCTCTGCACCAGGGTTGGACGGTACAACTTCAGCGGCCCGCTCACGGCGGTCATGCAGCCACCGAAGGTTGTAGTAGTAGAAAACGCATCCGTCCCGTTTACCTTCAATCCTCCGGTTTTCTCCCAGCGTTTCCCGGGCAGATTCCCCCCGAGAGCGTGTCGCCGCTTGTCTCGTTCTCCTCTTCGACGCCCATTCCTAAATGTCTCGCTTCCCATATTTATCTCATTTTTTTTGCCCGTTACCGATTGTTTTCTTTTCCTATAAGCGGTATCTCCGCGGTCCCCCCATAGTTTTCGTCCCTCCCCGTAGTACCGATGACCGAAGTCCTTCCTTCTCTGTCCTCCTATCGAAGACAGCGCCCCCGACAGAGTTCCACAGTATAGTAAGAGATTTCACCCACCCTTGCCTTGACCGCAGTAAAGGAATCCCGTCCTCCCCTCACTGACCCCCCCTCGTTGTCCTCCCTCGTCGTAGAGTCGGTTTTTCCTCAAATTTTTTTTTCTCGAGTAGAAAGGTCCCCTAGTGCCCCGGCGATAACCTCACACTAAAATATGTACGTGCCCAGTTCTGTGTCTCTGCTTTTGCCACGCCTCTCCCCCCCAACTCTGTGCGCAACTTTGGTGTGAATCTTTGACCACTGACTTTGATCCTCTGTCTTCCGAACCTTTTTTTGGGTTCCATCGGTTTCTTTTTTATTTCCCGATGCGCCTTGCTCATTTTTCTTACATTCCCCTGATTTAAGGATCTTTACTTCCAGGGAAACTGGCCCCACGTATGAGCTGGTGTCTTCCCCCCCCTCTGCCCAACACTGGTTGCATCGTCTGGAGTAAAGTTGAGCTTTGCACGCGCACCACCCAAACGAGTATTGAGCTTCTCGTCGCCCTCTGTGCTTGATCGGCTGGACTTCAGTCGGCATTCGTTGCGCCTTGCACTTTTACAGTGATAAAGTCTGTGCACCCTCTCTGCAATCTTTTTCGTCTGTGTGGTGTTTTTTCCGCTTTTAGCGTTGCATCTCTCGACGGTGAAAACGGGGCTTTCCCCAAGCACCTTCACCAACTCTTTCTAGGCTTTTTAATCAACTTCGCACATGAGTTTCCCTTGCCTGTAAGATCCCAAGTCGCGTCAATTGTTTGTCTTCCCTCTTTCCCAGCCGGAATAGTCAGAAGTCACCTGCTCCCTTCCAATCCCCCCCCCTGTTGTGCAGAGTTGCGTGCGAGAAATTGAGCCATGCCTTTCCCCGGGGGGTTTTTGGACCGGCTCTCCTCCCTTTACACTGAACGGCGGTATTTTTAACCCTCTCTTGATCATGATCCAGTTGTTCCCACCTCACTCTCTCAAGTCCTACCGCCCTTCTCCCCCTACCTCTGCTTCAGTTGCCTTGGTTCTTTCACATGAGGAGCACCGAGTGTGGTGTAGCGGCCTCCGCGAGCCCCCCCCTGTAAGGACCCAGCGGTTTTGTTAAGACTGAGGACACAAGACTAGGTTTGGTGTTATAGCGAACTTTCCGTATTCAGGCGAGATAAAGACAGCTCGGAATTTCGCAACAGATTTGTATGCTGATGATATTAATTATTTTTCCCTCGTCCAGGAGACGTTTCGCGCAACGGCAAGATTTATCAGTCCGTTTTAGTGTCGATAGTTCCCTATAGGTGCGTCTCTTAATGTCCTGTGCTTCCCCGTTTTCGCGTAGAGGGTGGTCGGCAGGCGATGATCGGAAAGTTTGGGAGCCTTCGTCTTCTCTACTGGATTTTCGCCGAGTTTCTCCTTTTTTTCCCGTTTTCAACCAAGAGCCATTTTTCTTTTAGCCTATAGATAACATCGGCTGGTTTTATTTCTCTTTCGACCTTCCCGTTCCCCATTTCCCGTTTCCTTTCTGCGGTTCTCTTTCTAATTTTTCACGGGTGACTACGACTCTACGCTTTTTTTTTTTGCACTCCTATTGGTAACCCCTTCCATATAAGCTTGGCTTCCATCCTAACTGTCACTCTCGTTCAGTATGCTGTAGCCGCTAGCACCCCCTTTAGGATTGCGCTTCTGCACACCCCTGAGTCCACCTCCCTGTCCGCAACCGCCACCATTTCCCATCGACGCCTTCCAGACCCCCCGACACAAGACTAGAAACATCTCCCCCCGCCCGGCGAAGGTCCGCTTTCTAAAAGGATTTCTTGTTTACTCCGTCTCCCCTTCCCTCCGTGTTTAGCTATCTATTTTAGCAACCGTTCACCTTGGATCTCATCCCCCACTACAGTGACTAGGATAGTAGTGTTTTGGGCTTACTGAGAGCCTTCCCAACCCCTCAACAGGAATAAGGGAGGCCTCGGAGTCCGGGGAGCTGTCCCCGGCGACAACGCTTCGGCCAATGCTCGTCTTTCAAGCCCTCTCTGCTGTCTCTTTTCTGGAGTCCCTTATTTAGGATTTCCCCTTTGCCGGGCAACACAGCCGACGTTCCTTGTCCTGCCCAAATCGTCGGTAGACTCCGTTTTTTTCCTTGGCCCTCTAGGTCGTCCGTCTTTTTTCGCCCGGGAGCGGGAGTCCTCACTTGGTACCAGATCTACATTCGCCGTTCATGCGGTCACAGGATAAAACAATGTACTTTCTCTGGCCTCCCGTACATCCCCTCCCGTTTTTCTTTTGCCGATGTTTGAGCACGAGGAAGGGGCTTTTCTAGCGTCCCATGGCGCTTTTGCCCTCCCTTCGCCAGTTTCCTCCTACGTCACAATCTTTGAACCGGTCACCTTTCCCAGTCTTTCCAGTCGTATCGCCCATGTCCAAGTGATTGGCTATGGATCTTTGCAAGTCCCCTCTTCAGCTCTTTTCCAGGTCCTGTTTGTTCGGTTGAATGTGTGTACAATTCCGTAAGCTTTCGCGATTCATTCTTTGTCAGCCTGGCACTAAGATTCATCTGCCCCCCCCTTCCTCCCTATAGTTTTTTTTTTTTTTTTTGCGTCCGTACTCGCCTCCCACGCTGAAGTATGAGGATCCACGTCGTGTTACTCTCCTAGTTTCCCTAAGACCTGCTCTGCCTCATCATTTCTTTTTCCTCTTCCAGAACTTGGTTGGGAAGTCTTTGCGGCGAGCATGGTAGGTTTTAGCGGGTGATGTTTTCAAGTATGTTGTAATTTGCGCAAATGCTTTTTTGTTGCACCTTTAGACGCTCTCCAACCCCTTAGCAACGTAGTTCCTTTTTAATGCTACTCCACGTAGTAGGAAGGAAACCCTGACATTTGTAGTAGGCTTGACCACCTGTTTCCTCCTCTGCCGGTGTTGCGCATCGTTTCCTTCGGGGGTTTTTCCCTCCACACCTCATTTCTCCGGTCTCTGGATGACTTTCCCGGAAGCCTGGTTCAAAGAGACAGTGCCGACTGCTTTATGTTCCCTCCCCCTGAGCCCGTGGAAACTTGGACTCCCGCTCCCTCCCCCCCTCTTCTAACAGGTTCCGCGACCTTTTTCCCTTCCTCCACGGCAACCACACCATTTTACGACCACCCCCATGTCCGCCCACACACGGCGCGCGCACCCCCCGCGTACGCACAAACAGCGACCCTGTTTTCTTGAGGCGACGGGTTGTAGGAGTTTGGTCTAGACGGGGACGTTTTCTCTCTTTCTTTTTTCCCCTCCCTCTGTGTTTTTCTCTCTCCCCTCGGCCGACTTTCTGTTTTTTCACTCGATTCTTTTTTCAGTCAAGGCGCCCCCAGCTCGTAAGAGTCTACAAAACTGGGGCCGCGGACTCTGTCCGAGTGAGCAGTCCTTGCATTCTGGGGCAGGAAGGCGATCGTACTTTGTTTCGTCCGTCTCCTTTCCCCGTTCTTCTAGCTTTTGCTAGATAGAAAGGAAACAAGCTCCTGTACGCTCAGCGTCCCCCCGAGATTACGATGTTCAGTGACGGGTTCTTTCCCCCTCCTCCTCTCAATCGCGCATCCCCCCCCGTAGATGTCTAGATTTTTTCTGAAAAATCCGAACGTTGTGTTACGGTCCCGTATACCAAACCTCTGTCCCCTCCGTAGACCGTCTACGTTGTTTTTCTTTTCCTTGACGTTCTTCCCCCCTCATGGGCGTCTCCACTCGTTCTTTTTTGTCGTGGCACTGATTTCGGAAAGGGGATAGGGAAGCAAAGGTCTGCGCGTCTTCTTCCTCTTTCCCCCGAAATTAGATTTAACCGCTCCCGTAACTGTCGGATCCCCCTCCTTGTCCTCCTTCGAAACTTTTTACGAAGGGGGGGGCGTAGTTAAGACCTTCGACGCTTCTCGTCCAACTTTCGATCAGTTCGGCGGACGGAGTCTCGCCCCCTTTTCCCGCTCCCTACTTTCCCTCCCTTTTTCAGCTGTTTCCCAACCCTTCAAGCTGCTGAACAGACGCTTTTATTAATACGTGCTGCCCCTACTACATCTCCATCCAGTATGAATCAAGTCGCCCTCCTCGGACTCCGTTTTCCTGATCTTTTCCTCTCTTGGAGTTGCACGATTTTAAGCCTCTTGTCGTACTCGACGGCGCCCAATTTTTTCCCGTGCCGCCCAAAGCGCCTTGTCTCTTTTTCTCCCCCCTTTTCCTCTTTACAACCTTGCTTTGACTTTTTTCCCCGTGAGCTCTTTGTTGAAGGGTGCTTCTCTTGCCTTGTTGTCCAAGTGGCCTTGCAAAGGCGGACTGCTTTGCTTCCTCCTTGTTTGGGGGTGGGGGGTGCTTTGAGAAACTATTTCGGTGTGCTCTTATCCCTCCCTATAAGGCTTCCACATTCGGCGTAAGCGTTCGCGTTTCTTTCTCCTCTCCCTTCTTTTTGGCATTGTGATGCCAACCTCAATAGACCTTGAAACGCACATCTCTCCATCCTCTTCCCCCTATACAGATATTTTTCCTCGTCCTCTCAAGGCTTTTTAGAGGCTTTTCGAGTCTTTCCCGTATGCGATGAGGCCCCAGCATGGTGGTTTGTCGCTCTTCCCGACAACCCCATGATTTCTTGTTCAGCGACTTTTTCATTCTCTCGTGATCGTTTTTTTTGGTTGTTTGGTTTTCACAGTGATTTTTGAGTTGACGTCGTGACAGTCATTCCCAGCTATTTTACGTGATAGAGCACGTACTGCCTAGTTCCTTCGCCTCTTTAGGTTCTCTCCTTTCACTTTTTTGTCTTCAAGGGGATCTCATAGGAGTTAGGTGGTTTTGAGAGCTTTAACTAGGGGTAACCTTCCCACTGTCACGACGATCTACTGAGCCCCACTCTTTTCTTCTTTTACTTCTCCCTCTTTGGAGTTGCAGGACCTTTGGTGAAGTCGGAGCGTCCCACTTCCCCCCTGACCTGCTCTTTCGGTGTTTATAGAACTACCTCTCCCCTCCCACTTGCTGCCATGTATACCCTTGTTTCCGAAAGAGGCCTCCCACGTTCTCTCGAAGACTGTCCGTAGACCGCTGTCCTGCTTTTTATACTCTTGCTACTTCTACCCCCTTCTCCCCCTCCCCTTTCTCTAATTAAGCCGAAAGCGCGCTAGGGCAACGTTTGTCCGTCGTTCCTCGCCAGTCTCTGTTCACCCAAAAAAAACATCGTTACCCTTCTTCTCTGTGTCCCTTCAGTCCGCCCTCGGTCCGGAATCTATTGTAGAGATGCCTCTAACTAAAATTTCTTTCCCCGGTCCCTACCAGCCCCTCGCTGCCACGAGCTTCAGTATCTCCTACGTATCTTTGCTACCCTTCTCTACCATCTGTGGCGAACTCTTTCTTTACGTAGCGTTCGTTTTTTTCTTCCCCTAAGTCCTTCTCGACGTCCGGCGATGTGCATTCTCACTTAGCCCTTTTCTGAACAGACCCGTTTTTCCCCCCGTCTGTGTATCTGGTAACGCCCCCTCTTTGCCCCGCACTCGGCGTGTTCGTTCTAGTCAACTGCACGTTTTAATAGTTCGGTTGCTGTCATTTGCTCATTTTTTTTAGTACACAGGCCTGCTTCTTTCCTGACTCCTCTCTGTTTTAATGCCGCGTGCCCTTCCGTTTTACATGCACCAGGTCCCCATTCGTCTCTTTCGGATTAGCGCCCCCACGCCCAACATTTTCTTCCTTCTCCCCTTTTGGCATTTAGGTACTTTTATGAAGATGTCATCAAACACAATTACGCTCTGATTTCCTCTCCTCCTTTGCTCTGATCGGCCGTCCTGGCTCCCTTTCGGGTCTTTTTTTTTTCACTCTGCCCGTTTCTTCCCCCCCCGTGACGAACACTCTGCACACCCCTAGAGGTAATCAACGTTTTTCTATGAGTCCGTTGATAAATAGTCGTTAACTTTTTTTCCTTCCTTTTCCTCTTGGCCCCCTCACATGACAGCCTATGGCCGCGTTTCTAAATGTTCCCGCGATTCTCCCTCGGAAGTACCTGGAGTGTTGAGTCTTGAAGTCCCCCCAGTTTTTACTCCTCGGACCTGGTTGGCCTCGGTTGAGACGAGTGATCAGAAGCTGCCTCGTCCCGGCTTGAAAAGTTCGATCATTTCACCCCCTTGCTTTCTTATGGTTCAAAAGACGATTATGTTGGTGATACAACCTCATTCCCCCTGTCCCCTCCTCATTACGTGACAGAGGGGATCCTTCCCCGCCCCCTATTCACACGCCCAGAATCGAAAAGAGTTGGCATAGAGCAGCTACCTCAGAAACGATGGTTTCACCGCGAGTTTTTTTTTGTCTCTCCCTTGTTAAAGAAGTGGCTGACCATCCTCCGTAGAGTCCTCCCTCTTTGCCCCCCTATTTTCACTCCTCTTCGACTCAGATTTTCGGACACGATGGGCTTTACGTCATGTTTTATGTCCTTGCTTACTGTTTCCCCTTATGGTTTTCTTTCTGAAGGTTTACGTATCCGTTCGTACCCGCTTTGCTAGTTTTGCGATTGGAGTTTCTTTTCCAGCCCGGTTTGCTAGTGGGAACTTTTTTCACGTTACGTCAGCAGGTTGATTTGTGTCTGTCGGCCTTCTTGTCGTGGGTCCCCCTGGCTTCCTATGAATGCTGACTTTGTAGGGGACCTGACGGTCCCACCGGCTCTTCTCTGACTGGATGTCTCCCGCCCCACGAAGTTTTTATTTTATCTAATCCACGCAGTCCGTCGAGAATTGGCGTTCTCCCCTCCCTCTCCTCTCGTTCTGGGTCTGCGCTTGGTAACAATGAGACGTGTTAAGTTGGATTTTATCGGTTGTGTTTTCCCCATTGGGCCAACGCGGCTCATTTTTTCCCTCCTTTCCCTCGAGTTATCCGATAACAAGAAGTGCACTTAATTCCCTCCTTAGGGCATTACTCCTCAACCGCTTGCCTACTCCCATTCTGTGCTGCGGAGGTAGAAGGTTTGATTAGCATTTCACTCAGGCGAGCAGTGCACGCCGATGTTGCTCCGTTCGAAGTCCGAACGTTACGCGAGAAATGACATCGCTCTCTCTGCATAGCAGAAGATTTGCGAAGTTCCCTAGATTGCGGTCGTATTCCTGGTCAACGTATGCTCTCCAGTTCTCCCTTTTCCCCAACCGTGCACGATGACGTATTCTCAAAACCTTCTTGCGATAGCCTCTTGTGTGTTAGCTTCGCTTTCCCACCCCCCCTCCCCAGGCGTCTCTCTTTCGCTTCTCTGAAGGGTCTGGAGGAATCTTCAGCGTAGACCACACCCCTAGACTCCTTCCCCAGAGCTGATGGGCTTTCTCTTTTTCCGATCTGTTCTGCAGGGGCCAGGTGCCAGGTGTACGGTTTTGAGAAACATCATTTCGTCGGTCCCCCCTCTCCCCACATAGTCGGGACCGCTTTTTTCTGCTCTCTTTTTACTCTGCATTATAGAGTTAGTATTCGTTTTCGAATGAGCTTGAGCGGCCTCTTTCCTGTAATCGGCTAGAGCAGTGCCCGCTTGCCCCTCTTTCCCCCGGTTCCACCATTCTAGTAGATTACAGTTAAACGCGTGCGTTCCTCGTAGCAATTTGTGAGATCTCGCCCTTCCCCTACCCCCTCGACGAGGAAGTGTTGATGTCAGGTCAGTAACGATTTTTCTGTTACAGCGGCTGAAGTTTGACGATTCAGACGTACCCCCTCTTTTCTTTTTTCTCAACTCATTCGCTTCCCAGATCTTTTCTTCCCGAGAGAGAGCTTAGACCATTTGCTCTTCTGATTTAGGCGGTCTGCCTCTTCCGCCTCTGTGGAAAAGGAGGGCTGTTCCTTTCCCTCCCCTTTTTTTGCCAATCTTTACATGTTAGGGGTGGCGGGCTAAGACTTTTTTCCTTGGACTCTCGATCCCAACTTCTCAAGTTGCGACGATCTCTCGGTTTGGCCCTTCCTTTCCCCCCCGTAACCCTTTGTCTTGTCTGAAGACTTATGAAAGTCGTTGCGATCAATGATAGTTGTACTTTAATGGGATTTCCAGGGAAGTTAGGTCCTAGCTGCTGAAGCTCGAACGGGATCTCTGTTGTATCGTTTTCTTTCAATAACTCTGGGCTGGCACGTGTCCAAAGTAGCCGAGGTCAGGTGTTAGTTCCTTCCTCCTCCCCTTCCCACAAAAGCATTCGTTTTAGAGGATGAAATGCTGTTTTCCTCGTTCCCTCCTTCTCCACCGCAAACTTGTTTTTAGTAGGTTTACAATCCAACCAGCTTTTTATCCCCTCCACCCTCTTCCTAGGTTCTTCTTTGTTTTACCCCGTGGCCATATAATAGAAGGTTTTTTTCTCTTTACTCCTTTGGTCAGGCAAGAGAAAGCAGTTGCCATGCGAGGAGTAATTTTTTTGAGTCCTTGCCTGTTCCCTCACTCGCATCTCTCTTCTCCAGGTGAGATTCTTCAGATCTCTTGCCCTTTCCCCCTTGCCATCTTTCCACCAGTTTGTGATTAGCAAAAACCCTTAAGATTCGAAGATTCGTCTCGGTTGGCATCTTTTTGACGGTTTTCGTAGGCTTCTTTTTTTTTCTTCTTTTTTGTTGTTAGAGTCATGAAGAACTTCCGCCCCCTTCCCTTTCTCTGCCCTTTTCGCCAATCCTTCCTCTCCTGTTTTGCAATAAGAAAACTTTTGCCTTTAGTTGGGGATAGATGGATCTTAGCTGCTCTCGTTACGTTCTCCTCTCTAGCTGGCGGTTTTTTTCTTCATTCCCTTTCTGCTCTCTTTTCCCTCGAGTCAGTTTGGCCCCGTTTGCAAGTATTTTTCCGTTCGCGTCCTCTCGCATACTCTTTTCCCGTGACCTGTTCGCAGTCTTCGCGACGACTTCCCCCCCTCCTTTCCCCCTCGCTGTGCGCCCCCCTCCTCTGACTGGTGGGTTTTTCTGCCGTACAAAGCATTTACAGCCAGAATGTTTTTGTGGTAGCCTCTTCGTCCTTCCCCCCTTTTTTTCCTTTGCCGCCCTACCCAAGCTCGCGTGGAGGGTCCATTTAGTTTCAACCCCTTCTCTCCGCCACAGTTTTCTGAGCGTCCTACTATCGCATTAAAACAGCCCAATAGTTACGCACGCTCCTAATCTTCCATGGTTCCCCCTGGGTGTCCTTACAACTTCTTAGTCCTTGCCTCCTTTTGTGCTCTTCCCCTGGGCCTTCAACGAGACTTTTACCACTCCGCTCCAACGCCGTTGATTTTTGCGCAGCCATTTCCTCACAGCTGTTTCAGCGCAATGGACGAGTGCCACCCCCACCGCCCGTCTCCCCTTTAAGCTTATGTGAAGAATACCTCGACCCGACCCCAGACATCCTACTTCCTCATCTCCTCTGAGCCTGGTACTCTCCTTTTTCTTTTTATCTCGGGCTTACCTTCTTCCCCCGCACCCCCCCCCCCCCTTCTTCTTATTTTTGAAACCCTTCTTGTCTCTTTACAAGTAACTCTCAGTCTCTTTCTTCTAGTTTTCTCACCCCTTTGCTTACTCTGCCCGTATTGATAGATTCATCTCCCGGTGACAGTTACCCCCCCCTCCTTTTTCTCCCTTGTGGAGAACAGCCTCAGCGTTTTTAACTACACGAGCACCTTTTAGTCCAGATCCCTTCCGAGGTTTTCTCGCTCATGGACCTTTCCCCTAGAGTTCGCACAACACCCCCCCGAGGCGTCCTAACGACGCAACTCCTGTTCGCTGCATCCCCCAAGCCCCCGCACCCACCCAGCGTGCTTATTTGTTGTCACCACTCCGCTCAAAGGTAGCCAGATCCTCGTACCCCCCCCCCCCCCCCCCCGCCACGACAAATATATCAGCCATCCAGTTGACATTTACGTCCTGATCGTCTTTCCTCGGTTTGCCGATAACCCCCGGCACCAGTAGTCCTTCCCCCAGGCGCGACCCTACTGAGTGTTTTTCTTTGATCTCTTTCCTTTCGACCCCCACCCTAGAGGCCTTTCAGCCCCGCGCCCACACTTCCTTTATTATCTTGGACTGCTCCTGTGGGCCCCGTGTTCCTTCAGAGTGTCAGATAGCCATACGCCGTATGGGGCGTCCTTTTCCTACTTCTCGTGCCCCCAGAGCCCCGTATTCCCTTCGCCCGTCCCAGGGAGTGGTCGGTGCCGCTTCTGTTGTTCTTCGACTTGTCCCCCCTCATCGTGCGTTTCTGGCTGTCCTGTGTTCCGGTCTACTCCCCTCTCGCGGGTGTCCTGGCGAAACTCGGAGATCCCGTTGCCGCCCTTCTTTCTTCCTTCCCACATTCGCCGCCCTTCTTTCCCGCCTTTTCCATCTGCGGGGTGACAGCGCCCCCCCCCCCCCCCCCCCCCCCCCCTCATCAGTGAGAATTCTTTCCCCCATCTCGGGTGCCCGCTCCTCCTAATACACCCACACTCAACCCGTCATTCCTTTCCATGCACCTTCGCGCTTCAGACCGAGAAAAACCACCGCGCCTCACTCATATTTATGCGCACTAAGAACGCTGACCACCCCGCCGTACCCCCCCCCTGTCAGTTACCGCCCTGCCTTCTAAGATCTCCAATGATTTTCTCTCTCTTCCCCTCCTTCGCGCATTCTACTTTTTCACGCGGCTTACATATATTATCGCCTTCGCTTGACCCAACCAGATTTCGCGCATCTTAGACCTGATTCCTCCCCTCCCTTGACTCTCTTCGCAAGCGAGAGACCCATAGGCGTAACAATTGATCTTTTCTTCAACATGTCTTCCCCCCCCCTTCTTTTCCCCTGCTCCCCCCAGAGGCCCCGACGTCGCCGTCAGCTCGACATTCCCCCGGTTGCTACCTCTGTATTCGATCGGCGTGATCGCAAGACTATAGAGTTTCAAGTTTCCCCTAGTGTGCCAGTCGATGCCGACCTTTGGTCCGGGTACAACAAGGCGGGGTCTTCTGCTTTTTTTTTCCTTGCACCAATCGGTGCGCTTGGCGGAGTGGGATCGCAAATGGCTACCTTTTTTTCCCGTTTGCTCCTTCCATTGATCCTTCTATTTTTTCTTCCCTATTCATGTATCATCGTCTTTTGCCATCAGACTTAAGCCTTGTCGCTTCACGGTCAGCTTGCCCCCGTACTTACGTAGTGAACTTCTTAGTTCCTGCCATCCACAACTTTTTTCTTCCTGGACTGTCTTCTCGGCTGCACGATGCAAGACCACCCAAAATTACAGTACTTCTCCATTTATTCACTCGCACCCGGTCCCGTGTTAGCTCATTTTTGTGCAGTTTTCGTGTACTGTTTGACTGTTCTTCAACCGTGTCCCCTTTTTTTGCGCGGAACGATCCCTTTTTTCCTCAGCATAAGGTTGTTTCGAGAACCGATTCATAGTCGTTTTTTTTTTTAACGCTTCTTTTGCTTCTTTCTCGCGCACCACTCCTGATCCATTTCGGTGATAAATTTTAGGTCCCTCGTCTCACGTCTCTCTTATCTCACAGCGCCCCCCCCCCCCCCGCCACACCTTTGGCCGTTTAAGATCCCCCCCTGTCAAGAAGGCCTTCTTCCCCCCTGAATTTTTCCGCACCACTGTGTCAGACGGTTGCGCGACATCTCACCTATGCGCGACGTTGCCGTCCCCCCCCCCTGTTGGTGGTTTCCCTTCTTGTCGTAGTCCTGCTTGTCCGTGCACACCCCCTGATGTTCTTTGGCCTTAGATGGAGTCACCTCTTTCAGACCCCCACGCCTTTTTTTATAGCACTTCGCTTAAGTTTTCCAAGTCAAGTGGTCCTCTGTCCCACTTTTTCCCGATTTTTGTGCACGCGGTCCCAGTAGCATCTGAAAAGACGTCGGTGGCACCCCTCACCCGCTTTTTTTTTGCTGCTGGACACAGAAGTGCACTTTGTTTTTTCTTCGCGCGCCTAGCGCTCGCAGCCTCACCAGCTAGAAGACAGTTTACAGATATCAGGTTACCCCTTGCTTTTTCTTTTTTCCCGAGTCCCCCCGTTTTGTTTTTTCCTGTCTAGTTGGGATTCCTGTAGAGGATTTCTCCCGTTTTTTTTCTTGCGATTGGGCTCCTATCTCGAGAATATAGGGGACGAGTGAGTCAAGGCTCCTTTCACTCGCTTGTAAGTTCCCTTGGTTGTGGTGGCGCCCCGTTCTTCTTTTTCTTTCCCGTGATTTTGATCAGACCCCCTTTACGATCGAATGGGTTTTTAGTATCTTCCCGCCTTAGTGAGATGTAGTGCACAAACCGACCTCCACCTCCTCCGGTCGACGACTTGTCGTTGCGTAATCTCGATACTTCCGTACTGGTTTCCGACATTGAGAAGTGGCTTCACGTTGATTCTTCGGTTTCTTTCTTCTCCTAAACTCCTTTGCCTCTGCCACTACAGAGCCCTTTCTCCTCGACAGGCCCCTTATCCACCCGCTCTTTTTTTTTTGAACCTGCAAATCGAGATTTTTTAG
>Ga0179591_1279221_pt1 | contig 21538 bp, 29 predicted proteins | sample CZOMad2_1_08_16f_FD_182891 | JGI IMG/M metagenome (GOLD analysis project Ga0179591, IMG submission 182891) | Vadose zone soil fungal communities from Angelo Coast Range Reserve, California, USA - CZOMad2_1_08_16fungal (PacBio error correction) | ecosystem: Environmental > Terrestrial > Soil >... | reverse complement strand
CATTTCGATTTTTGCCGGGAGTGTTTAAATTCCAAACTTTCTTTCGATCCCTCTATTGACGGGTATTTGGATGCACTCCTTGGTGCTTTGCTTGACGATCACGGAATTCCCCGTCGGACTGGGGGGTTTTTAGGTTAGGGCCTGGTACTGCTTAAAGTACCCGACGGTTCGCTGTAGCTGTGCCCTCGGCGTCCCGCGAATGTGACTTCGGTTTCAAAATCCTTGAGTATTGGCCTGTCTCCATCACTTCCTTGGCGGCTTGGCCGGCGGTTTTATAGAAGCTGAAAACCCCCTCCAAATTCCTTCTCTGGCCAGTTTTTGTGGGCGTACGGCTTCGTTCGCTTTCTCAACCTGACGGCTTCTCCAACCCCCCTTCGGGTCCCGGATATGACTCTGCTTTGAAGAGAGAGGCCCCCGGCGACCGTTTGCCCTCGGCGGCAACCGAGGGGGCCGTTTTGCAAAAAGTTGGGCACCAGGTTGACCCTTCGTTTAGCCAAGCTCGTCCAAACAATAAATCGTGTGTTTACGGGCCGACTTCGACACCTCTCTTTGCCGGGGCCCCCATTGTAGCAGTTTCCTTGGGTCCTCGCTTTCTTGGCTTCCCGCAGTCGTATTGCGGCCTTTTGGACATGAAAATAGTCGGAGAATCGCTTTTAGATCACCGTCCCCCGGAGGCTTTTTGAGCCTGGTTCACTCCCTCGGCCACCAAACGGTTCGACGTGTACGGCCGGGGTAACAAGCCCAGGACTGGCTCGGATCAAAACCATGGTGAGGAATGGTTCTTAGCCACCACATTTGCCTTTTCCGGTTTTGGCGGCTTGCGGCTTCTCAGGCGTAAAAAATTTTTACCGTCGAAAAAGGGGCACGCCTTCGTTGTGGTTCCCGATGTTATTTATGTTTGGTCCTTTATTCTTTTTTCTGCGGGAGTACCAGTGAGAGGCCCCGCATTGTCTCCAGCCCGGGTAGTGCGGTCTTATTTTCGTAATCTCGGCACGGGTCCGTTGTCGGCGTTGTTAACACATGTTGTATCGCGTCCTTCCCACATGCTACACCCTTTGTAAGTTACAGTTTTTTTTGGGTCGGTCTATTCATTCCGCGGAACTGGGGGCTTACGCTAGGTCTTTAACGTTTTCAACTCTTCCTCGCGCCCCGTCCCAATCTCTTGTTTGATCAGAAATTCCCGGCCGTGTCCCCTGTAGTTTTTTTTTTTTCCCCTGCGTGTGCCTTTGGCTGGGAACCTCCCCTTCTGAGGATTTCTTGCCCGTCGGCAGTTTCGACACTGTCGGCACTTTCCCCTTTCCTTGCCAGCTTTCCAGTCGTGGATTCCCGGCCAAAACCAATTCCAGGCGGTCCACACGTTTTTTTTTTCTTAAACCAGTTCGCCTTGGCTTTTGAGGGTCTGTTACCTTTTCGCTTTCCGACACAACAAATCCCAACGCCCCGTGTGACTTGACTGTTTACGGAAGGAGGTTAACGCCACCTGGCTTTTTCTCGACCCCCTCCCCCTGGGCTTGCACCACCTTGCTTCGCGCCGCGCGTGTCCTATTCTCCTTGCAGATCGGTGGGGGGCCAACGTGTTTGCTCTTTTTAATCAGCTGTTCAGGGCACAATTGTTCCCCGCCCAAAACGTGAACCGTGATTTTCCCGGTTTTGAAACACTGGATGTTTTTTTTTTTTTTTGGGCACCCAGGCTCCTTTCACGTGTCTCAACTAACCGTGCTGGGGAGGCCCGGTTCTTGCGGCCGAAGTGCCCCCCCGGACCGGTAGATTCGTCGATCGCACTTTTTTTGTACACAGTGCCAGGTTGACACGACCCTGTCCGGAAATGGAGTTTCACTTTTTTCTGTCACCCTTTGCCCCCGCGATATCCCGTTGCCAGTTTTTGGTGGGCGGTTATTTTTACCCTTTTGCTTGGTTGGCTTGTTTTGTTTTTTTTGTTTTTGTTTCGTTTTCTTTTGCCTTTGCAGTTTGGCTGCTTGCGCAAAACGTCTAGTGGCTGTTTTTCCAACAGAACGTTTTTTGCACTACAGATTCCGGGATCGGGCTTTCAAACGCCATCCACGGTGGTGGGATCCTTCTTACCAGACACAGTTTGAGATACCCCGGTCCAAGTTCAGTTTTCCCGCCAACCCAAGATTTCCCGGCGCGGTGGGGACTCTATTCTCGGCACCGTTTCCGGGCTGTGCATTGCCCTAGATGACCCGGTCACCATCAAACGCTTTGCCACCGTTACGATTTTTTCTAAGGGGAAGTTGTCGTTTTTACTTGGGACGCGGAATACCCACCCGTCCCCCCGCGATGGATGTTGAGCGTTTCACCAGTTTTTTCCAGGGAAGGTTTTACCCCCAAGTAGTCGGTATTTTAGAGCCGACGTTTTTTTTTTAACAACTTCCGTCCGGGTACCCTGTCAAACGAAGATTTGCCGGCGGAAGCGTCGCCCCTTGGCGCCCTGTCACGCCACGAACCCCCCCGTAAGTCAACTCGAAAAACGAAATCCGGAAGTGAAACAGAGGTAACCTTGTTTTGGAGCTTCGGGCACCCCAACGCTGTCACGAGCGGAGGACTTTTTTCACCACTTGTTGGTTCGCTTGCTCGATTTTCGGGTTTAAGTCCTTTGAATTGCGTATACACCATGCTGCATGGGCCCCGCCAAAAAAAATGCGGGCCCCCCTTGAATTGCGGTCGAAATTGTTGCGCCGGCGCCTGGGCTTTTTTCCAGAACCCAAGGCTTATCGGGTCGGGGTTCGTTTATTGCAATTCTCTTTTGCCGCTCGTTTTTTGACTTTTTTTTTTTTCAAAGACAGAAAGGGATGAACATCACCAGTCTTGTTTTTTTTTTCCCTCGGTTTGCGCCTTAGGGGCTATCTCTTCCCTTTTTCCTTATCTTGGGGGTTGAGAGAGGATAGTAAGCTCCGCGGACCTTTTTTTTTCCCACCCGGCAACGCAACCCGTGTAGGTGTTTCGAACCCTGAGGTAGGGTTGACGGGAAAGGATTCAGGCTAAAAGAGTCTACTTGGCACTCCGGGCTTCTTATAGGTTGGGCATTGATTGGCGCAACCCGCCCTTTTTGGCGTCCCCACAAGAGACGCATTGTGGGAGAATTTTGGGCCGGTCCCTCGCGGTTTTTTTCGTTGTGGATCCCAGAATGTTTTGTGGGAAGCCTCACCCAAAAATTCGAACAACAGGACAACGCTGTTGCCGCACAGTGCATAGTGACGCTCTTTCGCTTTCTCTTCGTAGGGCCCCCTCCCCTCTACCACCTCACAACCCATCTCCCCCCCCTCTCCTTCCATTTCCCGTCCCCAGCTATCTCGTCTCCCTCCCACCACTTCCCCCCTCTACTCCCTCCCGGTATTTGTGTTCCCTCTCTCCCCTCCCCTTCACCCCCTCTCCTGTCCCGCTTCCCATTTCGTCTCCTGGTTTTTTAAAGGAGGACACGCAATGACCCCCCCCCAAGGGCAAGTACTGGTTTGGTTTGCACTCCGGTTGAGTTTGTTTGTTTGGATCGTACTTTCGTTGAGTGTTCAAGGTCTCCCCATTTTGATTTTGAACCCGGTCCGATAGGTCCTCTGCTTTGTAAGGACCGGTGTGAAGCCAGACGTTTTTGTTTTGAGGACCCTTTTTGTTTTCGGCGGGTGGCGCTCGGTTTTTTGTGTTAACACCCCTACCAAAGCAATTTTTTGGGCCCCGCCACCGGTTGCCTTTTTTGGGGGACCTTCCTCCTCGCGACCCTGCCCGGGCCTTGGATGTTTTTGATTAGCACGCGTTACCAGTCCAAGAGGAAGGCCCCGCCCACCGTCTTTCCCCGACCGACCTTTTCGTTGGGGTTCCCCGGTGTTCCATTGCTATGGCACGGGACCTTTTTTTTTGTTGCCGCGACGAGGCCACGTTCAAGCCTTGCGGGCTTTGGCAAAAAAATTTGAAGGGGAAATTGGTGGTCGTTCCGCCTTCACTGTGTTTGGAGGGGTTTGGTCATCTTGACAATTTCTGTTTTTGATTTTTCAGTCCGAGAAAAAACACGCTTGCTTTGCTTTTATCCTCCTTCCTCTTTACTCCTGCCATTCCCAACTATGGGCCTTGTCACGTTTTTCCGCCTGTTCACTCCTTCCCTTTTGAAAGTTACTTACATTTTTGTTCAACTGGTGTTGTCCCGGGGTAATAGTCTGACCCTTTTGCTGCCCCCCACTGCATTTGGCCTTTTTCGGACCCTGTTATTGGCACACAGGCGGACCCGGCCACCCCCATTTTTGGATCCCTGCGAGCGGCTCCACTCTCCCGTTCGTTTGTCGAAGGGGACTTCGCCGTTTCCGCACGGTCGCAAAAATCTGGATACGACAGTGATAACTTTTTTCGACGGCCTGCAGCTTTTTTCTTTGGAGTGGGTAACCTCCAAGGGGCAGATCGAGGGTGAGCTGTCCGTTCGGCCTTCGATTTTTTTCGATTCTCGAAGGCCTGATTGTTTTTTTCGGCCTGAAGCAGCCGCAGAACCGCCCCGGCTCGGTTGGGCTCGGGGCCCAAATCTTTTTTAGAGCTTCAATGTGCGGCGATGCCCGTTTTTTCTTAGGTTTGCGGGACCGCCAGGTCTCCGTGTTCTACCCGGTAGTTCAACACCCTTTCAAGATACCCACTTTCCTGTTATGTGGTTGTCACCATGGAATTCCCTTCACACAAAACTATGGGCCAAGGGTTCTTTGGACGGTCCGCCGAGAATATTACTTTTTTTTTTCGTGCCGGTCCGTGATCATTGGCGCTGGGCTTGCACCCAGAACAGAAAGAAATTATTGTGCCGGCTTACCGCCATTTTTTCTTTTTGTCAGGCGGTTCGTTATTGTTTTTTCTCCTCCCCGTGTTTGTTTTGTTCCCGGCACCCTCAAACGCTGAACTGTCCGGCCTTTTTGCCCTGGCGGGAATCTGTGGTTTTTTCCAACAGAGCTTTTTGCTCTTGATTGGGTACGGGGGGGGCCGGGGGGCTCTTTTAACAACAAGCACCTAGCGGGGTGATACACGTCCCAGTTCAGCGGTACCAATAGAGGTTGACGGACGGTCTGCTGTCGTGGACCTAGTTTTAGCGCTTGTTTAACGGAAGGATAGGGCAAATGCCCCTGGGCTGCCAACGTTTTTCTGCACGTGCAGGTTTGATATTACACGTTAGTGAGCTTACCGCACCTGGTAGTGAGGTATTCCCCCCAATCGGCATCCGTTACCGTTTGCAATACGTGGAAACCCGCTTCACCCGGCCTGTGGATTTTCGACGGCGGTCCCCGGGGTTTTTTTTTCCGCCTAGGAGGCAAATCATAAGGAATCCAACGCCACCCATCCGGTTGATCAGCAGCCATCCCCGCTTGCCTCTTTCGAACAAGGCCGTGTTGTCGTCCTTTGTCGCGCCCAATAGTTACCGTGGGGAGTGCACCTCCTTTTTTCTACGTGGCCTCTGCCTCAACCATAGATTACCGTTTAATGAGTTATTATCAGTCCAGGAAAAAAAGTTGGAACCCTACCTTGCTGGAGGGGAATCTTTTTCATGTTGCACACCAAACCTCTCCCCTTTTCCCCTCTTTCTACCTTGTCCTTTGGGGTCAACTAGTTAAACGTCAGCAAGTTAGCAAGCAACCGATTTTTTGGAGGTTTGAATCCCTTTCTTATATTTACGTGCAAAAACTTTTCCATTCCTTTTCCCAGGGGATTTTTTAACTGCGGTCCTTTTTTTTCTGACGCAGTTGTTGAGTCCTATTTATATATTTACGCCACGGACTCACTGGTGTCTTCTTTCTTGTGGTTCGTAACCGCGGTACCCTATGACGATTTCGCCAATAGAGCATTCAACTCTTTGCGTTTTCCCCCTCGGACGGCCCCCCGCTGTCGGGTATGATGTGGCGGCCCTCGGCTCGGCTTTTTTTTTCTGGTAGAAGTTGATCGAGTTGTTCGGCTTGGGCCGCGTCCAGCGTCACGTTTTGCATGCGGGCCCCCCTTACCCGCCCGGCAACTTTTTTTACCTGGGCAAGTCCTGTTCGTTTCCTGCGGTGAGAAGGAAGATTCTTCCTTCCCCGTCCGCGATGTCACTTTTTTAAAGAGGCGTTGGCGGCCCACCGCCCGCTTTGCCCCAACGCTTGAGGATCGAAGGGAAAATAACTTTTGGTTTAGGCTCTTCTCTTTTTACTGTTTTTTTGTTTGGATTCAGATTTCCTTTTCTCGTACGGTTTTCTTGGCGGGTTTACAGGGCAAACCAACTTCTTTGGCCGATCAATCATTCCAGCTGTACTATTGGACTTTCCTGCCTTCGAAGAAATCCCTTCCCACCGCCGGATCCTGGCCCAGTTCTTTTTCCCTTCTGGTACTTCCTTTCTCCACTGCATCTGTCTTTCTTTTTTCTTAACAACCTCCCCCTCTCCTTGCCTTCGAACCACCTTATCTCGATGCTTATTACATGGGTGAAGGGCTCAGGGGTATTTTTTCTGTTCGTGCCGCCCCCCTTTTGCACCAAAACTCCCTTGAAATGGGCCTCAGTGTGTTCGCAGAGCCACGTCTTTGAGTTATCCCACGACGCGCCCCCCGCCAACGGAGTTAGTTGTTTTGTAGAATTGGAGCGTCCCCCGCCGGCCGCGCTGCTTCTATTCGTCCGCCCCCCCCTTTCACGTAAACAGGCGTCGATCACACGTTGTTCTTTTGAACACTCGAGTCTTTCGACAAGTACCCCGTTTTGGGCGATTTACGCGCCCACGCTCCGACTTGTCCAAGAAGATTTGTGGCTACCCCTTTCTCTGTCTTTTCCCTTCCCTCAGGCGGTACGGCACACACTTTTCTGGACAACGTCTGCGTATCCGATTGCATCACAGCGTTTTCAGCGGGCCTCTGCGCCTTGCTCTTGCTTGGAACTCTTGACACCCGGGCTTCGACGTCACGGGAGGCAAAAAGCTTCCCTCTTTGTCTTTCGATCCATCTTTTCTTTTTTTTTTCGTTAAAAACCACATCCGGATTTTGGCGGGGCTTGCGCCAGTTTTTCCCCCAGGTTGTTTTTCTGTCGGAAAACCCATCCTGCCCCCCCTGGGTTTTTTTTTCCGGGTCGTCTGTTTTGCCCATTCCGGGAGGTTTGTTAAACGTACCGAGTGGGGCCGGCCTGTGAGAAAGACAGTATGCGTTTCGTCTTTGCACTACTCATTCTCGCTGCAAGGCCGTTTGGGCGGCTCGGTAGACTTGTCGCCTACCGAAGGACACGCCCAACACCTGTTAGGGGTCGCTCCCAGAGGGTCACAATGTTTTGGTCCAGTTGCTTGTCCCGGCTTCTGCGGTATCGCTGTTGGGCTCCCCCCTTTTGCAAGGTTTCCCTTCCCAACTCCACAAATCCCCGTTTTTTGCACTCCCAGCCAGATTCCTTTTTTCCCTTTTTGTATGCACATGCTGGAAATTTGGTGCCATTAGTCGGATTTCCCTCCGTCCGCCGGAGTTTCGACCGCGCATTAATTTTTGTGGCCGAGTTCCCCCCCCCAACCGTTAACGGCCACCATTCCTGCCGGGGGCTTGTTTGGTCTAATCAAAAAGTGACTTTGCCCGTTTTTGTAAGCTTTATTCCGACTGGTGCCCCCCCCTACCCCCCTGGGTGTCTCTTCCACTGTTGTTTGACCGTTTGCCCGGCATCCCCTCGTTCGCGAACCCCCCCCCTGAAAAACCTGGGCATTCGCAACCCCCGAACGTCGGTTTACTCTTCCCATCTTCGGTCTGAACGTGCTTAAAAGGTCAGGGCCTTCGCGATAAACAAACTTTGCCACGCGCCTCGGTTACACTCTTTATGCCTTGTGAGGTTCACCAGGGCCCGGATTTTCGCAAAAGCACGTCGTGCTGTCCGCCCCCGTCTTGGGAAGATCCCTTGTGGTCAACCGTTATCGGTTAGATTCCCTTGAATTTTTTTGCTGGATCCCGTGGGTCCACGCCCCCGTAAATTTCCCTCGTTTTTCGAGGAGAGACCTTGAAAACCAAAGTTCTATGTGACGTCCCTGTTCGGGGTGGGGTTTTTGTTTGTGTTGTCTTTTTTTTTGGTTGGTTTTTTTGTTGTTTAACCGTTCTCCGTTCTGGCCTGCGGCCCCCACCCGTTACATAACGTGCAATCCGATGTCCGCGACTGTGCCTTGCCAATCAAACTCCTGTGGTTTTGGCCAGTCTTCCATAACTAAATCAACTGACCCCGCCCAAACGCACCGTCCTTTCTAAGCCCAGATTTACGGCGGTCTTCGATACGCGTCCCGGACCCCACCACTCTGCCCTGGGCCTTAGCAATGAACCGGTCATAGCAATGGAGTCGGTATGGGGGACGTTTTCCCGCCCGGCCCTGGTGCCCCCCTTTAACCCCCCTTCCTCCTGTGTCGCTACCAAGGCCCCTTTGGTCACGTCCCTTTTCTTTTCCCCGGCCTTCTCGTCCGTTTCGATCACCACCCTTCCGTCCGGTACCAAGAGGAACATAGGAACTTCTTTAGTCGGGGGGGCGGCCACTTGCGTAAACGAACCGCCCATACGAACCCCCCTCCATCCGGAGTTCCCCAGAGTTAAAGTAAGTGGTGCCCGGCCTCGCTGCACACACCACTGTAACCGCGCTGTCGAGCCCCCGGCGGGTGCGTACTGCGAGATTTTCTGGCTTTACTAATGTAGAATGTGCTGGATCCCAACGGCGCGATGGCCCCACGCCACACCCCCCCCATTCGCACAATGAAATTGCGATTTCATTGTGTTTTATGGGTGCGGCAAGTTATCAACGCTCCGGACCGGTGACGCTGCCCAACAGATACCTTTTCCTAGGATTAAATACAAACAACGGGTTACCCCCCTCCTTTCTTTAGGGTTCCGCCTTTTCTGTTTTTTTGACTCAGGCTATCTCAGTTCCCTCCTGTTGTTGGTGTTTTGGGGATAGCTTGGGCTGAGAAAAAGTTGTGACACCCGAAAATGAAGGAAAACGGGGCTTGTGCGAAACTTGTTTCGGTATTAGCCCAATACGGCAATGAGTACATTTTGCAATAGTTTGTTTATACTTGCATGGATGCCTGTCAACCCAGTTTTCCCGGGACCACCAATGATACCGGCCCAAATCACCGGGGGCTGGCCTTTTTTGTGTCTTTTTGTTTTCACATCGCTAGTGGTGTCTTACATCCAGTGTCTGGACCAGTAGGGACCCACATATTTTTTTTCTATGTACGTCCCACCTGGCATGCATACCGCTAACTGCGAGTTAACCCAGGTTTGGCCAAAGGCGTTTTTCCTTCCTCAAAACTCCCCTTAGTTTTAAATTTTTTTTTTAGTTATGGGATGTTTCGATTTTTTGGAGGTGCCCATGTTTGAGGACCCCCGGCGCCACCCCGACCTTTTCTTTTTTTTGGACCGAGGTCCGGATTTTTTTTTCTGGCGGGAGACAAGGCTTTGGGAAGGTTCCGTTTGTTGGGTCTCGGCCACGCGCGGCTTGTGCCTCGGTGTCCCCAACCTTTCAAATGCATTGTACCCCGCACTGCCGTGTTGCCCACTCCATCCTTTTTGCCGGGCCGGGTGTTGGATTAGGAGCGTTTCGTGCGGCGTACGGCCCCCTATTCGCCATACGCTTTGATCAACCCGTTCATTGCTTAGGGCACGACCCGCCCGGGTGGGGCATGGTTTTCTCGACTAGTCGAAGTTACCCGCGCTTTCTTTGGGTTTTACGAAGCTGGGACGTTGTTTTTGTCCTGGGTGGTCCATGCTTACCATTTCTTTTGATTGGAGCACCGGTGCCAAAAACAAATAGTGAGTGTTGTGATGGATTGTCCTTCCTTTGGAAACTCGGGTGATGAAAGTATTGACTGAACAGAGTTTTGGCCGCGCCTTGGCCCCCCCACTGCTTCCCCTCTTTTCCACCCTGACACCTGTCAGGCCCTTCGCTGCAAAAGGACCTGAAAGACGCCATTTCGGCATGTTGACCCGGGTTTTCCCCCTTTTTTGATTTAAAATGTCTGGATTATTTTGAATCTAACCGTCGTAGTGTTTCCTAGAAGTGGTTTCACTTCGCAGCGCAGAACGGGTTCACACCTTTCATCAGGTGAAATTTTTGAAAGGACCGTGAAGTTGTTGCGGCTGTTTTGTTTTGACAAACCTCCAAGTCGTTTGTTTCCTCTAGTGGCGCCCCCCCACAAACGCTGTTTGCAAGTTTTTTGCCTTACATTCAGGGACCTTTTGTTCGGTCAGCACGTTTCGCCCGTGATTTGCAGTTTGTACTGTGATAGTCCCCCTTTTTTTTCGAGATCTATTTGAGCTCCCACGTTTTTTCGCGTCGCGTAACCACCTTGTGGAACTTCGTTCAAACCAGATCACCACCGGGGTTTGTCGGTTGTTTGGTTTTGTTTTTTTGCCCAGTTACCAACATTCTACAAACGGGAAGTTCGAATTTGGTTGTCCCCCCGGGAAGGTTCCGTTTTCATTTTTTTTTTCCTTTTTGTTGGTTTTTCATGGTCCCCGTTTTGGACGCCCAGATTATTTGGGGGAGTGGTTGGACGTCAAGAGAAATTATTGCCCGTCAACTGTCGGCGCGTGCGCGGAAACCTCGAAGGTTTTTTAGGTCCCCGCAATCCCACCGCATTTTGCACTCGGCGAGGGAGGATCTGGCTTTGGGCTTCACCCGGCTGATTGGTTACGGAGTGCGCGTGAGTTTTTACCCGAGTAACCCCCTTTCCGGAGACCCCGTGCCTATTATTTTTAAGTGGTCCATGCCAATTTGGTTTTACTAACTGGTTTCATGCTTTTTGGTCCGTTTGACCCTGTCATTTTTTGCGATGTTTGGTTGATTGAGCATTGATTACTGCGAAAACCCCGGCCTTTTGGTTCTCTTTAGATTTACACGTTTGTTTGAACTGCTCCCCACTTAGGGCGGACCAACCTTTCAGGGAATCTCCCTTGCCTCCCGTTTTTTGACCCCCCCCCCCCCTTTTTGGCCCAAACCCCAGACACAATTCGTCACCCACCGTTCATGGTGCAGTTAAATTTCGACGGGTGCAAACCGGGTTTTCTGCCTTCGAAAGACTTTTTTCCATGTACCGGTTATTTTCTTTTCCTTTGTTTGTGCTAACGCCCCCATCCTCCAACTGGTGGAATCAAACCATCGTGGCACAAAAGCTTTGCTTCCCCTGTCCCCGTGCCGTCGAAGACTTTTGGTCTTTTAATCCCGTGGGTCTGGCGCAACTGGTTCTTCCTCGCGGGACTCGGTGTCTGCAAATGCGATTTACGGCCGCAATGAGTACAGGTTTCCCGAAAAGGTGTCTCCTTCCCCTTCTGAGTGGCCACCCGAAATGGCAGACCACACAAATCCCCTTAATAAGATTTATAAAATGACCTTTGGACCCGGTCCACCCTCCGTTTTTCGCGTAACAGCAAGACACCCCCCCCCCCTTTTTTCCCTTTGCCAGTTTACTGGCGTTAGCTACTTTCGTTTTCAAACTTGGTGCCCACTTTATAACCCCAGGCGTTTTGGAATGTGTTTGGCGATAGCCCTTGTTCCGGCGTGGGGCGCTGATCGGCGGTTGACTTAGTTTTTCTACTTTCCCAAGTGCAGGGGATCTGCGCGTTCCGTTGGGGTGAGGTTTTTCCCCTTCCGAAACGGCATTTCGCGCCGTCCACTTCCACGAAGTGCCGGAGCATCAGTTTTTGATTGTTTTGTTTTAGCGGCTCCATTTTTTTCCCCCCCCCCCCCCACCCAAACTACATCTTCCCCGATCATTCCCGGCAGTATGGACAAGGCCCTTTAGGGTCAGTCATGGTAGTTTCCAGTGATCGCGTGCGATTTCCTTTTGCGCCAGCTTTCCCCCCCACTTTTGTACCCCTTGACAAGTCCCGCACTGTAACCCACCGGCCGAACTGGGGCCCGTCAAGTTGGCGGGATTCTTTAATCGTCGAAGAGCTCCAGTCCCCTCTTCTCTCTACCAATATGGCTTCCCCCCTTTTTTTTTTGTTTTCAACCACTGCCCGCGCCAAAGCAATGAGACTCGACAAAGACCTACGGACCCAAGGCATCTCTCTCTTTTCCTCCGTTTGTGTTTGTGAGTCCGACTTTTTTTTTTTCCTCCTTTTTCGATTCCAATGCGTTTTGTTTTTTCTTGTTTTAAAGGCATTCGCCACGTCCCTTCGTTGCCGATCCAATCTATGTGAACGATGGGATTTGAAAGGGATTTTTCTTCGGACTACCCGCGAAAATTCCTTCCCCTGGCATTCTGTCCATTTGGCCTTTTTTTCCACTTTTTTGCCTGATTTTCAGCCGCGGTTGTTTTAGGCTTCGGGCCCCACTAGTTTTTTCTTAGGATGCATTCGACTGAATTTTCCCTTTTTTTCGAGAGGTCCCTTCTCCTCCTTCTGCCGGGAGTGCTTTCCTTTACTTTTTTTCGTAGGGGCGTTTTGACAACGCAACACAAAAACACCCTGTGGCTATGCAATCCCTTCTCGTTCGGGAGCATTTTAGTTCTTCCCAACTTCCTGCGCATCTTCCCCCCCCCCCCCCGGCTTTTTTTTACTTTTTACTGTTCCTGCATGCGTTGATCCGTTTAGCGCCCACTTCGCTAGGCAGGTCTTTAATTCTCACACAGGCAACAAAGGTTTCTGATAAAAGTGCCCCCGTTGAAACCGGGAAGGTCTCCCCCTTTTTCAATCCATCGTTGTTGTTTCTGGCGATTACGTCCAACTGATTTGGCCGACCCCCCAAAATCATGTTAACCGATTGCCTATTTTGGGATCCTGCCAGTTTTTTTTCGTGCCTCCAGTAAGTCAGCGCCCTTTTTCGTTGTTGTTTTCATCTTTCCCTCACTGCGGCGTAAATCGATTTTCCAGTGAAGAGGAGCCTGACTTCGTAACTCCATTGCCACACGGCTATTTCCCCGTCACAGTGCACCCCCACACCCTTTTTTTTTGATTTTCGATACCCTCTGAGGGATTGTTCCCTTCCAGGATTCCGCTTGAGTCTTGCTTATTTTGCGGCTTTCTTTTTTTTTTGTCCAACTTTTTTGACGTCGGCAAAGTCCAGCATCCTTGGGTGACGATGTAGGGTGGGGGTCCCCTTTATTTAGTTCTGGGGGTTCTCACAGTGATTGTCCGCATTTGTATTACAAATATTTTTTTTCGTGGTCTTAACCCCCCTGTTAATCTCCGCTGCCCTGGGCAGGACGTTTGGCGTGAATTTTTCATTTGCGCGTTTTCCCAAGCGCCTCCCTAAGTTTCTCCCCGCCTTTCTTGGTTTTTTCCCCGTCGTCCATATTTTTTAATTAAGCATTTTGAATTCTTTTTGTTTTTTCCTCCCTCCGGGGACTTCAGGTTCCCTTTTCACTACGGTTTTCCCCTTTCCCCCCCTCCCGTGGTGTTAGCCAGATTCCCTTTCCACTGGCAGGGTCACGTAGTGCATGCGGTGGGGAAAGTGCCTCAACTCTTCGTTTGGGCTTTTTTTTCCGCGGGCCTCTTCCCCGAGTTTTCGACGTGCAATCCCTCCCCCTTCTGCACCTTTTTTGTTCCTTATTTTCCTTTCTTGCACTTCTTGTCACCTCCCCCAAAAAAATTTCCCCCCCTCCTGGGCGTTTAAAATTCCGGCTTTAATCAACCCAGTTCGAATTCTTTTTTTTTCGTTCATGTAATCGTGTCCTGACCCCCAAAATGACCCGCCCGTTTTTTTCTTTTGACCCTGGTGAACGACCTTTTGCGTCCCGGCCCCTGGCGTTAAACCGTTTTTTTTTTTTAACCCCCCCACCACTGGCCTTGGGTTTTTCCCAAATGTCCTTTTTTGTTCTCCGCTGCCTTTTGCGGCGGCGGCCACAGGTGCTGCCCCTGCATACATGAGTTCAGGGCACTTTTTTTTTGAATCTGCACCCTTTCCAACCGCGGCAGTCTTTTTTTCTTAACCCCCCCTATTCCTCTTGGCCCTTTTTTTTTTTTTTTTTGTTCCCCCAGCCCACCACCTCCCAAACGGTCCCCCACCAAAAAAGTTACTTTGACCTTCGATTTTTTTCCCTTTTTGTCCGTCTGGGATTGCTCCTGTCCACTTCGGGGTCCCTCCTCAGGTGATCCCCTTTTTCCGCCTTGTGTGCATCCACAACCTGTCGCCGTTCCCAAACCAAATGTTTTTTTTCTTCCCGTAAGATGTTTTTTTCAGCTTTTTTTGCCAGCCTGGTCCCCTCCATCTTTGGAACGCCTCCCTCCTATCCTTGTCTCCACAGGCCATTCGGTCTCCACTAGTCCAGGGCTTATTCAGTTTTTCTCCATTTCTTTATTCTGCCATTCGCCTTCCCACCTTGACCCCTTACCACTTTCCCCCTTACCAGACCCCCCCTTCTGCCCCCTCCTCTTTTTTTTTAAAGCTTCTCCTGTCGTTTGGCACCCTCTCTGTCTTTATTTCGTCGACTCCATTTTTCCTCCCGCGGGTTGGCGGTTATTCTTGGGTATTGTTTGTGTTTTTTTTTTTTTTTGTTTTCTCATTTACGTCCTTCATCCAGTTATGGCTTATTTGACCCCCCTTATGTTTTTCGGGCCCCCTTCCCCCGTTTTGCCACCGATGTCCTTTCCCCCGGGACCCTTCAATCCCAATCAACGCGTTTTTTGCCTTTTCCCCAGGAACTACCAGTTTAACTATGACCCCTGTTTTTTCTCCAATTTTGCCTTCCTTCTCACCCTCCCCCCCCCCCCCCCCTATTTTCCCCGCGAGGATCTTCCTAGTTCCTTCCGTGCAACCGCTCCCCTACCGGTCCTACTGCCCATCTCCAATGGACTGGTTAACACACGCGGTTTCACTTTTCGCTTCGGCATTCTTTTTTGCATTTGTTCTTTTTTTTCCTTTTTTGGAAACGCTTACTTTCCAACCCTTTTCCTTTTCATTTTTTTCCCCGCGAGTGGCCTCCCCCCGTGCAGTTTCCCCCCCCCCCCCCACATTCTTTTTTATCCCCACTGAGGCCCAGGTTTTTCCTTTTATTTTTCTCTTCCCCCCCCCCCCACATTTCTTTTTCGTACCCCATCCTGGAGTCACGTCCTCAGAAAGAGTGACCTGGATCGGGACTGGGCGCCTCCCCGTCCCCCCCCCAAATTAACGTCCCTCCCCTCACCCCCATGTCCCACCAAGCCATCCGGAGTGTCCCCCCCAACCTGAGGTACCCCTCCGTTGTTTTGAGCCGATTTCTCGTTGGCACCCACTTTCTTTTTTGCAACCCCCCATTCGCGTTCTTCGTCCCCACGCGGCTGGCGTAATGTTTATTTTTTTTCTTACGTCCAGCGCATGTGTTCTTTCTTACCCCCCCCACCACCTCCCCCCCCCCTCCCCTCTTTTCGTGACCCCCGCAACCCCCCCCTTTTTTTTCCCGCAAAACTTTTGAAATTGCGCTCCTGTGTTTGCCGACCGGGGTTTGCCCCCTTTTTCCAGCCCGCTTCCTCGGCGTTCCTTCTTTCCCCCTTCCTTCTGCTATTGGAGGTGGGACTTCCTTTTTTCAACCCTTTTATTGTTAACCCAATTTACCTTCGGTTTTCCTGCCGTTTTCTCGGTTTTCCCTCCTTTTCCTTCTTCCCTTCCTTTTTCCTGTTGTTTGTTGAGCGTGCCGGCCTTTTTTTTTCAACCCTTGCGGTTTGTCCCCCTACCAGAAAAATAAGAAATTGATTCCCTTAGAACCCTTGATTTTTCTTCCCTCCAAAATCTCCGCGAAAGCCCCAGAGTGATTTGTTTTTCAATACGGGCCTTCCTTCCTTTTCTTCTTCGTGGTCTTTTCTTTTTTTTTCAAAGTTCCCCTGTCTGCACACATGATCGCAATTCAATGTGACCTTTTTTTTTGTGCTTTTGTCCCCATCCGCTGGTTTGGCCTTTCCTTTTTTTTCCCATCCCTCCAACAGCAGCCCCTTGGACGTAAAATCAATTCAAAATCTCGCACGTACGTCCCAGCCCGGGCTTGCCTCCCCTTAACTCGCAGGCCCGGTCTTTTTTCCCTTTGCCCCCCTGCGACCTTTCGTTGCTCAAACCCGGGGTTACGGTTTTGGCACCTTTTCTTTCTTGTTTCCTGATTTTTACGGCTCGCCACTTTTTTTTCCCCGTTTTTTTTTCTTTTCCCGGCCGCACCCCCAATGGACCGAGGCTTTGCGTAAGATCTTTCGGTTCTATGGGGGTACGTGCCCCTTCCCGGAAGTTATTTGTTGCTCGTCACTTTCCCCACCTTCGGGGCCGTGATAGTTTTGACAGACCACCCATACCCCGGACCACTTTCCTTTTTAAAAAGTCAACTGTTGTGTGATGTTGGTCCCCCTTCATCCTTCCCTGTTGGCGGTCCCCACCCTTTTTCTTACTGTTTTTTGACTTCTGAGTTTTTACCAGTTTGCAGCCTCCCCACGGTCCCCCCCTCATGCCTCCCCGCCAGTCCCCTCGTTGTCTATTGGTGGTTTCCTTTCTTTGCCAGTTTTGACGGCCTTGACGTTTTTTGATCCCCCGTTTTTGTTTTTTGGGCCGAGCCAAGTTCCTCCATCCTCGTCCTTTTCAACTCTTTTTTTTTTTCGTTTACGGTGTGTTGCGTTGGATGTCCCCCGTGGATTTCCCCTTTTCTTCACCTTTTCCCCTTTTGAACAACCCCTTTCCTTTAACCCCAAAACACCCCCCCCCCCGCTTTGACTTTTTTGTTTCTCCCTTTTTCGTCTGGCGGAACCCAATCCGGCCTGGTGAACACCTGTTTTTCTTTTGTCCCTACATACCTTCTCACTTTTGCCCCTGAAGCCACAGGGTCAACTTCCCTCCATTTTTTCAGTAACTTTCACCCCTCAGTGCATTCCTTCTCTTTTCCCCCCCCCCCATATGAAAGGGCCAGAAATCGGCCCGGCACACCCCTTTTCGTTGGGACCACTTGCTTTTTTTGACCACCCTGTTTAACCTTGTCCGATTTTCCTCCCCTGGGTAGACCATCCAGAAGTAAGAGACGTTGCTAACTTTCCTTCCCCCCAACGACCCGAACCATTTCCGTTTGCCACCCTCCCCCTTTCCTTACGGGTTTTGAAATTTTCAGAAATTTTTCCGGTGCTTATGCTTGTTTTTTTCACCTCCCCCCCCCTTTCAAAGCTTTTAGTTATCTTGCCTGCCTGTGTCCAAGTTTTGTTTGCATTTCGGCCTTTCTTTTTTGTCTTCTTTAAAGCTTCCCCCCTCGCCGCAGAATTTCTCGTTTTTTTCTTCCCCACCTACGGTGGTGAGATATTTTGGCGGTGCAGTGCCTTTTTTTTTCGCGGTTTCCTTTCTTCCCCTCCCCCACTTTTTCTTTTTTTTTTCACTCCCCCAACACCGTAGTCACCACTGTTCAAGAACACAGGGGCTGGTTTCTTTTTTTTTTGTTCGCAGGCGACAATTAAATCTAACAAAAAAAACACCCGTTTTTACATTTCCATTGTTCAAGGTTACCTTTTACGTGTTCCCTCCTTCCTCCTTGGTTTTTTTTTTTTTTTCCTTGATTTTTGACTGGATTTTTCGCCCGGACTTTTAACTCTGTTTTGTCTGTTCAACTCCCAATTATTGCGAGTGGACAAACTCTTGCGGACGTGGTCCCTGCCCCTTGTCCCCATCCTCTAAGAGTTGGATTCCCCTGCCAAATTTTTCCCCCCACCCATTTTACCCCCCATTTTGACCGGATGACGTGAATCTTCTTGCTTGTCTCCCCCCAACTTTGTCCTTTTTCTTTTTCCCTTTTGGCTTTCGCTCACGGTGACCACTCTAAACCTTTCTTCAGACTTTTTACTTAGTGAAGTCGAGTGATTTCAAATATATCTGACCGGTTAACCTTTTTTTTGGCGGGATTCCTTTTTTCCGGTTTTTTTTACCTCTTTGGGAAGTGTCTTCTTTCTCTGTCCCCCCATTGTTCCCAAGGCAGAGGAAACCCGTGGCCTGCATTTTCAGCAAGACTTCCACCGTTACGGTCCCTTTTTACTTTTTTCCCCGCCCACATATTCCTTTCTTCCCCCCCCCCAACAAATGAGGGCCTCGCACTAATAACGCAGACCTAATTAAACTTGGTTTTACCCCACCAGTACTACCCCCCCGTCAACACACTGTCCTCCTGACGTTTTTTTTCCTTTTTTTTTGTTCGGACCGGTCAAAGGGTTTGGGCTGTGCAGGCCGTCAAACCCCGGCCCAAATCTACTTCACTTTTACGGCTTTGTGGTTTTTTTAACGCACATCCTCCATGATCTCCGCGCACAATCGCTGGGACATGGGGTTCTACGGGTGCCTTGTCACGTTCGGGGGGATGGCAAGAGGGTGACTTCCAGGAGGTTTTGCCACCTGCGGCTTACGCGATTGCGGCGTGTCTGTTCACACAAGCTTCCGGGGGCCCCCCTGCTGTTCATGGCGGTGTTTTAAAAGGGGTGCGCTACTGCATGGCTGGAGGGCCCCGCCGCCGCAAACATGGCAGTGCTCCCACAAGATGCCGTCCAATCTTTTACCCACTTTGCTTTGGGCCCAGTTATGAGGGGGTAGTCGTTTTATCGTAGTGACACAACGATGGGAGTGGCCGGCCAGGCGGGAGCTACTTTTGTTTCTCTTTTCAATTTTGCCCACGTTTTTTCATTCCCGGCCGGGGGGGAGTGGCCGCTAGTGCGCCGATATCGCCCTCCTTGTGCGCCGCCCCCCGCCCCGGGGCGCTTAGTAGAACGAGGCACGATCATACGTGGGTGGAGTCTGTCGCGGTCCCGGTTGTGGATGTCCCCTCGCCCTTCTGGCGTGCACTCCGAAACCCACTGCTCAGTGTCATTCACGTTTTTTCCACTTTGCGTTTTCAAAATGCTACGGAAAAAAAAAAAAAATAACCGGCAGGTCCGAATTTCAGGAATGATCAGATGATGGAGACTTCGACATGGTTAGACGGATAGGGGGAATGTTGACCTATGTGCTGACGATGGGGGGCGCGATTGGCGCCGCTACAGCGACGCTTGGCCAGGCCCCAGGTACCAGGCCGGCCACCTCAAATGGGCAAGGGAGGAGTTTTTTTCATGATGTTTTGAGTCGTCGAAGGCCGCAGCCCTTCCACTTTCATCCATCGTCCGGTTTTAGATATGATCACCGAAGGTTGGCGACTCCTTTTTAACACGCCCGCGCCAAATTTGAATTTTTGAGCAGGTTGGACCTACGACGCCAGGCAATTTCCTTTTTCTTTTTCCTATCCTGTGTTTTTGATCAGATCGTATTTCTTTTCCCTCTCAATGCGTTTGAGCGTTGCTTCAGGGCTTCGCCAACCTTCAGTTTGGCAGACCTCTTTTCATCGCGGTACTTTTTGTCTTTCCCGTCCTGGTGCTGGCCTTTTCTGACCAGATCACGCCCCCACGTGTAATCCGGCCCCCCCCCCCCTCCGGTGCCGGCCTGGTAACAGTGGGGATCAAGTACCAAAATGCACGCGTTCTTTATCCTTCTCACATTTTTTCCCCTCCTCTTCCCCGGCCTCGGACCATGACTGATCACTGCGGTTGCACTTTCCATTCTTTTTTTCTTTCCGGGAAGGCTTTTTCGGGACGGAGGTATTTTTACCCTGTCTACGCTGGTACCCCCCCCCCCTTTTTTCAAATCCAATTTATTCCTCTGCAGCCCTTTTTCTTGTTAGTTTTTTTTTTTCCCCCCTGCGCGCTTCCGTTTTGTAAAGTGGGACCGCGGGCATCCCCTTTTTCCCCCCTTGGGAAAAGGTGATCCAGCCCAATGCGTATAACTTACGGAAGAGGCCCCCCCCCTACCTCGCCGCCCCCAACCCCTGCTCCCCCTTGGTGCCACCTCTTCTGACGACACCCGTGACTCACCCGGCTTTTTATTTTCCAAGGGGCAAAAAGTTGTTGCCCCAGACCGTTAGTCCCGCTTTCCCTTTCCACCCATCCCCCCTTCTGTTTTTTGTTTTTGCGATTACGCGACACACGTCTACATTTTGGGGTCCCCCCCCCCATCATTGTAGAACCGCGGATTTTTGGGAAGCATCCCCCATTTCGTTTCTTGTTTCCCCCTTCACGTTCCATTTCTGCTTCTGCGCACTTTTTTCGGAACTGATAACTTCACTGGCCTTTCGAGTCTATTCACGGCTCGGAGGGGAAGGTCCCAGTTGCTCCTTTTCTCCCCCAACTTCTTTTTTCCCCCTCCGGCCCCCCCCCCGGCTTTATCCTCACGGGCCTTTTCAAAAGCCGTTTCCCCGTGCTGATCACCATGGATGGTCTTTTGTCTTTTTCTAACACCACAAGCCTTCCCCTTTCCCGTAAGATTTGTTCCTTTTCCTTTTTTTTCTGACTTGTTAGTTCCCCCCCCAGGTGTGGTCCCCGCCGTCGTCCCAACTCGCCCTGTGTTGTGTTGGACGGATGTAGTCTTGTTTTTGGTCCACATTTATTTTCTTATGCGGGGGTTCCCCCACGAGGTCCCCGCCTTTTCTCCCTCCACGTTACCGTTTTTTTTTTTCCTAAACGTTTGTAAATCTTCGGCTTCCTGGCAAGTTGCTGAGCTAATTTGGCGCATCCTCCTTCACATCTGCTCCCTTTTTTTTTTTTTTTTTTCGCCCCGCCCCATTGCATTGGCAACACTTCGTTAATTCCTTCGAAGGTATTTCCTATTGGGCTGTGGTTTAAACTTTTATCACTTTGCGCCTCCGACCATCTTCTGTTGGTTGAGCCCCCCCCCCAGATTCCTCCGGCATGCCCGCTTCGAAATGCTTTCTGGTCCCCCCCCCTTTTGTCCTGACTCAAAACCTCCGATTCCCGGCGCCATTTGTTTGAAGCCCATTTACAGCGAATACATTTCCGTCCTCGATCTCCCCGTCACGGCAAAAACAAATCCCTTCGGGGGGCAAACGGTCCCTCCCCTCACACCCCGTTCGAATGTCTTATGTTATTCGCTGTCGACCCAATACGTCTTTTTTGCTTTTCTTTTTTCCCGTGTACTCCGTTTGGCGTCCCTTTTTTCATTGTTATTAGCGTACCCCAATGGGCCTGCGCGAACTAGTTGCAGGAGTCTATTTAAACTCCGTTTCCCTCTGTTGCGGCGGCTTGACCCGTTTTTTTTGCTTTGTGGACCGTGGGGAATTCCGAATCAAGGCTCGTTCAAAAAATTCCGCGCATTCCGTTTTTCCCCCCCAATCGATGCACTTGAGGTTCCCCAGAACCATCAGCACTTTCCCCCTTTCTTCGACCCAAACAAAAGTTTCATCGTACGTCTTTGACAGTAGGTCTTTCAAGTTCCCACCCCGTCCTTAACCACCGTACGCTTGCTTAAGAGATAGCCCTTTTTTCCATTCCACCCCTGTTTCGTTACCAACGTCCCCATGTCAATGTTACCTCTTAAGTTTGTACAGTTTTTTTCCTTTTGGATCTCTATGCCCTGTGCCAATTTCCAATTTTTTTTTTTTTTTTTTTTTTTTTTTTTTTTTTTTTTTTTTTTTTTTCCTTTTTTTTCAAAATTTTTTCTTGCAGTTACGGCGCCCCATTTTATGGTGGTGCCATACTGTGCCATCCTCGCTGGGGACCTTCGGTTTTTCCCAACGCCATCAACTCTTGGGTTTTTTGCGATTTCTTACCCTGGTCCTCTTTTCCTGAACGTCCA
>Ga0179591_1322964_pt1 | contig 21545 bp, 22 predicted proteins | sample CZOMad2_1_08_16f_FD_182891 | JGI IMG/M metagenome (GOLD analysis project Ga0179591, IMG submission 182891) | Vadose zone soil fungal communities from Angelo Coast Range Reserve, California, USA - CZOMad2_1_08_16fungal (PacBio error correction) | ecosystem: Environmental > Terrestrial > Soil >... | reverse complement strand
CTCGTCCCTTTCAGTGTCTTTTGGGTATGCCCTTTTTTTATCCCCTTATTCCTTTTATCCGGGCCAGACTTACTTCCTTCCGACGGTTATCGTCCGGCGAAAACGCCGAGTTCACGGCCTCCCGTTACCACCCCCTCTTGGGATTTTTTCTCCCTGTTTTCCTGCGCGATGGCCCTCTCTTGGGCACAATGACGTCAGACCCCCCAATGAGCTAGAAAGGACGTTGCCCCCCCTTTGAAATTAGACGTTTGACTATTTTTGTGTGGCGTTGCCCGCTTCGGTAGGCAATTTCAGTTGGCGGTCGCACGCTCCCTTCCCCCTCAGCTTCACCCCAGTACCCTCCAGGCTCTGGAGCAGTTCGGCGCAGAGAATAGACCCCTCCAATATTAGTCCTTAGATCCTCCCCACGCGCTTCCCCTTACGGACGCCCCAGTCCACAGTGCTTCTCCCTAGTATAGGCCGGTGAGATCCCGCTGGCCTTATTTGAAATGGACGGACCGTTCCTCTCTAGCACCATCACGTGTTCACCGAAGAAATGGAACCCCCCCCTAGTAAAACCCCTATCCGGAAAGGGATTCTTTCTCACATTGCCAGGATCTGATATTTCAAGTTCTTTAGGGACCCATACGCAAAAGGAATGCCATCAGGGAAAGTTTCAGCATGCCCTTTTACCGCTCAGTAAGAGTACACTTATGGGATTATCCCGATCAGATGATGACATCCGGGACAGGAATCTCCCCTTTTAAGCACTAACTAGTCTAGACTGGCCGGTGGGCTCGGTAAGGGAAAGTTACCCAGTCTTCGTCGGTGTTCATGCTTGCCCTTAACGTCTAAGGATCCCAGCTGACGTCCCCCCTGTGCCGCAAGTCCTTTTGGTCGTATAACCTTCACGTTTCTGTCAATTTACGTTGAAAGTGCGCCCCCAGTGGATCTTTCCAGTGTTCGTGGTCAACCCCCTTCCCCCCCTCTGAATCTTGCCCCAGAACGCCGCTGATCTCCTGAGCGTAAGACTTCCCCTTAACGCCCATTCACCCAGCTGAACAGTTCCTAGTAATTGATGAACTGTTAAGCTCCCTTTCTCTTTGTAGCGTCCCCTTTGGTTACGGACACCTTGACTCACGTACCCCTCCTTTCCCTCACAGTCCCGAGTCTTTCTCTGGTCTCTCTTCTCCCCAAGCTCCTGACCCCGGGTCAACCCGGCCCCCAGTTTACTCTCTTCTCCTACGTGTTTGAGATCTAATGCTTTTGTACATTTGTATTTCACGGGTCGGTACGAACACGTCCGATCATACCTGCTTCTCTTGACGTAGTTTTCCCCCCCCTTGTGCGTCACGTGCTCGAACGGTCTGCCCTTGTGCGCGCCCACTGTCTTCCTTGTTTTTTCAAGCGGATAGAAGGGGTCAGAGGGTTCCTCGCATCGCTAGTCACTTTCTTTTATGCTGAGTTCCCCAGAGACGTATTCCTTCCCTTTGCTGTTCAGCGTTATAAGAGTGAAGGGCCCCTCCCGTGGATAGGCCCCTCTTCCTGTTCGCTATCACGCTCTTTTGTCGTTCCCAATTTTCCCGATAGCAAGCACGTTGCCAGATGAAAAACTTGCCTGGATTACGTAGGATCCGGAGACGAATTACGGACCCATTAAACGAAGTACTACCTTTACGGGTGAACTTTTCATGAATCCTCGTATTCCAAGTATCTAAATCATCCCTAGTAGGTGGCGTTTTTTCTACAACACTTATTTTCCAGCCAAGAGATTGAGTAGAGACGTAAGAACGTTTTTTCTCCGCCATTAGATCCCGGCATGTTCTCCCTCCCTTTCGCACGAGTTCCTTCTCTCTGCCTTTCCAATAATCCAAACCTAATTGAAGTAGTTTCTCTATCCCCTGTCCCCCAGCCCTTCGAGGGACGGTGTCATGAACTCTGCTGTTCCTCCCCAGGTGGGTCGAGGGATAAAGCGTTGCCCTGGCCCCTTTCGGCCCCGTTCTTCGCCCGGGTACCCTTCCCCTCCTTAAAGTATCCGGTGAGCTCTGCATTATCCGATGCGTGTTAATCCCTTCTTTTTTCTCCCCCTCCGGCTGGTATAGAACTGATCCAGCTCCCCGGCCGTTTAGGCACACCCCTTTTTTTCCGCTCCCCCTCCCCCCACCTAGTTTCAGTCCTTTAACGTCCTTATCCCCCATCCCCCCCAAACCCTCAGTTCCCGCCCTCCTCCCAGGCTCCCGGAATGATAGAATTTCCTTCCCTCCCTGGGCTCCCAGTTTTCCCAAGCGCCAGTCTTCATGCCAATGGACAACTGACCTGCTGTGAGTGGTACCGGAGGCTCCTTTGAGTGAGCGGACTATCTGACCCTTCCCTTAGGACCCGTCCTTTGAGGCCCCTACCCGGTGATCGGAGTCTCCTCTTAATTAGCAAAACAACCCAGGTGCGGATTCTCTTACAAGATCCCCAATTCTCATGTTCTCTAATCCCCACTTTTTTCTCCGAATTCAGCAAGGCGGACTTCCCTCCAGCTCTTGCGGTGTATTTTTTGTTCAAGAAGCTTTGCAAACCCCCCTTTCGGTGATCATTCCCCCGTTTGCCCGAAGAAAGTTTCGTTTCTTGTGTTGTTAATCTGTGCCATCAGAAGAAGATAAGGCAATCCTCAGTGCTCGTCCTCGATGTCTGTAAGAAATACCCTTTCTTCAATAGATTCAATAAGAATTGCTGCCCATCAGGTTTATGGGTCTGAGTCTGACGGTTCGTCTGTGCGCTCTTTGCAATTATAAGGAAGCGAACACCCTATTAGGGTTAGAGTGTTCTGAGAAATTAACCCACCTGTGGCCTCCCTGTCCTGTTCTCGAAGGTTTGATGATGAATACAGGATACTCAGAGATTTGATGGAGTGTTTTCCGTCTTCTTCAGTCTTAACCCCTTATGGCCTTTTAGATTCTGTTTTCCCCCCCGACTTCCCTGGAGTTCATTAGTTGGCGGCGAGATCAGTCCATTCCTTCGAACAAAGCTCTTAGGTCCTAGTAAGATAGCTTCTCTAGTGCAAGTTTTTTTTCTTTCTTCATGCGGGAGTGGTTTGATGCCCCCCTATGGTCAAATCCCCAGCCGCTTTACGTCCCCGTCTCCCTTTCTTATCTGATGTCTACCGTCTTTTTCTTTGAAGACGTCAGGTTTGAAATCTCAGTTTTATGGCGGGGTATTCGTCATGGCTGGCTGAACGGCCTGGGGCAGCTCGTTTTCTGGTTCTCCCCCAGATCTTTGTCGTCTTTTTTCTCAAGAGATGAAGGATCTCGGCTCCTCTCACCGATCTCCTTGAGCTTCTGTAGGTCGTCCTGGACCTGGGGCCCCTCCCCCCTTCTCAGAAGTTGGTTCCTTTTCTAAAGTAGAGACCACCGTTCCTAACGGCCCCCCACCGCAAAAGCTGCCGGGTCTTTCGTTGTGGATCTATTATTGGTGGTTATACCTGGTATAATTCCCCGTATATGGACCGAGGATCGCGTGGTATTTCTGAGGCCGCAGTTCTCACATTCTTTAACGATCTTTTCATGTGTTTAGACCCCCCTGGCTTTTTTTAGCATTCCGTCCTTTCTGCCGTCCCTCCTATGTCAGGAATCGTCTTCCTTTAAGCTAGTTAGGTGACGTCCACTGCCTCCATTCTGTTCGCCCCTTTGGACGGAAGCACCCTTTTCTCTCCGTGTTAGGCTACCGGTCTATATTATCCCCCCGACTAAGAGCGATCTTTCTCATTGGGGCCGGCTGAGGACAATTCCCCTCCTGATGACGCACGTGCTTATAGCGGTCTCCTCGTTCAAATGGCTCCGCTTTGAACCAGCTGTCCGCTGGAAGTGTCTGAATGTTTCCCGGTGGCCTTGCCCTCGCCGTTTGGCCTGCGTTCAAGGAGACAGGGACGGCTTGCAGTCCCCTGTTTTCCCGAATCTTGCCTCTTAAGCCTCGATTGCCAAGTTGTCGGGCGTGGTAGGAGGTTTCCGGCCGCGGGTAGCCGCACCTTTCCTGACGCTGAGTTTTGCTATGGCCCGGTTGCCTTCTCTTACGGCTTTCCAGAAGAGGCTGCTTTTTCCTTTGTTTCTGCACGGTTTTTCCTTTCCCCCCCCGTCATCCTCTTGTCCCGAATGGTGCTAATGCTGGAAGGAGCTATCTTTCCCCCTTTGTTTTGTTTCGGCTTTTTATCTCCCGGCCCCCTTTTTCACCTTTCTCCTGACTTCCCCCGGCCCTGTAGAAACCTTATCATCTGTTGGAGCCCTTTCTACGTCTTTTGACTGACGCTCCTTCCAATTCACACGGGTTCAGCTCCTCCTCGAATATTCTGCTGATAACCTTCCTGTCCCTGCCCAACCAAAGAAAACTCTCTCCCCCCATCAGTACCCACCAGGTCAGTTCATCGTCCCCATTTCAATAAAGGAGTGGTACCTTTACCCATAAGAAAGAAGCCTCTCGACCCCGTTCAGAGAACCGCGTTGCCACCCGGATAATCACTTCCCCCCCGTACTTACTCCATAAAGTTCAGCACAATTCGCGAATGGAACACCCGCTGCGCTTTCACCGCAAAGCCTCTCCTTTCGGCAAGCCGTCCTCCTGGTTTCCCTCACACAGACAGCCTGATAGAGGCCACGGCGGCGGGTGGTCCTCGGACTCGTCCCCAAAGATAAATGTCTCGGCACAAGGCTTTTTCTCAAAAAGGCATGTCCCGCCCCATGACCACCCCCGCAGTAACTCCTTAAGCTCTTTGAACTGAAACGCTCCCTAATTAAACCGAAAACCACGGTGCCCCCTACACCTCCGGAGTTACCCTCCCTACCCATTCACCCCTCCTCCCATGACCCCTCCTCCCCCCTGCCAGATCCTCCTTTTTTAGTTTATTCTTCCCTGCCACCCGCAGTCAACACCTTCACTGCCCTTGCGGACCCTAGTTCCCCCTGGGGTACTCCCCCTTGAGCCAGCCCCACCTTCTCATTCCTTTCAGCCCGGAAAATACGGGGCGGTTCGACTAAGTCCAGCACCCAAACCTTCCCCCCCTCCCTCCCCCCGCGCCTGATGTTTAATCTCGTTTCCGCACACGACCTTTGGCCTGGATACCCCCTCTGAGGACCCCTCCCTCGGCCGACTTCCCCCCGGTTCCGTCAGCATTTCTGGAAGATTACCCTCAACAATTTACAACTCTCTTCCACCCAGAGTCTGCAAAGGAAGTAACAGTACATTCCTCCCTTCCTTGACCGGCGAAGCCGCAGCGAACTTGGCCTCGGCTTCTGGATATGTCAGAGATGGCGCCCCCCTAAAACCAGGAGCCCTCCTTCCATCCAGGCACCACCGCGTCCCGTTTGCATTCCCTCCCCCTTACGGACCTCTACGTGACAACTGCTTCTGAGCCTACTTCTCCCCCCGACGGAAAAGTGCTTCCTGAACTCTCCAATCAGTTAAACTCCGTTTCAGACTAAAGCCCCTTGAAAAAAGCCATCAACCTCGGCTTAATTGGACCAATGACCCTAGTCTTTGCACCCCCCTTCTTGACGGACCCGTGCGCATGTCCCTTTTTTGCTCCATAAAATCCCGCCCCTCCTATAGGTTGGGTCACGAATCAGTTAAGGCGAGACGTCGAATTCCATCCTCTTCCACTAATGCTGACCAACTGCTACAGGAGGAGTACTGCCACTCTGGAGTGTCCTTTGACACTTAAGAGGCTCCCTCACAGGAGTCTTAACTGATGGATTGCTTTTGACGCTTCCCCTGAGGTTCCCCTACACGCTGATGAAATGGAGAAAGGATTCTCCGGCAAGGGTGCCTCCTCCCAGCTGAGGGTGCGAGGAGCCCCCAAGGAGCTTTCTCCCCCTGATCGCCGCAAGTTCCTGCTTCCCTTCATGTCCCTGAGACGAGTTTTCTTTTATCCGCCTCATCTCATGCTGTCCGGGTTTCTCGAGTGCAGTTTGCTTCCTGTGTGCAGCATGTCTCCGCAAAGCCCATTAACTGCTCCTTGGACCCCCCTATCATATCTTCCTAACTCCGTCCTAGGAGCGCCTGTACCCCGATAGTCAGGTCTTATCCATTTCCCAGCTGGTTTGGCCCGTGTCGCTACCTTTCCCTCAAGCAATGCGTCTCCTCATGGCCTTTGAGACTCGGAACCTCCCCCCCGGGTCGGTTTCGCGAGCGTGATCCGTCCGCTTCCCCCACTCCTTTTTGTCCACCGTTACGGTGTGACGGCTCGTCTTGCACTGCTCACCTTCGACCAAGAAGTGCGTTTTGCATGAATGCTGCTTCATTGACAGCACAAATATGGCGCGGCGCGCGGATAATCCCTTCGCAATCCTAAGGTTCTCGCCCCCTGCCTCTCTTCCGCTGCGCTTAGGCATTTCACTGGCCCCCCCTGGAAAGCAGTTACCCCCCTACAGGCCCCCTTCCTGCCAGGCCGTCCAGCTTTTCCCCGTGACACTCTGCTCGGCAAACGCAGGCTGGCGATTAACGATCCTCCATTGAGTCGCTAGGTCTTTCCTGTATCGCAACTACCCCTGCCCCAGTACGAGTCTCTAAGGATAAATGAGGACGTTACCTGTGAGTCCTGGTTCTATCTACTAAGGATGCAATGCACAGCGGATTTTTTTTTTCCAATTCCGGTGTTCCCTTCGCACTCCGACGCGCCCCTGTGAGGCAGTACTGAACAGCTTCCGAATTTTTAATCGGCAGTTTACGCTTGTGATTTGAATTTTCCCCGTCCACCGTATAAAAGGACCCCCCGCGCTCGCTTCATCCCCCCGTGTGACGGGTATTGGCCCACGCGCTCTTGAAAGTTTAACCAAAAGTTGGCTCCTGTGCCGCTCGTTCCAGTCTGAACACCTTCCCATGATCCTTCCCAGTGCAAGAGGACAGTCCCCGCTTCTTCTTTCTCTCTCCGCAGGGACCTTTCTATTTCCCAAGATGAAAACACTGGTAGTACCCTGCTGGACCCCCCCTAATGATCTCCTCTTCCAGCCCATGTCCCATTCACAGTGTATATACGAGACCCCCCTGCTTGAAAACCCTCCGCCTCAGCAGCCTATTTATAGGGTTTTTATTTCCCCCGCCCTCGGAACTGGCACTTTACCAACCCTCAATGCTACATATTTAAATAATTCACCGTTTTCTTAGAGCGATTCGGTACCTGTATATTTCGAACGCGAACTAATAAAATTCCCCTCTAATAGCTGAGCGGAGTCCTTGCGGTGACACTCCGTGGGCGAGCCGTGGCTCCCTCCGGTACAAGTTGAAAAGTGCGAGTCTCAGATTGCTCTTCCAGGGTTTATCGAAAGGGTTGTACTGACCGGCTGTAAAGACCTTCGCGATGTTTCTTCTCTAATAGTAGTCCACATGTGATGAGGCTCTATTCCTTCTGGGCGAAGTTTGTGAAGACGTCTTAAGGATTGCCCCCAGCTTTCGGACACTCATTCGTCGTGTTAGTAACTCCCTTCGCCTGTGACCCTCTTTAAGTCCCAGGCGATGTTTTTCCCGGTAGAGTTCTAAGGTAGCAGTTACGGGCACCTCCTGGACGTCACCACTGAGGGTGCTGTTCCCTTTTTCCGGATGCCAAGGGTCGATCCAACTAGACCTGCGTCGGGCATGTGATGCAGTTCTCTTTTTTTTCCTGCACTTTTTTCTCGACGTTTTAAGGCCAACTAAAGAGCAGTAGATCCCGGCCTGGCATTCGCCGTGAAATTCTCTTTTTTCCATGACGGTTAGCACCTGACGACGTATAGACTCCTTTCGGTTTTTCCCTCTCCCCCCTTTCAGTTGCCGGCTTATTTGCCTTTCCCTTTTTCCTTGGCAGCCCCCTCTTCTGTTGAAACAAGCGCTGTTCTCCTAGAGGTCTTTGTGGGCCCAGGCCATTAACGGACTCAGCCAGGCCCCTTCCCGCACAGAAGAAATCTTTCTCCTTTCCTCAGTGATACGCCCCTCTTTTGTTACTCTTTCCCCCAGACAGTGTATAGAGAACCCTTCTGTGAGGGTATAGGTTAGAACTCTAGAAGAAAAATCCACAGGCCCCCGCGAGTCCTTCATACCCACGTTAAAAACAAGCCTGCCCCTTTTTAGTCCCGATCGCCAAAACATGCGTGCCTCTCTAGAGCCTTGCACCATGGTCTAGGGAACCCCCTGGCTGAACCACATTTCGACGAATTTCCCTCCTATCGGAAGTTGCCCCCTGTACCTTAACCCCTTTTGGTCAGTTTGACTTGAATAACAGTTCCTTCAACGTAGGCCAGTTCTTCCGTGGAAAGTTTTCTAAAGTGGTGCCTGGCCATTTCTTGAGCGACACAAAACAAGCCACGATGATCTACAGTGCCGTTATACAAACGCTAATGTAGAATAAATCAGTACAGTCAGCAATACCCTGTGACGGTAGGCCTAGGAAGAGGATTCTGGACTTCTTGTCCCCTCAGACTTCTTTGAACCCAACCCAGGTAAAGGCGCACGCCTTGTATCATAATCTGGTAGCTGAGACTGTCAGTGTTTTAACCCGCCTGAAAGAAGAAGAATGCTCAGTTTTCATAATCCCAGTGTTATTCTAGTGGTCCCCTCCCGAGCCTAATCGAGATAACTGCATTTTGGGTGAGCGAGATTTCCCTCTCGTTCGCGCATTCCTGACTCTTCCAGCCGATTTGACCTTAGCAGGGGAGCAAAGACACTAGGTGCCTTTGGCCAGCCACGTAAGGGGCGTTTTCCCCAAAGGTCCTCAGATCATGGTCTGACATATTTTGCGCTGGGGTTTTGCGTCCGGATGGGTCCCCTCCCTGCTTTTTGCGCGAAGACCTTTGCAGTGAGCCGGTGATTCCCCGTGCCTCAATTGTACCCAGCGGAGAAGTCTGCAAAGGATTTTAGAGTGGGGTTCTTGATTTTTCCCTCTGGCTTTTGCAGTTCGTTGGCTACCTCCGACCTTAGTTTGGCTCCCGTCCCGTGCTCAGTTGATGTCAACCACATGTTATTGAGGGGGTGCACTTCGTTTCTCCTTTTCGCGAGGTAATAGTTCCCTTTTTTGCCCAAAGGAGGCTCCCCATACTCAGGCTCGCTAAGGACCTGCAACGTCCTTTAGGACAAGTCCTGATGTGAGAGATATGAAATTCGGTTGAAGAGGAGTGCCAGATTCGTGCAGAGATTTCTTTGCCAGTTTAATGGAGGCGAATTCACTTTTGGATTTCATTACCCCCCTCTTAGTTCCGAAGTTATCCCCGTATCCTCGTGAAGAGGTAAGAGGCTTTCTAGTTCTTATCAGTTCCCGTTTGATCACACCCCCCCTACCTATCGACTCCTTGAGGATTTTTGAGACTTTTGGTTTATTGTAGGAGGGGGCCTTTTTTGTCCGGCCTTGTCCCAAGTCCCATAGGTTCGGATCTTGAAATGGCTTGATGTTTCAGCAGTTTTTGTCCTGTTATAGCCTATACCCTCTTCTGTTCCGTATAGGCCGTTGGACAGCAGGTTGGACAAGACGACGTGTGTCGACTGTTCATATTCCCCTCTACCCCCCTAGGATTTTTCAAACTCATTCAGCTGCCTATTTCTTTCTCATCTCTTTTTTGGGTATTCAACCCACCCACAAACCCCCCCGCAATTAGTGGAGCCTTTTACTTTGAATGGGCGAAGTTCTTTCTACCCCCTGCTCCATTCCCCTTAGAGGGATGAGTCATTAGGACCCGTTGAGTCCTCTGGACCCCTCCTGCTCCCCCCACCCCTTTTTTAAGACCTACTGTATGACCCCAATTGATCACTCATCTTCCTGCACTGGCCCCTTACTGTCATGGACTTTCAACTTTGGAACTCTCGAACCGCAGACTGGGTAGAGTTGGCACCCTTCTGAAAGGCAACCTGAGGGCCCCTCTCCCCCCCACTTAAACTTTTGCTAGCCACTCTGGATCTAGCCCCCATTGATGAAAGCCGACGCCTACACTTAATCTCAGATCGCTCAATGAGTGTCCCTCGGTGGTCTTTCCACCAGGCTCCTGGCTCCAGTACTCAAGTTTCGAAGCCAATCGATTGCCTTGGAGGCCCATATCCCTCCGCATATCAAGGTTGTTTTTTTGACCCTGACAATGCTCCACCTTCGCCCCACGTCGGATTGGCCCTAGCCCTTCCCCTATTTCCCCCGCTCTTCCCCCTTGAATTCTATTCCTTACCCCTTTGGTCTGTTTATTTCCCCTTATCGACTCCCTGTAGATAGTTTGCCTTGGCCCTCCATTTCTCACTATAATTGTGGTCCTTGTCCCTCTCCCCCTCCCTTTTTAATAACCTTGTTGATAATATCTTTCTATAGGAACGTCCATTCCTTACCCCACCCATTCCTCCCTCATGAATGGACCCACCTATTTCTCCTGAAAGGCTAATGCAGTGTGCTATCACCCCTTGTCTTTTTTTGGTTTTCTGCGTCTTCCCCCCCCTGTCACGACGGGAAGGTCTTTCTCTTCTTTTGATGACTACTAGGACCCTTCTTAAAAGGTCCCCCAGTTTTTCCATGTCTCCTCAAACCCTCGTTAAGCCCGTCTGTCCCCCCCTTACTACACTTCCCTCGCCATCACACCAGACTACCAATTAATGAAATAGATTCCCCCCTACTACCCTTTGAGTGCTCTACTCTTTCCTTAGCATTCACGGCCCCCCTGTGCTTTATCATTCTGAAGAAAGTCCTGGACCTGGCAGGGATGTCCCCCCATCCTTTTCCCCCCCTTGAGTTCCACACGAGGGCCCCAAGCCCCCAGATCTTGTGACCCAACAGTAAAGCGACTACACGTTGACTCCGAATTCAGCCTTCCTATCTTAAAAGACGGCACAAAGACTAAGACCTAGACTGACGCCTGCTCTTCCCTGAAATGTCAGAAAGCCCCCGGATGTTTCAGACGGAACACCTTGTTTACATAGTCAATCGTTCAATTTCCGGCTGGTTGCTGGTCCTCCCCATTGACTTTCCCCTTTCGTTGCAACACGAAAAGACAGCCAGGTTGATTTTCGTGGCCCAATTTGCTCCCTCCCAGCATGTAAGTCCTAGGTTAATACTGACTTATTTTCTTAAGCTCCGATATCTTTGCCGATTCGTCCGTAAGCTCGTTCGTAAACGACCAAAAGTGCTCTTTCCAGGTCCACCACGTTTCACGACTGCTTCTTCGTCCATACACCTTTTGCTTCTTTTGTTAGCCACTCGGAAGCTCGCCTCCCAAGTGTATCCCCCACTTGAATATAAGACATCTCCCAGAAACGCTTATCCTACTGGAGAAAATCCCCTCGCCTTGCATCCAAGTCCTTCCAGATCTGCCAAGAGGCACTTTATTTTTTTTTTTAGAAACACTGAGTGCCCCCCCACCCTTCTGATCCGCCCTTCCGCCGTGAAACCCTTTTCCAAGGCACTGAGCCCCCAACTCAAGCTGAATAGAAATCAGAGACGCCCCGATCTCCAGGAATTACATTTGGCGCCCCCGACACGGCCCGCCCACTGACCACCTTGGATGAAAATTACCATTTCGTCACATACAGCTCGGGACAAGTCCAGTTTCCGTAAGAATCCCTTTGATATGATCCCCTCCCCTCCCACCCCCGAGAGTCATCTCCCCCGCCCTTCAGGGTACCATGTATAAACTACTGGAGCACATTCCCTCGAGACTGGAGAACTGACTGGCAAGAAGGCTTTCTTTTGCCGTGACCCCCAGTCCCAGGTCCATTGCCCACCAATGCCTGCAACCTCGCACCGTAATCTTGGCAGCATAGTAAGCCTTCTTTTTGGCGGGTCAGTCCCCTGCTCAGCAACAGCGACTACGTGGCCTCCCCCTCTTGAAAACGCTGCTCTTCCATCGCAAAAGCCAGCTTACCAGCGTTTGCGATCTTTCCTTCCCACCCTTTTACCCTCCCGTCATTGCCATCTCCACAAGTCTATTGTATGAACGAGTCCCCACGACGCCTCTCCCCTACTAGTTTGCCCCCATCCCACTGCTACGAACAAGGCTCTTTAACTCTTCCCTCTTCCCTTTCCTTTTTCTGTTCTCCCTCGACAGAATTTCATATCGTGTTTCTCCTTTTTTCATTTGATCTTCCCTTTAAAGAGCGGCCCGGGGCTAAGACTCCCATGCCCCTTTCGAGCACCCCGATCACCGACCCAGCCGCCCCCTGGAGGTCCCCGCCTTCTGGTTGCCTGGGCACCAGTACCCCTGTCTCTCCAAACTGGATTTTTTAGTCACTGAGGAAGTGGTTACTGCCTTTGCCCGATCTTTATTCCATGCACTCCACTAACTCCTCTTTGTTGCTGGTTCCCATTTGCTTCCGGGTCCGTTCCTCCAAGGATGATTGGGACATCAGCCGGCTGCCAAGGTGGGCGATGTAATTTGATCCCGACCCTTGTCGCTTATTTTTCCTCTGGTAACCCTTGCTGACCCGAGCTTATTCTCTTTCTCATGCGCTGGGATAAGTTTGTTTTCTTCGACGAGCCTTGCTCCACTTCGTTGACTCATCACTATAAGGGCCCTCCAACGTAAGAGGGCCTGGTACTTTGTCTCCTGAGTAGTACTCCCTCTTCGCCACGTTACCATTCAAGCTTTCGGTTCATTTCGCGGAAAAGGTCTTTTTTTCACTGCGCTTTGAAGACCATGGGCGCGATCACCCTATTGAGCAGTCTCCCTGAGATAGTTAATTCCCTTGTCAGAAACCGGATCACCTCTTGAGACTAAGAGGTACGGAGGGTTTTTCTCTCTTGAGTCGTCGTAAACCCTAACTGACTTGCCCCCAGTTAAGTTGTGGAGGCCCCACGACTGTCTCACAAGTAAAGAGACCCCTTCCAGGTCCTTCCTCTTTTTCTTTTATCTCGAGCCTTTTAACGCCAAATATGGCGCTTCTCTTCGGATCTTGCCCCCTCGCCCCTCTAATGCGCTTTCGCCTTCGCACTCTTCGTTGGTTTTCCTCCCAGGACCTCCTTAGCCAATTTCCCCCCATACCTGGTGGCCAGATCCACTGTCCTTCCTATCTGTGACACTCCGTCGCCCCGTGGCAACTTCTCCCACCTACTCCCAGGAGTACCTACGTAAAATCCTTCCGAAACTTGTTCATGAACGCGTCTTTCAGGCCCGATGCTACCCTTGGGATATCATACGGGGCTTCGTTTTCGAAACGGATTCTTTTTTTCTCCCCTCTCGCTGACCATCCTCGTTCTTTCGTGTACAACCAAGAACGCCTACTCTTTTCGGCTGAGTTCCGTCCCCCTGTAACCCGCAGGTCATCACTTTTTCCCTTCTTTCCCCTATGGACGTCCATCATGGATGCCTTAATTAGCGCCTCTACCCAGGATAAGAGCTTCTCTCCCTTACCATGCCCTTTCCCCTGATTTACGCCCATATGGAAAAGTTCTTGCTCATGACTTACCTTGAAGACCGTCCCCGTTGACTCGTTCTTCATGGACCCGCTCTTTCTTTTCACCCGCTGACACCCCCCCCCGGTCTCTCCCCGTCTCCAGCAGCCACGGTCTCTTGGCCGACGTCGCTTCCGCTGATTCTATTACCCCCGATGTTCACCGCCTGGCGTTAGCCCTTTGCCGACTCGTCTTTAAGTTCTCTTGAGAGAAGTGGCCCCCCCCGTTACCGTGCTGATCCACCTGCTACGCCTATTTCCCCCCCTCCCTGCCGATACAGCAGGTTCGGGAATGGGACCAGTAACTTTCCCCAAGGGGAACTCCCAAACAAATTCTCTCTTTGTCCCATAATACCACGCTTGCTTGAGAGAACTTCTTGTTCTGTATATACAGTTCTTCCGGCATTCCCCCCCTTACAAGAAGCTGCTGAGGCGTGCCCTTTTCTTTTTGCCCCTCTTTTGGTCTGTCCTCATTGTTCATAAGAGGTACAGGGCAACTTGGTCGACGCCAATCTATACCGGTACCTGCCCGGGCGACACCCTGTCTTCCCAGTTCGGTTCTTTCTCGCATCGCTGACCTTCCTTGCCGCTATCTCTCTGAATGGTGTCGGCAGCTAAGCGTGTTTGGACTGTTTTGGGATGATGGCGTCCCTGCTCGCCCAGCGTCTGATTTTGATACCCTTTTGTTTTTTAAGGCAATTCCTTAGAACGAACTTGGCCATTTCTGCATTCCCCCTGAGATTGTTATGTCGATTTCCGTCTGAGCCAGTATTTTCGTTTAATCCCCCAGCCATTCCAGTCAATAACCCTACATTTCCTTTTACTCTCCTTTTCATTTCCATTTCCCAGGTCCGTGAGGCCCAGTATCCGTCCATAGTGAGTGCCCTTGCTCTTGTTTTGAGGCCTTTTATCCCCTTCGCCCTCATGATTGTATGTCTGCCCTCATCCCGTCCGTCTTTAACCCTGGTCCACGTTAATGATGCCACACTCGCTGGCCTTATCCTGGACTGCTGTATTTGCCCCCCAGTTAAATGGTACTAGGTACTCCCGGTTGCTTCCCCCCTTTCCTCCATTGACGCCCTGTGGCCCCGCTACTCGATTTATCCCTTCTTGAAAGACCCTGGAGCGTTCGGTTTTTCACTGGACTTCTGATGGGAAATTTTATCCCACGGTCCTGGGACTCTTTTTTTTTAAGAGAGGATGTCCTTTGGCCCAGTGCCAGGACGTCCGCCCAGCGCCCCTGTATCCCTGCAACAAGACACTTTGTCTTTTCTCTGCGACTGATGAGCTCCCCTTCTTCTTGTATTCTTCCCCGCGCACTCGTTTCGTAATTAGGCCTTCTCCATGACTCCCCTAGAATTGGCTGTCGACCTTCCCTACTGCACGTGATAGCAGTCCGACAAACCTGAACCTTGCCAATTAGCTTGGCTCGGCAGAATCAATGCTCCCCCACGTGCCCTGCCTTCTCAAGATCTCCAACCAGCGCACCTGTGTCTTACCCCCTTTTGCTTTTTCCCTGGTCGCTCCAGAGGCGTGCTGACTGTGTCCTTAAACAGGCTCCCATTGACCATGTACCCCCCCCCTCATCGGGTCGTGGTAACATTTAGTCCTCCGAGCCTCGTAAGCCGATGAAAATTCAGTACACCCAGTCTTGCCGTAGTAAGTTCGCGTCTGTTTCAAGGATCCCTCCTTGAAAGTGGCCTTTCCAACATTGAACCCATGGTTCGGATCCCAAACCATCAGTAAACTATATTGAGAGTCGGCACCATCAAACGTATCGACGGAGACCGTCTTCCTTTTCAGCGAACCCTTGGGTTTTCCATTTCCCTGTCCTGGTTGTTTTGGCCGCGATGTCCCCTCAGCCTGGGCAAAACACCCCCCCTGTTCCCAGTTACTGGCCTGCAATCTGGTAGTTAGTTCTCCTGTCCCTCCTCCCAACCATGTCCCTCCTCCTGGTCTCCTCTGACGTATTAGAATCCTCCCTTTGCATCTTCCCCTCGATTCAGGTGCCCGGGTGAGTCTTTCGACCTGTCTTTCTGCTCGAATCGGTAACCTGTATATTCCGTCCTCCCTCGGTCCGTTCGTTCCCGGGGACTAAAACCTTTAGTGTGTTCCCCCTTGTAATCACCTGTTCCGGTCCTTGTCACTGGTTTCTCGCCCCTTTCGCCTCCGAGAAGTAAGTCTGTGATTTCCTCTCTCCGCTGTTCTCTGGCTAGTGTCCTGTTTCTCCCTCCTCATTTATCTCCTGGCCCGGTCCCTAAATGGGCTTGTCCGCTCCGGCTGTAAGTGACCTAGGACGGACCCACTTACCCTTATAGCGCTCTTCTTCTTACGGCCCGAACTTCCTGACTACCAGATTTCTGCCCTAGTATTAGTTCCCTGATCGTCAGGGTTTCCCTAGTTTTTTTACCCCCGGTGGTCCTCCGCTATGGAGTCCTTTTGATGGACCTGTGTCTCTACTCCAGCTCCTAAATGCTGCGTTCCAGCTTTTCTGCCTCTCTTAGTTCCACTTGGTGCTCTACTCTGATACTTCTTCCCCAGTTCTCTTCTTAAGTCTTATTCTTGTTTCCCCACCGGCTTTTCTCAAATTCTTTTGTCCAAGGGACCTGAAGTTAGGGTCTTCCACGTCCTATGCCTTTGCTGTCCTCTTTGCGTTTCCCCCGAGGCGGTGGTCATTCAAGCGTCCTTGAATGGTTGGGCTCCCTAGATGAAATGTACTCGTCATCTCTCTTCTACCCAGGATGCGGCGATGCGGTCTCTCTTGACTTGTAGGATGATGTCTAAGGGAATCGGTTCGTTTTCGCTGAACTATTCCGGCCTGAGAAATCCACTTTTTGGTCTATTTCTCTGACACCTGCCCTTATGGGCGACCATTTTTGGCAGACTTCGGCTTATTCTGTCTGGCCTTTGCTACCAACATTTCTCCCTTTGCTGGTTCTTAGTCGTGGGTGTGTAGGATGGTCCTCCCACCCATGGCGCATCCCGGCCTTTAGTTTTCCTCGGAGGAGTATAGCGTTGGATCTTATCAGTTCTCTGTTTTCAGGTTCTTCTCACCGCTTTCCTTATCTCCGGCGGTCTTACCTCAAAGCAGCCTGGTTACATTCGCTCATGGGTTTTCCTAAAGTGGTTTAGACCCTTCCTCCAATCGTATGCGTTTATGTTCTGAGGTCTTTTGATGCGACCTAAAGAAGAAGTTGGAACCTTGGAGGAATCGTTCACTGGGTCCCCCTCGAAGCCCCATGACCCCCGGCGCGCGTTGCCTGCGGGTAGGATTCACGTTTGGCTTTCTAAGGATCCCATTTTTCTAAGAATTGTCGAGATCTTGAACCGGCCCCTCGCGGTCAGTGTTTTTCCTTTCCTTTGAGCACTGGGTGTGACCAGAGGATCCCTCTTGTCAGATGGACATTAGCAACGCGGTAGCTCACTGCTTCGATTACAGTGGCACATTGATCCTATACTGACATGCATCCCGTCCCGGACGCCCCCGTTATTCTAGTGCATGTAGGTGGGGCATCAGGGAATTTCCCGCCTTGTTCTCCACCTTCTCCTTCTTGCGGATGGCATCCTTTGGTGAAACGCACTCGAAAGCTACGAATCCAAGCCCCGCCTCAGTTCCCCAACCCCCCCCCCTTACTCAAGCTCCACCTGTTTGTTGTCCTTCCCCCACCCCTCCCCCCCCCCCAGCTTCCGACCCCTGTCCTCGCTTTTCCTCTTATTTCCAAATTCTCAACTTTCTTACAATTGGCCTTTCCCTTAATGCTCTAGACATGTCTAACTGTTCCTTCTATTCCCCATAACTCTTTCAAACCCTCCCATTGTTGTGTTCTATAGGGACTTGTGACTACCCTGGATAACCCTCCCTCAGTCCCCCATTCTCACGATTTTGATTCCACGTCCCATCTGTTGAGAATGGTCAGGTCCTTGCCTCTCATTTTTCCTTTAGGGTCCCCAAGTGCCCTTGCGGTAAGCTGTCTTCCTGACTTACGTCTCCCACGTCACCCCCCGGGGAAGGAACCGCTCGTCATAAGGTTCTCTCACTGTGGTCTTCTTCTGAAAGGAAACTGCTATAATCCCACTCCTACCTTCCTCCCCCGAGCGTTCCTTCCCGTTTTTCAAGGAATCAGTAGGAATTTCTCCAAGACCGCCTTTCCGCATTTTACACGCGTCATCATCATTCGTACCCACGGCCCCCGTCGTAAACCCCCGGCTCTAGTCGGCCCTTCCCGATCTCTTCCTGCAAGTACCGAGCCCTTCCGTGCCGTGCCAAAGAAAGGTATCCGAAAAGCTGAAACCCCCCGAGCCGCGGCCCACTCCTTTCCCTCTCTTCAAGATAAAGAGACCCCGTGTCCTGAGTTTCACCGGCCCCCTTGAACTTAAGACCGGCACGCGGCGGGTGCTCTCATCCCTCAACCTTACAGACTGAACTCACCAGTTGCTGCAGTTTTCTTGCCCCCTTCGACCCCCCCATCTGCAATTCAATGTTCCCCCCTCTTCGCTTCCCCTGCAGACACAGACTTGACATTGTTGAGCTCACCTGAAAACCTTCCCCTCCCCTACCTCCTCGGCCTCCAGAGAAAACAGTGAGTTCTTGTCTTGTTGACCCGTCCCCCAAGATGAACCAGTCCCCAACAGCTCCCTTCCCTCCAGCGAAGACAGGTCTTAAAGGAACGTTGCCTAACCCCTGCCTTTCCGTCTCCCCCCCAGCATTTCGAGAGCGCAATAGTTTACGCTTCCTTTCGTTGTCACCCCCCCTTGAGTCATTCAAAAGGCGATCTTTACTTTTTTTAAGCCGGAGAAACTCCCCTGAGGAAGTTGTCGCAGCCTCTTCTTAAAACAGACCATCACCTCGCCCATCTCGTACTCTCTTCCAGATTCTTGCCTCAACCCTACCGGTTTTGCCTCCTCATCTTCTTGCACATGACCATAGCTCCTGAACCGCCTTTGTACGCAAGCCACTTTCCCATACCATCCTCCCTAAAGTGAACCCTCGAGATTCCCCTCCCCCTTGAAACGCCCCTAACTTGCACCCAGCCCCCTGTTAGCAGCCTCGACCCATCCAGCACGGCAGAACTGACCCCCAGAATTTCATGACTTATCTAGTTCGGGCCCGCAGCGGTCTTCCCCCACCTCCAGGAGACGATCCCTCAAGACTCCAACCCCCCCTGGCCCTCTCACCCCCGGACTAGCCCTACCCCTTGCCCCCTATGGTCGTCCCTACCATTGATTTCCCTTCCAACGCTTCCGGCTCACCACTCCCTTCAACAAGGTTCTTTTTGACTTCTCCCCCATTTTGACACTGGCATGTTTCGTACGCAAGCGGACACCCGCATTCCCTCGTTTATTACTTTCTCACCAGAGACTTTCCATGTGAAATCCACCTGTCCTCCAGAAGTGCCTTGACAAGACCCAGCTGTTGGGGAGAAAACTGCTCACCTTCCTCCAAGGCTTTTTCTTTATCGTGCTTGAACGGATATGACCTTTCATCCTAGTTTATCTCCCGTACCCTTTTTCGCCTCCCCTTACCTTTGGAATGTTTTCTGAAGTCGTGTCCCACGCGGCGGCGCTTGTGCTTTCCTTCTAACCCTTGAGAAGCACCCATCGGCTTCTTCCCTCGTGTTTTCCTTGAAGCTCTTATCTCACCTTCGAAGGCTCCCAACCCTTTTCTTGCGAACACTGCTATCCTGTTCCGGGGTTTTCTGAGGCCACATTCATCTTCCGCCATGGTTCTTCACTTTCCCTTCGCCGCACTTTCTGAGTACGACTATCCTTTGGGTTCCCCACCCCCCCTTGAGTTTCTACCGGTTCGCCGGCCTCTCATGCTTGTAAAGGTTGGGTGGCTGTTGCGAGAGCAGATCCCCTCCGGTAACCTCACCTTTATGGTACGCAAAGTATCTGGGTTTCCCTTGACCTTCCTTTTCCCTTCTGCCCCCGCTGACGCCCCCCTCCGTTCAAACCCCACTGCCAGAGTCTTGTCCTGGTTCTGGTAGACCATTTTTCTTTCCTTTTCCCCGGCCGAGCTGGCCGAATCCTCTGGTCTTTCCATGGAAGCCAAATCCTCCCTTAAAGCTCAAGTTGTCAATGTCCCCTTTCCTGGAGACCCCACGAGTCTTCCTTCTTTGGAGGTGATTCCGGCCCGCCCCGGAGGAAGCTAAATCTTGGCTTCTCCCTAGATCACGGGTCACGGCTTCCACCTTTTCCCCCCCAGACAGGCGATGGAGACAGTTCGACGCCTTCTAGATTGTCCCCCCGCCCATATGGCGCGTTCGATCCGCGGATCGTTCCCGGCTGAAACGCTCCAAATGCTGCTGCGCTTTCTCGACGGTGCACCGACTTCCTGAATTTGGAAGACACTCCCGCCGATTCCTGTCCATCGCCCAAACCGGGGCATTTCCTCGGAACGCCCAGCCCACGACTTTTCCTGTTACACCTCCGCAGTTCCCCCCCTCCATGAAGGCGACGAGTGAATACTCAATCCTTTACTTTTGTTTGTTCAATGGATTCTTTTGTATCAAGAATCCGCTGGCTTTTTTTTCACGATTTCCTGTTCCCTTCCCACTGTAGCTCCCTTCCCCCTCTCTTCCCGAAGAGGATTTCTCTTTTGCCGTCCCTCTTTTCCCCTTTTTCCCTGACGTTGTATTTGATTTCACATCCCTAGGATTTCTCTCTTTTTATCTAATGCAGAACCAGTACTACCCTATCTCCGTTTCCCCAGGGATTTTTTAGTTGTAATATCTACGCCTCCGCTTGTCCGGCTTACCCTTCCATATTTTCTTCTCCGTGTTTTACTGGATCCTCCTTCCAGGGTGTTCACCGTTACCGTTTCCCCTTTTGATTATTTCAGTAGTTAATTGGATCCATTCGTTCTCTCACCCATTCTCTTTTCCCCCTCTTCAGTTCAGGCGAATTCTTCGTCCAAGTTGGTCCTCTATTTTACGTGTCCCTTGACGAAACCTCCCTCTTCCCCGTTGATCTCTCTTTCTGTTACTCTCCAGGTATCGAAGTCTTCCCACCCCCCCTGCCCATTCTTTTTTAAGCTGTCGTCTATGCCAGTCGCACGGCCTTTGAAGCCGACTTCACTATGAACCCACGCTTCCCTCCCCCTTCTACGTCCCTGGCCACGTACATGTACTCGACTCTTCTATGGCGCGCCACTCCCTCCTTCTGGTGATGCTCCCCCCCCTTCAGAAAGCCCTTACACCCTCATTTACGTACCTCCCTCTTTATAATTTCTCCTTTGAATACGTACTCGTTCCCCCCGGGACATTCCTGACCTTTCCCCCCTCAGCCCAGGATTTTTTTTTCCTCTCCTCTTCCTCTTTCATAAGTTTTTCTTTTTTCTTGTTTAGAGCCTTCTCTTCTCTTTACCCGTAGATTCCCGTTGTGCTAGTTTACGTTCACGAAATTCTATGATGGATGCCTGATCGGGAGGCTTCTTGTGTCGCTTTTTCCTTCCCCCTGTTCCAAAGTGCCTGTTTCGTTGCAGTTTCGCACTCCCTGTAATCTCGTCGCCCGGGCACCCCCCTACTCCCCCCCCGCGCTCTTTCATCCGGGGGTATTATACCCCCCCCAGTCCTCGAGAAGTCTTATATCTACATGGCTTCGAGCGCAGGCGTGGGGCAGTTTGTGCATAGGCTGGGAAAAGTTGGATCCGCCCAGCCGGCTGTTCCCTGCATTACCCATTCGAACGTTTGACCTGAGGAAAGTTCTTTCGATTGTTTTTGTTACTTCTATTTGTTCGACCTTCCCGGACCATTCCCAGGGCCGCTTCACCCCAATAGAGACCTTGCCCGTGCCTTACAGCTCCTGGAGGATAAGCACCTTACACTCAGCCGAGCCTCGAGTCTTCTGTTGAGGCAGTTATCCACTGGAATTGCCGCTTATTGGTCCCGGGAGAGTACTCAACCGCAGGGCCCCCAACGCTCCCCCCGAATGACTCGCGTCTATGCATCGCCTTGTCACTCGAGCCTTCGTCCCATGACTTGATGTAATTGCGAGCCACCGAGCCTTTTGTTCTCATCCGCATACATGGACGCTCTCGTGATATCTTTTCTCTAATGACCTTCTGGCCTGGTTTTGTCGGTCCCTACCTTGGCCTACAGGCCTGCCCAGTACCTTGAACAAGGTGATAGGTTCTATGGATCCTACCCAGTTTTCCGGGGTAACTGTCCAAACTCCCCTTCCTGTCCTGAGATTATAGGACATTCGAG
>Ga0179591_1242979_pt1 | contig 21561 bp, 38 predicted proteins | sample CZOMad2_1_08_16f_FD_182891 | JGI IMG/M metagenome (GOLD analysis project Ga0179591, IMG submission 182891) | Vadose zone soil fungal communities from Angelo Coast Range Reserve, California, USA - CZOMad2_1_08_16fungal (PacBio error correction) | ecosystem: Environmental > Terrestrial > Soil >... | reverse complement strand
ACGTAGAGGGATGTCTTTTAGTTTCGTTTTTCCTTCTTCCCCCACCCATTTTTTCCCAGTTCTTCTTTGGCCGTGAAGACATAATTTTTCCATTCAGATCTAAAAGCTGGGGGGGTTTTGTTGTGGCAATGTCCCCCCTTGGCTGTTGGCGTTGGCTGCTCACTTTCCCCTGCCCTTTTTTCTGGGTCTAATTCTGCCCTTAAAACAAAATGGTTGTTCGCGCTAATTGCCCTTCTGTCATTTCTTCCGATCTGCGTGGCCTGCATCTCCTCTTTTTCTTTTTCTTCCGTGTCTTTTTCAGTCCCAATCGCTCCACCCCCCGACAAGTTTTTTTCCCTAAAATGGCGGGGGCAACTTATCTCTGTACGTGGTCTTTTGCTTGGGACAAGATCTTTGTCCCCCCCCCCCTTTCACCCCTTTCCCCCCCCCGATCGGCGCCTTTTCGGTTTCTTTTCAGATTGAATGAGGCACATACTTTTTAAAAAGATAAAGCATTTTTGACCAATTTCCACCTTTGTCTCAAACTTCAACCTTTTCTCCACTCAGACCCCCCCTGTCCTCCCCTGTTCCCCTGCTTCATTTTTTTCGCCCTTCCCTCATACTTTTTAACATGATTTCTGTTTTCGGTTTTGCCGTCCCCCTTGTGCCCAATCTGCCTTCGCTCCAACTTTTCCTTCCCTGCGCTTGCTTGCTCTGGATAGGTCTTTGTGTACATTCAGTGTCGTTCTTTTTTTTTTTTTTTTTTTTCCGATGAACCCCTTGGGAATCCTCAGTTTCTTCTTACTGAGTCCGACGGTTTCCCTTATTTTCCCCCCCCAGTTTGACCACCTCCTGTCCCTTTTTTTTCCATGAAGCTGATTTTTTTGCGTTTAAGGAGGGTGTTTGTCCTTAATTGCGAAACCATTTTAATAGTCCTTGCTCTTTCTTCGTTTGGTTGCATTTTCCTTCGTACCCCCCCCCCACAGGTTCCTTCTCCGCTTTTTCGGTTTTGTGGGCCAGGTCTTACGTTCCCTTCGTCCTGAGATTCGGATTTTCAACGTTGTTTTGGGGTTGAGTAAGTGTCCATTTGTTTTAGGGGTTCCCCACCCCGTTTTTTTTTTCCCAGCCCTTTTTTTTTTCACCTGTCCTTTTTTCGTTTTAACCTGGCTGGGTATTTCTGCTCCGGGGGGGAGCCTCCCACTACGCGGTTGTGTGTACCTGGATTTCTCCGTTCCCCTTCTTCCCCGTTGTTTTCTTTCAGGCCTGCGGCAAAGGCCCTTGTCATTAATCCGCGGCATGCGGTAACGTTGCTGTTGATGCCCGCCCCCTTGCATTTTTTTCCCCCCCCTCCCCCCCCAAACACAAACCCCCGCCCCATTTTTTATACCATGGCACCACTTCCAACCAAGTCCCCATTTTTTTTTTTCAGGAATTCTTTAAACTGTTCGCAGGGTCCTTTTCCAATGACTTTTGTTTTGCCCTGCCTTTTGTCCGCTGTCCTGTGCGCCTGGCACAGCTTCACGGTCGTCGTTGCCTTTTCACTGCCTTCCCCAGATTTTTGAAGTCATCTGCTTTTTCCAGACCCCCCAAGCCCGTTTGATTTCCGTTCGATTAATGGTTTTTGGGCTGAGGTCTGGGATTTTTTTGCTTCCGCTTCCCCCCATTTCCTTGAGTGCGCTCGCAACCTTTTGTTTGTGTGAATTTGAAAACCTCCCTGCGACTCCGAGCGCGCAACGGTAAGCCCCCCTTCGGTTGGTCCTCCTTTGGTTTTGTTATTTTCCCCCCCCCCCCTTGGGTTCTTTTTTTTCCCCTCCTTTTTTCCTTCGATTCGTTGTCTATACTTTATCATTCGACGCTGAGCTTGGCATGCATTGTATTCCCTGCCTTTATCTTGACCCCCTTTGGTAGGGCGCTGGACTTTTTTGTGTTTTAACATCCCCCCCAAAGTTTGCCGCTCACTTTACTTTTTTCCCCCTGCGTTTATTTTCTTGTAGTGGTCGGGCGAAAGTGTTGAACGGGCGCTGTTTGGCGGCGGCCTGTCTTGGCTGAAGATTGTCATATTCTGTCCTTTTTCCCCACCCTTTTTGTATGGCGAAGCCTGACCTTTCTAACTCCTTCACCTGTTTGTTTCCAACGTGATAGTGCTTTTTTTAGTCCCCTCTTTCCTCGCCCCGCCTGTGAAGTCCCCCCCTGAATAGGGTTGCCACCTCGCCCCGGCGGCCAGTTCGGCGATTTCCCGTTTTTTTCTTCGTTTTTTTACTTCGTTTGCCCTCTCCTTTGTCAAGTTTGGGGAGTGAATTTGTTCTTTTATCGGCAGTCCCCCCGACTTCTTTTCTTCGTTTCAAATTTTGTTCCTTTTTCCCCTCTTCTCCTTCCATCTTTTTTGTTCGATACGTAGAGGAGGCTATTACCCCCCCCCCAAACTTAGACCTCCCCCCATTCTCCTTTTTTCCCTTCTCTTTCCAAGCAGGGGGAACCAAGTGTTCACCCCTTTTTTATGTCCCACATTTGTCCTGTTTCCCTCTTGAGAAACCTTTTTAATTCGAATTCAAGGCGGTTACACTGTGGTTTCGTTTTGACCCCTTCGTCCTCTTCCCCACTTTTTTTTTTGTTTTGGGCCCCAACCGGCTTAGTCGGTTTTCCCGTTTCTTTTCTGTCCATTTCTTTCACGTCCCCCTCCCCCCCCCAAGGGCGCTGACGGAGTACCGGTTATATTTTTTAGGACCACCCTTTTGACCCCCCCTGGCTGCCCTCCTTTTTTTTTATTTCGTTTAATGGGCAAGGGGGGTGTCCGCCTGGCAACAGATGCACAAGTTCCCATTTTCAGCTCCACCTGTCCGTCTTTTGATTTTGCCGAAGCAGTAGGTAGGTTTTGGATATTGAGACTACAAGAGCCTTTTTTTTTTGCAGTCCACATTTTCTATTCATCCTTGTCTCGGCCAATTCTCTCAACTGTTAAGTTTGGATTTTCTTTTCTTCCCATGAGTCTGTCTATGTTTAAACCGGACTCGAAAGTCTTCCGAACACCGCGGGCACCCCGCTCCCTTATCTTGGAGCACCAGATTGTGTAAGCGTTGATTGAGCTGATTCACCATTTCGTGCAGGCCCCTCCTGTTTTTGAACCCCTTACGGAAATCCCCAAAAGACCCAGGATAGTTGTTCCTTCCGATAATGATGGGGGTATCCGTTTCCTCTTGCCTCTCGCGCCCCCCCCCCCCACAAAGCGTCCCCTTTTTTCACAGCCTCTGCATTCGCCAATTCTGCTTTGCTTTTTTTCTTTCGTTGGGGTTGAAACTCTTCTTTTTTGACTCCGTCCGGCAGCGGAGAATGGCTGGCGCCTCTTCCTACGTCTTTCCCCCTTCTATTCCTTTGCCCCTCATCCGACCCCCGCTTGTTTGCAACGACGGTTGCCGGCCGTCCCGGGTCAAATCCCTTGTTGGTTATTTTTGATTGGGAGCCGGGGATTTTTCTTTCTTTTTTTTTTATGTTTTTTTTACCCCCACCATTGTGCATCTGTTGCATAAAAAGGGCTGCGTATTGAACTGTCCCCTTGCGCCATATGCCTGTCCTTCCTTCCTCCCTTTTCCTCCCCTTTTTTTGTGCCGTCGATCCTACCAGTACAGAAAAGTGACGTTGTTCCCTGCACCCAACGTTTTACATGAACCCTCCGTTTTTTCCAGTTTTATATTTTTTTCCTTCCCCCCCCCCCCCACAACTTGGCTGAGGTTTTTAGGCAACCACGGAGCCAAATCCCTCCCCGCGAACAACCCGTTTTTTGTTTTTTCCCCGTCCTCTTCCGTTTCCCTCCTTCCTAAAGCGCCCCTGGCACTGTTGCGAACCTTTTTAGTAGCTCTTTTTTAGCCTTTTTTCCGGTACAAAAATCCAATGCGATCCACCCGCGACCCGTTGGCAAGCTGTTCGCCTGGGACCGAGCATTTTCACCCCTCCCTCTTCCCCCTTTCCCTTAGTCCTTTCTCAAGCTCCTCAACAACAACATGCTGCTGTCCAGTCTGGGTGAAACCCCGCCCACCATTTCCCACTTTCTTCTAAAGCTCCGCGTCCCTTGTACGTTTCTCTTTTTTCTCCCCCCCTTTTGTCGTCCCAAGGTCCCCTCTTCTAAAATGGTTTCAGCAGCCTATCCCGTCCAAAGTCCGCCAATTTGAAGGCCCCCCGTTGAGTGCTTTTTCTTCATCCTTTTTTCGTCCCCAGCCAGTGCCATTAGGCTGTCAAAAAAACTTCCTGCCCCAGTCTTTTTGACCGCCGCCCTCCTCTTTTTTGTCATTGTCTTCTTATTTTTAGGTTTTTTCGGGAACCATCTTTCTATAGATTTTGGGCGCACTTGTTTTTCTCCTTTTTTTTCCCCCCCCCCAGCGTTTGACCTATTCCCAATTCCCTTAGATGTTTCTCTTGGGCCCTCACTTCCAAAACTAAAAATGTTTTCTTGATTGGTTGCGCTCTGTTGACGTTCCTTTCCCCCTCTTTTTCCCCCCCCTTTTTTTTGACGTGATCTTTTCCCTTCAAACGACCACCGTCTTGGTTATCCTCGAAACTTGCACCTCCCGAAAATTTCTTTTTATGTTGGCGTTTTTCGTTTTTTGTTCTTGATTTTCTTTTTCGATTTCTCTCATAAACGCTCGCTTCGTTCTGACACTCAAAATTCTGACCCCTGCGGCCTTTCAGATTCTCTTCCCCCCCCCTCCCCCCCCTTTTTGTTTTTTCTTTTGGTTGGTTGTTGATTTCGGGCACAACCCATGCGTTTAGTCTCCATAAAAATTCTGCCATGTATTGTCCTCACCCCCCCCCCCCCTCGTGCTCTATCCTTTTTTTTTGATTCCCCCCCCCGCTCTTCTTGCCTAAAATGTTTTTTTTTTTTGCGGTGTTGAATATTTTGGTATTCCTCATTCTCATGTACTTACAGCTGCGGCCTACTCCTTCTCCCCCGAACATCGTTTTATTCCCTAATCTTCCCCTACCGGTCTCCGACAATTGGGCCCGGCGACCCCCTTCCTCTTTTTTTTTGCGGAGCGCTGTTTCATGCGTTCTTCCTTCTTTTTTCTCTCCATCTCTTTTCCCCCCGATAATGAACGGGGTGGGTTGTTTCCCCTTGGAACCGAAAACTCCCCACCGGCTTTTCCCTCCCTCCCCATTCCGTCTTCCCCCCCCTGACCTTTATTTGGAGCGGTGGCAGGTGATGATTCCTTGCCTTGTTACCCGTTTCGGGTTCTTTTTTTTGTTTTTTTTTTGTGCGCTTTGATCACCCTCCCCCCTTTTCCCCTAAGGGACGATTTGGTCGGTCGAACTCGGGCCTGGACGAACGGTTCCTTCGCTTTGTTCATGCTCCTTGTTTTTGTCCCCACTCAAAGAAACCGTTATTGTGCGCTGTGCCAATATATACGAAAGTGCACGCCCCTTATTGCACCTGCATGTCCATATTGCCCAAGGCTTTGGCCACCCCTTCCCCGTCTTTCTTTGTTTGTGGGTCGGATGAAGGAAGCTTTTTGTGGTGAAAAGCCGGCTCAGTGAAACACACATTTTACGGATCTGGAACTTTTCCCCCTTTCCTTTTCCTCTCTCTAACTCATTTTGTTGGTAGTTCTCTTTTTTTTTTTTTTTTGCTTTCCCATGCCTTGACCCCCCTCCCCGTACCATTCGTTTTTCCCTTTCTGGTTCCCTTTTTCGTTTATTTCCCCCCAAGGAAGGATATTTTTATTCCGTACCTACCCACAAGTTCTTCGTCTGTCCCCTTGGCCTGCCCTTTCCCCTGAGTTTTCAGTTTCAATTTCCTTTTTCTTCCCCTTTTGATATTGTTTCCTTGTCTCCCCCCCCTTTTTGTCTTTGGCTGTTCCAAACAGTCGGTGACGCCTGTCGAAAGCGAACACCTTTATTGGTTCCCCCCCTCATTCGGCCCCGCTGTCGTTCGGCGCCCTTTTTCTGTTCTCTGAGCACGTTTCGAAACTAGCGACCGCCACTCGCAATCTGTGCTCCAAAATTTATCCAACATTTAGGTTACTTTCTTTTCCTTTTTTTTCCTTTGCCCCACACACAACCCCATCCCCCGTCAATAGGTGTTTGTTGACGCCCTCGTAGTCTTCAGCTCTCCATGATACGATTAGCACCACCCGCCCCTCCCCTCACCACCTCTCGTCTTTGGTACTCCCCCCCCAGCGAGGCAACTTGTCGATTGTCCACGGTTTTTATACTCCTTCTCCGATGTTATTAGGTTCCCATCTGCTGTTTTTTTTTTCCCTTAGGGCCTTTTCCTTTGTTTTTAGTTTCTTCGGAGAAAACCCCCCACCCCGCTTATTGGGTAACAAAAGCCTCTGCTCCATTTTTTTCTTAGAGTTTTTTTGTTGCCGCCGAGGGTTTTGTTTTGTGTCTCCCATTGACACCCCACGTTCAGGCCTTTTTTTTTTGTTTACATCCATGTTGAGTTTTCTTGCCGAAGTCCCTGTAACACCAAGAAAAAATGGCTGTTAGTTGACATTCCGAAGATTTCCTTCTGTTCCATTCTTTTCGTGGGCTTGTTGCTGTAGAACGTGGGGTTGGTATTGTTGTAAGTCTTCCTAGCCTTTGCCGGCCCCATGACAGCTTCCCCCCCACCCCCCCCAATGCACAGAATGAGAACCTTTTTTCGGGTGTTGCAACTCTCTTTATAATATTTTTTGGTACACTTGGGTGGGTTAGTGCCCCCCTGTTCCTTGCCAAAAAGGAACCTTCTCGCCATTCTCCCTCTGCGCGTTTAATGGACCTTGTTCCCTCTTGATTCGATATTTTGTGACTTTGGGTTCTTTTTTCCCTGGCCCAACGGTTGATGTTAAGGATTTTTTTGGTTCCCCCTTCCTTGTCCTCACCTCTTTGTAAAACCGGTTATCACTTCAATAATTACGCTTGTATACACTCCGTTACTCTTTCCCTTTCTCGCCCCGACTTTTGCGCCCCCTTTAGTGTTCACAGTTTAATGCTGGCCGATGTTTCACTGGTCACCCTTTCTCTAAATTTTTTTCTCCAGGTGTTCCCCTTTTTTTTGGATTTTTCTCTTTATCTGGGGTTTTTTTCTTGAACTTATTTAGGGTGGGCTTACCGTCAAAATTAGATCCTCATTCTTTTTTCTCTTGAATACTTTCGCCATTTCTTTTTTTAGGTGTTACCCAGTTTTTAATGGTCAATTGTGTGTGGTGGGAGTGGCCAGACTTGCTAAGTAGGATGTGCCTTCTCTTTTTCCGTCTTGCCCCCTGACCAGTTTAGTTTTTTGTCAGGTTATACGCTTGTTCTTTCATTTCACCCCCAAGTATTTGCTTGATCTTTTCTCGTTCTTTCACCCTTTTATGTGTAGGTTTCTTTATTCATTATTATAGACGGGGAACTGTTTGATGTTAGGTACCCCTTGTTGTTTTTCGGTGGTTGTTATTCGGTTTTTTTGGTTACAAGGTGTTTTTTTCTGTTTAAAAACCCGCATTCGACTTGTTTTTTTTGTTTCTGTCCCCCCCCGGGGTTGAATTTTTGTTTTGAGAGGATGATTGCTCCGGAGTGGGTAGAAACCCTCCGCGGTCCAGGAGTCTTTCCAATTAACCCGGCGGGCCCTTATGCAGTTCTTCCTTGCATGGTCCCAATTCTGCTTCATCCTTTGGGCCTTTTGCCCCTTGCGGCCCACCCTTGGATGTTTTGCTGCCGCCCATGCATTTGTTCAATGCCCAAAACTCACCCCCCTCCACTGCTGCTTCCCACATTAGCACACCCCTACCCCCCCCCCCCTTTTTCCCTTTTTCTCTGCCGGCTTTTTTTTCAAACCTTTTGTTTCCTGAACGTAGCAACCACAGCGGTTGGGCGGTGCGCCTTCTGTCCTTTGCGTGCTGCCACTCTCCTCCGCCGTTTGTCCTTTCCTTCCCCCCCCCACTTATTTTTTGCCATAAATCCTTTTCTGGGCTCACCTAAGTTAGATATGTTCCCCGAAAACGTTTTCTTTGCCTTGGCGCTTGTTGTTTTTTTTTTGTGTTGTCGGGCGTCTGCCTTTCGTGCTCTTTGATTCTGCAGGTGTGGTGGCGCTACCTGCTGAGGGTACTTTCAAAAACATCATTTCTTTTCCTTTCTCACCCTTTTTTCCCTGGGCGGTTGATTTTTTTTCTCCCCTTAAAAAATTTGGTGCTACGGTTTCGCCTTCCTGTCCGCGGTTGCGTTTTTACTTTTTTTCGGACTTTCGGGAGGATTGTTTTTCTTTAGTGCATCACCCAGGATTGACAATTTGCCGTCCTGTATTCCATTTTCCCTTCCTTCTATTTTCGGTTTTTTCTCTTTGTTGGAAGGTTTTCTGCTTTCAGTCCAACCAATGACGCCCCTTTGTGCTTCCTTCGGAGGCCCGAGGGCTTGAGTTGGCCGGCAGTTCCACAGTGGGTCTTTTTTAGATGGTCGTCCCCCCCCCCCCCTGTTGATGGCGGGCAAGCTTTTCCAAGCAGTCTGGTTTTCATTTTTTTCTTTTGCTCAGCATTCCCCCCTGGATTCAGGCGTTTCCCCCTGGTTGTTTAAAGTGTGAATAGGCGGTTTTTCCCATCACTTCAATTCGTTTTTTTCTCCCATCCCCTTTGACGGGCCCTGTAACTACCGTTCAACCGGGACTAAGCTGACTAAAGTTGGCTTGCTTCTCCCTTTTCCTTGCTTTTCCCCCTGCTTTGTTCTTGCACCATGAGTTAGCATCTGGGGTCTCGGCCATTCCCCCCCCCCGGGGGGATGCGAGTGAAATGTTTTGTTTTTTTTTCAATCCTTCCCTGTTTTGCTCTAGACTCTTTTTGAAGCACATCGTACGGCCACTGTCGTGTCTCGATACCCCCTCTTTTTACATGCGGCCCCCTTTTTTCCCCCCAATTCCTGCTCGTTCAAATTCAGAATTCCAATAGCGCATGTCGGTCTGCCGTGTTATTCAGGGTTGACAAAACTGGATTTCCCCCCCCTTTCCCTTTTATCTTTTTTTTCCTCCCTGTTTCCCCAAGCTCCATGCCAAACAGCCAAGGGTGTTTTTGTAACGCTAGGTTCTTCCTATGCCTTCGCTCAACTGGCCCCCCCCTTCCCGTTCTCCCATCTTTTTTAACCCCATATTTCCTTCCCCGACCACTTGGGTTTCAGAAGACACTTACAGCTGCACCGGTCCATAATGAATTGACCCATCCCCTTTGGGTATGCCCCCTGTCGTCCCCTTTTCTTCTTTTATTCCTTTTTTTCCGCCCTCCCAGGTCTCACGCCTCCACCTTGAGACAGACTCTGGCTGTTTTTTTCATGGTCTTATTCCCCTCTCCTTCCGGGCTAATTTTTCTCCTTCTAGAGCCACAGGTCAATCGCCCTTGAGTCGAAACCCTGCCCCCGTGCAATCCCCTGATGCCGAACCCTCTGGCTTCCCCCCTCCTTTTTTTCTGTTCTTTTTGAAAGGTTAGGACGGCAAGTACTGATTGAAAGTGGACATACACGCAAGGAGAGAGTCCCAGCTTGGAAAGTATCTCCCTGCCTGCTCCCTCCTCCCCCCCCCCAGTAGTCCCCCCCCAATTCCCCCCGTAGGTCGAAATTCCTGCTTCGCGATCCCAGCTTCGGTCTAGTTCCCCAGTGACTGCCGTCCTGCCCTGCTGTCTCTTTTGAAGTCGCACTCCCTCCCCTTGCGAAGCTATCACTTTTTTTTTTTTTTTTGCCGCGCTTTGCCCCGTAGTAAACTGTTTCAACTTACGTGGTTTCCGGCCTGCCCCCCCATGGACCTTTTTTGTTGGCTTCTTTGGTGAGAGGGTTTTAGTTATTTTGGGGTTGATGTGGACCGTGGGGCGTTTGTTATTCACCTTTCCCCTTTTCCCTCTTCCTTTCCCGTGCGACCCAATCAGGACGGTTTTGCCTGCGTCCAGTCCCCCGTTACTGCTACTCACTACCGACCCGTCTGTCCCTTTTTTTCTTTTCTTCCCCCCCCCCCCGTTTAGAAAAGCTGTGCAATTCAGTCCCCGGTGTTGATTCTTTTTTTTAGTGAACACAACACTCCGTCCTTTGCTTTTTTCTTCCCACCCCCCCTTCTGTCCCCCCACACCTTCCGCCAATTTGAACCACACCCTTGGAACCGGGTTCCTCTGTAAAGCCTACACACCGTGATTTTGACGGACCGAGCCCTCCTTCCTTTGTTTTTTCCCTGCATCCTTTCCCCCCCCCACCCGATCCCGCAGGCAGACCTCGGCTTAATGACCGTGAACCAGGTTCCCCCCCCCCACGTTCTCTCGCGTTCGCGTTCTCTGACGACCCCCCTCGTCTTTCCCTCCCGTTTCTGTTTTTTTTGAAAAGCACCCCCCAACATCCCAAGGCTTCGAAGGCCTCTGGACTGTTCTTCTCACCCCTTTTTTTTCCCTCCCCCCGTCCCCCTTCCTCAACAATGTATTACAGGCCCCTCCCCTATAAACCAGCAAGGCCCCGCCCGATGCCTGGAAGTGTGGCTGAGGCTTCCCCTTTCCCCCCTGGTCGTTCGATATTTCCCTGTCCTTTCCCCCCAAGCTTCCCCCGTGGTCCGAAAAGATTTTGATGGGGGGTTTTTGCGCCGTCTCGGCAGCGTCGTAGTGGAAGTCAGGTTCCCCTTCTTTCTTTGAGTGTCTTTCCAACCCGTTCGTCTCTTTTTTTCTGACCCCCCGGGGCACCTTTGGTAAATTTCACACCCCCCCCCCCCCCCCTTTAATTAGTGGCAATAGGTACCCCGCTTCAATCGAACAAACTTTTACGGATTTTTTCTTTTTCCCCGAGTTCTTTCGTTTTTTTGTTTTTTTTTCGATTGTCTAACAACCGCCCACCTGTCCCCAGACCATCTTTATACGACGATGCCACCCGTTCCGTCAACTTTTTTTTCTTTTTTTTCATGTTCGCCTTGTGGTGGGACTTTTTATTTCTCCGCTCGTACAGCTTTTGCCTCCACTCCGCCGTCCTCTTTCAGGGCCCCTTTGCATTCTGAAGCCATGATGATCCGTCCGCGACATTTTTCCCCACCAGTTGATTTTTTTTTTAGGGTGCTCGGCAAGACCCCCCCCCCCCATTTTCCCCCCCCCCCCCACCTGTGATTTTTCCAATCCCCCCCCCTTCCCCCTTGCCACTCATGGCGCACACCCCAAACCCCTCCAAGTTGACCCTTTTGAAAGTGCCTTTTCTTCCCCCCCTTCATGCTTTTTCTCTTTTTTTTTTTTCTCTACTCTACTTTACCTACCCCTGCCAGGGAACTACGTCCCCCAGTTGGCCCTATAACAGAGCGGAGCTACTGATCCCCGCGCATCTCACTTTTTCCTGTTTTTTTTCCACCCCTCCCCCTCCTTTTTTTGAGTCGCAGTTTTTTTCTAGTATTCTTGTCTGCATACTGGTTCTGTCCCCCGTAGTCTCTCCTTCCTTTTCTGTTTGTTTTTCAAAAGGTACATTGGGTATGGACCAAAGACCTTAAGACATTTCCCCGTAATCTGTTTAGCTTTTCCCCCTGATTTTTTTAGTGGGCCCGCTTTTTTTTCGTCTTTTTAGGTACGTCTCTGTTGCGCGGGCGGGACCCTCCCTCCTTTCCCTATTTGTTACTACCTTTCTTTCTCGGTTTTCCCCCTTTCCGGGGGTTCTCCCGTTCCTGTCCCTAGGCATTCAGGAAGTATACTCTGTTTGGAGTTGTAACAAGTTGGGCTGCCAATATCTGTTTCCTTTTTTGACGTTCCCCTTTATTTTTTCTTTCCATCCCCCTTCAAACCTTTTTACGGTCTTCCCCCCAGTACACATTTCAAGCCTGGTTAAGTTTTGTCTGGGGGTGTCTTCCTGGAAGAGTTTTTTTCACAAGCTGGCTTGGGAAGACCCAGCGCTGTTTTGACCAGTTCGACACTGATTGTGACTTTAAATCAGGTCCATGGGGCTCTATTTTCCTCTCCTCCTTGTTGTTTGTTTTCTCTCTGCCCTCCCCATGTCCCCCCCTTTCTTCCTTTTCCCCCCCAAGCTTCGTACCCTCTTGCGTCTGGTTGAAAGCGCGGGGATCCACACCGCTTCCTAAACGCTTACGCTTCTTTGACTTTCCGATGTCAACTGATTTCCTTGCGCTTCATCCCTCTTTTCCTCTTTCTGATACCTTTTCCTCTGGTTGCCCCACCTTTCTGATTTTTTTTTTCCAAACCCAGGATCCTTTGGTGGGAAAGGCGATTTGAGACCTCCCTTTCGCCCCTGAGTCCTGCCCTCTTCCCCCTCCTTTCGTTTTTGGGATTCGCCTTTTACGCCTCCGCCCGCGCAATTTTTTACCCCGGGACGACCAAATCATCATGTTTCTGTAGTTTCTCCTCAGAATTTTTGTTTCCGTTTTTTTCGCTCTTCTTTTTTTTTCTGGCCACACACCAATTCTTTTTTTTGTTCAATGTGCCTTAGGGGTGAAGCCACTTTTTTTTCGTTCTCTTTTCGCTTTCACTCCCCTACCCGCTCTTTTCCTCACAATGTCCCGATCAAAGGACAGCCCCTGGTCCCGGTCCCGGATCACCCCCATGTCTGGATTCTTTCGTCCTCCCCTCTCCCTTTTAATTCCCCATCCGTCTTTTCATCAGGTCCTTGCGGGCTGGGGGGTTTTGGAGGTTTCCTCTTGGGAAGTAGTCGCGTGTCTACAACACCTTCCCCCCCCCTCATCTTGTGAAAGGAATCTCTTTTTTTTTTTCTTATTCCCCCTTGATAAACCGATGGGACGCGTTTTTTTGGTTGTGTGCAAGCTCATGACCCTTTTCTGCACTTTTTTTTTTCTAAAATTCCTTGGCAACGGTTGCCTTTCTTGTCAAGAAGAAACAATTCCAATTTCTTTTCTTTTTTTGATCTCCTCTACCTCTTTTTTGGGTCTATTTTGCGGTGGGCTATTGATCGCAGACTGGTCTTGCTGTCGTGACTATGCTTGGCTTCATCCCCCTCTCCCCCCCCCCCCGCGGCACCCCTGAATGACCATTTCGGCGGGTGGCAATCTTGGATATACGACCTGTGGCGGTTTTGGTTGCCACTTTTTCCCCCCTTCAACCACAGGTAAAGTTTCCCCCCCCCCCTCACCGTCCCCCTTCGCTTTCCCCTCCTTGTCGATTGTTCAGGGGGTTAGGCAAAGGATTTTGATTCAACGTACCTTGGTCTCAAATTTCCCTTTTCTCCCCCCTCCCGATAACTCCTTTTTTTTCTTCCGCCGGTCCCCGCTTCCTCTCTTTCCGCTGTTCAACATTTCCAAATATTTTTCGCCCCACTGACGCTGTTTTCAAGTTGCTACGTCACCTTTTCCAATGACTGTGCATGTCCATCTCAACTTTCCTTCCTTCTCTTTCTTTTTCTGGCTCGGTTCATTGTGGTCTTTTTTCCTCTTTGAATGTCGGGGATGGCGAACCATAATCCCCTCAGGCTGTCTTCTCGGCATCTTCTCCCTCCTTGTGATGGTTTTTTTTTTACAACAGTTCCCTGTCACCTTGCCGGGTGGCTAGCGCGGTGTTTTGTTTTTGTTTTAGTTCTTGGGGTCTGGGCTTTTTTTCCTTCTGCCACCTCTCCCCCCCTTTTTTTCTGCTGCGGTGGTCTTAGGGTCCCCATGTTCTTCTCCAAAAAACAAAAGGGTGCGACCTCGGTCGTCACTCGTTGGGTCGTGCTTCGCGGCTAGTTTTCTCTCTTCTTTTTTTTTGCCACGTTTGTTTTTTTTTCTTGTTTTTTTGTCTTTTTGTACACCCCCCCGGTGCTTGCTATAACAACCGACAACTGTTTTTGCTGCAAAAACCGTACGCACTCGTTGCCTTCCCCGTGGCTTTTTTTCTTTTTTTTTGAGGCGCACCCGCAGGTAGTGGTTAAGTGCCTAGTAACTGCGGGTCGTTAGTTTGCTTGCCTTTTCCCTGCGGCTTTAATTCTCTTTTTCCCGGTTTCTGCGGTTTAGGTGCTGTTGTGTAATCCCTGCATTGTTCACCTCCAACCTAAAACTCCCCCCCTGTGCTTTTCCCCCCCCATAGCCCCCCACTTACACAAAGCCAAATTTTCCTGTGAATTTTTTCTTCTTTAACCACGGAGGACCTTTTTTTTGTTTTTTTTTTTCCCCTCCTCTGGCGTTTTTCTTTTCTCCGACCTTAATGAAGGGATTCAAGGATCCGCGGGCGGAAGTGATAAGACTTCAGGGGCCTGACCTCCTTATTCTGGTGAGCATCTGTGATTTTCCCTCTTTACGGCGTTTCCACCCTTGCTTCCTTTTTGTCTTCCGAGAGGGTATCCGGCTTACGCTTCACATTATTGAGGACTGTATCGGTGTTTTTGCTAATTTCACACTCCCTGGTCTTGTCCCTGCCTGACTTTTTTCCGCTTTTTCCCCCAACACTGCAATTGCGGATACCAGTTCGGCCCTTTAGAGTTCAACTTGTGTCCTGTGTCCTCCTCTTTTATATTTCTTTTTTCTTCTATTTACCTTTTCGTTTGTCCCCACCTGCCAGATGAAGGGGGAGTGATTATCATGTTTTTGAATTTCACGTTTTGTGTCGAGTTTTTTCTTCGCTTCAACCCTCCTCCTTGCGACGTTTTTTTTTCCGTCCCTTTTTTTTTTTTTTTTTATTGTTTGGAAGGCCGGTAATTCCAAGGGTGCTAATTGGACACCTTTTCTGTAAAAGATTTGCAGGTTCTTTAACAGTGTTTTTTCCCCCTTTTTTCCTCCCTTTGCAGGCCTTCTTTTTACCTTTCCTTTTTACCCTTGGCTTTTTTTCCCACGTGAAATTTTTTTCATTGGTCCCCCCCCCCCAGGAAAGTTTTTAGGCCCAGGACGTTGACTTGTTTCCCCCACATTGTTTTTTCCCTCTGCATTTCCCCCCCTCCCCCTGCTTCCCAAAGTTTCGGGTGATAGATGGAATTGCGCCGCTTTCGAAACCCTCCCTGCCCGTTCTTCTCTGTTTCGCCCCCTTACCCCCTTCTCCCTTTGTCCGTAGAAAATTGTTGCTTTAGGTTTTCTTATCTACTCCGTTGTTGTTGTTTTTTTTCTTTTCTTTCGTCTTACCTCCCCACCCCCATTTTTCCCTCCCCCATAGCCTGGGAATCGGGATTTTAATAGCTCTCAGGTTTTTCCATCTTTTCCCGGACATAAGATGGACATGCGTTCCCCTTTACCTGGCTTTAGGAATTCCGAATAGTTCCCTCCACATTTTTCATTTTTTCGATTTTTTCCACTGGTTTTTGTTTCCTTCTGTTTTGTCTGTCGTGGCGGGGACAAAACTGGGTGTTGCAAGCCTTTCTCTTTTTTGCCCCGTTCTGACCTTTTTTTTTTCTTCCCCCCCTTCCCTCCCCCGTTGAACACCCTCCCCCCCTGGTTGTGGACTTTGCTGACGTGTGACCCGAGGCTTGTAGCCCCCCCAAACAACCAACCTTTTTGACCTTCCCCTCCCTCTTGTGGTCCCTTTCTTTCCTCGCTGTGCTGCCACTGCCGCGTCCCAGTCTCCTGTTGCCTTGTACCCTGGCCCTTCGCCTTACCGTCTCCCCCTTGGGTTTCTTTTATCTTAAGCCGACAGCATCTCCCACGTATTATGCAAGCTTCTTGTTTTATCCCCTGCCGTCTTTTCCCTTTTTTTTGGGTTTTTTAAAGTGATTCGTTGCTTGACAGTCGCCATTCTCCCACCAACCCCTTCCCACGTGTTTTAAACAGCCGCCGGATGCCGACCGATTGCCGTCCCGGCCGGGGGTTTTTTGTTTTTTTTTTTGGTGCGTGCGTGAGAGTGGCTGTAACAGTTTTATGGTCCCCGTCCCTTGACTTTTTGACCTTTCTTCCTCCCCCCCGCCATGTCGTTTGCCAACTTCGCGGAAAGGCAGACGTCCCCACCCCCCCGCTTGCACGCTTCACCCGGTTCCCCATCCCAAATCTTCACGCCTACCGACTTTCCCGGAACACAACTGCTGCATCACGTTTGCCACGCTCTGACTCGTTTTTTTGACTTCAGTGAATTTTTGGGTTTTCTGGCCGAGGGAAGTCGATTATTCCGCAGTGGTTCGTATCCCCAGGGCGCCAGATCCTGTTGTCCCGCCCTTCCACACCGGTTTGCACACGAAGTCATGTTTTTGATGGGATTGGGTGGTTGCTGGATTGGTTTTAGCTCTGTTGTCTGGTTCTTTTTTTTTCGACACACCCCCTTGGGTAAGGGGAGTGTTTATAAATAAACGTTTTTTACTTTTTCATTCTGCATCTCAGTCCTGGTTCCCCCCCTATTTACGCCCCCTCCCCTATTATCTGGACTACCGTACGGACAGCGTGACCGTTTTCCCAGCTCCCCACCTCCCCCCTTTGCTTCCCTGACCTTTGTTGCCTCCAAACCCGTTAGTGAAGGTTACCCTTTTCCAAAAACCCCTTGTTTTCCTGTTTTTATTTGGCCCGACACCTGGCCCTAACCAACAACCTCCTCCCACCCCTTGAGTCACAACTTGCTTTTACTAGCATTTCCCCCCTTTTCCCCTTTTTAAGCCTCCCCCCCCCCTGTACTTTTTTCCGTAAAGCCGTTATTAGGTTGGTGTGTTCGTCACCCCTCCCCCCCCCTCCCCCGATCCCCCTCATTCGTCAGGGCACCCGGAAAGCTTTGAAGGTTTGCAATTTTCTTTTGTTCAGGCCCCCCTCCTCCCCCCCCCCTAGGTTTTTTTACTGTCATCCCCGCAACAAAAACCTTGTTGTGTCCCACACTGACCCCAAACATCAATTTTCTTCCTGGTTTCCCTAGCTCAGACTTTTTCTTTTGTTTTGATTTCTTTTTCCTTTGTTTCCAAAGGTCTCCTCCCTAAATTCTTTGTTTTTCACACATTGCCTTTCTCCTCTCCCCAACTCCCCCCCCCTCCCCAGCTCCGCTTTGAACGTGAACCCGTTGATTGAGTTTTTTTTTCACTCATTTCCAACTTCTTCCCCCTCCCTCCCTTCGTCCCCCTCTACAGTGGAGCAATGATGGGGACGAGCGATGCAACTTCTTTTCACTGGTCCCCCCTTTTTAGCCCCCCCCTGTACCTTTATTATTCTTTTGGCATGGGTTGAGACCTTTATTTGGTGTTACCTTTCCATTCTCTTTGTCCCTATTTGCCCGTTTTTCCCCCCTTACCTCCACCTTTTTCCCGTTGGCGGATGAGACGTGAAGCCCCTGTTTTTGGGGGAATGCTCCTTTGTTCCTCCCCCACTCCCCACCTTTTCCCTGCGATTTTCTCCGAGCAAATCGGAACCGCCTTTTGTGTTGAGGTTTTGGGTTTTGGTTGGGGCTACCCTTTTTCTTTCCACCCAAGCTTTTTTCCCAGGGTGCACCAGCCATCGCGTCGTCCCTTTACCCGCCCTCCTACTTCCTTTCTGCCCCCAGCGTTGATCTTCGATGAGAACGCAACCATTTTATTTTTTGCTGGGGTGATTTGTTTTGTGGGTTTCCGTGGCACTTTCCCCCCCCACCTTTCACAGGATTGGCGTTTTTTGGTGAGGCCAACCTTGCCTTGGACATGTCCATTGGCTCCCACACACACCCTACGCGGGCCCCCCGCTTATCTGACCTCAACTTTTCTGCCCTTCAGCGTGTTCCTATTTTGTCTACCTAACTACCTAACTACCCCAGTGCCGAGTTCATTCAGTCCGCTGCTGGGACCCTCCCAGCTCTGCCTGTCTTTTCTTTCGGACTTAACGCCTGACTCGACACACGGTTCTCCGGTTTCTTCTTTTAGGCGTATGTGCCTTCTCTTTTTTTTTTCATCTTCTTGGCTCCCCCCCCCCTCGTTTTTCACGAAGTACGAATGTTTTGGTTTGAAAAGTTTTAAGAAATCCCTCTCTCGGCACCCCCCTTCCTCTTTTCTTCACCTCCTGTCTCTCGCACCTGGGCGTTTGCTTTTCGTCGGGTTTACTTCCTTTTCCTGTGTTGTAGAGCTCCCATATTTTCCCCCACCCACGACCTTAACGATTTTTCGTATTTTTCGCCACTCCTTTTCCCTCTAAGTGGAATAAGCTTTTCTTTCTCAGATCTTCTTGACTCTGGTTTGGAAACCTGAGCAACAGTATTGTGAGGCTGCCCTCATTCCCCGTACAGAAACAATCTGTTCTCCCCTTTCCCCTTTGACCCCTTTGTCCCCCATTCCCCCCTCTGAACCAGTCCACCATGATGTGGTGGGATGCGCAATTTTTTTTGGACAACATTTCGGGTTTTTTGAACGGTTCCCAGTAGTGCCCCCCCCCCTTCTCCCTCTGTCCTCTTTTCCCCATGATTTTAAATGGTGCCATTTGGCTTCTTTCTTATTTTACCACTCCTGTTGTTGATGGCTAAAATGGTCTTGACCTTTCCCCCCCCTCTTTTCTTAACATTCGTTCCTTGTGTCCCCCCCTTTCTTTTTCTTCCACCCATCCCGGTCCTTTTTTTTCCCTCCATTTCCAAGGACTCCCATTTTTTTTTTCCAGTTCTTCGGTTTGAGGACTGGGCAGCTTGTTACTGGTTTGTTTCACCCCCTGTTTCCCTCCTTCCCGGTCTTCTTTTTCTGTTAAGCCTCCCCTTCCCCTTTTTTCTTCCCAGTCACCCACAGTCTTCTTTTTCTGATTCTTTGGAAGTTCCAAAGCGATTCCAATAGTTTCAACGAGTTATAACGTCCACCCCCCTCCCCTTTTTCTCTATTTGGTCCAATCTTTTTTTTTCCGATTACCTCCGCCCCCCTCCGCACTGAAACGTAACCGCGTTTTAAAAATTGTCATGGTTTTTTATTTTTTCCCCCTCATTTTCTCCCCTACGCTACTTTTTCCTTCTTTTCGCTGGCCCTGTTATTTTTGCCTTACAAAACCCACCAAAAATACTTTTGTTCAGTCAATAGTGGTCTTTTTCCTCCCAGTTCCCTCTCTTCAGCTCCCCCGCATGATACTCCAGGGAACCATAGACCTCTCACCCCAGATTTTTATCCCTGCCCAAGGGTCTCATTGCCCAAGGGCTCCAATCTTTTTTCCTGGATCTTTTCCCTTTCTTTCCTCGTTAGACCCTTCTTTTTCAGCTCTGTCTTCCGCGCGTTTCGGACTTTTTGAATGTTTTTTTGGTTTGATGGGTTGTCTTTTTGTATTCGTCTCCCCAACCACATTCCACTGCCTTCTTTTTTTGTTTCCAAGCACTCTTTTTTTTCCCTGATAAGATTTTGGTTTGAGTGTTTTGTTGGGTCCCTAATTACCTTTTGTGCCCCTTACTTTTTGATTTACTTTTACTTTTGCCATGGTTTTTCGGTTTTTCAAATTGCAGCCCCCCCCACCCAGCCAACCATGTGGATTGTTCTCGATTCCTTTTCTCCTCCTGTTTTTTTCTGGCCCTTCGATGTCTTTTTTTTCCTGATCCGCCTGTTGCCTTTGCGCTGCAAGCATGTAAGTCCCCAAATTCGCTTCCCCCCCCCGCGTCCCCGGAAGCTCCTTTTTTTTTTTTCCCACTTTTCTTTCGATTTCTACTTCGTCTGTGCCCCGGTGGGCGGTTTGTGAGGACAAATACTGTCCCAAAAACCAGGAACGTTTGGAACTTTTTTCGTCTTTTTTCGCCCCTTCTTGACAGTTTTCCCTATTTGTACTTCGCCCAATCAAAGCTAAGGGAGTGTTTTACCGGACATGGTTATACAACCTCGTTTTGCCCCCCCCTTTTTTTCCACTCAGCCCCCAATTTTGTGGTCCCCTTTTCCACTTCCCCGTACCCTTTCCCTGTGGGCGCGTACCAAGCTTCTGTGTTGATAGTTTAAACTGAGGTTTACTGGGCTGCCCCGCCCTTTTCCCTTTTTTCTTGCATGCGCTCCCCCCCGTTTGGGCCCTTCGTCCCTTCTGGTTGCGGGTCTTGTCCTTGGAATTAAGGTTCTGTTACCTTGCTCTTGCGCGGGAGGCTGCGAAACCCTTTGTGTTCTCCCCTCCCCAGCTGTCTTTTTCTCGTTTCCCCTTAATGGACTGTGCATTGATTGTTTTTTTGGTCGGGTCCCACTGGATGTACCAGTCGCATTTTGCTTTCGTCCCTTTTATACAGGCTACTTTTTTTTTTTTTCCCTGAGCTTGTTTGCCCTTCTTTCTTTTTTCCCTAACAGCTTTTTTTTTTTTTTTTTCGGGTCTTGTGTTCTTATTGAACTCCCCGTAACCCCCCCCCCAACTTTTTTTCCGACTTTCTTTTTTCTCTGTTTCCCCACTTTCGGGTAGCTGCCGTGGAGTTGGTTACTCCTTATTTCAGGTTTACACTTGTTGTTTCGTTTTTTAGTTTGTTTTTTGTCTTGTTGTCCCGGTTTTTGATACTGTTAGGTTTTAGTTTGCCAACCCCCCCTCCCGCCATCTGTTTGATTAAACCCCTGTCTGCCCGTCCAATTTTTGGATGCCGGCGATTGATCCGGCGGGTTTCTTTCCCCCCCCCTTTTTTTTCTTTAAGTTCCCCCAGTCACGGCGGACCGTGATTTTTTGACGTCAGACATGGTGCAGCCTGCTTGTCATATTTCGCATTTGGTTTTGTTCCCTTTTGACCCCTGGGTTTGTTTGATGGGACCTCCAGCATTTTGTCCCCCCAGACCACAACCACAGCCCCGGCTGCCCCCCAGAGCACCCAATTCACCCACACCCCAATGCCACTTTTTGCTTTTCCCTTTTTTCACCCCCCCTCTACGTTGGCGTCAAAGGCATTCGGGCCGCCGGCTAGGGGTGGCCGCTGAATTGCGGATTCCAGATCTCTCTTGCCCGGAAGGGACAATTTTCCATGTGACCCCTTAACCGTTTTTTTCCCCTCCGGTTCCTTATTTGCGTTCCCCTCCAAGCAGCTGCTTCCTGAAAACTTTGTTTGTCCCCTGTTTTTTTCTTTTTTCATGGGTTGTTTGATCTGCCCCGTCGGCTCCGGCTTCCCCCCTTGCATGGTTCTGCTATAGCGGACGTTGGGTTATGTCAACCCCTCAGTTTTTTGCGCAATTTTCCCTGGCTTCGTCCGCCAACCGGGGGACGCCCAGGTGCGGCTCGTTGGTGCGGGTTTTGAACAAATTTTTTGTCTGTTTTTTTTTGATTATTCTGTTTTTCTCTCGTGGGTCCCCTGCTCACTTTCGACCCTGTCCCGTTTGGTACTGTTTGGAAATCGGTCGTCTCCCCATGAAGAGTGCAGACACTGTGTCCTTTGTTTTTTTGGATGTCCTCTGTTTCTTCTTTACCCGATAAAGGTCCTCACACTGCTACCCTGTTTGGTTTTGTTGAGGAGATGTCTTTTGCTTTTTTCTTACCCGGTCCCTTTTTTGCGGCTTTGCAAGTGTCCCCGGGCGGCCCCCCCCCCTTGGCTGTCGGAAAGATTCAACTAGTGCTTTTCCCTTTTTCCCAGTTTTAACTTTTTTTTTCGCGCCAGTTCATTTTTTTTTGAGCCCCATTTCCCCCTCTCAATTTTTTGCTTTGATTTCCCCCCTTACCCTTCCATGGGCTTTTGGTTTTTCCCTGACCCACATTTCGCGTTCACTCCCCCCCCAGACGGAAGGACCTTGGCCCCTCCCCCCTTTTTGTCACTCGCACTACGGCTGTTGACCTGTGCCGGCTTGTTTTTGTCATCAACCTCTTATTCCCGTGGGTCCGCATATTGACAGTCATTTTTCCCATTCTTGAGTTCTGCATTCCACGACGCTTGTCTTCGAACCTGGTGCGTC